>JAABUX010001902.1_pt1 | contig 30504 bp, 37 predicted proteins | sample 5561851 | NCBI WGS metagenome assembly JAABUX01 (sample SAMN10711883, study PRJNA513361) | rock metagenome | isolation source: Antarctica rocks | place: Antarctica: Victoria Land, Richard Nunatak red sandstone | collected 2016-01-03 | reverse complement strand
CCCGAACCGCTCTCGCCGCATGTAAGATTGTTCTTTTTACACATCCCAGATCTTGGTGAAATGACCAGATTAGGTATCTCTTCATCTACTTGCTGCAAGGCCAAACCCGATCAAGAAGATGATAAGCGAGTGTACTGAATTCAGGTTGAGGAACTCTCTTGGTCTACAGGCTGTAATCCTCACCATATTTCCCAGCCTAGCATTATTACAGGCTTGCCTTGCAGTAATGAGGGTGATATGCCCAGGATATCGGATCCTATTAGAGACTTAGATTGCCCAAACAATGTTCAAGCCGTAAAGAGTACGAACTGTCGAAAGAAGATTTGACATCGAGCTATAAGCCTTAGAATTTTGGCTTTCGGAGGACCGTAATGTTCGATACCTGTGGGGATCATACCGTTAAGTTGCTAATTGTTCATGAACGCTGGTGCGTAGAGAAAATCAAAACTCTTGACATCAAGCTCAGTACGACCGCTGTATTAAACTGTTATACTACGTATGCACAACACCAAAGTTAATCCAGTCAGGAATCGGCTCTGATCCTCGAGACCCCTTCAGTCCACTTTCTTGCACAAAGAACCCGCTTTCAGGTTGGCATACGTCCAGGCAAACATCCAATGATGTAAGATCACATCATCATGCAGATACATGTCGTGCTCTAGCTGAAAGTCCACTGTCTGTGCAGTCATGATCAGCTTGGTACAACTGTTCAGTACCTGCGTACCTTGAGTGTAGCCATAGACAACCAGCTTCACCTTGGGACATTGGGTTTTGGATCGACGAGGCCCATGAAGTGAAAGCAGGCGCGGGTAATCAAGATTGAAATCACATGCTGCTGAAGAAAAGCTGAAGTAATCGTTGAAGTAACGACTACTCAAGGGGATGCTTCTGACAGAGAAAGAGCAGGATTCAGGCCTCATGAAACCAAAAAGAAGGAGAATTACCATTTAACGTAAGGGAACCTGATGATCTCGACATGAGGGTACTGTCCTTTCATCTCACAGATCAGTCTACAAGAGTGACTGAAAACATCGGTGCCTATTTGAACTGCAGCTTGATACTTGGTTGTGTAGTTTCAGCTGGTACCGTTGTAGCTTTGATGGTTTGGTGCAACCGTTATCGAAGGGGACACAATCGTGTCCGAGCAAGGGGGCCAGACCGTGAATCTATAAGAAAAAGGAGCATGAGCAGGACTAGAAATGCCGAGCATGTCGCATGCAGAACGTCAAAGGATCACCAAAGGACGTTTATATGGGCATAAAGCAATAGAATGTAATCAGACTTTAGCCAAGTAGATCGCTATTGATACTTTCCTCCACAGTCTTCGGGATTTTGATTGTACCAGGTGTCAAGGGTCGATGTCCAGTTGTGCAAGGGTCATCCCCGCTCCGTCTCGAACAGGACGTGACCAAGGGGGTATATCATCAGATAGAGCGCTGTGATATAAACTTGATGATGCGAACAAGGACCTGTGTAATGAGATAGCCACGTGTTTTAATGGACCTCTCCGCATCGAGGCGTGCAGCGTTTCAGAACCAGCAATCGATCTTGAGTGGTATCCAATTCATGAAAGGCACGGTTCTGAGTCAGTACGTTCGAGGAACGAGGGCAAACTATTGGCCTGAAAAGGTGCAATCACGTTTGGAAGCATTGTAGCGCCTAGTAGCATTACGTCTTGCAAGAAATCAGGAGGAAGCTACCAAGAAGCCGACTGAACAACGTGTGGCTAAATACTCTATTTCTCGCGCTAGGGTTGAGAAGACGAAGGTGCGGAAATCTTCCATAAAGCAGAGTCCATTTACAAAAGAGACGTGGAATTGTGACTAGCTGCGAGCGGAGCCTGCAGGCACGTATTCTTGGATAATCGGTGAAGAGCATTCATCGAAAGCGGTCACGTTGTTGAGATTTCTCGCGGCTAGACGAGCACCAAGTCGCTTCCACACAGATTGTGAAGCACGGACAGCTTAATCGTCTTCATCGGTACCTCATCCATATCAAGCTAATGCAGAATCCATCACATCCACCGACCAACTCCACAATATGCTTAACGGTATGATTTTTGATATCTCGCTCTTGCTCCAGGTCCTAAGCAACGTATTAGCCCCCACCCATCCATTTATCCTCATCTCAGACAACATACCTCCAAACTTCTTGGGCTCACACCGTCTGTTGTCTGCAACCAGCAGTGTGCGATCATAGGCCACGAGCGCCTGCTTGAGCTGGTTCTTCTGATACTCGTCGACGTATTTCTGGTAGTAGGCGACGATGGATTTCGCAATGGCTTGCCGAATAGCGTATATCTGAGAGGTGTGACCACCACCGGAGACGCGAACACGGATGTCGACGTTGGCGAACTTATCAAGACCGACTATGAGGAGGGGTTCGTAGACCTGTGAAGGGAGACGGGCGTTAGGAAGCGTTGGGCTCTCCTCTTAAGAACGGAGCCAGGATTGTGGGTATAAGAGTACCTTGAAACGGAGGATTTCAGGCTGGGTGAGGGAAAGAGGTTTGCCATTGACTTTCACGAGGCCTTTGCCAGCCTTGTAGAGATGTCAGCTTTGCTGTCGCGATAGTGAAGCGTCGAGGTAAGCTACCTTGCAATGTGCGACAGCGGTTGCTGTTACATTTATATTAGCCATTCATACATTCCGATGCAGGAAGATATTATTTACCAGTCTTCTTCTTGCCAAAGCACTGCACGCTCTGTGTTGCCGCCATGATCAATGCTGATGTTTAGTAGTTGTCGCTGATAGTTCGAGATCGCTTAGCGTAGTGGGCTTCCATTTGCCTAAGCGATCATTTTCTACAGGGCTGAGGCTTGGCGCTATCTCTTCTACCAATTACCTTATGCTGCTACGTACTGTCGTAGATTATACGACTACAATGCGGCTGTACGCGTTTGGATCAAATGGGTCCGGACAATTGGGTATCGGTCACACGTCTGACACGAACATCCCACAGGTCTGTCCGCTCCCAGACCATTTGCCAGGCTTGCCAAAGAGCATTGTAGCTGGGGGGAACCATACATTACTTCTCTTCAACGATGGTACAATGTTCTACTCTGGATCTTCGCGGGATGGTAGCATGCAAACTGAGTTCGCTCCATCGGCAGCACATACCTTTCAGAGAGCATATATCTCAACTCTGAACAAGGATGTGAAGTTATGCTCGGCTTGGTGGGATGGGTCAGTCTTCGTTGATACTAGTGATAGCGTATATACAGCTGGCCCTGGTTCCAAAGGCGAACAGGGTATTAAAGGATCACCAAATTCGACTGGACTGCAGGAACTTCAAAACTTTCCTCCGGCTGAAAGCCAGCAAATAGGCACAATTGTAGATGTTAACAGCAGTGTCGACCACACAGTGGTTGTTCTTGCCGATGGAACGGTATGGGGCTGGGGAAATGGTCGTAAAGGTCAGCTTACTGGTTCTCGAGCGATCACTTGGGCACCACGTAGATTCGAGCATTCGAAACAATCGGTTGCTCGTGCTGTTTGTGGTCGGGACTTCACTTTTTTGATGTACAAGAATGGCACTCATGAAGTTCTCAACACCAACAAATGGGCTCTCCAGGAGGACGCTCCAGAGCCGACCTCGGACTGGAAAGATGTTAGCGCGAGCTGGGGAAGTATTTTCATCTTGAAAGAGGATGGAAAGGTTGAGTCTTGGGGCCGCAATGATCATGGACAACTTGCTCCGCCTGGTTTGCCCGACATTGAGCAGCTTGCTGTTGGGAGCGAGCATGTTGTGGCGCTGACGAAAGATGGTCGAGTAGTCAGCTGGGGGTGGGGGAAACACGGCAATTGTGGAGTCGACATTGATGAGAACGGGGACGTGAACGGAAAGTGGAACGAAGTTCCCGTGGATCAATCTGACATAGTTCTTGGAGTAGGAGCAGGGTGCGCCACGAGCTTCTTCTGGACGAAGACTTTGGTTACACCAATCGAAAGGCTTGATACGGACACAAATTGACTTATTTGCCTTCCTCCAAAAGGCCTTTCGACTCAGCAAGAGGAGCCTCGTTACGTATTTGATATTTTCATCTTATCTGCGTGGGTCCTTAGGTTCCCTAGTCAGTAGTTCGGTCCACTTCCCTAAGCGGAGGTCAGCTTCCGAAATAAGTAGCCATTTGGCACATGGGTTTACCATTCGACTCCCCGCCACATCAAAGATAATACGCCATCGAATGTTTCCTCAGATCGGTTGCTCGCAACGCGAAGGTACGAATTTCGAAGGTTCCGAAAGTACGAATAGTGATTTGCCCACCGGGAAATGACACTCATGCCATTTAGAGGGTTACGGTCTGTGGCAGAGTCTGTTCGGATGAACTAAGTGCAGGCTCAAAAAAGCCCTTGACTCCTCAATCATCGAACATGGTTGGGACCTAGAAGGTAATTAGCCTATTCCCTTGTGAATTTGGCCGGTCGTCATACTTGGGATAGCCTCTGCGTTGGGCCTATACGAGCGAACTCATCTTCGGACCAAGAAGGTTGATACGGCTTCAATCTTGAAGTATTTGCAGCGAGTCCTCGAGCGTTATCGGGACTCTGAGTCTACAATTCATCATCAGCACAAGACACCCAGGAACTACAACGGAATTACTTTGTCCGCGCTCGCATCCCATCCGAGTCTGTCCTGGTCGTCATCATAGTTTCTTTCACCCCATACACGGTCTTCGTCTTCCTCCATGGGAACGAAAAGGCTCTCTGTAGCCAAACTCGCTCGTGGTGGCGGGGGAGAGGGTCTTTGCGTTCTCTGGCTTTGAGGCTCCTTGGTGAAGCTGCGTGATGCAGGTTGACTTGGAGGCGGCATCATTGGCACCCTTGTTACTGCAGAAGCTTGGGCGGGAGACTGACGTGGTGCTGGTTTCTCACCCGGTGCGGTGGTTTCTGGTCGTAGGGCAGCAGAGGCAGGCGTGACCGAGCCCCCACGGTAATCGCCAATAGTCATCAGGGTGAAATCGCATTGTAAGCCATGCTCGCGGTAGCTGAGCTGCATAGGCCGGGTGGGAAAAGAATACAAGGCGATGATGCTGGTTTTGAGCGTTTCGGCATGAGTCACAATGGCTTTGAAGTCCTTGACACTGATTCCTATGTGAAGCTGCTCTTCAACAGTGAAGTATTCGAAATCGAGGTTATCAATTGTGACAGATGTTTGCAATGGTTGTTTCAGCACATCTGAGTCTCGTCAACAAATACCGTCTCAATGTGATTTTGGAGGCCGTGTACCTTGCCCATTCGTGACCTTCTCTGTGTAGCTCATGAAAGTAGTACGCCCGTTCTCCGAGTAGATGTCCAGCTGCTCAGCGTTGGACCCGAAGTACTCGGTGAACGATCTCAGTGTAGAGGCATCGATTTTCCAAGTATTCTTCGCAGCGTTCTTGTTGAATAATGCATGCATTACCTCCACAGCCTCGTATGTAAGCTTGTAGGTCTTGATAACGCCTTCACATGCGGAGGCTTAGCACCTTGGACGCGAATAAAGATTCATCTACATACCGTGCCTACAGATCATCTTCACGACGAGACGACACTCAGTTTTATCAGGCTGATCTTGGATGTAGCACTCGCACCGTTCCACTGCGGTATCTTTATCCCGCACATCGCTGATACGACTCTTGAATACGGACAACAGTGCCTGCCACTGATCAATGCCAGCATTGAACCTGTGTGAAATCGCCATCTTTACCTTATTGTACAATTGACATGTAAAGCGTGCTTCGGAATCGTCATCAGTCTGTCGACTCTTCACTCCAGAAGCATTGAAAGTATATCTGTCAGAAAAGAAATTCTTGTCAAAAGAGAATGACGCGTATGCAGATTTAGAAGAGTTGAGGGCAGTGAGAGCCAGCTAAAGCACTCTATATCAGCTTTTGGTCAATTCGAGACCGCATGAATGCATTCCGCACTTTGTCTTCGCGTGCTTCCAAGGACACCACTTCACTGAATTTGGCGAGGCACAAAACAGCATCATGAATGCGGATTACGCCTTCGAGCGACAAGGTGAAGCTCAAAGTATGCATGTTGGATTTCGATCAATGGGCTTTACATACGTGGATCTCCTGCGGTTGAGACGCGCTTGGGTTTCGCGTCTTCCGCACTTCGACCGAGGGATCAAATGCATGGTGACGTTCATTTCCCACATGGCAATGTAGACCCTACGATTTGAGTTGATTCGTTATATTCACGCAAACACTGGCATTCTAATGAATCATGGCTGCATTACTGCCGGATGATATTCTGCACATCATCTGCGACCAGCTGTGGGAGCAGAGGGACTTCGATACACTCTATAGATGCACCTGCTCGGGCAAGCAGCTCGCCGTACCTGCGTTAGCGAGTATCTACCGGTATGATTCCCTTCAGGCTATCAGAACAAAGCTGAGTGATGACTTGATGCAGGATGCACGAGATGGCGCCCATAACCAGCGCTCGTAGCGATGAAATCGAGGAAGCTGCGCAGGGTAAGCCTCAGCAGCAGAGTAAGAATGAAATACTTCTGAAGCGGGTCGGCATGTGGAAAGCCATTGTTCTCTCCAGTATTGGCAAGACACTATTCCCCTATTCGAAATATATCCGTACCCTTCGCCTACAGGATTTGGAGGATCTGCTAGATCTGCTTGGAGATCCAAAGCTCCAGCACGTGAGCGCGTCAATGTTCCAGGATGAATTGAAAAACATTGAGAAAAAGAAGAGGGTCAAAATTCAGAAGAAAGAATACCTAGTTTTGGATGCTATACAAACGTCGAATCGACTTGCAAATCTCATCACCAAAGAAACTCCTATGCTGGAGGAGCTCTCTGGGAACATCTACCATAATACTTTGATAGGCTGCATTCCAAGGTTGCCTAAGTTACAGCATCTGACTATCTACGAAGGTGGAGCTTTGGAAGCCACAGGCAGTCTCATCAGTTCACATTGTCCCTTGTTCAGATCTCTCAAATATTATGGATGGCAAGATATCGATGCGGACGAAAAGTTCGCAACTTTTCTGAACGATATACGCCCCGATTCGCTAGAATCCTTCGAGATCATCAGCACTTCACAAATCGGGGCTAAAAGCTTCCTAGCGTTAAATCGTCAGCGAAATACTCTGAGCGAACTTAAGCTCGTTGGAATCAAAGCAGAGGCAATTCCATCGATCTCAATGCTGAAAGGATGCACCGAATTGACGTCTTTGTCTCTGGCAGAAAATGGTATTGGCACGCAGGATCTTGAGAAGAGACATAATGATGTGTTCCTAGAGATTATCGCCTGGCTTCGTGACTGCCACATGCTTCAAGCCATCTCCATGACCAAGATGTTGAGTGCGACTGGCCTTTTGACTCCAGTATTACTAGAGGATAAAATTAGGCTCACAAAATTGGAACTCGAGGGGTACTTCATGTCAGAGAGCGAAGACTTCCACCGTGCCCTGGCATCTCAGACCAGTCTGCAAGCTCTTTGGCTGAAAGGCGAAAGCAGCGACCTTGGTTCCGACGTGGATGTCCTGGTCGATTCTTTGAGCAAGCTCGAGAAGCTCACTGACCTGCGGTTGCGTGAAATATCTGACTACTTCCTGGACGGCCATATCAGCAAGCTGGCGCAATGCCTCCGTAGGCTAGAAACATGGTGGACGAGTGGCTACGGCATTACTGATGCTATATGGAGCGATATCGCTTCGCTACATTGCCTACGAGATCTGAGCTTAAGCGCTGTGACACGCTTCACAGCGGATGGCATCATGGGTTTCGTGCTAAGCCTTGGACCAGGTAATTCGGGCCTCATACTCAACGTAACGATGGGAGATGAGGATTTTCAGTTATCGGAAGACGAGCAATTACTGATACGGGAAGCAATAAGCTCGCAGGTCGGTGGGCGGTTTGACTTTATGTATTTTCGAGGTACGTTTTGGGTCTAAATTAACAAGATGTTTACTGAGATGGTTGCCAGATCCAGACGAGTCGAGTTTTGATGGCGACTCGGACTAATCTTCGCATGATTGGTAGGCCTTTTGCTGTCTGTACCCTCGGGCTCGCTGCCAGATCACGGCTAAATGACGTACATCTCGCTTGTACTCGGAGAAACCACGACAATTAAAGCATGACGGGCTTTTGGCCGAGAAGCTCATATACAGCATTGTAACTCACCAACGGTGGCACTGTAAAACGATACACGTCGTTCGGAATGAACACGCGACGTATACTGGTGATCGCGGGTTCAGACAGCTCTGGCGGGGCGTCAGTCCGCAGCCTTTGTCCAGACCACATTGCGATTGGCTAATGGAATCAGGGGACTGGAAGCCGATCAAAAGGTCATTGCTGCTCATCTGTGCTATGCCATGACAGCTACGACAGCGTTGACGGTCCAGAACACTCAGGGTGTGTCAGACATACATTACGTTCCTTCAGACTTCGTGGTGAAACAGATTGACGCATGTATCGATGATATTGGAGTCGACGTTGTCAAGATTGGGATGTTAGCCTCAGCGGAGACTGTCGACGCTGTAGCAGGTACGCTGCGAAAGCACGGAAATCCTCTCACAGTCCTTGACCCCGTCATGGTGTCGACGAGCGGAGCCCAGTTGCTACCTGACGAAGCCATCTGCAATCTTCGCGCTCACCTCCTACCCTTGACGACAATCCTTACACCTAATATCCCTGAAGCCAAACTACTGCTGGAGAACGCTGGGATCGAAGCTTCGGAGATTGCATCCGTCGATGACATTGTAAACATGGCCAGGCTCCTACAGCGTCTTGGCCCTACGTTTGTATTGATCAAAGGAGGCCACCTGCCCCTGACCAAAGATGGCCACGTCTCGCGAAGGGATGCCGACAGGCACACAGTCGTAGATGTCCTCTACAGTGCTGAAGGGCAGCACGGTGAAAGGGCAATACTGTATGAAACCAACTATCAACGCAGTGAGAACACACATGGGACTGGCTGCTCGCTAGCATGTAAGCTCACTCCCATGCTTGCTCCTCTTGAATGACATTACTGTCACGGGGCAAAATATTTGCAGGCCATGCTACCTCCAGCATGTTGTAGATTTGCCACTAGTGGTGCTCATTTGCATCGCCCGTGCCTTTCCTACCTTGGTGACACAGGACTGATACACGTACAGCAGCCATAGCTTGTGGTATCGCATTGTCTAAAAGCTCGACGCCGGCCGATGACATCCCAGATGCAGTGGAAATGGCCTGTCAATACATTGAAGCGGGCATCCATCTGAGCCCTGACCTTGGGCGTGGGAATGGGCCCATCGGCCACTTCCATTCGCTATCAATGCAATCGCCTCCGCCCTTCCACTCTTCACTCCGGAGAACACAGTATCGATGGAAGGCGTCGGACAGTGTAGGATTATGACAGTCCAGGAGAGCGCAGGATGGCTGGACGAGACGCCAGAGTCACGCGACTGGCTGATTCTTAGCAGCATGATGTCGGCAGCAGACGGTGTTTAGTATGAAACACGGCTGACACGTGTTATCAAGCCATTACAACAATCTTACCGTCTCTTGATGATCCCAGAAGAAGTCTAGCTAAGATCTAGAACTAATGAATGTGCTTGATGATCGTGGCGATAAGGATAGACCTACTGTCGTATGATGATTCCCATGTGCAAATGCCATGCACTCTCCATGGGGAAACGAAGCCTCTCACTCTTCAAATAGAATCCCCATCCATTCCCTTCTGCTCCTCTTGACTTCGATCACTTGTGGAGGAGGTGTGATAGCGATGGTGCTGTCGCTCCTACCGTTGGCTAGTGAGAATGTCTCGAGCTAATCTCTAGATTAGAGGCCGTTCTCGGCTCCTGGCGAATAAAGAAGTGTAGGGCAGGGACAAGGTGTGGCTCCCTCGATCAACTCGTCATGCATTTTGGCATTGTCACCGATGATTCGGTGGATCCATTCGAGACAACAACCACTGAGCGTAGACCACTATTTACGGCGTTGAACAGGGGAGACAATGCAACAGTAAACTAACAATATAGTTCAATAGCATAGGTGCATAATGAAAGTCGATCTACATGACCCTTCACCATGTCTTCTACGAGGCGGAATGTCACCAGGCATCCTTGACGACTCTCCACGCCATTGAAGACATCTGATATTGCCTTTACAATATCGTCTCTGAATCCAAAAGCTTACATGACACCCTGATTCGCATGTTCTGCCATACACCTAGAACTACTAAGCCTTTGCCCGTTCTTCATGGGCTCCTCAATCCAATCGCAGTCCTACTTTCTTTCATATACCCGGCCGAAGCTCCATTACTTGCAACAATCGAATAGTCTCCTCACATAAAGCGGAAGAAGAAAGGGTCCAGCACATATAATCTCCATCATTGAATACCATCTAAACCGCTCTAGCGACCCTGCATTTCGGAATCTTTTCAACGGAAGACTTCTTATGGAAACGGCTTTACCTCCCTGCACGACCTCACCACGTTTTGAAATTTACATGGAGGAAAGGAACCAAAATAGATGAGCCTCTTCGACAGCCAAGGTGCTCCAGCAGCACAAGCCTCCAATCATCCATCCGAACCACCTTCGCTTCTACACTCTACAGTCGCATCGATGAGTGATGCACCCAATGCACTGAACAACCCGACCAGCGCAATTGATCCCCACCACGATGCTCGCGCCATCGTCCGCCTCATACAATGCACGCAATGCTCCCTCCTTCTTCGAAATCCTCTTACGCTCCCATGCGGCAATTCTTTGTGCAAGACCTGCTTGCCAGAGCTTCACGTGAGACCCAGCATACAATTTCCTATGGGTATAACAAAAGAAGAAGGATTCATGTGCCCTTTCAAGACATGCGGCAAGGACCACTCGATCGACGACTGCAGTCAGGATGTGACCTTGGCTAAGGTCTTAGATCGGGTTAGTATCGAAGTTGCTCGATATCGGCCGCTTACTACGGACACACCGACCCTCCTAGATGAACGACCGCATTGGAAGAACATTATAGACAGCTCGAAAGAGCCCAGGTATCCGGCATCCAAGGTCCTCAACGGGGGACGGCTAGTGGCCACTTACACCATGGCTGAGACTGGCGAATTACAATACGATTCAGAAGTCGCTTACCAAACGATGTCACCGACTGGAGATAGCTACGAACATCTGGACACTGCTATGTTGACTTACCTCAAGGAAGCAACCAAAAGCGAGCTGGATTGCCACGTTTGCTACGGCTTGATATTGGACCCATTGACGACCACCTGCGGCCACACGTTTTGTCGAAAATGCGTTGCCCGGGTTCTCGACCATTCAACTAAGTGTCCAATATGTCGTCGAGTTCTACCCATGCCTCCACGACTTGATCAGGTGGCAAGCAATCAAACACTGAACAAATTGCTCGGAGGATTGTGTCCGGATCTAGTTGCAGCTCGACAAGAAGTTGCGAAGCAGGAAGAGGCTGCTTTGCTTGGGTCGAAGAACATGCCCCTCTTTGTCTGCTCGCTGGCTTATCCCTCCATGCCCTGCTTCCTACATATCTTCGAGCCTCGATATCGTCTCATGATCCGACGGGCGATAGAAAGTGGAGAAAGCAAATTTGGCATGATCATGTACAATCGGAGAAATGAGCCACAAGGGGAATTAGGAAATGTCAATTTCATGTTATATGGAACCTTGCTCTCTGTTCACAGTATGCAATTGATGCCTGATGGAAGGAGTCTCATTGAAACTCGTGGCCTTTCAAGGTTTCGGGTCAAAGATCATGGACTACTCGACGGATATATGGTTGGTGATATCGAACGCATTGACGATATCCCATGGGAGCAAGAGGAGCAGATTGAAGCATTGGAGACAAGCGGCCCTGCAGCGTTACCAACAGATAAACTCGGCCAATTGAATCAGATGCCCACACTTGAGCTGCTGAAAATCGGTACAGACTTCATCACCCGAATGCAAGCCGCTTCGGCACCATGGCTGCATGCCCGAGTCCTTCACTCCTACGGCCCACCTCCGACAGACCCCGCTCTATTTCCATATTGGTTCGCCAGCATTCTACCCATCGCAGACGACGAGAAATACAAATTGATACCCATGACATCTATCAGGCAGCGGTTGAAGCTTTGTGCTACCTGGGTCCGAAGGATAGAAGCCCAACGATGGTAATTCCTTCTCTTTTCTTTCCAAGTTCGCCCTTAGCCCTCTTGCACAATCGACTTTATGTTCTCAAGTCTGACCAGATGTTTATCCAAGGGTCAACGTGGAAGCCTCCGAGTCTGAAGACGAGGAATGTACCGAATCTGATGGGGCTCCCGGAACGGATGTGGCCGGTACGGTACAGCAATCGTAACTGACATTTACCAACGAGTAGGGCCTCACATACAACATCGTGCATCATGTTATGACTATATGGAAGCTTTGCCCTAGCTTGCGTGGCATACTATCTGGCCCAAATCTGCGATACCTACACGAACGGAGCATAGATTGCTCAACCCACAGAATATCATTGCGAAATGGGAAAACTCAACCATGGAAAGCTGCAATGCTATTATGCAAGGCGTTGGGGCTTTGGAGATTGGTTGCTTGATCGTGGCGATTTCAGTATGGCCCCCCGGCGTCAACAATATTCAGGACACACCTTATTAGCTGCTACACAAGCCAGGGCTTCACCGAGACTGTCGCATGCTAGACTTGACCCATAGCTACGAAGTACCTTGTAGAAATTTGTACATAATACCTCAAAACCGCACGTACCGTATGTCTCTCAACGCCCTGAGTTATAATTGGGGCGCACTGAATAATACCCCCAAGCTTGACTATTCTACATCTGATCCACCTCCTACCTACAGACAGCTATGAGGAGATCATAGTCAATCTTCTCGGGACCTCTTGACTAACCTTTATCCACAAAAGTTTCACAACTCCGATATATTTGAAAGCAGTTCTGCTGTTAGATGAGATGGGAACGATGTTCGGAAGACATAGTTTATTACTATTTCCATGTCCAAGCAAAGACCGGACACCCAGCGGAAACCCCTTCGCGCCTGTCCATAATGCACAAACACGCATCTCATCTCATCTCATACAATTCCATCATAATTCGTGAATAAACGGGATATCCGATCAAACGACCTCCACAACCCAAACCTCCATCTTCCCCATCTCCACCCCCTCCCCTCCCGCCTCCTTCTTCGCCGCCGTGACGGCCATATCCCAATCGTCTCCGTCGCCCATGGTGATCAGATCACCCTCGTCCCTGACTCTCAATTTGAACCCACTCTTCAAGCCCAATTTCTCTCGGACTCGGTCGACAAACTCCAAGAACTGCACGTCCGGTGCCAGCATGATGTACCGCGTATCGTCGCCGTAGTGGACTTTGACACGCATGTTCTTGAGTTCGGACGGCCGCCGAGAGTGGGACGTACCGCGTCGACTGCTCGATCGGGCCCGTGGTGGGGGGAGAGGCCGCGACAGACCGCCGCCGGCGTTGTGTAGGATCTCATACTCGTCCATTGAGGAGCCGGTCGATGCCGTGCCCGCATCTTCCGACGGCTCTTCGTCGATGCTAAAGTGCTGTCTCCGTTGGCGACTCCGTGAGCGATTCCGAGTGCGAGAGCTTGGGCGGCGCTGGCTGTAGCCATTTGATGAGGAGTGATGCGTCGATCGCGCCCTCGTGCGAGGGTATGGCTGGGAGACCTCGTCCGGATGCTCATCGATGTCCGCTTCGGTGCCATTGGAGTGTGGACGGATGGGCGTGGTCTCCATGAAAAGGCGACGCGAGGGAGGCTGGTCGCGAGAGGTGTAGTTGCGGTAAGCGTTCGAAGGACCACGGGGCTCGGAGGCAGTCCGAGTCGTCCCTACGCGCGGCTTTCCTTGAGTTATCTGTTCGAGGTTCAGTGGCTCCGGGCGGAGAGGCTTCGACGGGACCTTTGGTGGCGGGCTGTTGGGTGAGTAGGTTTGGCTGGACAAAGTGGGCACATTGGCTGGTGGGGAGGTGGATGCTGGGACGAATGCTGGACGCACGGGGTCTTTGTCCGGGGGAGGTGTTGGCGGAAACATGTTGCGATTGACCGGAGGTTCTGATTGCTGTCTCGATCTGCTGTGTAACCCTGGCTTGACGAGATTGGTGGCACCAAAGGATATAGATTCGGGAGGTCGATCATCTACGCTCTTGTTGAGGGCGGCTGCATTGGCTTGTGATTCAGCACTGGCGGAGCCGGCGAATGCTTTCCTTGAATCGGATGCCGCTATCAACCTAGCCTTGCCCAGATAGTTCTGGCTTTTCAAATTCTTCACCTTCGCAGCGTTGGGCCTATATACTGTTCCAACAGGAATTGAGAACACAGTATATCCCTACTAATCGTTATGCATAACCTCGCTTTCTAGACCTCAGAAGGACTCACCTCAGCCTCCTCTCTGATCGCTTCGTCGATCACATCGTGAGTCTCGGGTGTTACCTTCTCCTTGGCCGCGTACATCAAATCATCCATCCCCGCCTCTTTCTGTTGCAGATAGATGTAACATAATCCTCTATTGAAGAGCACTTCGCAAGCGAATAATCTGAATTTTAGTCCTAACTGATCGTAGTTGATGTATCTATTTCCTCTTAAGTATATCAGCGTGTCGTTGAAATTGGCCAGAGCTTCCTCGAAGTCGCCAACCAGAAAGTTCGAGACGCCTTGCTGAAAGTATGCGACGGCAAGGTAGTTGTCCCGCTTTATGGCCCGTTGGTAGCATTCAACCTGGTGACTATCAGTCCTTCATCCTCACCTCGAGATATACCGGATGCTTACAGCTTTATCGTGCTCACCCAAGGTCGCATGTATGACTCCACAATTGAATAGTATCTTCGAGGTATCCGAGATGCCATCGAACGTCTTCAGAGACTCCTCGAATTCTTGATTGTCGTACTGCGCAACAGCTTGAACCCAGATCTCGATCTCCTACATGATCACATTGTCAGCGTTGACCTCTAGCTATACGACCACCTAAGCGCACCTGCTTCAATGACATTCCTGCTTGCGAAAGCTATTAGAGCGCCGGGTGTTTAGGTGTTGGAGCAGCGTTGTCGGTGAGCTTCCCCAAGTAGGCCCGTTATCCTATTGCTTCAAGTACCAGTCAAGATACCCTCTCTAAGATCGCAATTGGACAGCCACGTTCCTCCCTTTGAGAGATCGGATTCCTCCAAGAAATGCTCGCAATTGGCAAGTGAAGAAGATGTTGTTGCAGTAGCTAGGCCAAAACGAGCGATACTCAAGGTAATGCTATTGTGCGCAACCAAATAGCGACAGTGATTAGTTCTGGTCACAATAGGAATGCCACACAAAGTGGGAAATAGGGAGATGTCATGGAATCTTCAATCCAGACCAAAGCGCTGGGTCCACACTTTGCCGACGCTGCAAAGGACGGACTAAGGAGTAGTAACTCTCGTACGAGAGGAAGGATAAAGGGTTGGGCCAGGAACAAGCGAAGACAGCCACGAAGGGCCAGCGCGTAGAGAGACATTCTCGCATCCTGAATGCCTGATTTACATGGCTTTGGTAGGCTAGCCATGCACGATGCACATTTTAAGAGCTTGCATGAAGAAAGCCAGTCGTGCCAGTCTAGCCTGAAGAGCTTCAGAGTGCTGTTTTACTTTTGAGTGGGCGAGAGCGGGTTGGATAGAAGATGGCGTCCCAAGCGAGAGAAATGGTAGTTCACCGATTGGTTGAAGGTTGATGGGCTAGCCGCCAGGATTACAACATACGGGGTAGGTACTGTACGGAGTACGACGCAGTAACGTACTACATAGTACTTTGCGCACGAGCACCACGGCAACATGAGTGATCATCATCTTCTGAATCAGGCGAGCATTGCTCTTCATGCAGCGTCCCGTGTTTCAATCATCTCGCCCCAGAAGGTAGCATCTATGTGCATGCCCCTAATCCTCCGTGTAGCGGCTTCGAAACCCATCGACTCTGCCTTCGCCTGCAGACCAAGGTGACCAAACTCATTTGATGGCGGCCCAGCCCTTATCTTCGTCTCCCTTGAGACCCACGGTTTCATGACTGTCATTGCTCAGGCCTGCTTGCGCTCTCAAACATGCTGCATTGAAAATTTTGGCGAAATGCCAGACCTCTTCAAAGGAGTTGTATAGGGGAGCTGGAGCCACCCGAATCACATCCGGTTTCCGTTCATCCACAATGACACTGGCATCTTCCAAGTCCTTCATGACTCCTTCAAGGAGTCCGGGCCGTAGTAGAACACTCAATTGAGCACCTCGTTCCGCTGGGTCTTGCGGGGTTATAAGCCTGTAAGGCAGCTCCTCCTCGTCGCCATTGTGATGCAAAGGTGGATGTAGCAATAGCTCTTCAAGATACCCAGTCAAAGTCACCGATTTGGCCCGGATAGTCGTCATTGATGTCAACGCGAAGATTTCTAAGGAGGCAATGACCGCCGTAAGTGCCAAGGTCGAAGGATTGCCCACTTGAAAGCCCGCGGCACCCTCTATGGGAACGAAATCTGAAGCGAAATTAACATGCCAACTAAGCAGATGACTGTGCTCCAACCGCTGATCGGAGTTATGGTAACTCACCCTTTCCCATTTGAAATCTTATCGATTTATCACCTCCCCACCAGCCACTTAACCTAGGTCGAAAACCAGTCCTAGAATCCACCTTGCTATGTCTCGAATTGATGAAGAGTCCGCCAATAGCACCAGGACCGGAATTGACATATTTGTAATTACACCAGGCGGCGAAGTCAACATCCCACCGGGCAAGCTCTAGAACTACATTACCAACAGCGTGAGCGAGATCCCACCCTATCAAGACACCAAGAGCGTGTGCTTTGGCCGTTATCTGAGCGATGTCCAAGAACTGACCAGTATAATATTGGATGCCAGGCAGAAGGATCAGAGCTGTGGACGTGGCATGTTCTTCGATGACATTCAGGATATGGCCTGTGGATAGGGTTCCTAGGTCTGCATTCTGTGGCTCAATGATGACCAAGGCCTCCTTAGGATCGAATCCATGATGCCGGATCTGAGACTCCACAGCGTACTAGACAGACATTTGTCAGATCGAATATAAGTAAGGCGCCGACAACAGGACAGCGTACATGATCACTTGGAAAAGCCTTTCCCTCAATGATGATCTTGTACCTTTCCTTTGTAGGTTGATAGAAGCTAGCCATCAAAAAGTGGAGATTGGCCGTCAAAGTCTCCATAACCGCAACCTCTTCGGCCTTTGCACCAACAAGTGGAGCCATGAACCTTGCAGCGGTATCATCAATGTGAAGAAAAGGAGGGAGAGTAGAGTCTTCATGCTCTGTGAAGTGGCCGAGAACGCCTTTCTTCGCCCATGCAGCTAGATGGGATGATACACGCTCAGATGTTCTCCGGGGTTGTAGACCTAAAGAATTCCCACAGAAATAGATACAGGACTCCTCGCCATCCGTGCTGTGTGCAGCTGCCAATGAGTACCATGAAAGACCCAGGTTACCACAAAGAAGCTGTCTCACCATGTTGACCCAGAGTTTTACTCTTGAGGTCATTTTTGGACGGAATGATAAACTCTTGTCGTAGATGTTTCAGCCCATCTAACTCATCCAGATGAACAGCATATTCAAGCGTTCGATCTTTGGCTAACTGAGTGGAATACATTCTACCACTTCTTGGATGTAATAGGGAAGTAAGCAAAGTTGACCGAGGCCTTATTGGAGCAAACATCCGCGGGAGAGTTCCGCTGCCGCGTTGTAGATAATTGTGGCAATACAGAACTTAATTCCGCTAAATAGTCCTACATCCCTGAGGAACACGATGAATAACGAGCTCTTCACCTGTTCATTGACCTGCTTGATAAGGCATGAGATCAGAACTGCCATGGCAGCGAAAAGACCATCCCTCTATACCCAGCGCCGCCTTTTCACTCCCAGGCCCGTTGCCCATGTCCCCTGCGTCCCCGACTTCCGCATACCATTATTGACGAAACGATGTGTTGCTCCCACATCGAGCTCGTCATCTCAGGCACATCAATCTGCATTACGAAATGTCTTTGAGCGAGAGCAGCGTCATCTGCAGCAACGTCGTACTTTCTCAACTTCGCCTGCCGCAAAAGCAGTGGTCATTACAGCAAATCCTCGAAAAGATGAAGGTGGTAATGAGATGCTCATAGATATCACTGATCGTGCAGCAAATGTACTAGGTACCAGCCCTCTATCTCAGTGCTTCATTCCCTAATAAATCGGCCAGCGTCTTAAAGAAATAATGGCCAAAGATTCCAATTTAAGCCTCGCCCTTCGAGTCCGCGTCGAGTCAGGCGGATGCCATGGCTTTCAGTATCTCATGTCCCTCGTCAATATTGACGCAGTATCTCGTGAGGATGATACGATTTTCGAGGCGGATGATGGATCTGGAGCAAAAGTGGTCATGGATGAGCCAAGTCTAGAGCTGCTGAAAGGAAGCAAGGTCGACTTCACAATGGAATTGATTGGCAGCCAATTTAAGATCGTTGGCAACCCTGCTGCTAGTAGCAGCTGCGGTTGTGGGACGAGTTTCGACATCAAACCGTGAGATGAAATTACGGATGGGGACGATCATATGATATCAACGCTTCTACATTCAATGAGCTTCCTCCTATGAAAGCTAAGAGCGATGTCGGAAGTTCCTCCGAAGACTATGAAGTTTACAGTTGGTACGCAAATTGAGTCCGGTGGAAGAAAGAGGGTGGCTTGGCCTATGGTAATACTTGGGACATTACCAGTCATTTTCTCACATTTGACTTCATTGAGTTGGGCAATACATTATTGAGTGTAGCGGGAGATTATCGAGTGAAGTTAAAGAACGAGTATGAATCAAGGTATGTTAACATTGATGTCTTGTCAGAGAAGGCAAGAGGATATCCTCCAAGGACACATAGATACCTACAATTATACTGGATATCAACCATGATGAAAGAATAAACATAGGAACATTTACCCGACGGTGTAGACGTCCCGCTAAAATTAGGCTTCACTGGGTTATGTAAGCACGCTAAATTCGGGTTGTGCCTGATCAAATTTTGTTCGCGACGAACATTATCAAGTTTCACCTTTACATATACTCCAAACACCCTGCACGCACTCTTTTCCACCTCTTTCTCACTTCATCCGAATCCCTCCATTAGAGAATTTGAATTATCATCAACTCCATCAGACGAAGTTACCACAACATGTCCTACGGAGGAGGAGGATACGGCGGTAGCCGTGGTGGTGGTGGTGGTGGAGGAGGAGGATACTCAAATGGGTACGATGACTATTCTAGCCGTAACATTGGCGGACAGTCAGCAGGTCGAGACTATTCTACAGCCTATTCCAACGGGTATGGCTATCCAAGGTCTAGAAGTTGCAGTCTAAGTTATCCCCGCATGACATTTCTTTGCCGATGTTGTATCCTAATACCGACTTGCCTCATCATTTCACAACCTCCACGAATCTCGCTAACGCATTCTAAGCTACAGTGGCTCGAACGGGTACTCAGGAGGTGGCAGTAACGGCTACTCCAATGGCTTCTCGAATGGTGGTGGCTACGGGGCCTCTACCAACAATTACTCTGGCGGAGGCGGAGGCTATGGTGGTGGTGGGAGTTTCGGTGGTGCTGGGGGAGATAAAATGTCCCAGCTCGGAGCCAATCTCAAGGTCCAGCAATTCGGTATGCTGTTTTTCCTCAGGAAAAGTCTAATATCCATTTGCTGATATGGGTAAAGATCTGTCCCAAATGCCGAAATTCGAAAAATCGTTCTATAAAGAAGACCCAGGAGTCTCAGCTCGCTCCGAGCGCGAGGTCGCCGATTATCGTAAAGTCAAGGAGATATCCATTCAGGGTACCAACGTCCCCAAACCCGTGCATACCTTCGATGAGGCTGGGTTCCCCAAATATGTTATGGACGAGGTAAAAGCTCAAGGATTCGCTGCTCCTACGGCAATTCAGTCTCAAGGCTGGCCCATGGCCCTTTCTGGACGTGATGTTGTCGGTATTGCGGAGACTGGATCTGGAAAGACGCTCACGTACTGCTTGCCAGGAATAGTTCATATTAACGCTCAACCTCTCCTTGCACCAGGTGATGGACCTATCGTACTTGTCCTGGCACCAACTCGTGAGTTAGCAGTTCAAATTCAACAAGAGATGACCAAATTTGGGAAATCTTCTCGCATCCGTAATACCTGTGTTTATGGTGGTGTTCCGAAGGGTGGCCAAATACGTGATCTCGCTAAGGGAGTGGAAGTCTGCATTGCTACTCCCGGTCGTCTTATTGATATGCTGGAATCTGGGAAGACTAACCTTCGTCGTGTAACATACCTTGTTCTTGACGAGGCCGACCGCATGTTGGATATGGGTTTCGAGCCGCAGATTCGAAAGATTCTTGGGCAGATCCGACCTGATCGTCAAACCTGCATGTGGTCTGCTACGTGGCCCAAAGACGTCCGACAATTGGCTTCGGACTACCTCCAGGATTTTATCCAGGTCAACATAGGGTCAATGGATCTATCAGCTAACCACCGGATTACCCAAGTTGTCGAGATCGTGTCCGAGTTTGAGAAGCGTGAGAAGATGACCAAGCATCTTGAGCGTATAATGGAAGACCGTGACGCCAAGATTCTTCTCTTCACAGGTACTAAGCGTGTAGCGGACGAGATCACTAGGTTCCTGCGCCAGGATGGCTGGCCAGCGCTGTGTAAGCTCAACAACTCCTACATGTATATGCTCGGCTGACCTTTTACTAGCCATCCATGGTGACAAGCAGCAGAATGAGCGTGACTGGGTCCTGAACGAGTTCAAGACAGGGAAAAGCCCCATCATGGTTGCTACTGACGTGGCCTCACGTGGTATTGGTATGATTGAACGCCGACCTGCACTCCCCTTCCCTTCCCAATCCCCTCAATTAACGTCGTGTGGCATTATTGTGTGAAGCTCCGCTCTCTGCAGCCACGCCCTCTGCAGCTGCTATTGTCCGGTCCAGGCTCCTCATGACTTCTTTTGGCTTCCAAGCCAAGAGTCCTTGGATATCCGTTGCAGTGTGGCTTGCTACATCTTTCATTCCGTCTATGTACCGTCAGGGTACCGAGGCGGATTGAATTTCTCTTGACTTGTTCAAGATGCATCCCCAGGATTATCCAGGACCACGTTATGTTGCCACGCTTGGACCAGGATATTACCAGATATGATCTCCATGCAGAGAGCTATGCTGAGAGTTTTGCCAATGCATACTGCCTCACGACCATGATTGGGATCGTTCTGCTTCCATCACGTTTGTTGAATGCTAACCCTGTGAAAGATGTCAAGAACATTACTCATGTCTTCAACTATGATTATCCCAATAATTCAGAAGATTACGTGCATCGTATTGGACGTACCGGCCGTGCTGGCACGACAGGCACAGCTATCACTTTGTTCACGACTGAAAGTATGTATACTACCCACGCTGCCACCTTACAGTTCAAGTGCTGACTCGGTTTCACTAGACTCCAAGCAAGTTCGTATATTCCTGCTCGTACTTTTCCGTCCAACACTGACATGGTGACTCTAGGCACGCGACCTAGTTGCTGTTCTCACTGAATCAAAGCAGCAAATTGATCCCCGTCTCCACGAGATGGCTCGTTATAGCGGTGGCGGCGGAGGCGGTCGTTACGGTGGTGGTCGAGGACGTGGTGGAGGACGTGGTGGGGGTGGGTTTACAAGTTCCAACGCCGCACCTATGGGCGGAAGTCGTCGGTGGTAAATGTTCTCTTGAACAATCGATCATCGAGCTCCCCCTTTCGGTACCTTGGTCATCCAGCGCCCCGATTTCGATCCAAAAGTATCTCGGCATTCTTCGTGCTAGTCCTCTTGATCAGCCCTCCGATCCTGGCCTTGAGCCCTTAGATTTCATCCTTTCATCCACGACACTCGGCTGCTTCAGAAAACCATATACCATTCACAGACGGGATGGACAAATATCGCACGAAGTGTGCACGAAGTGGAAGCTCGCCGGAGTGGGTATCATGCGGCTCATCTGGCGTTCATCGTAGGCGGAAGCCGACAACATAAATTACTACTACTATAGAGTTTTGTACGTATTCTAGAGAAACAATAAGACGATCCGGAAGTAGAATGGAATATATGCCTGCGACGATGGACGTTTCATGCATCAGTCTCCATTCATCAAACGACGGTTCAAGAATCGCTTGAAACCACACCTTGGGAACAGGCTTTACGGCCACCCATCTTTCGCCATATGCTAGCCATGAATCCATCATATCGAGACGCATTGACAAGACTGCACAATTGATGAGACAGTCACACGGCGCATTGAGGGACTGCTCTGGTCGTCATCTTCGTGCAGGCTGATGAAGAGAAGGTAAGTGGTGTCATTGTCGGTACGTACTGTGAAAGGAGTGCTGAGGAGGTTCAGGCATAGCGCCCAGCACCCTTAGTCCTAGCCTCAGCCTTTGCCCTTGATGGATCTAGGTGACCCGACGAGGCCCTAGAAGCTCTAGAAAAAGCAAAGACCAGAGTGCTGGGTCGTTAGCTGCCGTCAAGGCCACGTTCTGGCGAACTATGAAGAGCTTGAATATAAATTCAATTTGCACGACACTCCATACCATCTTGAACGTCTTCTCTCCAATCTCGTTGTATCCGTAGCAACGATACCGCTGTGGTCGGTCTCGATGACTTGTCATCACCATCCTTACTGGTATGAAGACTCCCGACGATGGCAGCCCCCGGATCCCACCGGGGTTCTTCACAATCTTGCGAATGAGAGCGACCTTTTCTCCAATCTGGCTATTGCATCCTGGACTTTACGATTACAGCTCTCTTTTACGTAGTCTGTTCGACATCCCTTGCAATTACTGAGATAGCAAAGCGAGCACGAGGCAGTCTGAATGGTGGGCTTCTGTGATCTCCTATCAACAACCGCAGATGAGATGCAGGCTGAGCACAGTCCAAGCTCGGAAGGCGCATAAGTGGCATTCATCATCGTGCTTCCACACGGAGCAGCGGCCAATCGAAGTATGTTCATCCTTTCAAGCGCATGCCAATCGGCACTAGGATTACGTGCCGAGCGAGGAAATTCCAGCCCCGCCTTTCCAGTGCTCGACAGAGTATGATTCCCACTCTCTCTCTTGCAGTGGGCCAGGAGGTAATGGCGATACCGAATCACCATGCACTAGTGACACACGCCCACGGCCCACCGCTTCTTTGCATCCTACCATGAACATTCGGGGCGCGGCACGCCGTAAACAGAAGGTGATTACGGAGTACTGGGGTTCGTCTTTTCATGCGCCAGCCAAAATTGGAGTGACTACGCCACTTACTCGACCATCCGTTGAGGCAATCATCTCTTCAAGCACTGACGCGCCATTCTCATTCGATCTTACTCAGAGCATGAAAAATTGAATTCCGTTCGTGATCGTGAATCTACCTTTGTTTGGTCCACCACTCCAGTGAGCACGTTTCTTGACCATGCCACATTCACGGAGTATAATTCTAGTGGCGGGTAGAATATAATCATTACTTTAGTCGAAATCTACTTGACGTATCACCCTAGTCTTTCACTGCCACGTGAGGCTTCTTACTTTACCTTATGCATGGAAAGATTGGAGTATCAGTAGGCGAAGGTGTACTACTAATTACGAAGCTCCTCGGAAATTCAACCGAGAGGCTTGCCTCCTTGCCAGGGTGAAGGGTGAGAAAGCGTCCAAAGCTTGGAAGTGAGATCTGGCCTAGAACCGAGGTGCCAAGGCGCTAAAGTGGCGACCGTGTCCAAGACCCGCCCTCCTGCCAAAATTCCCAATTTTTTCCCACCTTCAAGTTCCAACACCAACAAACCATCACATCTCCGTCACGCTAGTCGATAGCCTCAACAGTAGCGTCCTAGCTGCAGTCCACTAGCCTATACCAAATTGAGTATCACCAGATTGAGCTGCACATTCGAGAGGGTATCAAACCAACCAGGAAACGGTCGCTGCTTCCCACGGTACCGTCGACGCAAAGCAAAGATCGCGTCCCATCGCCGGGCCAGAAGCGCAATTGTTCAAGGTGAAGCTGCGACTATCAAGAACCCAAAACATTGCAATCGAGGGCTGAAACCCAGAGATCAACGTAAGAATCTGTCGTCGTAGATACGGGACACCACTGTTTCTGATCGTTGCTGACGGCAGTGGAAGGTCATCCTGACAAACAGATTGCCCCCCTCGGCGCGTCCCACTCACTCATCCCCCCCAGCTTCGAAATTACTTTGGGGCCATATCGAACAACCCCCCGGGTCTGTTCTCCATCTCATCCATAATTTGCGGGGAAGTGCACACACTATCTGTACAACTCAGAGCGCCTAGCCGGCACCGTTTCGAGGGAGCCAGTGGAGTAGCCGTGTTGACGCTTGCCCCGTCACTAATCTAAGTATCCTTCGGCCAGCCAAGCTCAGTGTGCGCCTTACCATTCTGGCATTCAAAAGTGTTGAGCGAAAACTGCTCAGTAGGATTGCGACGATCTTTGTCGATCGCGGACTGACTAACTTCAAATTTGCATCTTCAACACGCCCAAGAAAATCTTCCTCACGGAAATCTGTATCAGCCAAAGAAGAACGCCAAAGCTCATAAATTGCCCCACGAATAATACCCCTTAGCTCACACGTTGGCGTGGCGGTCAAAGCTTTTGCCTTCGGAGCCATAGTCGAACTGATCGCTCTCTCACTTGAATCGCTTCCCTGCCACCACTCGTTGACACATAGTGCCCGCGCCTCGTCATCAACCACAAAAGCTTCATTCGTCCTCCAAATCCGGACTACTACGTGCGAAATCTGGGGCTCTTGATAACTCCCGTCCTTGGGCTCAGCGCTATTCATACCGTCTGACCAGCTAAGGTCTCTAGCCTTGAAGCTACTTCAGACTCGAACATTAAAGTACTTTACTGTTTACGGCGCTTTACGCCATCTTCCTTGCAACACAAGGGGAACGGTGCTCGTCGAGCCGGAGCTCCTAGCACGAGCGACATCGCTTACGCGGTTCACTCCTCGTGAATCCAAGAGCTACACTTGTTGCTGGCTTGTTGCTACTTCAAGTTCGTACGCTCGTCGCGTGCTTTCTAGTGCTGTCGTTGAATACTTTGACACCTTACCTAAACATCGTCTACGCTTAGCTGGAGGCTAGACTCAGAAGCGTTCCACGATTGCGATACTGTGAGTTGAACCCAATCCTCAGTTGACAGCAATGTGCTCTGCAGCAGGACTGCGCTGATGGAAGCATGGCGACAGTCGCGATTGATGGACAGAGGTGCACCCGAGCAATACTCGCAGCCAGGTTCGCACATACGTCTACTCTGAGCGTTGGTCGCCAAGTGTCTCCATCCTAAGAAACTGCCCCAGATCCAGCATCTACTGCGCAGTACACACCTCAACAAGAACCTAGGCCGTCGAATTACGCTCCAAGCCAAACTCCTGCCTCTGAGTATCCATCTTCGGCGCGTCAAGCACCTCAAGATTACGTCGCGCGACAACAACAACAACAACAACAGCACCACTACACTCCACAACAGCATAGTCACGGTCATACAGGAAGTATGGCTCAAGCAACAAGTCCGTCAATGTCCTTGCAAGATGGACACCAGAATGACCATCATCATCCCCAAAATATCAAGTCTAATGCCGATGTACCTGTAGATCCAAACATAGCCGCGTCGAGTCCCACCTACCCTCCCTATTCGCCCTACGCGCCCCACGACATGTCTCACTTTCAGGGTCACGCGCCTCCACCGGGATACCCTCAACAATGGCCGCAACACTACGCTGGTCATCCACACGCTATGCCAGGACCATACAGCTCGCCCGGGACAGGGGCGTCGGCCCAAGGCACGCCATCTAGTGCCGGACCTCGCTCTGGTCAGGTAAGCCATGCATATTCACCCCATGCTATTTCTTTTACTTAATACTTTGAACAGCAACCTCATCCACTCTCGCAGGTCTACTCCTTCGTTCCCATCCCGGGCGCGCAGCAGAATAAACGTCCTCGACGTCGTTTCGAAGAGATTGAGCGCATGTACAAGTGCGGTTGGCAAGGATGTGAGAAGGCGTATGGTACTTTGAATCATCTCAACGCGCACGTCACCATGCAATCGCACGGACAGAAGCGGACTCCAGAAGGTATGTTGATGACCTTACTTTGTGATTTGTCGCAAACTCGCGTTTTGGGTTAGATCATGAAGAAACCCGGCGTTGTGGTCCTACCTTCACTAGTGTCACGAAAGCTGGGCCTTGGTTTTTGGCGTCGGCACTATGTTGCATGTAGCCCTACGCTCCTCACGCCCCAAATTCTTTGGGCCCGCTTAAGATGCTAGTCTAGCGCCAACTAACATGTACATGCAGAGTTCAAGGAAATCCGAAAAGAATGGAAGCAGCGCAAAAAGGAAGAAGAGAACCAGCGAAAGGTTGAAGACGAGCGAGCACGCGCTGCAAATGGAGGTGGCGAGCCACCGGCCGGTCAAGACGGACAGGCTCAGGGACAAAACTACACTCCTGGCCCACGGCCGCAACTACCACCGATTGGATACGCTCCTGCTGGTGGTCAAGTCCCAGCCCAGTACCCTGCAGGTGTTGACCAGATGTACCAAGCTCAGGGTAATGGTCAGGTGTATCCAGGGTACCCACACTCGCCCTACGGCCAAGGCCAACAAATGTACGACGTTGTATCCGTGCTGACAGTCACTGATGACATTGCTGACGGTCCTTCTTAGTAATTGATACCCCTCATAGCTATATTCGGGGGATTACTGGCTTGCTGTGCTCAAGATTCGCCTTTTTCTCAGTAATCCGCGCATGATTTGAAAAAGGGTTGGTCAACAGCATATAGGTGGGAGTGGAGGAAACGAGAATCAAAGGTGGCGGCTGTCTGCAAATATAGCCTACGGGGTCAAGCATGCATCGGTGGGAATGGCGGTGAACTAGTGTTGTCTTCGTCATGCGTTGAGTCGACGAGCACGAGTAATGATTTCCTTGTCTCTTTGCGATGGTACTCACTTTCTCGCTGGCATCACGGGCATGGACATGCCATTGGCCACGCACACCCCCGAGGCACGTGGCATCTCCAACACGTCTTCAGATGGGTACGTTCTGGTTCTCTTAGCAGCATACGTGGCGGGCGGAGGCTATTGTCCTTTTGTTTCAATCGTTCACTGGTACTTGATTGGCGGAGAAAGATGGGAATCAGACCCTACGGACAATATCTGGCAACGGAGGTATAGCTTGCGACATGCTTCGACTTACGATGGCAATTCTCTTGTGTACGTGGTGTGGCTGCAGTAGGCGCGCAATTAGATTGAATAGCTTATATTGACTGACAGTTTATCTTATGATTGATAGAATGCACCCCGAATGTCTGAACTTATGTTTCGTTGAAATAACGGGCAACAAGCACGCTTTAAAGCCTTACGATTGTTACGCAGCTAGATAAGTTCTTAGGGCCCTACCTTACTACTGCACCTTGGCATGGCTAAGGGATTTTAGCATCTCGTATGATGACCCGAGTACCTGGTTCGGTGTGATGCTTTCAAAGGCCCAAAGTATCACTGCGGCTTGGGAAGGAACTGCGTTAACCAGATGTGACTATGGAAGATCGGGGGATCTAGCGGGTCCATGTTGACTAGAGGGAGGTCTATATTAGGGTCCGCATGTCTATTGTGATTTGTGTGTCCATGAGTTACCGACGGTGTGGTTCAGACTAGGTCACCTTTATCCTCCTTTGGCTACTACCTACCAAGGTACCTTACCTAGTCGTCGTTGTGAGGCTGAGTAGAATTGGGCTATCCTAAAGTAGACCAAGTCTATGTATATGTTCTAGCTCCGCTTAAAAACACAATCGGGTACAGAAGCTTCGATATCACGACTCATGCTTGAATGTCATGCTTGTATGCGCAGATGTATCAGCACCATCTTTGCTGACGCCTTGCATATCCATCGACCACCTGGGCGGCTTCTGTTTCCCAGACACTCCACGCAGACGATATCACGACGTCGACAAGGCTACGCCACAGAAGCACTTCAACTCGAAAATGTCCAAATCTCTGATCCGGGCCTTGATGTCGGGATTCGAAAGCCATACCTCCCCAATCGTACTCCTCCGCAACAGCAAGACGAGCCTTTCAGCAGGACCAGTCTGGAACACGAGATACGATGGCTTCGAGATCCATTGAAGCTTGGGGATCATGTTGTCAAGTTGCTGAAGCAGGATGAGTTTCAGAAAGCGCTGGCTCTTGTGAGGTTGGGGAGCAGGGATATCGAATGTACGGTTAGCTGGAACTACCTCATAGATTACTACATGAGTAAAGCGAGGGTGTCGGATGCCGTCAAACTATACAATGAGGTTGGTCTATGTTTCCTGCTGCACTATGCGCGTGGATCGGAGGCTGATTATGGATGCAGATGAAAAAGCGTGCTCAGCTACCAGACGCCCACACGTTTACCACCCTCTTCCGTGGGTTTTCATGGCATCCCAAATTCCCCCTCTCCGTCTCCCGCGCGCTCTCGATATACCATTCGATGTATGCGGACAATTCTCCCGTCAGACCCTCCATCATCCATACCAATGCAGTACTCAAAGTCTGCGCACTGGCTGGCGATATGGACGCTTTACTAGGTGTTGCAGCGAGACTACCGCCTCGTGGCAATGCTGCTCCAAATAATCTTACATTCACCACAATCTTGAACGCTATTCGTAGCGACGCTTTCGAAGCCGAGAAGGGGGAGAGGAGGACACCAGTGAAGGTGGAAAAGCAGATGAGAGCCGTGGCCCAGGGGAGAAAGCTCTGGGAGGAGATCAGAGAGCGTTGGGCAAGGGGGGACATATATATTGACGAAGAGCTGGTCTGCGCAATGGGAAGGTTGCTACTGATTAGTAGCGCCGAAGAGGAATGCGATGACATCCTTTCACTTCTTGAGCAAACCATGGGGATACCAAGGCAAGTGCCTCGTATGGGAGAGCTGGGTCGGAGAGTTGCTCGACGCAACGGCCAAATGTTCGATGTACCTGAAGATGACCTTCCTTCGCTGGAAGAATTGCTCCCGGTGCCTCAAGAAGAGATCTCCGAGTCTGAAGACGGCTCGCTTCCAGAGAGCGATCCATTCGCTCTTTTACCTCATGGACCTCCAAGCTCTCAAGCAGCGGTGCGACCCGGTTGCAATACCCTGTCACTAATACTCGATGCTTGTGTCCGGGTGCGTATGGTACGTGCTGCTCAAAACTACTGGGGCCTCCTCACCGACTCGGCCGGCGCCTACAAAGTATCACCAGACACCGAAAATTACCACATGTACCTCCGTCTCCTCCGGGTGCAGCGAGCGTCAAATTTGGCAGTAGCACTCGTTGACGATATACGCCAGGGCACCCTCGGCCCCAGAGTAGCATTGCAGATCAAGACCTTTCGCATCGCCTTATCATGCTGTGTCCGAGACAAAAAGAACAGAAACTCCATCGCTCATGCCGCGAAGCTAGTCCGCATGATGAACGACGCGCTGTCTCACCCGGACGCTCGCGCGCTCGGGATGTATCTCAACCTCGCTCAATCACAGCAACCGCTGGAGTGGCGCACCCTCCTGGGCGTAACCAAAGACGTTCAACGCGGCATCGCCAACCTGAGGAGTTTACTGGCTTACGATCTCGAAGCGGGGAAACAGCATCAAGCCGATTTGCACGATCTGGTGAAAGTCACCATCGGAGCTATTGATACCGTTCTGGATCTAGGTAACGAGGACTTGCCGCAGGAGGAAAAGAGAAGGCTACGGGAGTCGAGGAATGCGCTGCAAGCGTGGCTGACGCGCATGATGAATAGAGGAAAGAGTGTCCATGAGGGCGGAGGAGGGGTGAAGAGTGCTCTGCGCGGTCGCGAGAATAGGGGTATGGCGGGCTCTAGGAGTAATGAAGCGGGGAGGGTAAGTGAGGTTGTTCCTGTTGAGGGAGCTGGGGATCTGGTGCGACTTGTCAATAATCCTGAGGAGAGGAGGAGGGCGGCAAGGAAGACGAAGTGGAAGAAGACGGTGGATAAGAGGGTGGCGGCTGCTTGGTCGAGGCTGGCTGAGGAATAAGGAACAGATGGAATCGGTGGAGAAGGAGGGGGAATGGGGGATTCTATTGGGGATAGTGTGGGGTTTGTGGAGATGGTGGAGATGGTGGATGGATTTTGTACATATTTTGTATATATACCCGTTGTAACTTTAGATACCCATTGTATCTCACCGTTGATGGAAACAGACGCTGATCACCTTAATCCCCCTCATCTCTTGTCTCTCATTTGTTGTCAAAGAAACCCCAAAAAGGGGAAAGAGGTCTACGTGACTTTTCTATCAGGGGAGATAGGTTAATAACGCCGCATTGAGACCTTGTCGTGCATATATGCTACTACTTTCCATATCGACCTGATCACGATACCGTTACCACACAGTGTGAATCACTACTTTATACCCACACCAACGCACATCCCAACCTTACTACCTATATCCTTCCCCTGACACCCTCTACCCTTTACCCTACCCATCCCTATCCTATCCTACCCTATCCCATCCAAAAGAACCACCCCCCCCTCCCTCC
>JAABUX010001901.1_pt1 | contig 30516 bp, 26 predicted proteins | sample 5561851 | NCBI WGS metagenome assembly JAABUX01 (sample SAMN10711883, study PRJNA513361) | rock metagenome | isolation source: Antarctica rocks | place: Antarctica: Victoria Land, Richard Nunatak red sandstone | collected 2016-01-03 | reverse complement strand
CGAACACATCGGGCAGCAGGGGATAGGGCGTGCCGGTGCGGCGGCGGAAGCCGGCCAGGGGGACCTGCGAGAGCGCGCGCCAGGGAGCGCCGTTGGCCTCCGCGGCCATGCGCAGGCCGTCGCGCGCTGCGTCGATGACGTGCTGGTGGTACTCGGACCCCACGACGCTCTCCTCGCTGTCATCGGGCGGCCAGGCGGGAGCATCGGGCAACCATAACGGCTCGTCGAGAGCTGGTGCATCGCCCTGGGTCTGTCGCATGGGGTCCTCTCGTCCGCTGTTCGCGCCTCTCGCCCGTCCTGCTTGTTGTCCTATCGTACCACATCGTCTCCCCGGACACGACCGCGGCGCGCGACCCGTCTCGACGCTCGCTGCCCGCCGGGAACACCGCGGGACGTGGGCATGGCTGGACAATGGACCGGCCGGCCGGAAGGCGCGCCAGGTCATGTATGAAGCACGCTCTTAGAGCGAGAGCTGGATTAGACGGCGAGCAACTGGCCGCGCCCGATCAAGCGTGCGGCGCCGGCGAGGAGGATGCCGGTTGCGCCGAGGGCGGCCAGCGCCAGGACTGCCAGGGGACCGGGGCCGAGGTCGGTCACCTTGACCGAGAGGACGGCCACGGCGAAGCTGAGCGGGAGCAGCACAAAGGTGGCGCTGATCGAGGCCGCCGCGACCGTGGGGGCGAAGGCCGAGATCAGCAGCGCGATGGTGTTCATGAGCGCGGAGAGGCCAAGCAACAGCGAGAGCACGGCAAACACGATCGGTAGGGGCAGCCACGCGGCCGCCTGCGGCCCCGCGGTGGCGATGCTGGCGAGGTAGACCGTGTAGGCCACGGCCAGCATCATCACGCCGGGCGTGAGCGAGCCCAGCAGCTTGCCGGTGAAAATGGAGCCCATGGAGATGGGCGTGGCCAGCAGCGCCGTCAGTGAGCGGCGCTCGCGCTCGGCGGCGATGGTGATGGCGGCTTGTTGCGCGCTGAACAGGACCGGCAGCAGCCCGATCCACACCAGCGCGCTTTGCGCCAATCCCTGGTGCCCCGAGAGGTTGATGCCCGCGATCGCGGCGTGGCGGGTGTGCACGGCCAGTTGGACCAGCGGCGAGATCGCCACCACGGCGCGGCCGGCGTTGGCCAGGATGGCGGCCAGCACGATCATGGCCACCAGCGTGCGGCGCTGGCGGGCATAGGAGCGCACCTCGCGTCCCACGATGATCCAGAGGTCACGGGACTGACGGGAGCGGCGGGACGGGCTGGATTGGCGGGCGCGGACGGATGTATCGGTCATGGCGGTCACGCGGCGGCCTCCTCTATTGCGCGCAGGTACACCTGGCTCAGGCTATATGGGCGCGGCGTCAACTCCAGGACGGCGACCCCGCGCGCCGCCAGTCGCAGGGAGACGGCGGCGTTGGTGGCGTCGGGGGTGCGCGTGCGGTAGGTGAGGTGCTGGCGGGACACACCATCCGCGGCGCCTTGATGGTCGTTGGGCGATGCCAGGGTAAGATCGGTCAGACCCGGCGTCGCGGCCAGCGCGTCGAGGGTCGCGGGCGATGGCGCGGCCAGCGCGAGCGCGTACGATTCCAGACCGTCCGGCGCGCGGCACAACTCGGCGCGCGTGCCCAGGCGGCGCAGGCGGCTCGCCGCGACGATGGCCACGCGGTCGGCCAGTTCCTCGGCCTCGGGCAGGTTGTGCGTGCAGATGATGATGGCGTCGCCCGCGGCGCGCCGCTCTCGGATGAAGTCGTGCACGGCGCGCGCGGACAGGGGGTCCAACGCGGAGGTCGGTTCGTCGAGCAGCAGCACGGGCGGCTGGTGGATCACGGCGCGGATCAGGGCCACCTTCTGGCGCATGCCCTTGGAGAGTGAGGAGAGGCGGGCATGGCGCTTCGACTCCAGGCCGAAGCGGCGCAGCAACTCGTCCATCGCGGTCCGCGCCGCGGACTTGTCCAGACCGTAGAGACGCCCAACAAAGGGCAGGTACTCGCTCACGGTCATCTCGGGGTAGAAGCCCGGCTCGTCGACCATCAGGCCAACGCGCGCGCGCACCTCGTCGCTCTGGCGCGCTACGTCGAAGCCGGCCACGGTGGCGCGCCCGGCCGACGGCGGCAGCAGGCCGGCCAGCATCTGTAAGGTTGTGGTCTTACCGGCCCCGTTCGGTCCCAGCAGCGCCAGAACCTCGTGCGGGGCAACCCTGAAGGACACGTCCTGGACGGCCACAAACGACCCGAAGCGTCGCTCTAACCCCTCGGCCTCGATCAGCGGCGGCACGGGAAGGGTGTCGGGTCGTGGGCGCGTGACCGTGGATGGGCGATCGTCGATTGGGACATCGGGCGCGGTCAGGCTCATGCTTTCTCCCGTCGTGGTCATCGCAACGCGTTGTCTGTCGCTATGAGTATCAGCCGACAGGCCCGCGCGGCGCAAGACCGGTTGGAGGTCCTAATAGTCCTATTGCCCGCTACCCGTGCCGTCTTGGTACACTATGTGGACACGCATCGACAGTTGACGGCCATGGAGCAGCGTGAAGCAGCGTGGAACAGGTGGAGGACGCGCGGGGGCGCGAGAGGAGGAGACGGCACGGTGGAGACCATCGTCGACGCGCACGTCCACCTATGGGACCCCAACCACTTCCGTATGTCCTGGCTCGACGGCGACGCGCTGTTGGAGCAGCCCTACGATCTCGACACGTACCGTGAGCACACGGCCGGCCTCGACGTCGACGCCCTGGTGTATCTGGAGGTCGACGTCGACGCCCCCTATAAGCTGCTCGAGGCGCAATGGGCCGTGGACCGGATGCGCGAGGATGCGCGGCTGCAAGCGGTGGTCGCCTTCGCGCCGGTCGAGAACGGGCCGCGCGCGCGCTCGTACCTGGACGCGCTGGTGGCCATCGATCCGCGCATCGTCGGCGTGCGTCGTATCTACCAGGGTGAGCCCGATGTCGCCTTTTGCCTGCGTCCTGGTTTCGTGCAGGGCGTGCGCATCCTGGCGGACTACGGGCTATCCTTCGACATTTGCATCAGGCACGAGCAACTGGCCGCCACGGTCGACTTGGTGCGCCAATGTCCCGAGACACGCTTCATCCTGGATCACCTGGGCAAGCCCGACATCGCGGGCCGTCGGCTCGACCCCTGGCGGCGGCAGATGCGCGACCTGGCGGCGCTTCCCAATGTGCTGTGCAAGGTCAGCGGCGCGGTCACCGAAGCCGACCACGGGCGGTGGACAATCGATGACCTCGCGCCGTATGTCTCACACGCGCTGGAGGTGTTCGGCGAGGACCGCGTCGTGTTCGGCGGCGACTGGCCGGTCGTGCTGACGGCGGCGCCGTACCGGCGCTGGGTCGAGGCTCTGGTCACCCTCACCGCGCATCTGTCGCCCGTGGCCCGGCGCAAGCTCTGGGGCGACAACGCCCGCCGCTTCTATCGGCTTCCGTCGGGTTCCAGCGAGAGGTAGCACTAAACCGCACGGTTATCGTCGCGGACCCTGTGACCGTACGATGGTGCGCCAGCGTCTCACTGCGTTGCGCCTGATGCACGAGAGGGGCGGGCGTGGACCGTCGGCGCGGCATAACGCCGGCCCACGCCGGCCCATGCCTGCATGTGCTCAGGCGGTGCGAACGAGGTCGATCGTCTCGTTCAGGATGATGCGGACGTCGGAGCCCTGGTAGCTGCCCTTGAAGGGAACATGGACCTGTGCATGGGTGCTATTCAGCACCCCGGCATCCACATCGAAATGAGTCGCGGCGCTACCGGTTGCATTGCCCATCAGCGAGACGCCGTTCACAGCGACGTCCAGGTGCGACGGCAAGATAGCGGTGCGAATCTGCGCCACCCTGTCGCCATTCATCGTGGAGAGCGAGACCAGCGTGGATTTTTGCTTCACGCGGCCCGTGACCAGAGAGCCTAGCGACACCGCCGACGCGGTCGTCCACGAATCGTTGACAGCGACAGGGGCCGTCGGGAACGTGCCGGCCCCGGCGATGTTTATGCCGCTCCCGCCAAAGGCGCTGGCGGTGGACCCGGACAAAGACGCGTTGGTCTGACCGGTGGGCGATAGATGCACCGAAATGCTGGTAGCGCGCAACGGCAGCGGCTGCGTATGGCCGTTAGCGGTGATCGTGGCGTTCTTATAGGTTGCCACGATCGAAGCCGAGCCGTCCGGGTAGACTTTATTCACCCGTTGGATATAGGCCAATACTTCCTTGATGGTGATCGTTTGCTGCCGCGACCCGGCGACGATGGCTTCCTTGATGTTGGCGGTGAGTCTGTAGCTGTTGGTCTGGCCGACCGTGAAGTGATAGCGCAACAGCACCGCAGCCGACGTCGATGCGTTGGCCGGTGAGGACGATCCGCACAGGACGGCAGGTAGGGCGAGCGGGGCGAGCAGCGCGGCGAAGCGGGATACGCGCACGGGAATCCTCCTGTATATAAGCGCATACCCCTCTGCAAAGAACGATAATTGATAGTCAGGGGTAGCACCACAAGTGTAACCGTTTTTGCGCCGCCCGTTACGCCCGTTAGGGTGCACCTTAACATTGTGGAATCCGACCTGCGACTGCGGTCGCATGGCAGCAGACGGACACTGTGGTGTCGAATCGGGACCAGGGCTCTCGTCGCGACGGATGACACCCAACCGCAGTCGACCCGTCGTTTGCCATGCGACCGCAGTCGCAGGCCCGTTCTAGCCGCATTCCACTATTTTGAGGTGCACCCCGCCCGTTACCCCATCGCCGCGCCAGCACACTGGTTCCACGCGGAGGTTGCGTTCGTTAGAGGAGGACACGGAGCGGAGCCAGGATGCGCTCGCCCAGCTTGGCGCGCCAGGGGCGCGCCTCCCAGCGCGCGAGGTCGAGCGCGGAGGCGTTGCTTTTGTCCAGCATGAAGAGGCGCTCCATCTGTTCGGCCAGTTCGCGGCTGTAGATCTCGACGTTGACCTCATAGTTGCCGACCTGACTGAGGCGGTCGATGTTGGCGGTGCCGATGGTTGTCCATTGCCCGTCGATGGTGCAGGTCTTGGCGTGGATCATGGCGCGGTAGCCGAAGATGCGGACGCCGGCTCTCAGCAGGGGGGTGAAGTGGCCGCGCGCCAACCAGTCGGCCAGCGTATGGTTGGAGACCCAGGGCAGCAACACCGTGACCTCGACGCCGCGCTGCACCGCCGCGATCAACGAGCGGCGCATCACGCGGTCGGGGATGAAGTAGGCGTTGGTCAGCAGGACGCGCTGCTCCGCGCGGTCGATGGCGCTGATATACATATCGCGGATGGGGAAGGTCAGGTGCAGCGCGTTGTTGACGCGGTCTAGCACGCGCGAGTCGAACTCACGAGGATAGTGGCGTGTGATGCGGTCGCGCGGGCGGGCGACGGGATAGGCGTTCCAGAAGTTAGCGAACACCTGGGCCAGTTCGGCGGCGAAGGGGCCCTCCACGGAGAGGTGCGTATCGCGCCACTCGGTGGCGTAGAGCCGGCCGATGTTGTAGCCGCCGATGAAGCCAATGCGGCCGTCCACCACCAGCAGCTTGCGATGGTCTAGCGCGTAGTGGCGCGGATCGAGCAGGTGCCAGGGCCGGCGGATGGCCTGATAGCCCAGCGCGTGGACCTCGGGGGGGAACCGCTTGAAGCGGGGCGGCACCACCAGGTTGGCGAAGCTATCGAAGATGACGTAGACATCGACGCCCTGGCGCGCCTTGCGCGCCAGGCGCTCCTTGAATTCGCGCCCGACGGCGTCATCCTTCCAGATGAACGTCTCGAGGTAGATGCTTTCCTCGGCGCGGTCGATCGCGGCGAGCATGGCGTCGTAGAGGTCGCGGCCATAGCTGTAGACATGGAGGTGATTCGCGCCGACGAGTGTGTCCGGCAGATCAGAGTGGGGGAAGCCCTGCGACTGGCCGCGTCGCTTCCGATAGGCCCGTGTCCCGACGACCGCGGCGATGGTGACGGCTTGCAGCGCCAGGAAGCCGCCGATGCCCAGCCGGATCGTTTGCCGCATAGAGAGCCGAGGGCGGTGGAGCAAGCGTTATCCCCTTAATAGTCATTAGTAATTAGCCATTAGTACTTAGCCGTTAGTTTTACCTGCGTAGGCAGGCTAACGGCTAAGTACTAATGGCTAACGGCTCATACAACGGAGAGGGTGGGATTCGAACCCACGAGACGGTTGCCCGCCTACGGCATTTCCAGTGCCGCGCACTAGGCCAAACTATGCGACCTCTCCAAGAGAGTAATTAGTAATTAGTCGTTAGTTATTAGTTAGTAGCTGCTTGCGTGCATGTGGTCACGACTAACGACTAACGACTAATTACTAACGACTAATAACTCGTCACAACGGAGGGGGTGGGATTCGAACCCACGAGAGGCTTGCACCCCTAGCTGTTTTCGAGACAGCCGCACTCGGCCACTATGCGACCCCTCCAGTACCCCCGCAAGTATAGCAAGCCGGATGCCTCCTCGCAATTTCCCATGATCTGCGAATTGTACGCTGCCCTACTGGGAGCGCGGGCGGCCCACCCGCCTGGGACAGCACTCCGCCGCTTGCCTATGCGGCGTCCACGACGTTTAGCCTACCGCTGCGCGCGTTCACGACGGAAGCGGACGGGCTGCCCGCGCTCCCAGTCGCCCCAGACCTTCCACGTGCTACCGAGAATGCACGGACCATGCGCAATTTCTGACCAGCCCCCAGCGCGTCAGCCCCCGGCCTCGTAGGTCTGGCGGTTGACGGGTATACTTCTTGCTGCTGCCCAGTACAGGCTGACTGGATGCTTCGGCTTCGTCGGTTTGCCTCTACTACCGCGTTGCTCATAGCGGCGCATCCCCTACGTGACAATGATGAGCCATACGGCCACGTGACGTGAGACGTGACAGATGGTTGCGCTGCCGGGGAGGGACCTAGTATCATCAAGTCGTCTGGAGTAGCTTTCTCACGGGATGCCATTGTCAGTTCTGGTAGCGAACGAAAGAGAGAGGTCATGTTCAAGCTCAAGCTCGCGCTGTCCGTCGTCGTGGCTGCTATGATCATCGGCGCGTCCACGGCTGTCACCATGGCCGCCAACCTGCGCGGCGGGACGCTGGCCGCGATGACGCCCGCCGCCGTCCTGCCCGCCTCGACCGATGTCTACTTTGAGGTGAACCGCTTCGGCCAGCAGGGCATCAATCTGACCACGCTGGCTGACGTCTACAAGGCGCACCCCGGCACGGCCGCGGCGCTTGGGCGCCTGGAAACGGCCCTTGGCCCCAGCGCCGTAGGCATCTTCAATACGCTACTGACAGCGTTCAGCTACCACGTGGCCATTGCCGCCTTCATACCTTCGTCCAGCAGCGGCGCTATCCCTGGTGTGGCCGTGGTGGCCCAACTCAAGCAATCGACGCTGAACACACCGGGCGCCAATCCGCTCAACGGCCTTGCGACCTTCACGCCGCTCGGTTCCTCCTATATGGGGTTGCCGCTCTATCGCGCCACCCTGGCGGGTGGCGCGCTGTCGGTCTACGCCGCGATCGTGCAGGGCGACGGCGTGCTGGCCAGCGATCTGTCCACGCTCAAGCGCATCATCGACAGCGCCACCGGACACACCGCCTCGCTGGCGACCGACCAGGACTTCATGAACACCACGGCGCAGGTCCCGGCGCAGCGCGCTTTCACGATCTACACCAGCCGCCACCTTGCCCGATTACTCTACCAGAACATGCTGCCCAACATGTCGTCCGTGAGCGCTGGCGGCATGATGGGCACGGCCACGTCCATGGCGATGGCAGAGCTCAAGCGCCTGCTGGACCGCCCCTACGCCATTGGCGTCGTGGCGCGGCCCAATGGTTTCGCCGTCGACACGTCCTACATCCCGGTCTCGTCGTCGCAACTCACCACCACGCCGAACAACGGCGCCAGCGCGGTCGGCAACACGGCGATTCTCTACGAGTCGCTGGATAATCTGGCCGGTCTGCTGACCGCGAGCGGCGCCCTGACCCCCCAGACGGTCGGGCAGCTGAACAGTCAACTGGGTATCGACTTTAACCGCGACGTGCTGTCGCTGTTCCGCGGCGAACTGGTGCTCGACGTCAACGACGAGACCAGCCCCACGCTGCAGCGCCTGCTGCTGTCCGGCGGCCTCGGCGCCGCGACGTCCAATCTACCCGGCTCGGTGGAGATCGCGACCGAGGTGCAGGACCCCGCGGCGGCGCAGCAGTCGATCAATCGTCTGGTGTCCGCCCTGTTGCGCTCTAGTGGCTCTGCCCTCGCCACGTCGCCCTTCATTCGGACCACGCTGTCCGATGGCAGCGTTGCCTACACGGTCACCGGCCTGCCCGATGTCGGCTACACTTTCCGGGGCCGCTTCCTGATCTTCTCGGCGGCGCTCTCGCGGGACATCCGCGCGCTACAGGTTCCTCTATCCAGCGACGCGGACTATATCAACGCGCTGACGCACGTCTACGAGGCTGCCCCGCTGGTGTCCGTGCAGTACGTCAACTTGGCGCGCCTGTACGCGGTGGTCGATCGCTACCTCAACTTCGCCAGCGCGAACGGCGGGGCGAGCGTCAGCTCGACGATCGCGCAGTTCAAGGCCTACGAGCCGTTGCTCACGCCGTTCCAGAGCGCCGCCTCGGCCACGCACCAGGTCAGCGTCGGCGAGGAGCAGAGCCTGAACTGGGTCACCGTCCGCTAACTACCTATTGGCTAGTAGCTCGTCAGACGAACTACTTTCGTCTATGAGGAGAGGGCTCCCCGCGATCGCGGGGAGCCCTCTCCTCATAGACCTCTGCTATGCCCTGACCACTTGTCCCTGCCGCTAGCTGACAACCGGCAACTCGCTACAGCGCGCCGTGCTGATGCATGACGCGGTAGAACAGGTTGGCCAGCAGGGCATAACCCTGGCGGTTAGGGTGGAATCCGTCTCCGGAGATGTATTGGGAGCTATGGATGATGGCCCGCGAGTTGGCGTACAGGTCGACGACCGTGGCGCCGTGCCGCGCTGCCTGGGTGGAGATGACCGTGTTGTAGGCGCGGACGGCGGCGTCGATCTGCCCGGGCGTGACGCCGGCCGAGGCATAGACGGGGACGAGGCGCAGGTCGGGCACATTACCGACGAAGACGCGCGCGCCCGTTTTCCGCAGCGCCACGAGCAGCGCGTCGAGTTCCCGATTGTAGTCTCCCGGCGGTACTTGCGCGTTGAGGTCGTTCACGGCCAGCCAGACGGTTACCAACGTGGGGTGCGCGGATAGGGCTCGTGGTAGCTCGACGGAGAGGGCCGGACCGAGAGTGATGCCTGAGACGCCCAGGTTCAAGTAGCGCGCGCCGCGCGGCAAATGTTGCGCCAGTTGCGCCGTCCAGTTGTCCCTGGCTGGGTTGGCACTGCCGACACCGACCGTGTCCGAGGCGCCCATGGCCACGTAGATGGTCTGACCCTTCGTGGCGACAGTGTGCCTGGTGATCGGCGTGTGAGCCTGAACAGACGTCATGGCGGCCTGGCTCTTGCTCAACACGGCGCCGACGAGCAGCGCGCCAACAACGGCCGACGCAAGGGCAGCGGGATGAACCAAACGTGGTGCAAGCATAGTAGAGGTTCCTTTATCTAGTGGCTAGTGGCTAGTGGCTAGTGGCTAGTGGCTAGTCAACCTCACTTGTCACTAACTACTAGCCACTAATCACTCATCGCCGGGCGACCGCGTAGGCCGTCAGGCGCCCAGCCTCATCCGAGATGTAGACGAAGCCGTTGACGACGATAGGACTCTCCCAGTGGATATCGCCGATCGTACCGCCGGCGGTCCCATTGGCGCTGGTCCAGAGCAGGCGTCCCGTCCGCGCGTCGAGGGCTTTCAATGCGCCGCCCCCAGACACGAAGACGATGCCGTTGGAGACTACCGGCGAGGTGACGAAGCCGCCGACCGACCAGGCGACGACCAATCGACTGGCGCCGTGGGCGTCGGTCACCAGGCGTAACGCCGTCGTGCCGCTGCCGTCGCCGATATAGACCCAGGTCTGCCCGCTGCCGTCGCGCCACACGGCGGGCGCCGAGAAGAGGACGGCGCCGGACACTGTAAGGTCCTGTAGCTCACCGCGCACGCCGCCCAGGTGGGCGCGGTTGAGCAGGCGGATAGTGTCGTCCTTACCGCCCTGCACGGCCATCAGCGGCGTGCGGCTGCGCGGCTCACGCGGCAGCAGCACCGGGGCCGTGCTGCCGAGGTCGGCGTCGGTCTGGTCTAGGGAGTCGTAGCTGGAGGGCGTGAAGCTGTCGAGCAGGCGCGCGCCGTCGGGGCTCAGCGCGAGCACGGAGTCGCCGTAGTTGGCGCCGCCATGATTGGCGTCGAAGGCGCCGTTGCCGGTCGCGACATAGACGCGCCCGCCCATCGACGGGTCAGGATCGACCACCGCCCCGCCGCGCGCCCAGATGCCGGACTCGCGTTGTGGGCAGGAGGAGCGGCTGTCCTTGTTATAGCTGGTGTCCAGCACTAACTCGTGGATGTTGCCGCACAGCGTGTTGTAGACGTGGGTGGCGCCGTCGCTCAGGCGCAGCGTGACCACGTGCCCATCGTAGGGACCCTGGTCGCCGATATACCCAGAGGTCACGGCGTAGAGGTAGCCGTTGGCCAGGTTGAGCGCGGAGGCGTCCTTCTCCACGTCGGGCATCAGCGTAATGCGCAGCGGGAAGCCCGAGGCGCGCGCCTCGGCGCCGGTCGCGGCGTCGAGCTTATGCACATAACCATTGGTGGAGGGGACGTAGACGTAGCGCCCAGAGGGATCGGCCGCCGGCGTCGACGTGGTGATTTTGGAGGCGACGTCGCCCGGCGTGATGCTCAAGATGGCGGGGCTGGGGGTGGCGAAGCGCCACACGATGGCGCCGCTGTGGGCGTCTATGGCGTAGGTCGTCCCGTGCCTGGTGGTCTGGAAAAGCAGGGAGCGGGTACCGCCGCGCGGCATGCGCACGTGCGAGAGCAGGATCGGCGTGGAGTCGGCGACGTCATCGAACGAGGTGGCCCAGGCCCGGTGCAGCGTGGCGACGTTGGTCGATGTGACGGAGGTGTCGCCGGTGGCGACGCCGGTGCGGGCCGGGTCGTGGCCGAAGACCGGCCAGTCGGCGGCGCGCGCGACGGCTGGAATGGCGAGGGTCGCGCTGAGGGCCAGCGCGGAGAGCGCGCGCAAGGAACGGCGAATAGGGAGTTGATGCATTGCGGGTGGATCCTTCTAGGGGCCCGGCGGCGTGTCGATGTCGTCCGCCGAGCAATAATGTGGCTGAGCGCGGGTCCCGTGCCGCCCGGGGACAGAATAAGCGGCGCGGCGGGGCAATCGGTGCGTACGCTCTTAGTGTGCCACAGCCCTCTGCAAGGACAAAAACGGCGGCAACCCTCACCCCCAGCCCCTCTCCCGCAGACGGGAGAGGGGAGACGGATGGGGCAACCCTCACCCCCAGCCCATGACGACCCGCCCGTTGGCCCTACCCGCGGGCCAACGGTCCAGCGTGCTCTCCCAACTACGGGAGAGGAGAGTGCCGGCCGCGATTCACGATCCCTACTACCGCAGTGCTAGGTGGACGGACCGATGAGATGGCCGAGGCGCCGTGTCACCCATGCAGGCACATCGCGGGTACGCATGGTCAGGCGACCATCGTCGACGATAAGGATGTCGCGCGGACCACCCGCTCTGGTGTTGTCATAGATCGTCGCGTGGTCGCAACGTTCAAGCGCGCGAGGCAGGTTGTCCATACTCCGTGCGTACCGGCGTCGCACGTCGGCTTCGGGCACGAAATGGCCGCCGCTTGCCACCCTCTGTACGATGCGATCAGCGAGCATCGCAGCGTCTTCGATGCCAACGTAGACCAGGTGGACTGCGAATCCCCGTTCCCGTGCCCGCTCCATGACGCGCAGTTCCGCGTTGCCCGAGAGCGTGGTCTCGAATGCGAAACCCTGACCTGCTACGAGGTAACTATCGCGCAACTGTAACGCTTCCCGCGCGGCTTCAACCGCTGCCTGTTCGACCGCATCCGGCCGAAGGCGTCGTGCGATAGCGTCCGGATCGACAATAGGCACACCAAGATTGTCGCGCAACGCCTTTGTGAGGGTACTCTTTCCCGCGCCATTAGGCCCGGCGATGACGGTGAGCGTGGGGACTCGATCCGGCACTTATGGCTGCACTTCGCGCACGATCTCGCGGGCGCCATCCTCAAGGACGCGGTATTCGTAGTGCCGGCCGTCCGGATTTTGCACGAACAGCCTCCCTGCATCCGCCCCAGTTCCACCATAATAGGCGGGCCTACCCGCAGCCAGGTGCTCCGCGATGTCGTGCCGCACTTGCTCCTGGAACAGGCGCGTCATCTCATCGCGCCCCTCTACAAAATCGGCCCCAAGCAAATCCAGTTTTCTCGCCGGTATCGTCTCGCTGCTGGCCATGCAAGCCTCCCTCTAACACACGTTTTGATACGAGTATACACCGTACCAAAACGTGTGGCGTCATTTGGGCTCTCCCTACCGCCTCCTGTACCCGCGCTACGCCGCCTCCAGGTCGGCAATCTGACCTATGAACAGGATGGCGCCGCTGGTATGCTCGCGGATGGCGCAGAAGAAGGGGCGGTCGACGACCATGCTGAACTCTTGCCTGACCACTGCCGCCGTGGTCACGCCGATGGATGTCACCGCGGCCGCGGTCGTGCCCTCTTCGTCCACGCGCATGACCGCTTTGTGCGCGACCTCGCTGATGTGAAGGTGCGCGGGGAGCGGCGATGCGAACATGGCGCTGAAATCGGCGGCGTCCCGTATGAACGCTCGACTCATACCCAGGCGCGACAGCGGATCGTTCAGGTTGGGCGTGGCGCTGTAGCTGACGGAGAACCTCGGCAGGGAGATGGCCCCCTGCGACCTGGCCAACCGGGAGACCACATCGTCGAAGCCGGTCGCGGTGAGGCGCGCCTGAACCTGAGCCAGGCTCACGCCCTTGGCGGGCAGCACCACGATCATGCCCATCTTGCCGGACCCATAGGCAAGCTCGATGGCCTGGTAGTCGGGCCCTTGATAGTACGAGAAGGCCGCGCGTTGCGTCATCATCGGCACGCTCTTGCTGGCTCCAGCGGCGCCGGTGAAGGGTTGGGGCGTGGTAAGCCGCTTCTCGAAGGGCGAGGTCCATTGCCCCTTGAAGTAGACGGCGTTGAGCAGATAGAGCAACGCGTAGGGATCGAGTCGATCGGGGACGATGCTGTCGATCATGCCGTTGGTGTGCGCGCTGACCCAGGCGTTGATCGTGGCGCCAGCATGGGGCGCGCCGAAGTCGAGGTCCGTAACCTGCGCCTGGTACGCCGCGCCGACCCGCCGCAAGAACGCCGGATCGAAGGCGCTACCGTTTCGCGCCCACAACGAGTTGGCGATGTCCACGCGCACGGCAGGATCGGCTCCGGTCAGCAGCGGTAGCAGCGTGGCGTACCCTGCATTAACCTCATCCAGGCTGAGGCCGTTGAGCTTTAAGGCCGCGGCCATCCCCGCCGCAGTGGCGCCACGGGCGCCGTTGTAGGACATGCTCAGCGCGGTGGCGATGCTGAAAGGCGAGATGAAGACGTTGGCGCTTGCCGCGCCCGGCTGCGCGACCAACTGGCCGAAGAGATCGAAGCCGAAGTCACGCGTCCCGGTCAGCAGGCGCCGCAGCACCGCCCGTGAGACCGCCGGCCGCGACGGACGCGGCGGCGCGCCCGCGGCGGCGGCCAGCAGGTTGGGCGCAAGGCCCAGGCCGAGACCGGTCAGGCTCAGGCCCGCAAGCCCGGCCAGGAGCGCGCCCTTGCGGCTATACAACTGACTGCCGCCGCGCGGACCGGTGGTCAGGGTTTGCATGGGGTACGCGAGCGTCTTGGGTGCGTTACGTTGGTCTGACATGTCGTGCTCCTTATGATGATAAGGTTGTTGCCTAATTCGGCTGTGGGTCGGTGATCTGGCCCATGAACAAGACGGCTCCGGTCGTATCCTCCTGGATGGCGCAGAAGAACGGCCGGTCGACGATCATGGTGAACTGGTTGACCACTACGCCTACGCCTGTTGACTGGACCCCACCGACCGACGTGACGGCCGCCGCGGTCGTGCCCTTTTCGTCCACGCGCATGACCGCTTTATGCGCGACCGCGCTGATGTAGGGATGGATGGGGCGCGGCGGTTGGAACATGGCGTCGAAGTCGGCCGCGTCCCGCCGGAAGGCCTGGCCCATGCCCAGTGCGATCAGCGGGCCGTTCAGGTTGGGGACGGAGGTGTAGCTGACGGCGAAGCGCGGCAGGGAGATCGTACCCCGCGACACGGCCAGCCGGGACATCAGGCCGTCGAAGCCCGGCGCGGTGAGCGAGGCTTGCACCCGTGCCAGGTCCGTCCCTTTATCCGGCAGCACAACGATCATGGCGGTGTGCCCCACGCCGTAGGGGAGCCGGATGGCCTGGAAACCGAGACCCCGGTAGTACGGGAAGTCTCCTCCCTGGACCATCATTGGCACGGTGGCCCTGCCGCCGTCCCCGCGCGTGAACGCCTGGGGTCTGGTGAGCGCCCGGTCGAATGGCGAGGTCCATTGTCCCTTGAAGTACACGGCGTTGATCAGGTACAGGATGGCGTCCCGCGGCAGCCTGTCGGGGACGACGCCGTCGATGAGGCCGCTGGTGCGAGCGCGGACCCAGGCATTGATGGTGGCGCTCGGGTGTCTTCAACGCGATCAGTCGATCTCGCATATCGGGTTCCTCTCGTCGTCGCTCACGTCGTCCGTGTCGTCGTCGCTGTCATAGCGCGGCCAGCGATCAGGTTTTGCGGTAGGATAGCATCATCGTCTGTCATAGATAGCGGGGGCAACGCGCCCCTACTGCTACCTATGACGAGCCGTGGCATCGGAAGGTAACATATGGCATGGGCCATAGAGCCTGGGCGCCGGTAGGAGCGGGCAGAGCGCGCAAGCCGCTACCATGTAGGTAGAACGTGAGGAACCAGGGCAGAGTAGAGGGGGGGACGGACACGGTGACCGCAACAAGGGCAGAGACAGTGGGGACGGAGCTGGGGACGGACACGTTTGTGCGGGCGCGCGGCGTGCAGGACCCGCCGGAGGGCGAGGCGCTGTGGTTCGTGATGCAAGGGGCCAAAGTATTGCTGCGCCAGGAGGGGCCGGACGACAAGCCGGTTATCCCGACCGCGTCATCGCCCGAGGACCTCGGACTGACGGTGTCACGGCGCCTCTACATCGGGTTATTTGACGGCGTGCCCTGCATCGTGGCGCGGCTGGACGGAGACGCCGTGCCCGATGCCTACGCGGTCCACGACCTGCGGTCACTCTACGGGCTGGTTCCCGAGAGCGCCTGGTCGGTAGCGGGGCTGGCCACGCAGCTTCTGTATTGGGCCGAGACGACCCGCTACTGCCCGCGCACGGGCGACGAGACGCGGGCCAAGCCGGGAGAGTGGGCTACCGAATGCCCGTCGTGCGGCCTGACGCAGTACCCGCGCGTCAGCCCTTGCATCATCGTCTTGATCCACGACGACGACCGCCTGCTGCTGACCCGCCAGTCCAGTTGGCCCCCCAACCGGTACAGCCTCGTGGCGGGGTTTGTCGAGCCCGGCGAGACACTGGAGGAGTGCGTGGCGCGCGAGATCGCCGAGGAGACCGGCGTGCGCGTCCACGCCCCGCACTACGTGGGCAGCCAGCCGTGGCCCTTCCCGCACCAATTGATGGTCGGCTTCACCGCCCGCTACGCCGGCGGCGACATCGTGGTCGACCATAGCGAACTGGAGGACGCCCGCTGGTTCCCCCTCACCGAACTGCCTCTCCGCCCGCCGCCCATGTCGATCGCCGGCCGCATCATCGAGGGCTACCTGGAGAAAGTAGGCAGTGGGCAGTAGGCAGTAGGCAGTGGGCAGTTCACAGTAGAACGATGCTCCGTCCGCACTTGCGCCCACTGCCCACTGCCCACTGCCCACTGCCCACTGCCCACTGCCCACTGCCCACTGCCCACTGCCCACTGCCTACTGCCTACTGCCTACTGCCTACTGCCTACTGCCCGGGCAGCCACGGCAGCGGGCCGTCGCCGACCAGGGCGTCGAGGCGGTCAATCAGACCTTCCAGCACGCCAAAGGCGCGCTCGATGGGTTCGCGCGTGGTCATGTCGATCCCCGCCAGCCGTAGCGCATCGAGGGGGTAGAGCGAGTCGCCTGCCTTGAGGCAGGCGAGGTAGCGCGCCGCCGCGGGGGCGCCTTCCTCCAACACGGCCGCGGCCAGCGCGTTGGCCGCCGAGATGCCCGTCGCGTACTGCCAGACGTAGAAGTTCATATACAGGTGCCCGAACTGCGCCCAGGTGATACCGACGCCGGCCTCGTCCATAACCACGCGGCCGCCATAGCCCTCGCCGATCAGCTCGACGATGCGCGCCGACATGCCATCCGCGGTCAGGCCCTCGCCGCGCTCGACCTGCTCATGCACGGTCTGCTCGAACTGGGCCAGGATAGGCATGACGAAGAAATAGCGGTAGAAGTTAGCCATGCCTTCCTCGATCACCGCCACCTGAAAGCGGCGGTCGTCAGTCTTGCGCAGAAGATGCCCGCGCAGCAGGGCCTGGTTGAAGTTGGAGGCCGTCTCAGCCACGAACATAGAGTACCATTCGTAGATCGGCGGCTGGTTGCGCCAGGTGTACCACGAGTGCATGGAGTGCCCCAGTTCATGGGCCAGGGTGCTCACGTCGAGCAGGCTGTCCTGGTAGTTTTGCATCAGGAACGGATGCGTGCCGTAGACGCCGGTGCTGTGCGCCCCGCTGGACTTGCCGATGTTGGGGTACCGGTCGCACCAACGCTCCTCGGTCAGGCCGCGACGGGCCACCGACACGTACTCGTCGCCCAGCGGGGCCAGCCCCTCCAGCAGCAGTTCGACGCCCTGGTCGAATGGGATGGGGTCCTCGGTCACGGCCAGGGGCACGCGCAGGTCGTAGGGATGCAACTCGGCCACGCCAAGGGCGCGCCGGCGGATGTCCCAATAGCGGCGCCACAGCGGCAGGTGGTCGCGCACCGTGGCGATGAGGGTGTCGAAGACGGCCGGCGGCAGATTGTAGGGGTACAGGCTGGCCTCGCGCGCCGAGGCATAGCCATGGGCGCGGGCGTCGAACACGTCGCGCTTGACCGCGCCGGCCAGAGTGGCGGCCAGGGTGTTCTTGACGCTCAGGTAGCCATCGGCGTAGGCCTGCCACGCCGCGCGGCGCACCGACCGCTGCGCGCTCTCGATCAGCCGGTCGCTGTTGCCCTGGGCCAACTCGATGGCCGAGCCGTCCTCGTCCGTGATGGTTGCGAACCGCAGGTCGGCGTTCTCAAGCGCCTCGTGGGTTTGCCACGAGGACGCGAGCGCGTCGCCCGCCTGCGCCAGCAGGCTCTCGACCTCGGTCGAGCGCACGTGGTCGCGCATGCGAACCACCCCATCAAGGTAGTGACGGAACAGGGCCAGGCCCGGCTCCTCGGACAGGAATCGCTCGAGCGTGGCCGGCGGGATGGCGAGGATCTCGGGCTCGACGTAGGCGACGGTCGCCTCGAAGCGCGTGACCAGGGCGCCCGCGCGTTCGCGGCGCGCCCCGTTGGCCTGGTTGGTTTCGTCGCCGCTGCTCTGCATCATGGCGTAGAGCCTGATGCGGCTGACCTCGACGTCGACTGCCTGACGCGCCTCCAGCGCGGCAAGGAGCTTGCTGCCGGACGCGCCAAGCGTCCCGGATAGGTCCGCCAGCGGCGCGATGTAGGCCTCGGCCCTCGCGTAGGCCTCGTCAAAGGCCTCCTCGTTCGGGAAGACGGTCTCGACGGCCCAGCGATCCTCCCGCGGCGCCTCATCGCGCCGCGGCAACGTCTTTTCCATGCTACTCTTTATACTCCTGCTACGCTGTCGATTAAAACAGGCTCAGTTGTTCGCCTTCTCCCGCGCCCTTATCGTCATCGTCGTCGCGCGGCGATAGCGTTTGTAGGGTGTGGTAGCCGTGGTCCGCCGCCCAGGCGCTGTCGGGACCGGCCCAACGGAAACGCGCCATGGGGATGCGCCCGCGCGCGTCGAACGCCACGCCTTCCTCTTCCAAGATCTCGCGTTGCCGTACCCCGCGCGTGCTGATGCGGCCCTCTCGGTTGACGATCCGCTGCCAGGGGACCGCGGCCTCGTCGCGCTTGGGCAGCGCGTTGAGGGCGTAGCCCACCATGCGCGCGTCGCAGCCCGGCCCCACGACCGTGGCCACATCGCCATAGCTGGCGACCCGGCCAGAAGGCACCTGGCGCACCACCTCGTAGACCCGCGCGAACAGCGCCTCGTCCTCTTGCATCGACACACCCACTAATCCGTTACTGGCAACTGCAACGTTAGGACCAGCCTGCGACTGAAGTCGCATGGCACACAACGGACACTAAGGGGTTGTAAAAGAATAAGCTGGTCATTTCAGGCCTTGTGCGGGCGGGATGGTCGCGCCCCTCGCGCCCCTCGCGCCCCTCGCGCCCCTCGCGCCCCTCGCGCCCCTCGCGCCCCTCGCGCCCCTCGCGCCCCTCGCGCCCCTCGCGCCCCTCGCGATTGCCCTGCAAGCTGTAGCGCAGCCCGCGCAACGCCTCCGCCACCCACTGGTTGACTGACCTGATGCCCCTGCTCCCGCAACTCGGCGGCCAGCTTGCGCACGCTCTTGCACGTCCAGCGCAACGGCGACTCCGGGTCTCCGCGCGTCGTCGGCTTCACCAGCCGCTCCAGGTCCACCAGTATCTCCGGGTCCGTCTCCGCGATGCGCTTGCGTCCGCCCCCCCCGGTCGGCGGATGCGGCCCAGGACCGGGACCGTCCCGCGCCCCTCTTTGATCCCCAACGCGATGACCGTGCGCGACAGCCCCGTCGCGCGCGCCACGGCACTGATCCCGCCCCACCCCCGCGCCAGCGCTTCGGACGCCGCCCCCGCCCGCCGCCCCCGCTCGTCCAACGTCCCCACCATGTGCCCGTACCGCTCCGCGATCCCCTGTTCTGTATCCATATGGTTCAGTGTAGGATAGGCGGCCCTATTTGACTAGCTTGTTCTCTTACGACTCCTTATCGTCCAGGGCGAAGGAGCTGGCCGGCTGGCCGCTCGGGGCCGCGTCATGGGACGGGGCAGCTGCTCAGGGCGCGGTTGCTTTGTGGGGTGTGTCTTCTGTCCCCGCTGTCGGACAGAGGGCTCGCTCCTCCGGGTCCGGCATGGACATGTGTACGCCGACTAATAGCGCCGTCACAACGCCGATGGACATGGTCGAGGGGCCGCTGGAGATGCAGATGTACCCGACGACCTGCAAGGCGCCCACCTGGTCGGAGTTGAGCGATGTCTACCACAAGCTGAGCGTTGCCCAGGCGGCCACGGCCAAATATCGCGACGTGGGCGCCGCACAGAGCGCCTGTACTGTACGTGGCTGGCCAGGGCTACCATTACATCAACCCGGCCTACCTGCGCGACCTGCGCCGCCACGGCTTCAACGCGGCTACGCCGCCCATCCTGGTCTACAACCGGGTGGGAGGCCGCATGGCGCTCGACGGCGTGATGTACTACATGCCGTGGCGCGCCACGGCGCGGCAACTTGCCGCGATTTTCCCCTTCTCCATGGCTAGTTGGCGCCGGCACATCAACATCTGCGTCGCTAGCTCAGGCAACTCCATCCTGCCCATCCACGACAGCGCGGCCTGCGCCTCGGCGCACGGCCAGTTCATCCCCAGCACGGGCTGGATGGTCCATGCCTGGCTCTACCATAGCGCCAGCAGCGTGTTCGCCATGGACGAGTAGCACGGCCACTTCCGCTCTCGTTTCATGGCGCTATGGCATTGGATGCCTGCTTGAGCAACGATCCAGATGGGAGTAAAATGGATAGAGACGCATGGACGCATGGAGGATACAAGGATATATGGAACTCCAGGGGATAGATATGAAGCATGCACGCATCGCGTCGACTATTGGGATCGAGCTCATGCTACTCAGAAGACGTGGGCGCACGGAGTGTAAGCATGGTCTTTCCGTCATCGCTCGATGAAAACCTATTAGGGGTCGACGGCGCCCAACAGGTAGTCGGGCGCGTGGTTGTGGTTGGTGTTCGCATGTCACGAGAGGAGAACGATCATGAGTCAGGTATCGCTAGCGCGCCCAACCGAGGAGGTCGCTGACTTCTTCGCTCACGCTCCCTCGGTGGAGGACATCGCGGCGTTCCGATTGTCTGACAGGACAATCGCACGCGTACGTGAGTTGCTCCACAAGAACGCCGGCGGGATGCTCTCCCGCGAAGAAAGCGAGGAGTTAGACCAACTGGTGCTACTGGACCGCATCGTGATGCTCATCCGTTCGCGTCTGCCACGGCCGGAGACGCAACCAGCGTCCGCGTGAGCGAACGCGTCACCGCTGCGCTCCGTCGCGCCGTGAGTGAGCGCGCCCAGGGCTGCTGCGAGTACTGCGGCATGCCGGACACGGAAACGCTGGCGCCGCACGAGCCCGATCATGTCATCCCGGCACAGCACGGGGGCGAAACCACGTTTGCGAACCTGGCTTACGCTTGTTTCCAGTGCAATCGCTTCAAGGGACCGAACATTGCTTCTCTCGATCCCGCGACCAGCACGCTGACACCTCTCTTCAATCCCCGCACCGCGCATTGGGTCCGGCATTTCCGCTTGAACAAGGCGTTCATCGAGCCGCTGACCGCCATCGGGCGTGCCACCGTGTTCCTGTTACGCCTCAACGATGCGGAGCGAATGACGATCCTCGCCAACCTCCTTGGCCAGGGACGCTACACACCTCCGCGACGATAACCCGTTCCTTATGCCCTGTTCCCTGTGATACCGCAAGCATTTTCCTTGTGGCATACGCGGCCACGTCGTATCGTGTCGGCGTCGCATCGCGGCCTCAGTCAGGTTCATACGCTCATCCGTTTGCCGAGGGCGCGACGAGGAGCGAGCGGCGGGCGGGGCGCGGGCGGCCCGCGCTGAAGAGGTAGCCGTAGAGCAGCACGCCGGTTACGAAGCCGACCCCGAGTTTGAGCAGCGCGGGGGCGTGCGATGGCGAGAGAAAGCCCTCCAGGGTGCCCGCGACGATCAGCAGCGGGACCGCGCCCAGGATCAAGACCAGCGCGCGGCGTCCGGACAGCAGGACGGCCTCGCCCCGCGCGCGCAGCCCCGGGTGAAGTATGGCCCAGGCCAGTTGCAGGCCGCAGCCGCCCGAGATGAAGATGACCGAGAGCTCGATCACACCGTGCGCGGCGATAAACGACCACAGGCCCAGGCTCAGGCCGTAGTGTTGCACCACGCCGGCGATGGTCCCCAGCATGATGCCGTTGAAGACGAGGACGTAGAGGCTCAGCAGGCCCAACAAGGCCCCGCCCGCGAAGGCCAGCAGCGAGACCTGGATGTTGTTTGTCATGATGAACGCGGAGACGGTGGATTCCGACCCGCCCGGGCTGTTGTTGAACCACAGGTGGTGCGACTGGACGACCGGCAGCAGTTGCTCCGCCGTGCCGGGTAAGAGCACGTAGGCGGCGTCGGGCGTTCCGACGCAGACGATGAAGCAGATCAGCGCGGGCACGGCGGTTAGCAGGAACGCAACGGTGGTGAAGGGGAGCGTGGCCCGGAAGGCGCGTGGGAAGGTTTCGCGGTAGAATAGTGCCAGGCGCGACGTGTCCATGGCCTCGTCGCGGTAGATCAGTGAGTGGGCGCGGGCAACCAGGCCGTTGAGGTAGGGGGCGACGCGGTCGTAGGGGTAGTCGCGCCGGGCCACGGCAAGGTCGGAGGTTGCCTGGCGATAGAGGTGTCCGAGGGCCAGCACGTCGTCCTCGCTCATGCCGCGCAGGCGGCCGCCCCGCATCCGTCGCAACAGATCCTCCAGGCGCTGCCAGGCGGGTCGATGCGCGGCCATGAACTCATCGGCTGTCATCGGTGTTGCAATCCCTCATGAAGGACATCCAGGAGATCTATGTACGACACATTTTCGTTAGAGACGCCGGAAAGCGTCGTCGTCGGACTGCCCATCGCGGGGGTCGGCACGCGCTTCCTGGCTACCCTCATCGACACCGCTATCATAGCATGTATCCTGGTGGCGTTCTTCATCATCATCGCGATTGGCTCGGGGCTGGGCTCCACGGCTGGCTACGTCGTGGCCGGCATCGGCTACGTTGGTCTGGCCGTGACATTCCTGGGCTACTATATCTTCTTTGAGATTGTCTGGAACGGCCAGACCCCCGGCAAGAGGTCCCAGCGCGCCCGCGTCATCCGCGCCAACGGCTATCCCGTCACGCCGTTCTCCGTGCTCATCCGCAACATTCTGCGTCTGGTCGACGTACTGCCCGGCCTCTACACCGTTGGCCTCATCTGTATGATCATCGACCGGCGCTCGCGCCGCCTGGGCGACCTGATGGCCGGGACGATCGTGGTCAAGGAAGGCCGCGAGGGCTCCCTGGCCTCGCTACCCTCGTCTCTCACGGCTCGGCCGCCGACGCCGCCTGGCACGGGTATAAACATAAACCCGGGTATAGGAACAAGCCTGGGCAGCGGTACAGCACTGCCCTTTGCGCCGCCCGGCGGACCCTCCACGACGATACCGGCGTCACTCGGGGCAGCGGTTGGGCTGACGCGCGAGGATGAGGCGCTGATCCGCGACTTCCTTCGGCGCTACGGGCTCACCGAACAGAAACGGGAACAACTGGCCGCGCGCATCGCCGCCCTCGTGCATAGCCACGTCGGCGGAGCCCCGCCGTTGCCCTTTCAGGCCGCGCGCTACCTGGAGCACGTCCTGGCCGCGGGTGGGACCCTCTCATCGCCCTCTGGCGACGGGACAGGGTGGCCCGGAGTCGCGGCGCAAACCTCTCCGCGGGCCGGACGACTCAGCCCCGAAGACACGGCCCTGATCCGCGACTTCCTGGGCCGCCGCTACAGCCTCGACGACAGGCGCCGCGCCGAACTCGCCGCGCGCATCGCCTCGGTCGTCCACGGTCACATCGGAGGCGACCTGCCGGGCCCGCCGGAGACCTATCTGGAGCAGGCGTTGGACGAAGTAGGCAGTAGGCAGTAGGCAGTAGGCAGTTCACGGAAGGACGACTCGAGCCAACCGCCGCCGTTGCGCTGGCACACGCGACACTCGTTACTGCCCACTGCCCACTGCCCACTGCCCACTGCCCACTGCCCACTGCCCACTGCCCACTGCCCACTGCCCACTGCCCACTGCCCACTGCCCACTGCCCACTGCTCACTGCCCACTGCGTCCAGCAACGCTTGCTGTACCATCAGGCTGAACGGGCCGAGGCTGCCCAGGCGGAGCGAGGTGAAGATGACGGGGGCCAGCGGAGGCATCGCTGCAGCCACGGCCTGCCGCGCTTGCGTCACGCGCTTGTAGCGCGCCAGCACGACGCCGTCTTTGATGAGAAGGTAGGGGCGCGCTTGCGTGTCTGGGTCCGTGGCTGTCCCTGTCCCCTGCTCGGCGAGCAAGGCGCCGTGCAGCCGCTGCGCCAACAGGAATCCGCGCAGAGTCGGATCGGATAGGAACGGGCTGTCAGGCTCCGCGGAAGTGGGGATGGAGACGGAGACGGGGGCGGGAGCGGGAGCGTTCGTGCGGCGGTACGCCTCGATTACCAGGCGGGGATGGCGCCAACCCTCCTGTGGCCACAGTGCGACGACGAGCGCGCCCGCGAGGTCGCCGGGAAGGGTCAGCACGGCGTCGCGCGTGGCCGTGGTCCCGTCGACGGTCGCCCGTACGCCACCCCCGGCGATGAGCGCATAGCGGCCAGGACGGCCATGCGCCCACTCACCATACAGCGCCGCGACCGCCGCCACGTTGCGGGCGTCCTCACTCTCCACGCATCGCCTCGCCCTTTCACCTTTCTGCGCCTGCTTTACTATCGCGCGGAGTGCCGCACCCGCACAATCAGGGTTCGTGAATTATCGCATTATTTACTCTACCTGAACCGACTGGGAGCGCGGGCGGCCCGCCCGCTTCGGTCGCAACCGCGCGGGACGGTGTTCCCCGAGCGGCGTGACGTCCGACCCGGGCGGGCGGGCCGCCCGCGCTCCCAGTGTGAGGACGGGCGACACAACGGGCGAGAATCCGGCTTAACAAGTCACGCGGCGCATCCCTGTGTATCGCGTGGCCTATGCGCCATGCGGACGGTTATACTTACGCTAGACGCACGCGCGACGCTGCGCGCGACAATGGGACCAGAGCCGCGACACGTGACACACCGTCGTGCCGAGTTGAACCGTCGTGGGGCTTGCCGCGCGTATCCTTCATCCATCCGGATGGCCGCGCTCACCCCACCTCTACCGCGAGATATGCGACAACGGACGAGGGAGGGCACGTCCACCATGGTCACGTACAGCGACGATACGCCTCGACAGACGGCCCCGGCGCGGGACGACGACGCGGAGCACGACAGGCAGGATAAGACGGCGCGCCTGCGCGAGGATGTCCATCTGCTCGGCGACCTCCTGGGCCGCGTCATCTCCGCCGCCGAGGGGCCGGATCTGTTCGCGCTCGAAGAGCGCGTGCGCGCCCTGGCCAAGAGCTTGCGCGCGACGCGCGGCGCCACGGAGCGCGACGAGTTGCGCGCCCTCGTCGGGGACCTGACGTCCCCGCAGGCCCGCGCCCTGGTGCGCGCCTTTTCCACCTACTTCGGCCTCGTCAACATCGCCGAGCAGCAGCAACGCGTGCGCCGGCGGCGCGCCTACGCCCTGGAGCGGCGCCGCCAGGCGCAGCCGTTCTCCCTTGCCGCCACGGTGCGTGAACTGGCCGAGCGGGGCGTCAGCGCGGCGCAAGTACGGCAGGCCCTGGACGCTATGCGCGTCGAGCTGGTGCTCACGGCGCACCCGACCGAGGCGACTCGCTCCTCGATTCTGACCAAGCAGCGCGCCATCGCCAACGCCCTCGACCGGCGTGAGCGTGAGCGCCTGACCCCGGAGGAAGAGGAGGAGGTGACCGACACCATCTACCACCAGGTCTTGCTGCTGTGGCGCACCGACGAAGCGCGCTCCCACCCCATGGAGGTGCTCGACGAGGTCAAGGGCGCCCTGTACTATGTCGAATCGGTGCTGTTCGACGAACTGCCCGCGGCCCACCGCGCCCTGGAGCGTGAGCTGCGCGCCTGCTATCCCGGTCACGAGTGGTCCGTGCCGCCGCTGTTGCGCATGGCCAGCTGGATCGGCGGCGACGCCGACGGCAACCCCCACGTCACGGGCGCCGTCCTGACCGCGACGCTCAACCTGCAGCAGGGGCAGGCTCTGGCGCGGTATCGTGAGCGCGTGCGCCGCCTCGCCACCATGTTCAGCCAGTCGAACCGGCTGCGCGAGGCGCCGGCCGAGTTGCTGCGCTCGATCGCGGCCGATGAGGAGACTATGCCCGACTACACGCAGGAGATCGGCGAACGCAACCGCGACGAGCCGTACCGCCGCAAGCTCTCTTTTATCTGGCAGAAGTTGAGCCTGGCCCTCGACCGCGTGCACAGCGTCCCGCACCCGCCCTCGCCCGATCATGCCGCCGCCTACCGGTGCGCCGAGGACCTGCTGTCCGACCTGCGCGCCGTCGCGTCGGGATTGGACCGGGAACCGGACCGCGCGCTGCTGGAGGGTCCCCTGGGCACGCTGATCGCGCAGGTCCGGCTGTTCGGGCTGCACCTGCTGCCGCTGGACCTGCGTCTGCACCGCGACGACGTCCACCACGCGCTCGACGCCCTGCTGACGGCGCGGGGCTTGAACACGGGACCGCAACCCTGGGGCGTTGCTACCTCGGAGCAGCGCCGCGCCCTGCTCGACGGGTTGCTGGCCGACCCGCCCGATCTGCTGGCAGGGCGCGGCGGGCCTGCCGCGTCCGCCCCCGGCGGGCAGGCTGTCGGCCTGCTCCAGGCGGCGCGCGCGGCGCGGCGCGGCCCCACGCCCGAGGCCATCCGCGTGCTGATCGTCAGCATGAGTACGGCGGTGGAGGACATCCTGGCCGCGCACCTGCTGGCGCGGCCGCTGGGCCTGCTGCCCGTGGCGCCGCTGTGCGAGACGGTGGACGACCTGCGCCAGGCCCACGAGTTGCTCGACGGCCTGCTGGAGCACCCGGCCTACCGCGCCGTCGTGGCCGCGCAGGGCGATGTCCAGATGGTGATGCTGGGCTACTCCGACAGCGCCAAGGATGGCGGCGTGGTCACCTCGACCTGGGAGTTGTACCGGGCGCAGCAGCGCCTGGCGCCGGTCGCGGCGCGCCACGGCGTGCGGTTGGAGCTGTTCCACGGGCGTGGTGGGGCCGTGGGCCGCGGCGGCGGTCCCTCGCACGAGGCCATCATGGCCAGCCCGCCGGGCTCGGTCAATGGACGCATCCGCATCACGGAACAGGGCGAGGTGATCGACCAGAAGTATGGGCTGCCGCCCATCGCCCGGCGCAACCTGGAGACGACGCTCTCGGCCGTGCTGTTGGTGACCTTGCGCGATCAGGGCGTGCTTCCCTCCCATGACGAGGGCGTCTGGGCGCCCCTGATGGAGCGCGTCTCGGCGGCCGCCTACCAGGGTTACCGGGACCTGATCGACGATCCCGGCCTGCTGCCCTACTTTGAGCAGGCCACGCCGATGGCCTGGATCTCGCGCCTCAACATCGGCTCACGCCCGGCCGCGCGCCGCGCCACGCGCCGCCTGGAGGACTTGCGGGCCATCACCTGGGTGTTCTCCTGGATGCAGAGCCGCCACGTCGTCCCCGGCTGGTACCCCATCGGCCATGCCTTGCACGCCGTGGGCGAGGATACGCCCGACGGGTGGGACGAGTTGGCTCGCATGTACCGGGACTGGCCGCCTTTCCGCACCCTCATCGACAACGTCCAGATGGCTATGGCCAAGGCTGATATGACCATCGCCGCCGAGTATGCGGGTTTGGTGGACGACCGCGCGATCGCCGAGCGCATCTACGGTCTGATCCGCGCCGAGTACGTCCGCGCCGAGCGGGCTATCCTGCGCATCACGGGCTATCGGCGGCTGCTGGACGTCGCGCCGCAGTTGCGCGACACCATCGACCGGCGTAACCCCTACGTCGATCCCCTCAGCTACATCCAGGTGCGTGAGCTACGGGCCCTGCGCCGCCCCGACCTGACACCCGACGAGCGCAACGCGCGAGAACACGTCCTGGCCCTGACCATCCGCGGCATCGCCGCTGGCGTGCGCAACACGGGATAGCAAGCAGGAGAATGCACTGCATGATGGGTGCGCAGCGGGCCTGCGACTGAAGTCGCATGGCACACAAACGGCGACTGAAGCCGCTCAGGGCGCCACTCCAAAGACACTTTAGTGTCCGTGGTTTGCCATGCGATTTCAATCGCAGGTTGCGTCTCGTGCTCTCGGGGCACGCCTGAGAGCGCGAGACGCAAGACGCAAGCATCATCCGTAGCGCGTTGTCCGCGTTTGGCGGATACTTACATCTTGGATGGGGAGCAAAGAAGAATAGATTGCGTATGGGTATCGCCACTCGCGGCGGCAAGCGTGGTGTCTCTGGTTGGACGCGCCCGGAGGCGGCTTTTTACGTCGGGGCAGTGGTCGCTATCCTTATCGGCGCCGTCGATCTCGTCGCCTACTATGGCGCGACGATGGCGGTGGCGTCGGCCGTCAACAGCGCGGCCCATTCGGCCGCCATGGGGGGAGGGCGCGCAATCGCCGTGGGCGACATCGTCAAGGTCGTCGTCGGCGCCAGTGGCCTGGACCCCTGCGGTATCGGTCAGATCGACATTTATGGGCCGACCGGCGTCCGCGGCAGCGCGCCACCCATGGCGCGGGATAGGTATATTTTCCCGCGTTGCCCGACGCCCGGCGCGGTCGCGGTCCCGGCCCCGAACACCCTCCTCTATAGTCCCGATGTGGGCACGTCCGCCGCGTCCGTGACCGTTCGCGTGCTGTACCGCTACCATCCGCCGATCTCACTGTTTGGGCTCGATGAGACCCTTGTCCTCGCGGGAGGCGCATCTCAGGCCGTGGGCAGCTCATTGGCCATCGGCGCGGCCCCGACACCCGTCCCGGTGTCCGGCGCGCTAGCCATCCCCGTCTGTGGCGCTCTCCCGCCGGCGCCGGTGATCCGACAGGTTGTCGGCGCCGGACGGCGCGATACCCTATCGTGGGCGCCAGGAGCGATAGGGGCGACGGGGGCAGCGGGTACGGTGGGCGTCTCTGCCAGCGGCGGCTGGACGATCATACAGTACCGTATCGATCCCCTGATCGCCGAACAAACCGTGCTCCGGGTGGCGCATGTCCCGCCCGGTCAGACGACGGTGGCGTTCGACGATGTCTCGGGGCAGCGCGTCGCGTATGGAGTCGCGGGGCTCAATAGCTGCGGCGTGCCGGGGCAGCAGAGCGCGCTGGTCGACGATGGGCGCGCCCAGTCCGGACCGACGCCTATGGTGACTGCAACGCCGGCAACGCCGGCGACAGGAACGATGACGGCGACGACGGCAACGCCGGCAACGCCGGCGACAGGAACGATGACGGCGACAGTAGCCGCAATGCCAGCTACTGCAACGACAACGCCGGCAACGACGCCGGCCACCGCAACGATGACTACCCCGACAGCCATCGCAACGAAGACCACCCCCACGGCCATCGCAACGAAGACCACCCCCACGGCCACGGTTCCGACAATCATGGCAACGGTGGCCGCGGCAACGGTGGCCGTGGGAGTGACCACGACGGCAACCGCAACGGCGACGACGGTGGTAACCGCAACGGCAACGGCAGCGGCTGTACAGCCGACCTCACCGGGAATCCCGCTCGTCCCGACTCCCTGCGCCGGCGTGCCCATGGCGCCGGCTATTCAGCGCGTCGTGGGCGCCGGGCAAGAGGATACCGTGACGTGGCTGGCCGCGTCGTCAGGGCCGGCGGCGAACGGCGGCTGGACGGTTGCGCGGTATCGCATCGACCCGCTGATCGCGGAGCGAACGGTGCTGGGGATCGTCCACATCCCCGCGGCCCAGACCACGACGAACTTTGCGGTTCCACCCGGACAGGGCGTCTCGTACGGCGTCTCCGGGGTCAATAGTTGTGGCGTGCCGGGACCGGAGAGCGCGCTGGCAACCGACGGACGATAACCGACGGATGATCGTGGACGACCGTGGGCGATCGTGGCGCCAATGGCGCCATGATAGGTGGCGCCGGTGCTTTGGGAGGGCCTCACGCCAGGGTCTGTGAATCGTCCGCTACGGACGCTGGTCACCCCCTGAGACCGCCAGTCGCCGGCTTTTCACGAGCCCTGGGCCTTACGCAAAGAGGCTTGCCAGCTCCTCGGAAAAACCGGGCAGGACATCGTCACCTGCCAACATGCCGCCGGCAGGGATACGACGTGAGTGACCGTTGGGACCGAACACCATGGCCGAGCGTGTCTTGGGATAGAGTAACCATACCAAGCGCGCCCCACCACCAAGGTAATCGCTGACCTTCTCGTTTATGTAGTTTGCCGTCTCTGAGGGGCTAATGACCTCCGCGACAAGCGCGGGCATCTCAGCCATGTACGCGGCGTCCTGAACGGCGCCCAATCGTGCAACCTGTTCCGTATCAAAGTAGCAGACGTCCAGGCCACGCAATTGATCGGGATCGTCGGGGAGGCTAAAGCGCACTCCGGAGTCGCCACTGACCAGGCGTCCCACCACCTGATCGCGGGCGCTCCTGCCCTGGCTTTTCTGCCAGTCAAGAGCAATTGCACGGTCGTTGAGGTAGCGGTCGAGCGCGCCGACCAGTGCCGCTTCGATGTAGCCATGGTCTTCTTTGGGCGGAGGCATGCGCAGGATCTCTCCTCGGACCAACTCGTAGCGGTACCCGTCATCGGGTTGCGACATCAGGTCCTCGAAAGTCATGCGTTGAAGCGTCGTCACGACAGGCCATCCTTCAATATGTCCACCATGCGTAGTGTACGATCGCGCCTGCGTCGGCGCCGTGTCAACTCTCCTATGCCGCCGCCTCGCCGGCGCCGACCGGGATCCAGGCGCCGCGGATGGGGCCGGGCTTGAGTCTGCCCTGTCGCGCAAGTAGGCGCGCCGCCTGGGTGATGGTGGCCATGGTGCCCGTGCCCACGGCGCTGCTACCCTGGGCACGGGCCGCCTGGAGCAAATCCCACGCGGTGACGGGTCGGTTGGCGGCGCGCACGAGGCCTTCGAGCTCATCGGCGATGCTCAACGCGGCGTAGCGTTGCGGCGAGGTCAGGCGGCCTTCGAAGACCACGAAGCGGCGCGGCCTGCCGTGTCCGGTCCCTGGCATGACGGCGACGCGTACTCCGTCCGGCAGGCTGAGCCGCTGTGTCCAGCCCTGTGCCGCGGACTCCGCGAGCTCGCCTGGGGCGGACTGTACCATGATTTCAAGCAAGCGCCCTTCTTGCGTGGGAGCATGTGCCTGCGCCGGCGTATACATATGTTCTCAATCCTCTACGCCTGATAGACGACGCACCCCTGTCGTTGTTGTCCATTGTAATGCATTCTGTTATCAGTGCGCAATCCCCTGGCCTGCATGAGGGTGCACCTCAAAAAAGTGGACTGCGGCCGGAACGGGCCTGCGACGGCGGTCGCATGGCAGCGGACGACGACTGCGGTCGGGTGTGGGTCGCTGCCACGCTGCCCCCGGCCCCGTTCTGACACCGC
>JAABUX010001900.1_pt1 | contig 30523 bp, 24 predicted proteins | sample 5561851 | NCBI WGS metagenome assembly JAABUX01 (sample SAMN10711883, study PRJNA513361) | rock metagenome | isolation source: Antarctica rocks | place: Antarctica: Victoria Land, Richard Nunatak red sandstone | collected 2016-01-03 | reverse complement strand
CGGACTCACCACGCCAAAGCCCGGCGGAGTGCACGCTAGGGTTTCGCAGATGTGGCCGCTCAGCTTGAGCACCAGCATCAGGGCCCAGACCGCGGCGGTGACGGCGATCCAGGACAGGGCGATCTGGCGCTGGCGGAACAGCAGCAACGTGACGGCCGTCGTCGTGCAGACGGGGACCATCACGCCCGCGTCGGCAAAGTCGGTGAGGTAGAGCGCGATGCCGGCCACAATGGCGTCTTATTAGCCCGTGTAGCTCAAGCGAAGATAGTTCGCCTGGCCGAGCGTCCCGGTGCTGGCGGTGAGCTTGCCGGCGGTGTCGGCGAGCGTGAGCCCGGCTAGTGTGAGCGAGGCATTCACGCCCGTGCCGGCGCCCGCCAAGGCAGAGTGCAAGGTCGCGCCGGTGTAGCCGGCGGCGCCTTCCGGTGCCGCCCAGGCGAGCGTGCTCAGTCCATCCTGAAAGCCCCAGAGCGTCACCTGATCGCCATGATGGAAATGCACGATCGTGCTCCAGGTCGGGCTGGTACCGCGGCCGTCGACGAAGAATTGGTCGATGCCGCCATCGGCGCCGGTCGCGCCGACTAGGAAGCTCGACCCCGCGCCGCCGTCGAGTATGTTGTTGCCGGCGATGGCCTTCAGCGCGTCTGTGCCGGCCCCGCCGGTGAGCGACGCGTTTGCCTTGTCGGCGCTCAGCACGACGTTGTCGGCCGTGGTCCATCGATATTGCGAACTCGGCCCGGATACGCCTCCGGCGTAGGCCGACGTCGCGTCCTTGCCGCTGGCGCCCGTGGTGCTGTTGGTCCAGCTGACGGTGGCGATGTTGATCGGAGGCACCGCGATCGGCGCTGGGAGAAGCGGGTTGGCGGCCGGTGCGGCTTGGATGATCAGCGGGTGGTCGGTGAGGTTCAGCACGACCCGCCTGGTATTCGTGAGAATCGCGATCGGGGCCGTGCCAGCCAGGGGATCGTAGACCGTAACCGAGGCGACAAGGGCGCCGAGATCGACCGTGACGGTGGTCGGTGTAGCGGGCTGCTCATGCTGCGTGGCCTGATCCCAAACGTTGGGTTCGGCCCACACGGCGGTGAACTCGATGCCGTTCGGCCCGGCCATCGTCATCCAACTGCCGGTCGCGGGCAGGCCGGTGACGGTTGGCGTGGTTGCGATGACGCCGCCGCTGACGACACCCTGGGTACCCAGGATGCTGGTCAGGTTATGCAGCGCCGTGGCGGCCAGCTTGGGCGAGCCGTCGGCGTGGAACAGGCCGTAATGCAGTTCGCGGTTGTTGCTGAGCGCATCGGGCCCCTCGTCGAGCAGCTCGTAGAGGTAGGTTTGCGGCACACCGAGCTTGAAGTTGTCGAACAGAGTATCGAGGGTCAGCCGGGCTTGGATGCTTTCGTCGACGCCGCTCGGATCGGTGGGGTTGTTGGGCAGCGTGTAGTAGCCGGTCTCGGTCACTACGGTGAGCTTGCCGGTGGTCACGATCTCGGCTTGCAGGGTGGGGACGATGTAGGTCTGGGGCGTGTCGCCGTTGCCGGAATACAGGTGGGCGTTGGCGACGGTGGCGTAGGTTAGCGAGCCTGCATACTTCGTGTAGTCGGTGGCGAAGGCGAGGCTCTCGTTCCAGATCGGGATTTTGGCGATCGCCGGGTTCGCGTGCACGACGGCGTAGAGGACTTTTTGGGCTGCAATGGCCGAGGCGACCGGGCCGGTGACGCCCGGCATCGTCACGGTCCAGTAGTCGACTTCGTTGCTGCCTTCGAAGGACGAAATATGTGGGGTGACGGGCAGCATGGTGGCGACTTCATGCTGCGTGTCGGTATCGACGATGAGGTCGAGGCGGACTCCGGCGGCGCCGAGGACCTGATAGGCCGGGATGTCGATATCATAGGCATGGTCGCGGATCGCCTTGACGCCGAGATATGCCAAAGCATTGGCGACCAGCGTTATGTCGCCGTAGCCGGTCGTGGTCGCGTCCATGTGCGTGTTGACGCCGATAGACGACAGGAAACTGGCGACATTCACCATTGGCCGAACCGCGCACTTTCACTCAGCCCGGCGGTGAGTGTGACGCGGAGAAGTTAAGACTTCGTTGCCGCGGGTGCGATCAGGCCGTGTTGGGGCCGAGCGTGAGGATGGTGGTTAGAGCGAGCGTCATTGGGAACACATGTAGGCTGGCGGGAAGCGGCTCGGGCGTGCCGCCGTCGCCGGTTTCGATCGGGATGGCGGTGGCCTGTGCGAGAAGCGGGCTGGTGACCACGAATTTCACCGCTAGGGCGGTGGATCGGAGTGCGCCGGTCGAGGTGGGGTCGGGAGAGGCGGCGTCGGGGGTTGCGGACATTTCGGCCGGGGGCGGGGCGAGGTCGGGGGCCGAGCTGGTCGGGAGGGGCGGCGGAATGGGAGCGGGAGCAGGATCGGGAGGTGAAGGGGGAGGAGGGGCCGCGGAGACGGTGGCGGCCGCGGTGGCTTCGATGATGAGCGGGTGATCGGTGACGTCGACGCCGATCTGGGAGACCTGCGCGTAGGTCGCGATCGGGGCGGTGCCGAGCAGCGGATCGTAGACCGAGACGAAAGCCGCGATGGTCCCGAGATTGATGCCGATGGTCGTAGGCGTCATCGGGATCTCGGTCTGGGTGGTTGGATCCCACAGCGGCGGCTCGGCCCATACCGCGATGACACCGGTCGTGTTGCCGTCGAGGGCGAGGCTATGGACGCTCGCGGGCGCGGTAATGGTCGGCGAGACGGTGATGGGCGCGGTGCCGGCGGGGAGCGACGAGAGGATCGAGGTCAGGTCGTGGAGGGCGACGGCGGCGAGTTTCGGCGATCCATCGGCGTGGAAGAGGCCGTAGTGGAGTTGCGGGTCGGTGCCGGCCGGGTCGGGGGCTTCGTCAAGGAGTTCGTAGAGATAGGTGGCGGTGAGGCCGCGGTTGAACGCGTCGAACAGGGAGTCGAGCGTGTAGCGGGCCTGAACGCTCTCATCGACGCCTTGGGGGTCGCTCGGCAGCGTGTCGTAGCCGGTTTCGGTCAGCGCGATGCCTTTGGGCGAGCTGCCGGTTTCGATCTTGACGGTCGCGAGGATCGTCGTGAGCGGGGCGTCGGTATTGGCGTAGGCGTGGACGTTGAGGATGTCGCTGCTGGCGGCGGCGGCGGCGTAGGCCTTTATGTTGGCCGGGTCGCCGACGGTCTCGTTGAGCACAGGCGTGGTGTTGAACTGGGGCAGCGCGCGGACGGCTGCGAAGAGAAGTTGCTGCTCCTGGACGGCCGCTTTGACGGGGCCGAGCGTGGCGGCGGCTTCGACGGGGAAAAGGTCGACCTCGTTGGCGCCTTCGAAGCTGGCGATGGCGGTGCCTAGAGGCGCGAAGGCCTTGACGGCGGTCGCAGGCTTCGCACCGTCGGTGATCAGGTCGAAGCGGATGCCGGCTTGGGCGAGCGTGTGAAACGCCGGCAGGGCGAAATCGTAGGCGTGGTCCCGGATCAGGCTGAAGCCCAGATAGGCGAGGGCACTCTCGACGAGGGTGAGGTCACCGTAGGTCGTGGTGGTGGCATCGACATGCGTGTTGATGCCCAGGGTGGCGAGGAAGTCATTGACGGTCGGCATGGTCCCTTTTGAGCAGCGCGAAGCGGCCCGATGGCCCGCCTGGTCGCCTAGAGGCTTAGTCAACCCTCATGCGCAAGTGAATGACATTCGTGTCACTTTTCGTATTTTTCGGCTCAGTGCGCGGAATCGGCCATGCCGTCCCGTGTTGCGAGATGTTTTGCAAATGCGAAGCGGCCGATCGTGGGCGGGGCTGTGGGGGTTGTTGCGGCGGGAGGGGCGGGTCGGGTTCGGCGGTGAGGCCGAGCGTTGCAGCGCCTGGCCAGACGGTAAGGAGGCGACGGGCGTATTCGGCCGCGAATTGAGGTGTATGCGAATGGTAGGCGGTCATCGCCGAGGCGATGTGGCCCGTCTGTTGGGACAGCACGTGCAGGAAGCGGGCAGCATAATCGGCGTTGCTGGCCGGGTCGAACGCTGAATCGAGCGTCTCGAAGGCCTCGGGGTGGGCGGCGAGATTGATCTGCATGCAGCCGACATCGATGGAGCGCGTGCCGGCCGCGCGGAGTTCGCGAACGGCGGCGATGGCGTCCTGCTTGGAAACGAAGGTTCGGCCGACCCCGCCGACGTTGATCGACCACGGCCAGGGAACGATGCGATTGCCGATCGGGCGGCCGCTTTCGACCAGCGCGATGGTGCCCAGGACGCGGTGCGGCACCGCGGTCTTACGCGCGGCATCCGCAACCGCAGCCTGGCAGGCCGCCTCGTCCGTGGCCGTGCTTCCGGCCGTGCTTCCAGTATGGGCCCAGGCCGGGAGCATGATGATAACGAACGCGATCAGTCGCGGATATCGCATCGATCAGCGCGACGCCGCCCTGACGGCCCGGCGGCAGGGAATGGCGAGATCGACCACATAGGGCCGCAGGCAGATGAGCTGGTTGCGGAGCTGATCGGTGCCGGCCAGTTCGGGGCAGAATCGCTCGAGATCCTTCATACAGCTCTGCTCGATCCGGACGCGGCGGGTGCGCGCGGGGGCGAGCGACTGGGCCTGGGCCGGGATTAGTCCAGCAAGCAGGTAGAAAAGCGACACAAGCAGCGTAATCCGGAGCAACACGGCAACCTCCCGGCGCCATCGGCGCGGGGCCGGGTTGGCAAGGCAAGGTGAAGTTCATACCATGCCAGAGATGAACAAGTCATGAACCGGCTGCGCCTGCCGCGCGGCGAACGCGGCGCCTGGATTGGCGGTGGGCGGCCCGACAGGTGGGTGTGGCCAGTCTGGAGAGCACGATGACGCATTTGGATTTGCGCCTCAGTCGACGCGTGTTGGTCGGTTGGGCGGCATCGGGCGCCACCGGGTTGATCGTGACGGCCTGCGCGCCGGGTGGATCGACGCCTGATCTCGCGCCGTATCGGCCGCAGAGTTATGCGCTGGGTGCGGGTGACCAACTGCGGATCATCACGTTCGGCGAAGAGCAGCTGACGGGGGAGTTTCGGGTCGATGACCAAGGCCGGATCGGGTTTCCGCTGATCGGCACCGTCCAGGCCGGCGGGCACAGTCCGAAGGAATTGGAGACGGAGATCGGAGCGGCGCTCACCAAAGGCGATTACCTGAAAAACCCGCACGTGACGGTCGAGGTCATCGCCTATCGGCCGATCTTCGTGCTGGGCGAGGTCAATAAGCCTGGTCAATACCCGTATCAGCCCGGAATGACGTTCCTGACCGCCGTCGCGGTGGCGGGCGGGTTCACGTATCGGGCGGTTCAGAGGTACGGCACCGCGGTGCGCACGATCGGCAACGTAGTGGACAGCGGCAAGGTCGGCGAGCGGTCTTTCCTGGCTCCGGGCGACGTCGTCCAGGTACTGGAGCGGTACTTCTAAGCTTTACAGCACGACAATCGAGATCGCTGCGACAGCCCACAGAGCCGCCGATATCAAGAGCCCGGCCACCAACCCGGTTGCTCCAGTCCGCTCGCCCTGCGGCCGCCGCAGAGCTTGGTAGGAAGTGCTCGCATCGAGCATGAATACCTCCGTTGTATTGGACGATAGGCCCACAGCCATTGATTGGCGCTCCTGGCCCTTTCGGTCAAGTTAGTACGACGTTAATTCCGACCGGCTTAACGCGGTCAACGCTGACACCGGATCTTGAACGTCGCGAGCGAAGCCGGAGTTCGGCCTGGCTGCCCGGTGCAACGAGGCGGAGCCGTCGAGCGTTCGGCATCGTCATGAGCAATTCAATGTGCAGCAAAGATCATGCCCGTTTCGATGTCGCGGTCGCGGCTGGTTTGGCGGGGACGGCGCTGGCCCCGGGGGTGGCAGGGGATATCCGGGCGGCGGCGGGGATCGCGGCGGTCGCGCTGACCGGGCTCTCGGCGCTGACGGATTACGAAGGAGGGATGGTTCCCCGGCTGAGCCTGCCGCAGCATCGGGCGGCGGCGGCGGCCATCGGAGCGGGCCTGTGCGCCTGGGGATTAAGGCGGGCTGGACGTGAGGGCGGATGGGCGTTGGCGCTGGCTGGCTCGGCACAGATCGGGCTGGCGCTGGCCGGCGGGCATGGACGCCACGGCGGGCCGCCCGACACCGTCTATGCTCCGCTCGACACGCCCAAACCCTTCGCCGATCGGGTGTGGCTCGTCGATAGCGTGCTCGGCCCTGGTTTGCCGGTGCGGATGACTATCCTTCGGCTGCAGAATGGTGACCTGCTGCTACATTCGCCCACGCCGTACAGCCCGGGGCTGCACAGGGCGATCGAAGCCCTGGGGCCGATCCGGCATCTCGTCGCCCCGAACATCGTTCACTGGGTGTTCATGAAGGCGTGGCAGGATGCGGTGCCGGACGCGACGAATTGGGCGTCGCCGGGCTTGGCGCAGCGTGGGCAGGTACGGCGGGCTCAGTTGCGGATCGATCACGAGTTGTCGGATGTCGCGCCGGCGGAGTGGGCGGAGGAGATCGAGCAGGCAGTGGTGCGCGGCGGTGGCGGTTTCGCGGAGGTGGTGATGTTCCATCGCCCGAGCGGGACAGCGCTGCTGACGGACCTGATGCAGAACGTCGAGGCGCATAAGCTGCCCTGGGTGATACGGCCGTTGGCGTGGGCGCTCGGCAACCTGGCGCCGGGCGGGCGGGCTCCGGCCCATTTGCGAGCACTGGTGCGCGCGGGTGGCGCCTCGTCTGGGCGGGCGGCGGCGCGGCGGGTCGTGGCCTGGGAGCCGACGCGGATCGTGGTGACGCATGGCCGGCCGATCGAGCAGGATGCAGCCGCGATCCTCCGCCGCTCCCTCGATTGGCTGACGAGCGCGCCCGCTTAGGTCAGCCGTATCTGGCGCGGAGTTCGTCGACCTGGGCCGGGGTCAGCGACCGGACCCGGTGACCTTGGAGGAGCAAGAAGAGCCGCGCGGTTTCCTCGAGTTCCTCGATGGCGCCGGCGGCAGCCGTAAGCGAAGTGCCCGCGACGACCGGACCGTGATTGGCGAGTAGGACCGCGTGGTGGCGACCGACGAGGGGGCGGACGGCCTCGGCCAGCTTGGTGTCGCCTGGCGGGAAATAAGGCACCAGCGGCAGGCGCCCGACGCGCATGACGTAGTAGGCGGTGATCGGCGGCAGAACGTCGTCGGGGTCGAGGTCGGCCAGGCACGAGACGGCGACGGAGTGCGTCGAATGCAGGTGAACGACCGCCTCGGCGTCCGTCCGTCCCGCATACATGACCCGGTGCAGGAAGGCCTCCTTGGTCGGTGCGTCGCCCTCGAGCAGTTGGCCGTCGGGGCCGAGGTGGGCGAGGCGGGCCGGATCGAGCTCGCCGAGGGAGACGTTCGTCGGCGTCATCAGCCAGCCATCCTCGAGCCGGACGCTGATGTTGCCGGCGCTGCCGAAGGTCAGGCCGCGTTGGAACATGCTCGCGCCCAAGCGGCAGATTGCCTCGCGCTGGCTCGCGCCACTCGCCACGCTCGCACATCGCTATTCCGTCAAACGTTGCCAGCATGGCCCCGGTGGGGCAGGAACTCTATAGCCAACTGGGAGCTGAGTGGGGCTCGTCGGCCGTTACAGGCCAAAAGCGAAGGGAATCCGATGTCATCGGCGGCTAAGCTCGTGACCGGCGTCCGAGGGTTGGATGACGTTTTGCACGGCGGCCTGTATGCCGGCCGGGTGTACCTGATCGAAGGGTCACCGGGCGCGGGTAAGACCACGTTGGCGATGCAATTCCTGCGCGCAGGGGTCGCGGCGGGCCAGCGCTGCGTCTACTTCGCGCTCTCGGAATCGACCGACGAGCTGACGACGGCGGCCCGGAGCCATGGCTGGGCACTCGACGGGATCGACATCGTCGAGGTGATCGGCGACGGGCTCGATCCGGATCACGATCAGAGCGTGCTGCACCCGTCGGAGCTGGAACTGGGCGAGACGATCCGGTCGGTGATGCGCGAGGTGGCCGAGCGGCGGCCGGAGCGGATCGTGTTCGACAGCCTGAGCGAGATGCGGCTGCTGGTGCAGAGCGCGTTCCGGTATCGCCGCCAGGTGATGGCGCTGAAGCGGTTCTTCACCTCGCTCGGCTGCACGGTGCTGCTACTGGACGACGCCACGCGGTCGGCGGAGCTGCAGTTGCACAGCGTGGTCCACGGCGTGCTGGCGCTCGAGCAGGAAGCGACCGATTTCGGGGGCGAGCGGCGACGGTTGCGGGTGACGAAGATGCGGGCCAGCACGTATCTCGAAGGCTGGCAGGACTATCGGATCGAGACCGGCGGGCTGGTGGTGTTTCCGCGCCTGATCGTGCCGCCGCCGACGGAAGCGTTGTTGCGGGACGTGATCGGCAGCGGGGCGGCCGGGCTGGACGCGCTGCTCGGCGGCGGGCTGGTGCGCGGGACGAACACGCTGTTGATGGGGCCCTCCGGCGTCGGCAAGACGTCGACGGTGATGGCGGCGGCGGTCTCGGCGGCCGAGCATGGCGAGAAGGTCGTGCTGTTCCTCTCAGATGAAAGCATGGGCAGCCTGCTGACCCGGTCGGCCAATCTCGGCCTCGATCTGCGCCCGCATCGGCACAGCGGCCGCCTCTCGATCGTCCAGATCGACCCGGTGCAGGTCTCGTCCGGGCAGTTCGCGGCCATGGTGGCCGCCTCGGTCGTCGAAGACGGCGCCACGGTCGTGGTGATCGACAGCCTGAACGCGTACATGCAGGCGTTGCCGAACGAACGGGTGTTCCTGCTGCAGATCCACGAGCTGCTGGCATTCTTGAACGCGCACAACACCGTCACGCTGCTGGTGTGCGGGCAGCTCGGGTCGGTCGCCGCCGTGCGTGCGACGGTGGATTTGGGCTATCTGGCCGACGCGGTCGTGCTGCTGCGGTTCTTCGAGGCCGATGGGTCGGTGCGCAAAGCGATTTCGGTGTTGAAGACGCGCACGCTGGCGCACGAATCGACGATCCGCGAGCTCAAGCTCGGGCCAAGCGATCTGAGCATCGGGGCGCCGCTGACCGGGTTCCGCGGCGTGCTCTCGGGCATGCCGGAATTCGTCGGCCCGAGCAGCGATATGATGGGACTTCCCGACTGAGCGCGCGCCCTTGAACCGTACGATCACCATCCTGGCCCCGCGCGGGCGCGATGCGCAGGTGATCGCGCAAGTGTTGGATGGCGCCAGCATCACGTGCCGGATCTGCAAAGACCTGCATGGCGTCGTGCCGGCGCTCGACGATTCGGCCGCGGTGATCGTGACCGAGGAGTCGCTGATCGGCGATGGCATGGCCGACCTGCTGCTCTGGGTCGAGCAGCAACGGCCCTGGTCCGACTTGGCGTTCATCGTGCTGGCGGCGAAGGGATCGATGCAGCGCCCGCACGCCCATCGGCCGACGCTCGACGGGCTCGGCAACGCCGTCCTGCTCGAGCGCCCGCTCAATGCCGACAGCCTCGTCACCTCCGCCCAGGTCGCCATCCGGGCCCGGCGGCGGCAGCTCGTGTTGCGCGACCTGACCGAGACGCTCGAAATGCGGGTCGTCGAGCGAACGGCGGCCCTGGCCGAAAGCGAGACCCGGTTTCGCGCCATGTTCGAAGGCTTCCCGGACATCTTGTTCGTCGTCCAGGTCGGCTCCGACGGGCTCTACCGTTTCGAGAGCTTCAACCCGGCGGCCGAGCGGCGGACCGGCTACGTCGCCATCGACGTGCGCGGACGGACGCTGCAGGACGTTCTGTCTGCGGACGCGGCCCTGCGCGTGGCGGCTCTGTGCGATCGTGCGATGGCCGATCGGGCCGGGGTCACGTCGACCGATCACGTCACCTTTCCCGCCTGCGAGGGCACGTTCGAGACGACGCTGACGCCGATGCTCGACGGCGACCAGCAGGTCGTCCGCCTGCTCGGCTTCAGCCGCGACGTGACCGAGCGCAATCGGCTGGAGGAGCGGCTGCGATCGGCGCAGAAGCTCGAGACGGTCGGGCAGTTGACTGGCGGTGTGGCGCACGATTTCAACAATCTGCTGCAGGTCGTGCTGAGCGGGCTGACGCTGATGGAGCGCACCCACGAGCCGGCGCGGCGGGCGCAGATCCTCGACAGCGTGCGGCGGGCGGCCCAGCGCGGCGGCGAGCTGATCAAGCGGCTGCTGACGATCGCGCGGCGCCAGGCGCTGCATCCGCAGGCGATGGATCTGGGCGCCTGGCTGCAGGCGGGCGTGTCGGACCTGCTGTCGCGAACGTTGCGGGGCGACATCGTGGTCGAGGTGTCGATCGCGGCCGGGCTGCCGCCGGTGGAGGTGGATCCGAACGAGCTCGAGCTGGCGCTGCTCAATCTGGCCGTCAATGCGCGCGACGCGATGCCGGATGGCGGCACGCTGACGATGACGGCCGACGGGGCCGAGCTGGACGGATTGACCGAGCCGGACGAGCTGTCGGGGCCGTTCGTGCGGCTGTCGATCGCCGACACCGGGGTCGGCATGGCCGAGGCGGTGCGGGCGCGCGTGTTCGAGCCGTTCTTCACCACCAAGGATGTCGGCAAGGGCACCGGCCTCGGCCTGGCGCAGGTCTATGGTTTCGCGCGCCAGAGCGGCGGGACGGTGCGGCTGCAGAGCGAGGTGGGCAAGGGGACCGTCGTCAGCCTGCTGCTGCCGATCGCGCGGAGGCCGTTCCCGGCCGACGCCGCGCCGCCGGAGCGCACGGTGATCGATGGCGAAGCGGGGGCTGCGATACTGGTCTGCGAGGACGACGACGAGGTGGCAGCGCTGGTGGTGGACCTGCTCGATCAGCTCGGCCACACGCCGACGCGGGTGAGCACCGGGGCGGCGGCGCTGGGCGCGTTGACCGATGGGCGGCGGGTGGACCTGCTGTTCACCGACGTGATGATGCCGGGCGGGATGGACGGGCTGGCGTTGGCGCGCGAAGCGGTGCGGCGGCGGCCGGGTCTGCCGGTGTTGTTGACGACGGGGTATACGGGCGCGCCGGGCAGCGAGCCGCTGGGCGTTCCGGTGTTGCGCAAGCCGTATGGGCTCGAGGAGTTGGCCCACGCGCTGCAGGCGACGTTCCGGGCCAAGCGCGCCGAGTGAGCCGGACGTAACCGCGATGCGGTCGGGGACGTATGTTGGCCAGCAAGCCCTTGGGGAATAGCATGCGTCGGATCGTTCTGTTAGCGGCGCTTGGGTCATGGATCGTGGCGAGCCCGGCGGGCGCGCAACCCTCGCCCGTGGTCGTCGAGCTGTTCACGTCGCAGGGATGCTCGTCCTGCCCGCCGGCCGATATGTTCCTGACCGAGTTGGCGCATAGCGGCCGCAACCTGCTGCCGCTGGCGTTTCACGTCACCTACTGGGACCGGCTCGGCTGGCGCGACCCGTTCTCGCTCGAGGCCGCCACGATGCGTCAGCGGGACTATGCGCGGACGCTGGGCGATGGCGGGGTGTATACGCCGGAGATGGTGGTCGGCGGGGTGCAGGGGTTCGTGGGGTCGGAGCGCGAGGCGGGCCTGGCCGCGATTGCCCGGGCGTCCGAGCGTGCGTCCGCGCCCGATACGGTGCCGGTGCGACTGTCGCGGCGCGGCGACGAGCTGATGGTGTCTGTCGGTGCCGGACGCGACCGAGCGGCGATCCTGCTCGTCGGCTACGATCCCGAGCACCGCACCGCAGTGGGGCGCGGGGAGAACGGGGGGCGTACCTTGCTGGAGAGCAACATCGTCCGCTCGCTCACCCCGCTTGGGTCCTGGAGCGGCGAGACGGTCCAGCTCGCCAGCGCGGCGCCGGCCGGCGAGCGCTTCGCGGTGCTGCTGCAGGCCGCCGATGGGCGCATCCTGGCGGTGGGGACGCTGGCGAAGTAGTCAGGCGCCGTCGTCAGGCGCCCTCGTCAGGCGCCCTAGTCAGGCGCCGTCGTCAGGAGAGCGGCATCGGCACCGGGTCGTCCGGCAGAGCGAGCGTGCGCCGGCTGGTGGCCCGGTGGCCGAGGAAGATCGGCCGGTTGGCATGGCTGAACAGCAGCGTCAGCAGTTCGCGCGCGTGCACGACGCCGAACCAGCCGTCACGGGCGTGGCGCTCGCCGAAACGGGTCACCGCGTCGGGCCGCACGGTGGGGCCGAGCAGCAGCAGGGGCGTGGGATCGGCGGTGTGCAGCACGCCGCCCGAGGATGGCGTCGCGTGGTCGCCGGTGATCGCGACGATGGCGCGGTCGGCGATCGCCTCGAGCCGGGCGAGGCCGGGGTCGAGCGCCTCGAGCACGCGGCGCTTGGCGTGCGGGTCCTTGGTGTGGCCGGCTTCGTCGGGCGTCTTGGTGTGGACATGGACGAAGCGGGCGCCGGCGTCGAGCAGGTCGACGCCCGCGTCGATGCGCGAGGCGATGTCGGCGCCGAGGTCCGGCTGTGCGGCGACGTCGCGTGTCGTCATGCCGAGCAGGCGCGCGAGCCCGCGATACATGCGCCCGCCGGTCACCGCCGCGCCCGCGACGCCGGCCTGCTCGGCGAAGCTTGCGACCGGTTGCCGCGCGCCGGCCCATTTCGTCGTCAACACGTCGAGCGCGGGCCGGCCGCGAGCCACGCGCGCCCGGTTCAGCGCGCTGCCGGCCAGACCGGCGCGGGCGGCCTGCAGGAATGCGTTGACCGCCGCGGCCAGCGCCGCCTCGGCGTCGAGCGACTGGACGCGCAGCCAGGGATGGAATTGCTCGAAGAACGGATCCGAATCAGTCACGTTGCCGTTCGCAAATCTGGGAAATCGCAGCAGCGCCTCGCCGCGGGCAAACGGATGCAGATCGGCGCCATGCTCGGCCAGCAGCGGCGCCAGTTCGGCGAACAGCCCGGCCGCGTCCTCGCCGTCGTCGGGCGCGGCGCGACCGGTGATCCAGAGCCGCCCGTCCCGCACCGCCGAGCACCGGAGCGCCGCATACAGCGTCGCGACCCCACACGCGACGTCGAGCCCGGCGCCGAGCCCTTCGAGCACCGCGCGGCCGGGAAACGCGACCTCGCCGTAGCCGAACATCGCCCAATGCGCGACCTCCGACGAGGGCGCCGGGCCCCAGCCGAACGGCACGTGCCAGCCGGAGCCGCCGCGCCGGGTCAACCGGTCGAGCACGGGCGTATCGGCGGCCTCGGCCGGCGTCTGGCCGCCGAGTGCGGGCAGCGCGCGGTCGCCGAGCCCGTCGAGGACGACCAGCATGACCGGCATGCGGTCGTCCACCAGCGCCGGATGGGTCTCGCCGTAGCCGGTCGTCATCCCCGTTGCGCCATCGGCTCGGCGGCGAGGAAAGCATCGAGCAGCGGCGCCGTTCCTGGCGCGACGATCTCGCGCCAACGCGCGTCGCCGGCGCGCAGGCTCTCGCGGATGACGGCGGCCGAGACGCGCTGCGCCGGGTCGCCTTCGATCAGCGTGACGGCATAGCCGGACGCGGTCAGCGCGGCCGCCTTCTCGCGCTCCCATGCGCTGTAGGCGCGAATGTAATGATGGGCGTCCGGCGGCACGTAATGCGGCCATAGCGCGGGGCGCGTCAGGTCGAACGGGACGACGGTCGTGCGCGGGCCGAAGCCCCGGTCGTCGAGGGCTGCGGCGAGCAGGCGGGCGCGCTCGAAGTAGGTGAACGGATTGGCGTCGGCGGTGTGGCGATGGGCGGCGCTGGGTTCGCTGCGGCGCGCGGCCGGGTCGGGGTTGGTGACGGCCACGACGAGGTGGGCGCAGGTGTCGAGCGCGATCGCGAACAGCTCGAGGTGCTGGCGATGCACCGGCTGGAACCGCCCGGTGACGCAGCCGAGCGCGATCACGCCGTCCGGCGCAGCAATCCACGCGCGATCGCGTTGAGCTGGATCTCGGTCGTGCCGGCGGGGATGCGCAGGTTGCGCGCGATGCGGAACAGCTTCTCCTCTGGCGCCCCACGCGCCATGCCGGCCGCGCCGTGCACCTGGATCGCGGTGTCGCAGACACGGAAGAAGGCGGCGTCGTTGATCGCCTTGACGAGGCTGATCAGGCGCGGCGCGTCCGGGTGCAACGGGATATCGAAGGCGCCGATCCGGTCGAGCTCGGCTTGAGCCACGAGCGAGGCCGCGCGGGCCTGATACACGTCGATGTCCATCTGCGCGATCAGGTGCTGGATCGCCTGGTAGTCGCCGATCGGCTTGCCGCCGGAGCGGCGCCGGTGCGCGCGCTCGACGGCCCGCTCGATCAGCCATTCGCCCCAGCCGGCGCACATGCCGCCGCGGTCCAGCCGCCGCCAGTTGATGTAGGACATGCCGAGCGCGAACCCGTCGCCAGGCTCGCCGACGAGGTTCTCGGCGGGCACGCGGACGCGGTCGAAATGCAGCTCGCCGGTCAGGCCGTCGTCCAGGATGGTGGGGTTGTCGATCCCCCGCCGCAGTCCGGTCGCGCGGCCGTCGACGACGAACATGGAGAGCGAGCGTGTTCCGGCGCCCGGCGCGGTGACGGCGGTAACCTGGATGACATCGGCGAAATGCGCGTTGGTGATCCAGCCCTTGTGGCCCTCGATGATCCAGTCGCTGCCGTCGCGGTGCGCGCGCGTGATCATGCCGAGGACGTCGCTGCCGCCGCCGGGCTCGGTGTTGGCGAAGGCGGCGGTGATCTCGCCGCGAACGAGGGGGAGCAGGTAACGGTCGCGCAGGGCGGGCGGGAAGCGCTCGGAGGCGGGGCTCGGCCCCTCGGTCCAGGCGAGCGCGGCCAGGCCCAGTCCGAGGCCGGAACGACGATAGACGGCCTGTGCCGCGTGCTGCATCTCGACCCGGCCGAACCCGCTGCCGCCCGCCGCCGGGCTCATGTGCGGCGCATACAGGCCAAGCGCGCCGGCCCGGCGCTGCACCGCGCGCCGCGCTTCCCACACGGCCGGATGCATCCGCCCCGCATCGTCGAGCTTGGGCTGCCACGGCGTGCCGACATCCTGGGCTGCCAGGTCGCGCTCGATCGGCGCCACCTCATCTTCGAGAAAGCACTCGAACCGCTGGGCGTGGTCCTGCGCGCGCGGGCTCGGGTCCGTCATCGGAAATACAGTACGGTCATGGTGGCGGTGAGCAGCGGCGCGCCGGTGTCGGCGTCGGCGATGCCGCCCTCGAGCCGGACGAGCGTGCCGGAGCGCCGGGGCTCGTGCCCGGTAATTTGCCAACGCAGGCGCAGGCGCTGCATGGCGCGGATCGGGGCGACGAAACGGGCGGCGATGTCGACGCCGACCGCGCCCGGCCCGTCGTCGCGTTCTTCGCCGAACCCGCGCGTCGCCAGCCCGGCCAGCAGCGCCGCCGTGTGCGCCCCGCTCGCGATCAGGCCGCCATAGCGGCTGCGCGCGGCGAAGGCTTCGTCGTGGTGCAGCGGGTTCGCGTCGCCGACGAGCTCGGCACCGGCGCGGATGGCGGCCGGGTCGAGCACGAGGTCGCGCTCAACGTGGGCGCCGATATCGGGGATGGGCATCGTCAGGCGCGCTTGCGCGAGGCGGCTTCGGGCAGCGTCGCGATCCGCGCCGCCTCCGCGTGATCGAAGCCCGCCTTGTCGTCGAGATAGCTGCGCAGCATGCCCTCGGAGTCGTCGCCCCAGAACAGGCGGCCATCGACGACGAAGGTGGGCACGCCGAACACGCCGGCGGCGATGGCGGCGTCGGTGGCGTCGCGCAGCGCAGATTTGGCCGTTTCGCCCGTGGCCAGCGCGACGGTTTCGGGCGAGGCGCCGAGGCGGGCGGCGAGGCCCGCCATGCCGGCCGGCGTATCGACCGCGCCGCCTTCGCCGAACACGTAGGCGAGTGCGGTCAGCGCCTGGGCCGGCGTCGCCCGCATGGCGGTCAGCAGGCGCAGCCCGTGCAGCGGGTTGAACGGATGGGCCGGCGGCATGCGGAAGCTGAGGCCGCGCTGCTCGGCGCGCCACATCGCGTGACGATAGATGAACAGCCGCTTGGCCGGGATCTCGGCCGGGCCGAGATGGCCCCAATGGCGCAGCACGCCCGCGAACAGGATCGGCACGGCGGTGATGTCCATCCGGTCGGCGAGCGCCGGGAGCGAGGCCGCCTGCAGATAGGCGTAGGGCGAGATGAGGTCGTAGTACCAGGTGGCTTTGGTCTTCATGGGCGCTCGCTGGATGGGGTGAGCACGCGGCCGATCTCGTCGAGCACGGCCGGGTCTTCGATCGTCGCCGGCGTGGTCCAGGGCGTGCCCTCGGCGATCTTCTTCATCGTCCCGCGCAAGATCTTGCCCGAGCGCGTCTTGGGCAGCCGATCGACGATGATGACGCGCTTGAGTGCCGCGACCGGGCCGATGCGGTCGCGCACCAACTGCACGATCTCGCGCGCGACCGCGCCGCCGCCGGCCTCCGCGCCCGTCCTGAGCACCGCCAGGCCGAGCGGCACCTCGCCCTTGATGTCGTCGATCACGCCGATGACGGCGCATTCGGCGACGAGCGGATGCGTCGCGATCGCCTCCTCCATCGCGCCGGTCGAGAGCCGATGCCCGGCCACGTTGATCACGTCGTCGGTGCGGCCCATGATGAACACGTAACCATCGTCGTCGACATAGCCCGCGTCCGACGTCGTGTAGTAGCCGGGATAGGGGCCGAGATAGGTCTCGCGGAATCGCTCGTCGGCCCGCCACAACGTCGGCAGCGCGCCGGGCGGCAGCGGCAACCGCAAAACGAGGTTGCCCATCGTGCCGCGCGGCACCTTCCGGCCCTGGTCGTCCAGCACGTCGATGTCCCAGCCCGGCAGCGGCACCGTCGACGAGCCGTGCTTGACCGGCAGCAGCGTGCCGAGCCCGGCCGGGTCGCTGACGACGGGCCAACCCGTTTCGGTCTGCCACCAATGATCGATCACCGGCACGCCCAGCATTGCCTCGGCCCAGCGCACCGTCTCCGGGTCGGCGCGCTCGCCGGCGAGGAACAGGTAGTCCAGGCTCGGCATCGGCGCACTCCGGATGTGCTGGCCGTCGGCATCGTCCTTTCGTATGGCGCGGATCGCGGTCGGCGCGGTGAACAGCGCCTTGACGCCATGCTCGCGGATCACGCGCCAATAGGCACCCGCATCGGGCGTGCCGACCGGCTTGCCCTCGTAGAGCAGGCAGGTCGCGCCGAGCAGCAGCGGCGCGTAGACGATGAAGCTGTGGCCGACGACCCAGCCGATGTCGGAGGCGGCCCAGAACACGTCGCCGGGCTGGGCGCCGTAGTTGTAGCGCATGGCCCAGAGCAGGGCGACCATGTGGCCGCCGTTGTCGCGCACGACGCCCTTGGGCCGCCCCGTCGTGCCTGACGTGTAGAGGATATAGAGCGGGTCGGTGGCCTGGACGGCGACGCAGGGGCTATCGTGGCCGGCGTCGAGCTGCTGTTGCGCGACCGCAACGGCGTCGGTCCAGTCGTGGTCGCGCCCGGCCACCATGTCGGCAACACGCTGCGGCCGCTGCAGGATCAGGCAGGCGCCGGGCTTGACGCGGCTGATCGCCAGCGCCTCGTCGAGCAGCGGTTTGTAGGCGACGACCCGGCCGGGCTCGAGCCCGCAGGACGCGGCGAGCACGACCGAGGGCTCCGCGTCGTCGATCCGCGCGGCCAGCTCGCGCGCGGCGAAGCCCCCGAACACGACCGAATGGATCGCGCCGATGCGGGTGCAGGCGTAGATCGCGAACAGCGCCTCGGGCACCATCGGCATGTAGATCACGACCCGGTCGCCGCGCCCGACGCCCAGGCCCTGCAGCGCCAATGCCGTCGCCTTCACCGCGCGCAGGACCTCGTCGTAGCTAAATCGGCGGATCATACCGGACAATGGTGAATCATAGATGATCGCAGCCTGCGCACCGCGGCCGGCGGCGACATGGCGGTCGAGCAGGTTGTGACAGGTGTTGCAGGTGGCATCGGCGAACCAGCGTCCGGCGGGGCCCAGGCCCGGCTCGAACCCGCGCGACGGCGGCGTGACCCAGTCGACCGCTGCTGCCGCTTGCAGCCAGAACGCGTCGCCGTCGGCCGCCCATCGCGCGTAGACCGCCCGATACCCCTCGCTCATTGCGACGCCCCCCTTGGAGGGACCTTATGGCGTCCGGGCTGCGCTGTCAGTAGACGTGCTCCGGGATCGGCCGGTTCGCCGCGATGCGCTCGAACGCGAACGGCGCCAGATCGACCGAGCGGCTGGCGCCATGCAGGATCAGCTCGCTGACACCCACGCCGGCAGCCGGCGAGTGCATCATCCCGTGCCCGGAGAACCCGGTGGCGAGCACGAAATTGCCGACCTCCGGATGCCGGCCGATGATCGCGCTGTGGTCGAACACGTTGTATTCGTAGAGCCCGGCCCAAGCGCGCAGCAGGCGCAACTGCTCGAAGCCGGGGATACGGTGCGCGAGGGCGGGCCAGATCAGCGTGTCGAACAGCTCGTGATCGACCTCGATCCCGAAATCGTCGGCGGCGTTCTCGTGCGGCGGCGTAATGCCGCAGATGTAGAGGTGGCCCTCGGGGCGGATGAAGAGGCCGCTGGTGTCGAACAGGAACGGCGCGTCCGGCTGCTTGTGCGGACTGTCGATCACGAACACCGAGCGGCGGCGGGGCTCGACCGGCAGATCGACCCCGGCCAGGCGCGCGATCCCGCCGCTCCAGGCGCCGGCCGCGTTGACGACGGTGCCCGCTCCGATGCGGCCCGAAGCGGCGGTGATAACAGCGGTGAGCCGGTTGCCCTCCCGCTCGAGGCCGTCCACCACGTCGGCGATGTAGGTGACGCCCTGCGCGCGGGCCTTGCGGCGGAACGCCTGCAGCAGCGCCGGACCGTCGAACCAGCCCTCCTTCTCCGGCCCGTAGGAGCCGATGCCCACGCCCTCCAGGTTGAGCCACGGATGCCGGCGCGCGATCTCGGCCGGCGCGAGCAGCTCAGTGCGGACGCCGCAGGCTCGCTGTGCCGTCAGGCGCGCTTCGAATTGCGGGATCTGCGCGGGCGTGCCGAGAATGAGGTAGCCGGGCTCGCGCAGGCCGATATCGGCCGGCTCGCCGTCGACGGAGAGGCGGGCGCGGATGTCGCGCAGGAAGTCGATGCCGTAGGCGGACATGCGGATGTTCGGCTCGGTGCCGAATTGCTGGCGGATGGCGCTCGTCGAGTGCGACGAGGAGGCCAGCGCATAGGTCGGATCGCGCTCGATCACCGCGACCCGGCCGGTGAAACCGGGATCGGCGGTCAGATGATAGGCGATCGAACTGCCGATCACGCCGCCGCCGATGATGACCACGTCATAGGACTGCATCGCCGATCTTTATGCCTCCTTTATGCGGCAGCCCTAGGACCCGCATCGAGAACTTACGGCCGCCGGGCCTAGCCTGCGATCTCCTTTGCTAGGAGACAACCAGTGATCGACCTCTTGCTCGTCCTGATCGGGGCGGGCGGCATCATGCTGATGGCAGCCTACGCCGCGCTCTGCGACCGGATCTAGCGCCATGCTCGACCTCGTCCTGGGCGGCGTGACCTCGCTGCTGCTGCTGATTTACCTGGTCTGGGCGCTCGTCCGCCCCGAGGACTTCTAATCATATCATGACCTTGAACGGATGGCTTCAGATCACGCTGATCCTGGCGTTGATCTTCGCGACCGCGGTGCCGATCGGGCGCTACATGGCGCTCGTGCTGGACGGCGAGGTGGCCTGGCTCGCCCCGCTCGAGCGTGGCTTCTATCGCCTCGGCGGCATCGACCCGGCCGTCAGCATGGGCTGGCGGTCCTACGCCGTCGGCCTGCTCGTGCTGAACGCGGCGCATTTCGTGCTGCTTTATCTGATGCTGCGCTTCCAGCAATACCTGCCGCTGAACCCGCAGGGCGCGTCGGGCATGTCGCCACAGCTCGCGTTCAACACGGCGATGAGCTTCACCACGAACACCAACTGGCAGGCCTATGCCGGCGAGACCGCGGTCTCGACGGGGACGCAGATGTGGGGGCTCACCGTCCACAACTTCCTCTCGGCGGCGACCGGGATCGCCGCGGCCGCCGCCGTCGCGCGCGCCTTCGCCGGCAGCAAGCTGCAGGGGCTCGGGAATTTCTGGGCCGACCTAGCGCGGATCACGCTCTACGTCCTGCTGCCGCTCGCCGCGGCGGTGGCGGTGCTGTTGATCCTGTGCGGCGTGCCGCAGACCATCGGCGGCCCGGTGGAGGCGACCACGCTCGAGGGCGCCAAGCAGATGATCGCCCGCGGCCCGATCGCGTTCCAGGAAGCGATCAAGCTGCTCGGCACCAATGGTGGCGGCTTCTTCAACGCCAACTCGGCGCACCCGTTCGAGAACCCCTCGGCGCTGTCGGACGTGATCGAGACCTGGGCCGAGATCGTGCTGCCGTTTGGCCTGGCGGTGACGTTCGGGTTCATGGTCCGCGACCGGCGCCAGGGTTTCGCCCTGTTCTGGGTGATGGCGCTCGTCGTCGTCGTGGCCGCCGGGCTGACCTACTGGGCCGAGGCGGGCGGGAATCCGCTGCTGACGGCGATCGGCGTCGATCCGTCGATGGGCAACATGGAGGGCAAGGAGGTCCGTTTCGGACCGGCACTGTCTTCGCTGTTCGCGGTCACCACGACGTCGACGTCCAACGGCGCGGTGATCGCGATGCACGACAGCTTCACGCCGCTCGGCGGCATGGTGCCGCTGTTCCTGATCCAGCTTGGCGAGGTCGTGCCGGGCGGCGTCGGTTCGGGCATCTACGGCATCGTCGTGTTCGCGCTGCTGGCGGTGTTCGTGGCCGGGCTGATGGTGGGGCGGACGCCGGAATACCTCGGCAAGAAGGTGCAGGCCAAGGAAGTCAAGCTCGCGATGCTGGCCGCCCTGATCCTGCCGTTCTGCATCCTCGGCGGCACCGCTTCCAGCCTCAATCTGGCGAGCGGGCAGGGGGCTTTGGCCAATGCCGGGCCGCATGGGCTGTCCGAGATGCTGTATGCGTGGTCGTCGGCGGCCGGCAACAACGGCAGCGCGTTCGCCGGGCTGTCGGCGGACACGCCGTTGCTGGATTACGGGCTGGCGGCGGCGATGCTGCTGGGCCGGTTCGCGTTCATGATCCCGGTGCTGGCGATCGCGGGCTCGCTCGCGGCCAAGCCGAAGCTGCCCGGCAGCGCCGGCACGTTCCCGACCCACGGCCCGCTGTTCATCGGGCTGCTGGTCGGCGTGATCCTGATCCTGGGCGGCCTGCAATACCTGCCCTCGCTGGCCCTCGGGCCGCTCGCCGAGCATTTCTCGATGCTCGCCGGCAAGACTTTCTAGGACATCCATCATGACCACAGAAACGATCGCGCTGCTCGACGGCCGCATCCTGCGCCGCGCCGCCACCGATGCGCTGATGAAGCTCAACCCCGTCAAGCTGATCCGCAACCCGGTCATCTTCGTCACCGAGATCGTCTCGATCCTGGTGACGATCCTGGGCGTGCGCGACATCGCCACCGGCCAGAACTGGCATTTCCCGATCGCCATCGCGTTCTGGCTCTGGCTCACCGTGCTGTTCGCGACCTTCGCCGAGGCCGTCGCCGAAGGCCGCGGCCGGGCGCGGGCCGAGAGCCTGCGGCGGGCGCGGAGCGAGACGCAGGCCAAGGTCTTGATCCGCCCCGACGACCGGGTGCTGTTCAAGCCGACGCCGTCCTCGTCGCTGAAACAGGGCGAGTTTGTCCTCGTCGAGGCGGGCGACCTGATCCCGTCCGACGGCGAGGTGGTCGAGGGCGTGGCCAGCGTCAACGAGAGCGCGGTCACCGGCGAGAGCGCGCCGGTCGTGCGCGAGGCCGGCGGCGACCGCTCGGCGGTGACCGGCGGCACGCTGGTGGTCAGCGACTGGCTGGTCGTGCGCATCACCGGGGCGCCCGGCAGCACCTTCCTGGACCGCATGATCGCGCTCGTCGAAGGCGCATCGCGGCGCAAGACGCCCAACGAGATCGCGCTCGACGTGCTGCTGGCCGGGCTGACGCTGATCTTCCTGATCGCCGTCGTGACGCTGGTCGGGTTGGCAAAGTATAGCGGTGCGATGCTCAGCGTGCCGGTGCTGGCGGCGCTCCTGGTCACGCTGATCCCGACCACGATCGGCGGCCTGCTCTCGGCGATCGGCATCGCGGGCATGGACCGGCTGGTGCGCTTCAACGTGGTCGCGACGTCGGGCCGCGCGGTCGAGGCGGCCGGCGATGTCGACACGCTGCTGCTCGACAAGACCGGCACGATCACCTTCGGCAACCGCGCCTGCTCGGCGATCTACCCGCTGCCGGGCGTCTCCGAACAAGACTTAGCGCAGGCCGCAGCCCTCGCCTCGCTCGGCGACGAGACACCCGAGGGACGCTCGATCCTGTCCTTCGTGCGTGACCGCTTCAACATTGTCCCCGAGCGACCCGGCGACGCCACCATCGTCCCGTTCAGCGCCACGACCCGGCTCTCCGGCCTCGACTCCCAGGGCCAATCCTGGCGCAAGGGCGCGGTCGATAGCGTCGTGCAAACGACCGGTGCCGCTGCTCCGGCGGCCTTGAACGCGTCCGTCGATCGCATCGCGCGCGCCGGCAGCACGCCGCTCGCGGTCTCGGCCAACGGGCGCCTGCTGGGCGCGATCGAGCTGAAGGACATCGTCAAGCCGAACATCCGCGAGCGGTTCGACGCCCTGCGCCGGATGGGCATCCGCACCGTGATGGTCACCGGCGACAACCGGGTCACCGCGGCGGCGATCGCGGCCGAGGCGGGTGTGGACGACTTCCTCGCTGAGGCCAAGCCGCAGGACAAGCTGGACTACATCCGCAAGGTCCAGTCCGACGGCCGCCTGGTCGCCATGTGCGGCGACGGCACCAACGATGCGCCGGCGCTCGCGCAAGCCGATGTCGGCGTCGCGATGCAGACCGGCACGCAGGCGGCGCGCGAGGCCGGCAACATGGTCGACCTCGACAGCGACCCGACCAAGCTGATCGAGGTGGTCGAGATCGGCAAGCAGCTGCTCATCACCCGCGGCGCGCTGACGACGTTCTCGATCGCCAACGACGTCTCCAAATACTTCGCCATCCTGCCGGCGATCTTCGTGGTCACCTACCCGGAGCTGGGCGCGCTCAACGTCATGCACCTGGCGACACCGCAGAGCGCGATCCTGTCGGCGGTGATCTTCAACGCGCTGGTGATCATCGCCCTCGTGCCGCTGGCGTTGCGCGGCGTGCGCTTTCGCCCGGTCAGTGCTGCGGCACTGCTGCGGCGCAACCTGCTGGTCTACGGCCTCGGCGGGCTCGCCGCACCGTTCGCCGGCATCAAGCTGATCGACCTGATCCTCAACCTGCTGGGGCTTGCCTGAGATGAACCATCTGCGTCCCGCGATCGTCCTGATCGCGCTATTCACCCTGCTGACCGGCATCGTCCTGCCGCTCGCCTTCTCCGGCGCGGCTACGGCGCTGGTGCCGGGCCGGGCCACCGGCTCGCTCGTCGAGCGAGACGGCAAGCTCGTCGGCTCGGCGCTGCTCGGCCAAAACTTCACCACCGACCGCTACTTCCACCCGCGCCCGAGTGCCACCACCGACACCGACCCGAACGACCCGGCCAAGACCGTCCCGGTGCCCTACGACGCCAATTCCTCGGGCGGCTCCAACCTCGGCCCGACCAGCAAGGCGCTGGTCGACCGGGTTCACGAAGTCATCGGCACTGATACGGCGGTGCCGGCCGACGCGGTCACGACCTCGGCCAGCGGCCTCGATCCGGACATCTCGCCGGAGAACGCCGAGCGCCAGGTCGCCCGGGTCGCGTCGGCGCGCGGCCTGCCGCCGGACGTCGTGCGGGCGCTGGTCGCCAACCAACGCGAGGGCCGCCTGTTCGGCCTGTTCGGCGAGCGGCACGTGAACGTGCTCGCGCTAAATCTTGCGCTGGATGCGTCGCCGACGCGCTAAGACGCCGCATGCCGCGCGAGGACGACCGCCCCGATCCCGACGCCCTGCTGGCCGCCCTGGCGGAAGCGGAAGCGCCGAGGGCACAATTGAAAGTGTTCCTGGGCGCGGCGCCTGGCGTCGGCAAGACCTGGGAGATGCTCTCCCAGGCCCGGCGCCGGCTCGAGGCGGGCGAGGACGTCGTCGCCGGGCTGATCGAGACGCATGGGCGCGCCGAGACCGAGGCGCAGATCGGCGCGCTCCCGATCCTGCCGCGCAAATCCGTCCCGTATCGCGGCCAGACGCTCGAGGAGTTCGACCTCGAAGCCGCCCTCGCCCGCCATCCCGCGCTGTTGCTGCTCGACGAGCTGGCCCACACCAACGCCCATGGCAGCCGCCACGCCAAGCGCTGGGAGGACGTGATCGACCTGCTCGAGGCCGGGATCGGCGTCTGGACCACGCTCAACGTGCAGCATCTGGAGAGCCTGAACGACGACATCGCCCGCATCACCGGCATCCGTCCGGCCGAGACGCTGCCGGACCGGGTGCTGGAAAAGGCCGACGCGATCGAGGTGATCGACGTGCCGCCCGACGAACTGCGCGAGCGGCTCAGGCAGGGCAAGATCTATCGCGCCGACAACGCCGCGCGGGCGCTGGAGGGGTTCTTCCGCGAGGGCAATCTGTCGGCCTTGCGCGAGATCGCGCTGCGAAGGGCGGCAGCCCACGTCGATAGCGACGTTCGCGACTGGATGCGCCAGGAGGGCGTGGCCGGGCCGTGGCCGGCGAGCGAGCGAATATTGGCGCTGATCGGGGCGGACAAGACGGCCGACGCGGTGGTGCGGCAGGCCAAGCGCCTGGCCGACGCGTTCGAGGCGCCCTGGGCGGCGCTGCACGTCGAGCTGGCCAGCCGCGGCGCAGGCACGGCTTTGGCGGCAAGCGGCCCGTTGGCGCTAGCGGCCCAGCTCGGTGCCGAGACCGAGGTCGCGGTGCCGGGCGAAGGCGGGCTGTTCGAGACGGTGCTGCGCGCGGCCCGCGCCCGCAACGCGACGCATCTGGTGCTCGGCCGGGCGCAGGGTGCGCGCTGGCGCTGGTGGCGGCTGGGCGCGCGGCTGGCGCGTGGGTCGCCGGAATTCGTGCTCCATCTGGTGCCGGCGCCTGGCCAGGCCGCGCCGGCCCGACCGATGCCGCCCGTCAGCGAACCCGTTGGCTGGATCCCCTATGCCGGCACCGCGGCGATGGTCGCTGGCGTCACCGCCGTCGGCCATGCGCTGCGCGACACGCTGCCGATCGAGGCGGCGGACATGCCGTATCTGGCGGTCGTGGCGGCCGCGGCGGCGCTGTGGGGCACCGGCCCGGCTCTGCTGGCGGCCGGGTTGGGCGTGCTGGCGTGGGACTTCTTCTTCATCCAGCCGTTCTACACCGTGACCATCGATAGTCCGCGCGACCTGCTGACTGCGGTCGTGTTCGCGGCGGTGGCGATGCTGACCGGCACGCTCGCCGGCCGGGTGAAGCGCGAGGAACGGGCGGCGGCGGCCCGGATCGACGGGCTGCGACGGATCGGCGAGTTCAGCCGGCGCCTCGGCGAGCCGACCAACGAGGCGGACCTGTTGGCCGAGATCGCGCGTCAGGCAGCAGGGCTGGGCGGCATGGCGGCGGTGCTGACCCAGCAGGACGGCGTGCTCGCGTTGCGCGCGGCCGCACCCCCCGAGCAGATCGCGGCACTCGACGAGGGCGCGTGGGCGGCGGCGCATTGGTGCATGGGCCGTGGCGAGCCGACCGGGCGCGGCACCAGCACGCTCCCCTCGACGGCGTGGCGGTTCCTGCCGCTGGGCACCGTGCGCGGGCGGTTCGGCATCATCGGCGTGCGCCCGCCGCAATCGCTCGACCCGGCGCGGCTACAGGCGCTCGAGGCGCTCGCCGACCAGGCCGCGGTGGCGCTCGAACGCGTCCGCCTGGCGCTCGATTCCGCGCGGGCGACGGCGTTGGAGGAGACGCAGCGGCTGCGGACCGCGCTGCTCGCCTCGCTCGGCCACGATCTGCGCACGCCGCTGGCCAGCATCCAGGGTGCGGCCGGGACGCTGGCCGCGATGGCCGACCGGCTCGACGAGACGGTCCGCGCCGACCTGCTCTCCAGCATCGAGGAGGATGTCGGCCGGATGACGCGGTTCCTGTCGAGCATCACCGAGCTGACCCGGCTCGAGACCGGCGAGATCCGCCCGGCCCTGGCCCAAGTCGACCTGCTCGAGACCGTCGAGGCGGCGGTGGCGCGGCTGCCGGGGGCGCCGTTGGTGGCGGTGCGAGTCGAGCCGGGCGTATCGGTGCGCGCCGATCCGGGCTTGCTGGAGCAGGCGGTGTTCAACGTGCTCGACAACGCGATCAAATACGCGCCGTCGGGCTCGCTGGTGCTGGTCTCGGCCGAGCGGGAAGGCCTCGAGATCGGCTTGCGGATCGCCGACGAGGGCGTGGGCATTCTGCCCGACGAGCTGCCGCTTGTGTTCGACAGCTTCTTTCGCGCCAGCCGTGCCGATCGGGTGGCGGCGGGCGCCGGGCTGGGGCTGGCGATCGCGAAAGGGCTGGTCGAGGCGATGGGCGGCCGCATCGAGGCGCGCAGCCCGCGGCCGGACGCGCCGCGCGAGGGGCTGCCGGGCACGGTGATCGCGTTCCATCTGCAGCGGTGGGCGCCGTGAACGCGGCGCTGCCGTGCATCCTCGTGGTCGACGACGAGAAGCAGATCCATCGCTTCCTGCATCCCGCGCTGACGGCGGCGGGCTATCGCGTCGAGCGGGCTGAGACCGCGTCCGAGGGGGTGCGGCTGGCGGCGAGCCGGGCGCCGGACGCGGTGCTGCTCGATCTGGGTTTGCCGGACGGCGACGGGCACGACGTGCTGGCGCGGATCCGGGCGTTCAGTGCGGTGCCCATCATCGTGCTGTCGGCGCGCGACCGCGAGAGCGAGAAGATCGCCGCCCTCGACGCGGGCGCCGACGATTACGTCGAAAAGCCGTTCGCGATCGGCGAGTTGCTGGCGCGCATCCGCACCGCGCTGCGGCATCATCGCGCGCGCGACGGGGTGCCCGAGGTGGTGCGGCTGCCGGGCTTGGAGATCGATCTCGAGCGGCGCCGGGCGCAGGCCGACGGTGTGGCGCTGGCGTTGAGCCCGCGCGAGTGGGAGTTGCTGGCGTTGCTGGCGCGCAACGCCGGTCGGGTGCTGACCCATGCGCAATTGCTGACCGCGGTGTGGGGCCCGGCGCATGCGCACGACGTGCAGTATCTGCGCGTCTATGTTGGCCAGCTGCGCCAGAAGCTGGGCGCGTCCGGCCGGCTGATCGCGACCGAGGCGGGGGTGGGCTACCGGCTGGCCGAGGCGATTTAGCGGAAGTCGCGGGTCTGGATTTTGATGCGGCGTTCGGACAGGCGCTCGGGACAGTAGATATCGCGCGGTTTGTGGACCTTTTCGCGCTGGTCGGGGGAGCCGCCGTGGCGCGCCTCGTCCCCGCGGCCGGTCGGCAACAGCACCGGCGCGTCGCGCTCGCCGACCTCGCGCAGCAGGCCGGAGAGGTCGACCAGTTTGTCGACGATGACGTGGATCACGCCGCTCTCGCGCTGCACCTTGCCGTGGCAGGCGATCATGCTCGCGGTCAGCACCAGGCGGCGCTGGCGCTCGAAGATGGCGGGCCAGAGGATCAGGTTGGCGATGCCGCTCTCGTCCTCGATCGTAATGAACATCACGCCTTTGGCCGAACCCGGCTTCTGCCGCACCAGCACCAACCCCGGCACCACGACCCGGCGCCCGTCCCGCGTGCGCGTCAGATCCTCGCACCGGATCATGCCCTGGGCCGCAAGGTCGGCGCGCACGAAGGCGATCGGGTGTTCGCGCAGCGTGAGCCCGACGCTGCCGTAATCCTCGACCACGGTGCGGCCGGGTCGCATCGGGGCGAGTGCCAACGCAGGTTCGACGATCTCGGGCAACGGGATCGTGCCGCGGTCGGCGGCGACGAAGAGCGGCATCGCGTCGTCGGCGAGTGCGCGGATGGCCCAGATCGCGTCGCGCCGCTCGGCGCCGAGCGAGCGGAACGCGTCGGCTTCGGCGAGGCGCTCGAGGGCTGCGACCTTGACGCCGGCGCGGCGCCAGAGCTCTTCGACGCTGGCGTAAGGGTCCGCGCCGCGGTGCAGGATGATCTGCAGCGCGTCCTGTTCGGCCAGACCCTTGGCCATGCGCAGGCCGAGGCGGACGGCGAGGTGGCGGCCGCCGGGCTCCAGCGTGCAGTCCCAGCGCGAATGATTGACGTCGACCGGCCGCACCTCGACGCCATGGTCGCGCGCGTCGCGCACCACCTGCGCCGGCGCGTAGAACCCCATCGGCTGCGCGTTCAGCAGCGCACAACAAAAAATATCCGGATGGTGGCACTTCACCCAGCATGACGCATACGCAATGATCGCAAAGCTCGCCGCATGGCTTTCGGGAAAGCCGTAACTGCCGAAACCCTCGATCTGGCGGAACGTCTTGCTCGCGAATTCCTCGGTGTAGCCGCGCGCGACCATGCCGTGGACCAGCTTGTCGTGGAAATGCGAGACGCCGCCGGTGAGCTTGAAGGTCGCCATCGCGCGGCGGAGCTGGTCGGCCTCGCCCGGGGTGAAGCCGGCGCACTGGATCGCGACCTGCATCGCCTGCTCCTGGAACAGCGGCACGCCGAGCGTCTTCTCGAGCACGCGCTTGAGTTCGGGGCGGGGATAGTCGACCGCTTCGAGCCCTTCGCGGCGGCGCAGATAGGGATGCACCATGTCGCCCTGGATCGGGCCGGGGCGCACGATGGCGACCTGGATGGTCAGGTCGTAGAGCGTGCGCGGCTTCATCCGCGGCAGCATCGACATCTGCGCCCGGCTCTCGACCTGGAACGTGCCGAGCGTGTCGGCGCGCTGGATCATTTCATAGGTGGCCGCGTCCTCCTGCGGGATGGTGAACAGGTCGCGCTGCTCGCCGCGGTGATCCTCCATCATATCGAACGCGCGGCGCAGGCAGCCGAGCATGCCGAGGCCGAGCACGTCGACCTTCATGAACTTCAGCGCGTCGATATCGTCCTTGTCCCACTCGATAATCTGGCGGTCCTTCATCGTCGCCGGCTCGATCGGCACCAGGTCGGCCAGCGCGTCGCGGGTCAGCACGAAGCCGCCGGGATGCTGGCCGAGATGGCGCGGGAAGCCGATCAGTTGGCGCGCCAGATCGAGCGCCAGCCGCAGCCGGCGGTCCTCGAGGTTGAGGTTCAGCGCCTCGGCGTGCTTCTCCTCGACGCCCTCTTCGGACCAGCCCCAGACCTGCGTCGACAGCGCTGACGTCACGTCGTCGGTCAGCCCGAGCGCCTTGCCGACCTCTCTCATGGCGCCTCGGGCGCGATAGCGGATCACGGTGGCGCATAACGCGGCCCGATCCCTACCGTAATGATCGTAGACCCATTGGATCACCCGTTCGCGCTGCTCGTGCTCGAAATCGACGTCGATGTCGGGCGGTTCGCGCCGCTCGGCCGAGACGAAGCGCTCGAACAGCAGCCCGGTGCTCGTCGGGTCGATGCTGGTGATGCCGAGCACGTAGCAGACCGCGGAATTGGCCGCCGAGCCGCGGCCCTGGCAGAGAATGCCTTGGCCGCGAGCGTAACGGACGATGCTGTTGACGGTCAGGAAATACGGCGCGTAGTCGAGCTGCGCGATCAGCGCGAGCTCATGGCGGAGCTGCGCGGTCACGGGTTCGGGCAACGCGCCGCCGTAGCGCCCGGCAGCGCCCTCCCAGGTCAGCCGCTCGAGCGTCTGCTGCGGCGATAGGCCCGGCTCCTCCTGCTCGTCGGGGTATTGGTAGCGCAGATCGCCCAGATCGAAACTGCAACGGTCGACCAATTCCTGAGTGCGGGCGATCGCGTCGGGATGGCGCGCGAACAGCCGGGCCATTTCCTCGGGCGGCTTCATGTGGCGATCGGCGGAGCGCTCGCGGCGGAAGCCGGCGGCGTCGATCGTGCAGGCCTCGCGGATGCAGGTGACGACGTCTTGCAGGATGCGTCGGCCGGGGTGGTGGAACAGCACGTCGCCGGTGGCAATCAGCGGGACGCGGCGCCCACCCATTTGCGCGAGGTGGTGCAGGCGGACGTGGTCGCCGGGGCGGCGGCGGATGGTGCCGGCGAGATAGGCCCGGCCGGGCGCGTCGGCGGCGAGGCGGTCGATGGCGGCGGCGAGGCGGTCGTCGGGCTGATCGGGGACCATGATATAGAGCAGCCCGGTGCCGCCTTGAGCGAGATCGTCCCAATCGAGGTCGCAGCCGGTCTTGCCGGCGCGGCTCTTGCCCAGCGTGATCAGCCGGCACAGGCGCGACCAGGCGGGCCGGTCTGTCGGGTAGGCGAGCAGCACGCTGCCGTCGCGCAGCGCCAAGCGCGACCCGGCGACGAGCCGCACCCCGGTCGTCCTGGCCGCCTCCCACGCCCGCACGATGCCGGCGACGGTGCCGTGATCGACCACGCCGAGCGCCGAGATGCCGTAGGCGGCGGCCTGCGCGAACAGCTCCTCCGGATGGCTCGCGCCGCGCAGGAAGCTGTAATTGGTGGTCACATGGAGTTCGGCGTAGCTCACTGAGCCGGTGCAGGCCGACTCGGCGCCAAGAACAAATCACGAACTTTGTAGCGTCAGCCCGGTCTCGGCGGTAAGACGTGCTGAAGGCCGTCCATCGTCGGCTACTTGCCGAGCAGGGCGGAGAGGTCGATCGAGCGGCCCATCGCGCTATAGCCGGCGCGGTTCGGATGCAGCTTGTCGCCGGGGCCGCCGGT
>JAABUX010001899.1_pt1 | contig 30526 bp, 27 predicted proteins | sample 5561851 | NCBI WGS metagenome assembly JAABUX01 (sample SAMN10711883, study PRJNA513361) | rock metagenome | isolation source: Antarctica rocks | place: Antarctica: Victoria Land, Richard Nunatak red sandstone | collected 2016-01-03 | reverse complement strand
CAGCGACCACCACTGAAATTGATATTTGTCTTCCTCAGCTAACTTAGCCGCCCCCTCGAAATCCGTCGGCTCCCCAATCACCTCATAACTACTCCGCACCTCCGCCCCAAAAGCATCGGAAAGACGTTTCTTGATAAGCCCGATAGCTAAGTGCGTAACATCAATGCCAATTCACCTGCGATTGAGCCGCTGCGCCACCTGCACAGTAGTGCCGCACCCGCAGAACGGGTCGAGCACCACGTCGCCTTCGTTGGAAGACGCTTTAAGAATGCGTTCGAGTAGCGCTTCAGGCTTCTGCGTTGGGTAACCCAGTCGCTCGGCAGCCTGAGCACCTATAGGCGGTACATCTGTCCATACATCTTGAAGGGAGACTCCCGGCATTTCATCAAGATACCGTTTATAGGCTGGAACTGCGCCTGGCCGTGTTTGCAAAACACGCCCATCAGCGATAAGCTCCCGCATTTTCACTTCGCTATAACGCCAATACCTAGTTACGCCCATAACCTTGTACTGCGGATTCCCCTTTGCCGCACCACCGGGTCCAGTAAGATCGCCCAAGCGGTATTTCCTGCCTGTAATCGGCTCTACATGTTTATAGAAACCTGATACGTATTCCTCGTCATATGTTGTGTGCTGCGGGTTCCACTTCCAGTTGCTTCCTTTGCAATAAAAGAGCAGCACGTCATGAATCCGTCCATGCTGCTTACGGCCCTGCTTGCCATCGTTATGTGCGCTGCTGCGCTTCCAGATAACTTCAGAAAGGAATCGATGTGGCCCAAATACCGCATCCATCAATATCTTCAAGTAATGGCTAGCCGTAGGATCGCAATGCAGGTAAATCTACCCGGTCTCCTTCAACACCCGCCGCATTTCCACCAGCCGCGGAGCCATCATCGCTAGATACGCCATCATGTCGCTCGTTCCTAGGAATGTCCGAAACGTCCGCATCGCATCCGCGACCTGGCCACCAATGGTCTCGACCAGGTGCTGGTACGACCGCTCCGCATCCAGGTTCCACTCCCACGTATCCTCGAACGCATGAATTTGCGAACTCGACTTGGAGCCGTCCTTCTCGGCGAACAGAACATCATAGTCCTGCCGCGAGCTGAACGGCGGGTCCAGGTAGATCAAGTCCACCGACTCGTCGCGCACGTACCGCTGCAACACCTCGTAGTTGTCGCCGTAGTAAAGCTTATTCTTGCCATTGTCTGAGCTCACGAAAAAGATTCTAACGGGACTATCGAAGCCGCGCGCGCCACATCATTTCTGTCTCCACTACCAACCGGCTAGAGCAGCTATTGGCAGACAATGTGTCACCTCGGGAACCGAAAAGCCCCTTGCTGACAATCCCGTTCCCAAATCAGAAAAAGACCCGCAATTTCCTGCTTTCATCGCAACACTTCGTCAAGACCTGCAGAACCCACAAATAATGTGCAAACGGTACGGAAGTACCGTAAAACCTGCATACCTATACATCACCCTGCATATTCACACACATTCGCGTGGCGCAGAAGCGCGCAAAATACACCCATTTGCGCGCCGTTTCAGCTACGTTTCAGCCGGTTTTACAACCTAAATCCCGACCAACGGGAGGGCCACCAAACCCCGCTCATCCACCCACGAATACCCGCCACGAAGTGGCCGCTGGCCGCGCAGGCGGTTTTGCCGTTAAACCTCGACCTTCTCATACCACGAATGAGCCCGCTCCAGCGCCTTGTTCACGTTCGAGATGTTCTCCACCCCCTGCGTGTTCAGCCACTCCGAGAACGCCTTTTCCCCATCCTTCGCAAACACCGAAACCCCGTCCGCCCAGGTAGCCCGCCCACACAGCACCCCATTGAAGCTGGTCCCGCTCTCGCCAGCTAACTCGAGTGTTTCGATGAAGATAGCATTCGTCACCCCGGCTGAAAGATAGATAAACGGCTTATGCGTTGACGAAGCCGCCACCCGGAAATGCTCCAGCGCCTCCTCCCGCGTATACGCTTGCTCCCCCTCGAATGCCCTCGTTCCGGCCACGAACTTCATCTGCACCGGAACCTCTACTTTGAGCACGTCAATGCAGTACTTCGCCTTCCCGAACTCTTCCATAGACCCCGTCACAACGGCCGGTTTCCGTTTAGCGTAGGCAACGCCCTTCTCGTCCTCCCCATGCACGCCATACCCCACAAACTCACAGAAAAACGGAATGTCATGCGCCCGGCACTCATCCCCAATCCGCTCAATAAACGCGTGTTTCACATCGTTGATGTCACTCTTTTCAAAGGGTGTGTAGTAAAGAAGAATCTTGACGCAATCCGCCCCCGCTTCCTTTAACCGCCGCACCGACCAGTGATCCAGCAGATCCGGCAAACGCCCCTGCTCGGTCGCGTCATAGCCGGTCTTTTCGTACGCCAGCAGCAGCCCCGCATCGTGCCGCTTCTTCGTCGCCGGCAACCCGAACTCAGGGTCCAGCAAGATCGCCGAAGCATGCTGCGTTAGGACATCCGTCACCATCGACTTGAAATCCTCCAGCATCGAGTTCGGCACGTCCGCCACACCCTTTGCCTTGGCGAGGGACTTCTGCAGCGACCCGCGCTGATCTATGGCTGCCGCGGCAATCACGCCACGCTCGTTCGATACCGCTTTCAGCCCGGCCAGCTTGCCTGGGGTGAGTTCCATCTTCATCGCTGTGCTCTCCATTTCATGCGCCCTTTTCGCGGCGCGATCCATTCCTGATACTACGGGCACGATCTGCTTCCAGCGATCCGTATACCGCTCTTTCGTCCTGCTCACTATGAGTCCAAGAACCGCCTATTTGCTGCCCGGCACCGCCAAGCCGCAGGAAACAAGCATCGCCCGCTGCGCCGCAAAGAGCTGCCGCAGGCCCATATCGGCCAGATCCAGCATTTCCATCAGCCCCGAGCGCGGAAATGCCTTGCGTTCCGCCGTGGCCTGCACCTCAATCAGCCCCCCGTCCGCGCTTATCACTACATTCGCATCCACCTCGGCCTGCGAATCCTCCTCATATGCCAGGTCCAGCAGCGTCGCGCCTTCCACAACCCCCACGCTTACCGCGGCAATCAACTGCTGCATCGGGTTCAACTTCAAAGCCCCGGCACCCGTCATGCGGCCCAGCGCCAGCGCCAGCGCCGCGCAGGCTCCCGTGATCGCCGCCGTTCGCGTGCCCCCATCGGCCTGCAGCACATCGCAATCCAGAATCACCGTCCGCTCACCCAGAGCCTCCATATCGACCCCGGCCCGCAGCGAGCGGCCAATCAGCCGCTGAATCTCATGCGTACGCCCACTCACCTTGCCCCGCTCCGACTCGCGCGCACTGCGGGTCAGCGTAGCGCGCGGCAGCATGCCGTATTCGGCCGTGACCCAGCCACGGCCCTGCCCACGCATCCACCCCGGCACACCCACTTCCACCGAAGCATTGCAAAGCACCCGAGTCTCGCCCATCGCGATCAGCACGGAACCTTCCGCGGTGCGGACGTAGTCAGGCGTGAGCGAAAAAGAGCGTAGCTCGGACGGGGAACGACCGTTCTGTCGAAAAAAGAGAGAGGAAGCGTCTGTCATCCTTTCCATTCTAGAGGGGACAACGGCCCGAATCGGGACGCAGCGCAGCCGTCCCGATTTGACACACATCGTGCAATTCGTTATTCCACAGCAACTTAGCCCTCTCTGGCCGAGAGCTGGTCCCGTTTTGGGCTTGAGATCATAGGGAATCAATCCGGCACCCTGAGCTGCTTTCCAGTGTAAGCCTATGATTTTCATTAACTTAACTCCTCCGCTCGGGTTTGGCAGATCACTTGCAAAGAGAAGATGCAGAGCGCTAATCGCGCAAACGACTTTATGAGCAAGAGGAAATCATGCGGAACCACACTGGCACCGTCGGCCACACCTCGAAAATCCTGCCGTTTCTTCGGTCCATCACCGGTTTGCAGCCGGAAAGCACACCTCAAATCCCGACCATGGAAGCACGCCTGTCGCGGCCGGTGTTGGTCCGTGCGGGAGCGGAACCGAAGCCAGTTTTTCTCCCCAGGCTCTCGCCGGCAGCCGCCCTTGCGCACGACGCGCGCAATGCGCTGTGCTCGCTTGAACTGCTCTCCGGCTTGCTCGCGGAGCCGGGTGTGCTGACTGCCGAGTACGCCCACTTTGCCGGCGATCTCCAATCCGTGGCGGAGTCACTGGGAACGCTGGTTGGCAAGTTTGCCGGCATGGACCAGTTGCCAAAGAGTGCAGGATTTCCGGCCGGTCAAGATTTCTCGCCGGCTACACTTGTTCCCAAAACACAAACAACACCGCAAAAGCGAGCGAAAAGCGCCGGCGAGGCCGTGAAAAACTGCACGCGCCTTCTGCGCTCGATCGCTGGCCCGGGTGTGGAGGTCCACGTCTCCGCCGAGAATGCGCTGCCCCCCATGGCAATCGCCGAGGATGCGCTTCTGCGGGTGCTCATGAATCTCGTCAAGAACTCGAGCGAAGCGATGCCCGGCGGCGGCATGGTGCATATCACGGCCCGGCGTGCCCTTAGCCGAACCGCTCCCGCAGTCCTCGTCCACGTTTCCGATAACGGATCAGGCATTCCAGCCCACGCGCTCGAGCATATTTTCAAGCCCGGCTTTAGCTCAAAACGCAACTCCCGAAGCACAGCGGAAGAGTGCGGCTTGGGTCTCGCCATCGTCCGCGAACTGGTGGAAGCTTCCGGCGGCTAGGTGCGCGTCGCGAGCACCCGCAAGCGCGGAACCACCTTCGAACTGAAACTCCCCTGCCCCACCGCCAGACAATAAGCGCAAAACCGTACTTCCGTAACTGGAGCAAAGCCGCCCTAGCCCTTAGTATGGAGCCCAATACTACAGAAACAAAAGACCCTTATGGCCCATCAATCGCCAGCGAAGATGCACGTACTCATCCTGGATGAAGACGCGGCAGTCCGCTCCGCAGTTTGCGAAATTGCAACCGCGCGGGGCTACCAGCCGCACACTGTCGACTCGGTCGACGCAGCGCGCGCGTACCTGCGCGGCAACAGCACCGATGTGCTTTTGCTCGATCTGAAAGGGCCGTCCGGTAAGGCGATCGACCTTCTCGACGAAATCAAGACGGTACGCCCGGAGACATCGGTCATCGTCATGACGGCCTACGCCACCGTGACCTCCGCCGTCGAGGTGATGCGCACCGGCGCGACCGACTACCTCACTAAGCCCTTCGCCATGGACGAGCTCGCGGCGATGCTCGAGCGGACCGCCGACCGGCGCCAGCTCGACTCCGACAGCCGACGTCTTCGGGAAAGGCTGCGCACCCCGGGGAGTCTTGGAACCATCGTCGGGCAAAGCCCGGAGATGGACAAGATGTATCGCATTCTCTCCAAAGTCTCCGGGAGCAATCATCCGGTCATGATTCTGGGCGAAAGCGGTACCGGCAAAGAGCTGGTTGCGCGCTCGATCCACGCCAACGGCCCGAATGCCCAAAAACCGTTTCTGCCAGTCGACTGTGGCTCCCTTGTGCCGACACTGGTCGAAAGCGAGCTTTTCGGCTATGTCAAGGGCGCCTTCACCGGCGCAAATCGCAACAAGGACGGCCTTCTGGTCGCCGCCGCCGACGGGACCGTTTTTCTCGACGAAATTGGAGAACTGCCGCTCGACCTGCAGGCCAAGCTGCTGCGCGCCCTGCAGGAACGGGAAGTGCGGCCTGTCGGCGCAAACCATCGCGTGCCCATGCGTGCCCGCGTCCTCGCCGCAACCAACCGTGACCTGAAGCAAATGGTCGAGCAGGGTCGCTTCCGCAAGGATCTGTATTACCGCCTGAACGTAGTGAGTCTCCGCCTGCCGGCACTTCGCGAACGTCGCCAGGACGTGCCTTTGCTGGCAGCTCATTTTCTCGACCGTATCGGTAAGGAGTACGGAACAAAATTTGAACTGAGCGACGAAGCCTTGCGCGTTCTCGATGAATACGATTGGCCGGGCAATGTGCGCGAGCTTGAGAACGCGCTGGAACGGGCCTGCTCTTTCGCTTCCGGTCCGGTCGTGCAACTCGGCGACATGCCCACGCAGTTGCAGGATTTTCGCATGCAGCAGCGCCGGCTCACCATGCCGCTGCGCGAGGTTCTCGAAGCAGCCGCAGCCAGCTCGCCAACGACTACTTCACTGGCGGAGATGGAAAAACAGGCGATCCTCGACACCATCCGCCGCCTGGACGGTGACAAACTCAGCGCCGCGAAAGCTTTAGGTATCGGCAAAACCACGCTCTACCGCAAGCTCAAGGAATACGGCATCGGCGACGCCATGATCGCCATGCCATAACAAAAGCGCCTGACGGCACCACGGGATCGAAACAGGCGCTAAATAAGGCAGCCTGGGGAGAGACAAGCATGCAAAGCGCACTCATCATCACAGGCATCTCCGGCGCCGAACACTGCGCCGCCAGCCTGTCTAAGCAACTAGGCCTGCCGGTAGAGGTTGCCCCAAGCCGGCGCGAAGGCATGGCCGCCCTGCGACGCCGCGAGTACACAATCGTCGTCATTGACGAGCCGGTCGCAGAAGCCAGCCCCGAGGGAGCCGAACTGCTCTGGAAGCAAGCTGGCCTTGCCATCCCGCTACAAATCAACTTCGCCATCTCCGGCACCAACCGCCTCATCCGCGAAGTTCGCGCCGCCCTGCAGCGCCGCGAACTTGAACAGCAATTAGCCATGCGCGCCGCCACCACCGCCATCGAAAACGAACTCCGCGACACCGTTACTGGTCTTTTGCTCCATTCCCAACTCGCCCTAGCCGAGCCGCTAGTCTCCGCCCATCTCACCGCCAAACTGCAAACCGTAGCCAAGCTGGCCGGAAATCTGCGCAATCGCCTGGAGCGAAGCGCGGCTTCAAATCTCGGATAATTGCCGGAAAGCAAGCCCACTCCTCCTCCTAAGTCTCGGAATTACACTGGAGACCTTCCGCTAGCTGCCCGCCTATCGCATGCGAACAGCAGCTGCTCATCAGCGATAGCGCCCCGTCGTGGTTGCTGCAATTCTCGCCATCAGTTCCGCTCTTTTCTGCCGCGCCATGCGCGTGTCGGCAGGAACACGACGAGAGCAACCAGGTCTCCATCAGGCACTCTGAGCACGCCCACGTCATCGGTCGCTGCCGTGACTCCATGCCAGGAACCACTGATACCCGTCTTGTGAGCCAAACTCCAATTTGTCGGCACGCCTGCCTTGAGACGATCCGGGAATGTCGTCGTCTCGGTCATCGCCGTCAATAAAACTGGGTCGAAGTGGGAGAAAGAAGTCGGCCTGTGCGAGCCGTTGAAGCAGGCAGCCATCGCTGCTGGCGTGGCCGTAACGAGCAGATCAGTTCGATAGGCTTTGTACGCTCGGTTCGCTGTGCACCAGGCACACTGCCTAATACCCTTTCCAACCGTTTCGGGTTCACGTACTCCGGTCGCTATTGAAAGCCCACGATTTCCGTCTGGAAGTGGCGTTCGTCTCGATCAATACGCACATCGTTCATGCTTTTACGGTCCAGGAATACCTGACCTGCTCGGGGCCGCCGAATTGGCCATCAACATATCTGTCGCCGCGCTGTCACTGATCGCTCGACGGATTAAATCGTCAATCTGTGGTTCTATAACCTCGACTCCCAACCAAATCCGCGATTGGCTCGACATACAAGCTGAGATCCTGTTTCGCACAAGGACCGGCTTCGTTCATTTCCACACATGCCGGTCTACGGCATCCAGTACGGCCATGCCGACGACCAGCTTCATGACACTTTGAAGTGGGAAGCGCTCGCTTCCGCGTATGCAAGCAGATCCTGCGGTATCGGCCGCACAAACGCCTGCCCGCCCGTCGAATCTCTCGGTCAGGTGTTTAAATCCTGCCGCAGGGCTTCATGCTCCAGCTTCCGGCGACCGCCATGTGGGCTGCTGTGCAAGCCAGCAAAGGAGAAGAGCAGAGCGACAAATCCGTTGACCCGCATTCCGTACAAGCATGCAGGCCTTCAATGCACGGTCTTCATCTTCCTCTGCATGTAGTCCATCAGCAGGTACTCGCCCAGCGTGTCGGGAGTGGTGAAATATGCCTTGCCCCGGCACATCTGCGTGACCTTCTGCACAAACTGCATCAGCCCGTAATCCGACGCCAGCATGAACGTGTTGATCATCACATTTGAGCGCTTGCACCGGTTCACCTCTTCAAGCGTCTCGCTCACCACCAGCGGGTCCAGCCCGAAAGCGTTCTTATAGATCCGCCCGTCGGGCAATGTGAGCGCCGAGGGCTTGCCGTCGGTTATCATGACGATCTGCTTCATATCCTTGCGCTGCCGCTCAAGGATGCGGCGCGATAGACGCAGGCCCTCGCGCGTGTTGGTGTAGTGCGGCCCAACCTTGACACGCGGCAACTGCGAGATCGGCAGCTCCTCAGCCGAGTCGTGGAAGAGCACGAGCGAAAGCGAGTCGGCCGGGTACTGCGTGCGGATCAGGTGCGAAAGCGCCATCGCGACGCGCTTGGCCGGGGTAAAGCGGTCTTCGCCATACAGGATCATCGAGTGCGAGCAGTCCAGCATGACTACTGTCGCGCACGAGCTCTGATACTCCGACTGGTGCACCTGGAGGTCCGAGTATTCGAGATCCAGAGGCATGTGCGTGCCTTGCCGGGCGATTGCTGCGGATAGCGTCGCCGTCGTATCGAGATTGAGCGTGTCGCCGAACTCGTACAGCTTGGAGCCGCCACTTGCCTCGACTCCGGTTGCGTAGTGCACGGTGTCGTGGCGGCCCACACTCGCTTTACCAAGGGAACCAAGCAGGTTGCTGAGTGTCTTGAACCCTAGAAAATCCAGACTCTTGTCGGTCACCTCGAAACGCGCTTCGCTTTCGCCCCCGCCGGCTTGCCCTTGCCCCGGATCCGCGGAAGATTCGCCCTTGCTCTGGATATAGTTCTCCTCCTCCATTCGGTCCATCAACTGATCAAGAAACTGTTCTAATTTACCTTCTGCCTGTAATTCTTCTATCTTCTTCTGGGTATCTTCATCGAACAGCTCGCCCGATTCCATGGCGCGGCGCAGCGCTTCCTTCAGATCGTCCATCGTCTGGTCGAGATCCTGAAACTGGGTCATGGGGTTCTGAAATCCTGAATCGAGCAGGTAGTCCGAAAGCGCCTCGAGCAGGTCTTCCATGTTCAGCTCGGCAGCGAGATCGCCGTTGTATTTGGTATAGCGAACGCGTTTCATTCCTTTATTCTCAGCCTTTACTTTGCTACACGCAACCGCAAGCAGTGCCTTGAGCACTGGCACAGCAATGTCAGCTTCGGGCTTTGAATGTGGGCGGTGCGACCGCTCCTCCACGAAAGTGGTATCCACCGGGCACAGTACTGTTACGAAAGCCGCAGCGGGGTGTGGATTCAATGGCTATCCCGTACCGTTACGAGTCCAAAATATGGACAAAAGCATGTCATAACTTCAGGAAGAATGGGTAAGATCTGCCAAGTAAGGTAAAGATGCCTACATACAAAAAACATAAGCACTTCTTTATTGATTTACTTGATTCTTCCGGTACTGTACTCACAGCGAAGGAGCAGAGCAGATGAATTACAGTGACAAACATTTCAAGCAGACAAGTCGTATCCTGATGTGTCTGGCTTGTGCAGGAGCGCTGACAGCGGCTTCGATTGCAGCATTTGCGCAGGGAAGCCCGGTGGTAAACACTGGCTGGAATTCGGGAACCTCGACTTCGCTACAAGCAGCCGGGCGCATCCTCAACCAGGCGAGCTTTGGACCGACTATAACTGATGCCCAGAATGTAGAAAACATTGGCATCAGTAACTACATCAATCAGCAGTTCGCACAGCCTGCCTACCAGATACCCTTGGTGAACTCGGCACCCGGAACGATAGGGGATTGCCCAACCATGGAGTGCCCCACCGAATTTTACTGGTGGAACGACATTCTATTCGGACAGGACCAGCTTCGCCAGCGAGTGGCGTTCGAGCTTAGCAAGCTGTTTGTGGTTTCCACGGACGCTGTTGACCCGCGCTACATGCCTAACTATATGAACGTGCTGTCTAACGATGCCTTCAGCAACTGGTTTACGTTAATGCACGATGTAGCGCTCTCGCCGGCAATGGGCACATACCTCAATCTGGCAAACAGCACCGCACCATCCAATGGTCAACACGCCGGTGAGAATTTCGCGCGTGAGCTGATGCAGCTATTTTCTATCGGCACAGTTGCATTAAACCAGGATGGCTCGGCCAAGCTTGACGGAGGCGGCAGCCCCATCCCGAATTACACCGCGGACCAAGTTCAAAACTTTGCGCTTGCCTATACGGGGTGGACGTTTGCTCGCCCCGACTGTAGTATGCCATCCCAGGCCCAGTTTTACTGGTATCCTCTCCCTCCGGGACAGAACTGCACGCTGATGCCGCTCTCCGGCGCACACAGCACAGTTTCCAAAACTCTTCTGCGCGGCACGGTACTGCCCGCGGGGCAAAGCGCCCAGGACGACATGACTGCTGCGCTGCAGAACATCTTTAACGATCCTTCGCTGCCGCCCTTTGTTTCTCGACACCTTATCCAGAATTTGGTGAAGAGCAATCCAACTCCTGCTTACATCAGTCGCGTCGCCGGTACGTTCACCAATAACGGCTCAGGTGTTCGTGGGGACATGAAGTCCGTTTTGCGTGCTATTCTGCTCGATCCGGAAGCCCGAGCAGGCGACTCACTTGGTGCAGCCGACCCTAATGCGGGCAAATTGCGCGATCCCATGTTATGGTGGGCATCGGTCATGCGTGCCATGCAGGCAACGTCAAGCGGTAGCATCCCAAACGTCGGACTGTATGAACACATCTGGAGTGTGTGGCTCAGCAACATGGATGAGCAGCCACGCGCAGAAGGAAGTGTCTTCAGCTATTACTCGCCGGACTACCAGGTTGCGGGCACCGGCTTGTATGCACCGGAGTTCCAGAACGAGAATGTGCAAACCGTCGTCTGGATGGCTTTGCACGTCCAGGACGCTCTGTACAACAACTTCAATGTAACTGCCCCGCAGGCGAATGAGTTTACTCTGAATCTCGGTCCTGGCAGCTTATGGTACAACTGCGCGGCACAATGGGGTCCGACTAACCTCGTCAACGTGCTTGACGCCCTCTTGATGCATGGGACTATGACACAAGACATGCAGCAATCCATTGTCAATGCGATCAAGTACGACGATACGGCGACGATGGTACGCGCCGCTGTCTATCTTATCGTGACCTCGCCGCAGTACCGGGTGATGGTGTAAGCCCACAGTACGCTCAAAAAAAATCTCGGAGAGTAATATGCAACGCAGAAACTTCTTGAAAACCGCGTCGTGGGCCGCTCTTGCTCAATTGGCAGATGTCTCGCCGCTTCGCTCCATGGCGGCCTTCGCCCAGAACAGCACCGCATCCGATTATAAAGCTATCGTCTGCCTCTTTATGCGTGGCGGCAACGACAGCAATAACATGCTCGTTCCCCTTGCGAGCTCGCAGTACAACGCCTATAGTCAGGCACGCGGATCGAGCGCCGTCGCTCAGGGCGAGTTACAAGCGTTGGCCAACTCGAACTACGGCCTAAACCCGGCGTTCAGCAATCTGAAGCAGGCCTACGCCTCGGGGAACGCAGCTATGATCGCCAATGTCGGCCCCTTGGTGCAGCCCACCACGGTGGCTCAGTACCGAGCGACAAGCGTGCAAATCCCGCGCTTACTGATGGCACATGATGATCAGCAGGAAGCCTGGGAAAGCGGTGCATATGAGCCTGGAGTCGGCCCTAGCTGGGCAGGTCTGACCTCTGACCTGCTTTCGCCTAACTACAACTCACCAGGCCTGCCTATGGTGACCTTGGTCGGGGAAGCGACAAACTTTGGTCGAGGCCAGAACTCCGCGCCCTTTACCGCCAGTCCTGGAGCCCAGCAAGCCAATTTCTGGTGTTCGGACGGCGGTATCATGTGCTACCCACGCGACGCTGCCGCCCAGCAGCTATTGACCTTTAGCAATGGCGTCAATCTCTTGCAGGCCGATCAGCAGATTTACCAGCAGGCGTACAAGTACAACAAGTTCTACAACGGTGTTCTGGCGGACGCAAAAGGTTTCAGAACAAATTTCCCTTCGAGGAATCCTTTGTCCGGTGCCTTGTACACGGTTGCGACGATGATGCAGCTACGGAACGAAATCGGGGCGAAACGCCAGATTTTTCTAATCGACGCGAACGGATTCGATACGCATGGAGGCCAGGACGCAATCCAGCCAGCGCTTTACGGAATGATTGACCAGGCAGTCGGCACCTTTGTTCAGGTCATGCAGGAGATCGGGCTTTATAACAACGTCACACTTTTCACGGCGTCCGATTTCTCCCGCACTCTTTCAATGAACAGTGCGAACGGGTCGGATCACGCGTGGGGCGGTCATCATTTTGTCGTAGGGGGTGCAGTCAAGGGAGGCAGGGTAATCGGCAGCTTGCCTAATCTGCAACTCGGTGGGCCGGACGACATCGACGGTTCGGGCCGCTTCGTACCCACCACGGCTCTCTCGCAGTATATGGCGACACTTGCGTCCTGGTTCGGTGTGCCAAACTCCGCGCTAGGCACGATGTTCCCGGGTCTGACAAACTTCCCCACGACCAATCTGGGATTCGTGTAGAAAGCAGCCGAAAGGCAAAAGCCCCGCGTGAGCGGGGCTTTCACCTGGAACAAACGCCCCCTAGTTCAGCCCTCCGCGCTTGGAACGGCGTGTCTGCCAAGCCTCGTACGCCTGCTCATCGTTTCCCGGGGTGCGCTCGCGTTCATTGCGGCGATTCTTGTCGCCGGCCGAGAAACCGCGCTCCTCACTCCGGCTCAGGCGACGATGCGCCACCATGCCCTCGAGCAGGAACTCGGCTGCCGCTACCAGGCGTTCCGGCGCGTCCGCACTGCTCACACCCAAGGGCGCCAGCTTATCGAACAAACCCTGTATCTGTTTCAACTCGTTCACGATTGCAGCCGAGGGTTCCGAGTCGTCCACCTTGAGCGACCCGCCTAGGTTGAACCATTGTTCAATCTGCTGCGTGTTCGTTTCGGCGAAGTAGCGGTCATACACCGTGCCGAGTGCGCCGCGAATCAACTCACGCACCACCACGTCCGCGCCTCGCATCTCTCCTTCATATTCGAGCTCGATCTTGCCGGTGATCCCCGGCATGGCGGTGTATAGATCGCTGATGCGCGGCAGAGCTACGGCTTCGTCATGCAGCAGTGCCCGCCTTTCCGCATTCGAAATCACCAGTTCCATCGTCGAGATGGGCAAACGCTGCGAAACACCGGAACGTTTGTCCACCCGCTTGTCTTCCCGCGCCGTAAAGGCAATCTGTTCCACGATCTCGCGCATGTACTGCGGAATCTCGATTTCGCTGGCATTTCGCTTCGCCCATGCTTCCTGCTCCGTAATCGCAATGCCATCCTCAAGCGTTTCCGGGTAATGCGTACGAATCTCCGACCCAATGCGGTCCTTAAGCGGTGTCACGATCTTGCCGCGCGCTGTGTAGTCCTCCGGATTGGCGCTGAAAACGATCGCAACATCAAGTTTCAGGCGAACCGGGTAGCCCTTTATCTGCACGTCGCCCTCCTGCATAATGTTGAACAGCGCGACCTGAATCTTGCCGGCAAGGTCCGGAACCTCATTGATGGCAAAAATCCCCCGGTTCGCGCGTGGTAGTAGCCCGTAGTGCATCGTCAGCTCGTTCGACAAATCCTGCCCACCGCGCGCCGCCTTGATCGGGTCGAGATCGCCCACCAGGTCGGCCACGGTGACGTCCGGCGTAGCCAGCTTCTCAACATACCGATCGTCTCGGCTCATCCAAGCGATGGGCGTATGATCGCCATATTGCGCAAGCAGCTCGCGCGAGTGTTTAGCAAGTGGCTTCCAGGGATTGTCGCGGATCTCCGACCCGGCAATGTACGGAGCCCATTCGTCGAGCAGGTGCGTAAGGGCGCGTAGGATACGGCTTTTCGCCTGGCCACGCAAGCCCAGCAGAATAAAATTATGCTTGGATAACACAGCATTCACGATCTGCGGCACGACCGTGTCGTCATACCCCACAATTCCCGGAAAGATGGGCTCGCGCTTGCCTGAATCGGTGCGAGCGTCGCTCCGCAAGCGCGCGATTAGGTTCTCGCGAAGCTCGTCCTTCACGGTTCTGTCGCGCAGGCGAGTCTCGCCGTAAAGCGGATGATCCCGCAGCTCTCCTAGCGTTTTCGGTAGCGCATTCGTTTGTGGAACAGCTTGCATAGATGAGGACATCGAAATTGTGACTCCTGAGTGGAAAGCGTCCATACGCTGGATCGGCCCTGCATGCTTGTTTAAACGACTCCCAAGCCGAGCGCAGGGAACGGTTGAGTCTGTTACTACGATAAATGACCTGGCGATCCCGGGCTCGCTCCAGCAAGGACACGCACCCCTGGTACAGCAGATCCGAACTACATCACCGGGCCATGACCGTTTCGAGAGGCAAGGGCGCGCCCTTGCGAGCCCATTCGCAGCTTCGGCAAAATATCTTCGTAAAACTCTCGCAGGAGCAACGTTCGCTCCCGGTCGGACCGGCTGGTCAGCAATCTTTGTTTGAAACCAAGATCCGCAGGCAGCTCCCAGGCAAGCTGGAAAGAGAGTGCCTTGTCCAGATTCAAGGAGTAGCTTTCGCGTCCCAGGCCCGCCAGGGTTAACACTTCCAGGTGAAGCGCGACGCACTCGGCGCGATCCTCACGGGAAGAGTCGAGCGGCACATCGTCAAAGAAATCGACCTCCGCCTGCAGAAACGAGCGTGAGTTGTCCAGTTGCTCAATCTCGAACCGGCGCCTGCCTTCGCAAAAAAGATCGATACCTCCGTCCGGGTAGCGCCGCAGAACGCGAGAGATCGCCGCAGTGCAGCCTGCAATGGCCAGTCCTTCCCGCTGGGCGCGGACCACGCCAAACTCCAGATCGCCCGCAAGGCACTCGCCGATCATCTCTTTGTAGCGCTCCTCGAAGATGTGCAGCGGCAGCGGCACGTCCGGAAAGAGAACGACATCGAGAGGAAACAGGGCGATCTTCATGGGAAATCTTGCCTTTCAGGCCATGCTGCCAATATTTAAGGCAGTGCCGGGAAGCGGAACACCCCCGAAAGGGCCATTCCGCGCATCGCATGCATACAGGTACCGCAGTGTTGTTTCTCCCGGCAGGCTTTCTAACTCTCGAGCTCCAGCTCATCGAGCATCGCCTGCATCTCGCCTTGTGCATGCATATTGCCGGTACGCGCGGCGCTACCGATGCCAAGCTCTAAGTGCTGCCTTGCTTCAGGCGTGCGTCCCGCGCGCGCCAGCGTCTGCGCCGCCATGAAATAACCGGGCGTGTACTCGGGATTATCTCGTAGCAGCGTCGCGAACTCTCGCAGTGATGCCTCAAAATCATCGTTTCCGGCGTATTCCATCGCAAGCCCATAACGCGCAAAAGCGTCGGTTGGATTCGCTTCGAGAATTTGCTGCAACATTGCTGTTTTATCCATGGAGCAGGCCTTCGTAGGTTCATTGTTCTAGATTCGGCGACAGGGAGGCGGGTAGCACCCATTTGCACAAACGCTTGCAAGCGCTGAAACTGATTCTTCTGATTGTAACCGTGGCCGCTATCGGCCTTGTAAGCCCTGTGAAAGGAACTGCCATGGCTGAAGCACTCGATCAAGGATTCACCGGAGGTTCAGAGGCGACTCGAAGCGCACGTCTTTCCCAGTCTGAAATGACAGAACTTGTTCTACCGAATGACACCAACACGCTCGGTAACCTGCTTGGTGGCCGGCTTATGCACTTTATCGACCTGGTCGCGGCGATGGCCGCGTACCGGCACGCGCGCACCCACGTCGTTACCGCTTCCATGGACCACATCGACTTCATCGCACCGGTGCATGTTGGGGATCTGCTCATTCTTAAATCAAGGGTCAATCGCGGCTACCGTACATCTATGGAAGTAGGCGTTAAGGTTTGGGCGGAAAATGCGATCGAAGGCACCCTGCGCCACGTGGCTTCGGCGTATCTCACCTTTGTAGCGGTCAATGCCGCGGGCGTACCCGTACCCATTCCACAACTCGCTACCGAAGATGGAGAAGGGAAGCGCCGCTTCGACGACGCCGGCCGCCGCCGCGAGCAGCGCCAGGCCGAACTGGCCCGCAGGCGCGCTGCCGGTAAAGTCTCGCCCATACCGTAAACACACCGCAACTTGTTGCACCTGGAAGGAACACAACGAATGGCACATGGACATGCTCAGCCGAATACACCGGGAGGCCCAGCCGCTTTACCCGGCATCCGGCACGTGATCGCAATTGGCTCCGGCAAGGGTGGTGTCGGCAAAACAACGGTCGCCGCCAATCTCGCCATCGCTCTCGCCCAGCTCGGGCAGCGGGTGGGCCTGATTGACGCCGATATCTACGGACCGAACGTGCCGCTGATGTTCAACTCCACCGGACAGCCAAGGGTGCTCGCGAACAATCAAATTCAGCCGAACGTTGCGCATGGGGTCAAAATCATCTCGGTCGGGCTTATTTCACCGGGTGATAAGCCCATGATGATGCGGGGGCCCATGCTGCACCAGATCATCCGCCAGTTCCTACAGCAGGTGGACTGGGGCGAGCTGGATTTTCTCCTCATTGACCTGCCGCCGGGCACTGGCGACGTGGTTATCTCGCTGGTTCAGACTGTTCCGTTGACCGGTGCGGTCGTGGTGTCGACTCCATCCGACGTAGCGCTCCAGGACGCCCGGAAAGCCATCGAGATGTTTGGCCAGGTAAACGTTGAGGTGTTGGGCATCGTTGAAAATATGAGCCATTTCACCTGCCCGCACTGTCATCATGAGATCGACATTTTCTCGAAAGGGGGAGCTGTTCGCACTGCCGAACAGTTCAAAGTGCCATTTTTGGGGTCGATTGAACTCGCCGCACCGATTCGCGAAGGGGGTGACCGAGGAGCGCCTGTCGCCGTAGCCGGCCCGGACGCTGCCTTCGCCGGCGAGTTTTTCGCAATTGCCCGCAAGGTGGCTGAGCGCGCCGCGCAGCTCGAAGGCAAGGGCGAAGATATATTCGAGATTCAGTAGCGCTCATGCAAAATGCGAAAAGGCCAGGGAAATACCCCGGCCTCCGCAGATCGTAACAAGAATTAAGCAGTAGCAGCAGGGGTCGACAGTGCCTTTACGCGGGCATTCAGCCGGCTCTTGTAGCGAGAAGCCGTGTTTTTGTGCAGAATGCCTTTCTGTACACTCTTATCGAGCGCCGAAACGGTCGCTCGAAACTGCTCGGCGGCTGCCGAAATATCACCCTTTACGATGGCCTCGCGCAGTAAACGCAAGCTGCCGCGGATACGACTCTTGTTCGCGCGATTCACCGCGGTCTTGCGCTTGGTCTGTCGAACGCGCTTCAGCGCGGATACGTGATTTGCCATGAATATACTTCCTTAATGTGTGGGGCTGGTCTCACCCTGCAAACACTAAGTTTAGGGCAGAGATGCGCCGTGGGTCAAGCCGAAGCAGGTCGGGCACAGGCCACCATCCATTTCAGGATCGTGTGTCGTACGTGACAATTGTACCCAGCGCGCCTCGATTTCTATCGTAAGGGATCTTGTTCCCGTAAGAGATCGCCTCTACTATCCCGCCATACCCCGACGAAACTCTCTGGAGGTTTGGTAATGGAAGAGCACAAATTCATCTTTGTACGCTGGCCTGACGGTTCCTGGACGATTGCTCTGGACCGCGAATACTGGGCGGCTGACCTCGAAAGCTTCGAACAGCCCCGGTCAGAGCAGTCCTGACAATCAAGCCTGAACCGCACGGAACAGGTCAGCAAAGCCTTTCCGAAGCTGCTCTGTCTGTGGCACTCTGAGCCATGCGCATTTCCATCATTGCCCTTGCTCTTCTTTCACCGATCGCTGCACACGCACAAACCCCAAGTCTGACCGCAAACCTTGCCGGAGTTCAACAGGTACAGCAGACATTCGGTAAAGGTGTCCAGATTTACGGCTGTCAGCAGGGAAGCGGCACGCCGAAATGGATTTTCCTGGCCCCCGACGCCACGCTCTACCAGCTCCTGCAATCCACCCCCGAGCAGGTCGCAACTCACAGCGCCGGGCCCGCGTGGGAGTGGAACGACGGCAGCGGCCTGTTTGGCACGACGATACAAAGCGTTGCCTCGCCGGACCCGAACAGCATTCCGTGGCTCCTGCTGCAAACGCAGCCATTTGGCCTCAAGGGCGGCGTACTTTCTGCTGTCAATTACGTTGTGCGCTCCGATACGAGTGGTGGGACCGCGCCCACCAGCGGTTGTGACACAGTGCACCTGGGAACGACGGCTCGCGTTCCATACACAGCTACCTACACCTTCTACACTGCTACGACCAAGTAACTGCAACGCAACCCAGCGCCGTTCAAAGGGAAGGGTGGCCGCCCTGGCCACCCTGATCTCCCGGCAACACTGTTACGCTGCATTTGCAGCCGCTGTGTTCACCCGCTGTGAGATGGTGTTCAGCAAGTCATTGGCATGCTTTTCCTCGTTCAACGTCGTTTGCAGCACCTGCGCGTGCTGCGGCATCCCGAGTACATTCGCCCAGTCCCGCGCCGAACCGTAGGACGCCATCTCGAAATGCTCGACCTTCTGTGCGCTCGCAAGCAATCCCGCATCCCGCACCGGGCCCGCATCCGACTCACTCACAATGTTGGTCGCGGCGGCAATCAGCGCCGCGGTAACCGCGCATTTCTTATCGTCAACTTCCCCGTCCAGTTCGCCGATCAACTGCTGCAGGCGCTGCGATTGCACCTCAGTCTCCTGCAGGTGCGATTGGAACGCGTCTTTTAACTGCTGGTCGGATGCATGCTTGATCATGCTCTGAAGCCCGTCGACAATCTGGTTTTCGGCGGAAAGCAGGTAACGAAGCTGCAACGTGTAAAGCGATTGAAATGTCTTGATGTCATTCGGTGTAAGCAGACCCATGGGAACCTCAAAGGGGGTAAGAGACCGCCCTGCTTATATAGGAGGGAAAGAGCCGCTCTAGTGTTGGCTGAGCAGCGCAGTTACACGCTAATGGTCGGACCAGCTCCCCTGCGCTCGGGCGCACATGCCGCATGTTCGCCGGCTGACATCGCTCCATGCCATTTGACCGGCGTCCGCACGCAGGGCTAACCCATTGCAGGATAGGCACTTCCACTTTCGTTACCATAGATTCGCTATCTCCCCATTGACGCGGCGAGCACCCGGCGCTAATCTTGCCGCATTGACCCTCGTTGCAGCTTCGGCGAAATCTTCCAGCCCACTCCGATGGCGCTGGTTCGCGGCCTGCTTCCTTCCCAAAAGCTCATATATCGCACAACTGTGGTCGCCATGCGCCGGCGGCCAGCAGATGGAGGTTTATTCGCCGCTTGATGACCACAAAAACACTTGAAATCACGCCCAACCTCGAGCCCCTTTTCGGGACCCGCGATGAAAATCTCAAGCTCATGGAGCGTGAACTGCAGGTACGGATCGATCTCCGAGCTGAAGCAGTGCACCTGAGCGGTCCGGAATCAGGTGTCGACAGGGTCGAAAGCATCTTCGCCGACTTCGAGCAGTTGCGGCAGCGCGGCGTGCACCCGCACAATGGTGAACTGAATGCCCTGCTCAAACTGGTCGTGTGCGACCCCACCGTTACGCTTCGCTCCCTGATGGAAAGCGGCAAACAGCGCTCCACGGGCGGTGTCAAGCGCATCGTACAGCCCCGCTCAATCAACCAGCGCTGCTATGTCGAGGCTATCGAGGGGAATGACATGACCTTCGGCATCGGCCCCGCCGGCACCGGGAAAACGTACCTGGCTGTCGCCATGGGCGCCGCCGCCCTGCTTGCGAAAAAGGTCAGCCGCATCATCCTGGTACGCCCTGCGGTGGAAGCAGGCGAGCGGCTCGGCTTTCTCCCTGGTTCCCTGCAGGAGAAGATCGATCCTTATCTCCGTCCCCTGTACGACGCGCTCTACGACCTGCTCGAGCCGGAGCGCGTGGATAAAATGATCGAAAAAAACATTATCGAGATGGCGCCGCTCGCGTTCATGCGCGGCCGCACCCTCAGCGACGCGTTCATCATCATGGACGAAGCGCAAAACACCACCAGTGAGCAGATGAAAATGTTCCTGACGCGCCTGGGCAACAACTCCAAGGCAGTCATCACCGGCGACGTGACCCAGATCGACTTGCCGAACCCGCGCCGGTCGGGCCTCGTGGAAGCAATCAACATTCTCTCGGGCACCGACGGGATCAAGTTCATCCACTTCGAAGAGGGCGACGTGGTGCGCCACCACCTTGTACAGCGCATCATCCATGCCTACGACCACTTCGGCCGCGCCGAGCAGATGCCGCTCGGTATGGGCGAGTCAGTGGCGCAGGCGAGCAAACCGCAATAGCTTTCCCGATTGAAAGACGAGCAAGTGCGGTACGATAGGGACTGTGATCTAGGGAACAGGGGAGCATAGCTCTCCTGTTGTTGTTTGCAGCAGCGGGAGACAAGAACAGGCCGCAAGCTGGGGCCGGCATCATGATTGCCATTGCACGGGAAGTACGTGTGCCGCGTGGAGCGCTCCCAAAGCGCGAGTTGACCGGTTTTGTGCGAGAAGCCTGCGCTGCTATGTCGCTCACCGGCGAGGTTTCCATCCTGCTCACCACCGATGCTGCCGTCCAGGAGCTTAATCGCAGCTTTCGCCGAAAAAACAAGCCTACGGATGTGCTCTCCTTTCCCGCTGTCGGTACCGGTTTTCCCGATTCCGATGAACCGGAGCTTGCCGGCGATCTCGCCATCTCCGTCCATACCGCCGCGCGCCAGGCTGCGGAGTTCGACCATTCCCTGCTGCTTGAGGTAAAGATCCTGTTGCTGCATGGACTGCTTCACCTCGCGGGTTTTGACCATGAACAGGATGCCGGGCAAATGGCCCGTCGCGAGCGAGCACTGCGAGCAAAGTTCGACTTGCCCCTTGGACTCATCCAGCGCGCCTCCCAGGTACCGGCGGAGACACCGGCGACCAGGTCCAGCGAAACCGGGAATACAGCGCGCAAAATAACCGCCTATAAGCTGGCTGCACGATGAGATTCGTACCGCTGCTCCTTATCCTGCTCCTGCTTGCCATCCTGATGCTCGCCTCCTATGTAGACCGCCTTTACTCCGAAATGGGCAAGTTTCTCTCCCGGGATTTCCAGGAAAACATCGACGTATGGGAAGAGCGCATCGAGCCGCGCCTCGGGCTGACGCGGGAACAGATTGCGCTTTCCGCGGCGGTGCTCTCGCAACTGGCCCTGGCTTCGCTCACGCTTGTCATCGCGGTGCTGCTGTTCGACCGCGCCGGCCCGCTTAAAGCCCCCGAGATCGCGCAGGCGGTCTTTGCCGTCGTCCTCACCATCGTGCTCTTCAATCGGCTACTGCCCTATGTATTTTTCACGCGCACCCGGGGTACATGGCTGCTTGGCTTTCTCTGGCCGTTGCGTGTGCTCTTCGCGCTTTTCCTGCCCATAACGCTCTTCATCAGCTTCCTGCTTTCTATCATTACGCTTGCGAGCCCGCCCACGGCGGAAAAGGAAGAGGACGACTCCGGCGCGGCGGTCGATGCGCTGATCGAGGCAGGCCAGGAAGAAGGCATTCTTGAGGAGGAAGACCACGCGCTGATCCGCTCGGCGGTCGAGTTCGGCGACAAGGTTGTGCGCGAGGTCATGACGCCGCGCCCGCGTATTTTTGCTGTGCCGGAAGAGATCACAGTCGAGCAACTGCTCACCATGCTCGGTGCCCATCCCTTTTCGCGCATCCCTGTCTTCGCCGGCACGCTCGACGCGGTCACCGGCATCGTGTTCTCGCACGACACGCTACAGATTACCGACATCGACGCGCACACGGAGACCGTCGGCTCCATCGCGCGCCCGGCCACGTTTATCCCTGAAACAAAGCGCGCGAACGAAGCACTGCGCGACATGCAGCGCGAAAAACAGCACATGCGCGTCGTCATCGATGAGTATGGCGGCGTTGCCGGAATCGTCACCATCGAGGATCTCGTCGAGGAGATCGTCGGCACCATCGCCGATGAGCACGAAGGCGAGGACGCCGAAGCCGTGCGGGAAGAAGGCACAGGGGTGTGGAGCGTTCCGGGCGACTTTGAAGTGGCGCAACTTGAAAACCTGCTGGGTGGTGAGTGGGAAGCGCCGGAAGACTACGAAGCCACCACGGTAGCCGGCTTCGTTAGCGAAACAGCCGGGCGCATCCCCATGCCCGGCGAAGTAGTGGAAGACAATGGATTACGCTTCGAAATTCTGGCCTCCACCGACCGGCGCATCGAGCGCATGCGCGTCTCGCGCGCCGGCGCTGCCGCGTAGCCCAATCGCAGCGAAAGGAAATGCATTTGAAAAGTGGATTTGTATCGATTCTTGGACGGCCAAATGCGGGCAAATCGACCCTGGTGAACGCCCTTACCGGCGAAAAGGTCGCCATTGTCACGAGCAAGCCGCAGACCACCCGAACCCGCATCCACGGCATCGTCGATGTCGCGGCCAGAAAAGGCAAGCACCCTGCGGCGCAGATCGTGTTTGTCGATACGCCGGGCGTGCACAAACCCAGCACCCTGCTCGACAAGCAGATGATGCAGGTGGTCTACGACGCGCTCGAAAGCCGCGATGTCGTGATGGTCATGATCGACGCTTCCCGCCGACTGGAGCTGCCGCCGGTTTCGTCCGACGAAAAGAAAGTGGAGCCTTCGGCCCCGCTGCATTCCGGTGAGAGCGAGTTGGACTTAGCGGCAAATCCAGCTGAACCTGGCACAGACGCCGCTACAGACATTCCGAAACGCAACGTACGCCTCAGCAAGGACGCGAGCGAAGACGCGTTCGTCTTCGAGCTCATCCGCAAGCTGGACTGCCCGGTGTTCCTGCTCATCAACAAAATCGACCTGGTGCCGCGCGAAAAGCTGCTGCCGCTCATCACCGAGCTGAGCGCGTTGCATCCGTTCAAGCAGGTGCTGCTGCTCTCCGCGCGCAAACGCGATGGGCTCGACCTGCTGGTCGAGAAACTAGTGCAGTACCTGCCCGACGGCGAGCGCTACTTCCCCAAGGACCAGTTCACCGACCAGCCGGAGCGTTTTCTCGCAGCGGAGCTGATCCGCGAGCGCATCCTGATGGAAACCGGCGAGGAAGTCCCCTACGCGAGCGCGGTCGTGATCGAGCAGTGGGAGGAGCCGCCCGCTCCATCCCCGGCAAAGCCCCGCAAGCCGAAGCCCGGCTCTGACGCAACCGTCAAACTGCCGCTGACGCGCATCGCCGCCGCCATCTACTGCGAGCGCGAAGGGCAAAAGGCGATCCTGATCGGCAAGGGCGGCGTCAAACTGAAAGCGATCGGCTCGTCGGCTCGCCATGAAATCGAGCAGCTGTTGGGCACACGCGTGTTTTTGCAACTGCACATCATTGTGGAAGAGAACTGGCGCGAGAAGCGCGGCTTCCTCGACACGCTCGACTGGCGCCGTCAACTGGACGACCTGGCAAAACTGCGCAAACAAAGCAACGAGTAGCTGCGGCGCGTCCAACGGATTGCCAAGTGAGGGTCGGACATGCCATGGAAAACTTCAAAGCCGCGCGAGCCTCTGGACGAAGCGGCTCTGTACGAGTACGCGGTCGGCGCACTGGGCCGCCGCATGCGCACCGTCGCCGAACTGCGCCGCCAGATGCGCACCCGCGTGGAAAAAGGCGAAACCGGCGAGGCGCGTATCGAGGCTGTCGTCGAACGTCTCAAAGCGCAGCGATACCTCGACGACCAGGCGTTTGCCGCCGACTACACCCGCCTGCGCCAGGAGGGCGCAAAATTCGGACGCCGCCGCGTGCAGCAGGACCTGCAACGCAAGGGCGTCGACGGCGAACTGGTAACCACGACGATCGAGACCGCGTACGAGAACGTCGACGAGGAAGCGTTGGCGCGGCAGTTTCTCGAGCGCAAGCGCATGCGGAAACCGGAAAACGAGAAAGAATCCGCACGGGTGGTACGGCGCCTGGTGAGCGGCGGCTTCTCGATCGGCACCGCGTACAAAATCCTGAAGAACTGGGGCGTGGGCGAGGCCGTGCTGGCAGCCGTCGAGGGGATCGACCTCCACGAGGCCGAACGCGCCGGGGATGATTAAGGGCTGAGGTGACGAGCAGAAGGCGCAATCCGGCGGCCTCGACCCATGCGCCCCAAGTACACTGGAGCCTATGCAATTCCGCACCGGCGCTGAAATTCGTGAGATGTTTTTAAAGTTTTTCGAGGAGAAAGGGCACCGTCGCGTCCACTCCTCCTCACTCGTCCCACAGAACGACCCGACATTGCTATTCACCAACGCCGGCATGAACCAGTTCAAGGACGTCTTTCTCGGTCTGGAGCAGCGCTCCTACAATCGCGCGACCAGCTCGCAGAAGTGCGTACGCGCTGGCGGCAAGCACAACGACCTCGAAAACGTCGGCTTCACCCGGCGTCACCACACGTTCTTTGAAATGCTCGGCAATTTCTCCTTCGGCGATTACTTCAAGGCTGACGCGATCGCGTTTGCCTGGGAGCTGGTGACGTCCGAGCAGTGGTTCGGCCTGCCGAAAGACCGCCTCTACGTCACGATCTTCAAGGGCGAAAACGGCGTCCCCCGCGACGCGGAAGCCTATGACCTGTGGAGCGCGCAGGGTGTGCCTGCCGAGCGCATTTTCGAGATGGGCGCGAAAGACAATTTCTGGCAAATGGGCGAAACCGGCCCCTGCGGCCCGTGCTCGGAAATCTTTTATGACATGGGGATCGAAGCCGCTGAGACGCCCGGCGTGAACAAGCCCTTTCCCGAAGACGACCAGCGTTATGTCGAGATCTGGAACCTGGTCTTCATGCAGTTCGACCGCTCGCTCGACGCCGCAACGAGCGAAGCAAGGCTTGAGCTGCTGCCGAAGCCATCAATCGATACAGGCGCCGGCCTGGAGCGATTGACCGCGGTGCTGCAAAGGGTATTGTCAAACTTTCAAACTGACCTATTTCAACCATTAATTCGCAGAGCAGCGGAACTCACTTTTCATGGCTACAACAATGATGCCGACCCTGTCCATGCATCTTTGGCCGTTATAGCTGATCACTCTCGTGCAGCGACTTTCCTGATTTCGGATGGTGTAAACCCGTCGAATGAAGGTCGCGGCTATGTACTGCGCAAAATTCTGCGCCGCGCTATTCGTCATGGACGCCTGCTTGGCCAGTTGCAACCGTTTATGGCACAGATGGTTTTTGCGGTGCGAGATGAAATGGGGGATGCCTACCCCGAGTTAAAAGAAAATGCGCAAAGGACCGCTAAGGTCGTCGATGTTGAGGAGAAGCAATTCGCGCGAGTGATAGCTGCCGGCCTCGAGGCTCTTATGTTCAACCTAGCATTAGCAGTAAAGATTGCAGTCGATGCACTAAGTGAAGCAACGCCCAATTTCACTCTGGTTTCTGCACCTACAGGGGGTAAATACGGGGTAGCCGCTGACCTGCGTGGAGCACGTGAGCGACTGAATAGCGGAGCCATTCCCTACATACGCGACGTCTCTGTATTAGCTGACTTTGTAAGGGCGTCAGGACATCAGGTTCGATTGGACGGTAAAGACGCGTTCCACCTCTACGAAACCTACGGCCTCCCGCTAGATTTCATGGTCGAATCGGCGCGGGATGCAGGCATCGACTTCGACCTGACCGGCTTCGAGCAGGCCCGCGCCGAGGAGCAAGCTCGCGCCCGCGCATCCTGGAAAGGTGGTGCAAAGCAGTCCGCCGTGCCTGCCTACCGCGAAGTCGCAAAAACAGTTTTTGAGGGTTACGACCAGCTCACCTCCACGAACTGCGAAGTGCTCGCACTGGTAAAGGACGGGGTGGGCGTCCCCTTCGCGGCAGCGGGCGACGAGGTGGAAATCGTGTTCGACCACACCAGTTTCTACGCCGATTCCGGCGGACAGCAGGGCGACCATGGCGTGCTGCTCTCAGACGACCACAACGCCGTTGTCGCCGAGGTGCACGGCTGCGTACAGCCGGTGCAGGGGGTGCGTGCGCACCGGGCCACGCTGCGGTTGCCGCTCGCGGTGGGCGATCGCGTCGACACAGTCGTTGACGCCACCCGCCGCAACAGCACCCGCCGCAACCACACCGGCACCCACCTGCTCCACGCGTCGCTGCGCGAGGTGCTGGGGCCGCATGTCAAGCAGGCTGGGTCGTTAGTGGAACCCGGGCGCCTGCGCTTCGACTTCTCTCACTTTGCACCGATCGCCGACGAGGAGCTCGCGGATGTCGAAAGCCTGGTGAACCGCGAGGTGCTGGGCAACTTGCCGGTAGAAACGCTCGTCGATATTCCGATCGACGTCGCGGTGAACCAGTACAAGGCCATGGCGCTGTTCGGCGAAAAGTACGGCGACAAGGTGCGTGTGGTGCGCATCGGCGACTTCTCGACCGAGCTGTGCGGCGGTACGCACACCGGCGCAACCGGCGAGATCGGCGTGCTTAAGCTGCTCGGCGAATCAAGCGTGAGCTCGGGCGTACGACGTATCGAGGCAGTCTCAGGCACGGGCGCGCTTGAGGAGTTCCGTCGCGGATACGGAGCAGCGCAGCTTGCAGCCCAGCTCGGCGCAAGCCCGGCAACGGACCCCGCGGAAGCCCTGCGCCTCCGTTTTACCGCGCAGGAAGACGAGCTGAAGCGCCTACGCCGCGAATTGGATCAGGCGCGCATGAAATCAGCCTCAAGCGCGGTTGCCGATGCCGCAAGTGAAGCAGTCGAAGTGAACGGGGTGAAAGTGCTTTCCCAAAGAATCGACGGGCTCGACCGCGGACAGATGCGCACGCTGGTCGACAACCTGCGCACGAAACTTGGCTCAGGCGTCGTCGTGCTCGCCTCTGCCGATGACGACGGCAAAGTCGCCCTGGTGGTCGGCGTCACCAAGGACCTGACCGGGCGCATCCAGGCCGGCAAGGTCGTGGGCGCGGTGGCAAAGCTGGTGGGCGGCTCGGGCGGCGGCCGGCCGGACTTGGCCGAAGCGGGCGGTAAGGACGCTACCCAGCTTGCCGCCGCGCTCGCGGCTGCGCCCGGGATTGTGAACGAACTGCTGCGTTAGGCGCATTCCAAAGCAAAAGCGTGTTCCAAAGCAAAAGCGTGTTCCAAAGCAAAAGCGCGTCCCAAACTGGCATGGGGGATCCCCCTTGGTAACTTGCCAAATCACGATGCCCACGCCACTTCGCCGCCGCAAGTGGTTTGCTAGAAGCAGCAGACTGCGCCATCGGCAAGCTCCAGAGCTGAAGGTCTGCCCGCGAATGTGCCTCATGACCCGTATGCCGACAGTTCCACGACGCTTCGCTGCTCTGCTCGCCATGGCCGCGCTTCTCTGTTTGGGAGTGACGACATTGCATGCGCGCGCCGCGACGCCTGCCGGTTCAGCGGACGATTACGCCCACGCGCTGCGCCTGCGCGCCTCGCTCGATGCCACCCCGCGTACGGGCCGAACCGGGAAGCAGTATGCGCAGGTGTTGAACGCCTTTCGCGCGGTATACCACGCGGACCACGGCGCCACGAACGCAGACGCGAGCGTCGAAGCGGTCGCTGAACTGCTGGCTGAGGAAGGCCGCAACTTCAACGATCTTTCCCTGCTGCGCAGTGCGGTGGAGCAACTCGAGTTTCTGCGCCGCGATTTCGGTGCGAGCCCTTTCAGCACCGCCGCTTTATGGACCGAGGGTGAAATTCAAACGCGCGACCTGCACGATAGCGCGGCAGCCCGCGAGCGCTTCTCGCTCTTTCTCGCGACATATCCGCGTAGCTCACTGGCGCCGCAAGCCCGCGCCGAATTGCACCGACTCGGCGGCGTGAACCCGCCTGTCGCGGAGGCATTCGCGCCTTCGCAAGCCGCCGCGTATCGTTTTCCCGGTACGGAGGGGACAGTTGCTCAGCCGCGAAAGGTAGGCAACGGTGCGCTCACCGCTGCCGATGCACCGGCCGGAGAAGCCGATGCGCGAAAGGGTGCTGGCCGACCGCAATCGCCGACCGACACCGCTCTTGCTCCGGAAGGCGGCTCGCGGGCTCGAGAAGCTTCCACGCAGCCACTTAGGGCAGGCGAAGGGAAGCGAGCTTCGGGCGAGGGAAGTGCGCTGGCGGACGAGCCGGCTTCTGGCCCAATTTCTGCACACCCGACCAGCGCTCCGAACCTCGACCCAGCGAATGGCCGCGTGAGTGTCATCAACGGCGTCCCGGTGTACCGGGCAACCACGGCGCCCCAGGCTGCCGCTAAGCTCGCCCTGGTCACAGGGGTGCGCCACTGGTCGACCGCCAGCTACACACGAATCGCCATCGACCTGGGGGATGGCCTCGAACAGGACTTGCCGTTCGAGGCATCGCGCGTGCCAAACCCCGATCGCATCTTTTTTGATCTGCATGGGGCTAAGCTGGCGCGAGAGCTTGCCGGTAAAGCGATTACCGTGACCGACGGGGGTTTTCTCGAGCGCATCCGCGCGGCCCAGTTCTCCGGCGATGTGGTGCGCGTCGTGCTCGATGTGAGCGACGTGAGCGATTACTCGGCGTTTTGGCTGCCGAACCCTTCACGGCTCATCATCGATATCCACGGCCGGCCGGCAGGCGCGCCGACGCCGGTCTTTGCCGGCAACACGCCGACAACGCCGCAAAGAAAGGACGCGCTTTCTCCGGGAAACGAGAGCCCACCCGTGCCGCTGCCGGCCCAGGCGACCGCGCCTCCTCCGCACACCCCCGCGTCGCGTGATTCCGCTGCTGGAACGCCAACGCCGCGTGGAGCGCGCGCCGGGGCGCCGGGCGTATTCGTCTCCGAAACTGCTGGAGCTGGGGTCCGTGAGTCGGCCGGCCCCTTGTCCACCACCAACCCGGGCACGAGCCCGCGCGCGGGCGACTCCCTCGCCGCCATTGCCGCGTTAAGCCAACAACCGCAGCGAGTCCGCGCCACACAGACACCCACGACGGCTCCGGTCGCCGCCATTACCGCGCTTCCAGGAAACGACAGAATCGCGAGCACGCCGGCGGCTTTGAATAGTCGCCAGCGGGGAAACCGGCACGTTCGGATTGGTAAGGACACCGGCAATGCCGTCAGTGACCCAGGCACGCTCACCTCGCCTGCAGCCACCCCTGAACAGCCCATGCTGGCCGCCCGTGCCGCCGAGCCGGACTCGACCGGTGGTCGCTCCATGGTGCGGGCGCTGGGGCTCAAGATCAACCGCATTGTGGTCGATGCAGGCCACGGCGGCCATGACTCAGGCACGCTCGGCCCGGGCGGTATCGAAGAGAAAGACGTGGTGCTCGACGTTGCGCTGCGCCTGGGCAGGCTCCTGAAACAGCGGCTCGGGGCAGACGTGACCTACACCCGCGACGACGATACTTTTATTCCGCTCGAAACCCGCACGGCCATCGCGAACAAGGCACAGGCCGACCTGTTCATCTCCGTCCACGCCAACTCAAGCCCGGACGCGAGCGCGCGCGGGGTCGAAACCTACTACCTGAACTTCACCACCTCGGCCGACGCGCTGGAGGTCGCGGCGCGTGAAAACGCGGTATCGGACGAATCGATCCATCAACTATCCGATCTGGTGAAAAAGATTACCCTTCAGGACAAGATCGCCGAATCGCGCGAGTTCGCTACCGATGTGGAGGGCAGTCTTTATCAGGGACTCGAGACAGGGAACACGGGCCTGAAGGATCGCGGCGTCAAGAAAGCTCCGTTTGTCGTACTTATCGGCGCAAATATGCCGTCGATTCTGGCCGAGATTTCGTTCCTGACCAACCCCGACGATGCCTCGCAATTACATGAAGGGGCTTACCGGCAGCGCATCGCGGAAAGCCTGTACAAAGGCGTTGCGCGCTATGTACGCAGCCTGAGCGGCGCGAGGCTGGAAGAAAGCGCCGCTGCACGCTGACGCAGTAGCTTCGCTTACGCTCGGAAAGGCAGTGCACCTGGCGTTAAGATCCCCAGAACCGACTCAACTGCATCGCAAGCCAACACCGCACCCTTGCCGTCCTGCAGTTTGAGATCCCACCGCCGCTGCTCGAGTGGCAAAGCGCGCATCCCTGAGCAGCCGCTCCAGCGCCACGCTTGCAGTCTGCGCTGAATATTTATTTCGCGTGACCGTGAGCCCCACGCCCAGCCGCTCCATGCGGGTCCATTGTCCGGCTGGTCCCATCCGTAGGGAACCACCAACATGGGCCGCCCCGCGTGCAGCGCCTCGCCCATGGTGCCGGACCCGCCCTGATGCACATAACCGGAATATCTGAGAATACGGCGCATACGGCAGCGCCAGAACATCCGGCGAATCGGGCCGGGAAGACGCATTGACGCCAGCAGCACCGCCCGGCGACCTAGGCGCACTCCAGCCTCCACGCCGGCTTCATAAAGTTGCCCGGGTTGTGCACTTCCGTTGATCCCAACGTAAAGACGATCGGCGCGTCTCCCCAGGCGAGAAACGCCCTAAGAACCTGTTCACGATCTAGCTACTAGCGCGATTGCTTTTTGGGTTAGACACTTTCTTGATGAGGAAGACGGTGTACGGGAGTGACGTCAGCCGG
>JAABUX010001896.1_pt1 | contig 30548 bp, 25 predicted proteins | sample 5561851 | NCBI WGS metagenome assembly JAABUX01 (sample SAMN10711883, study PRJNA513361) | rock metagenome | isolation source: Antarctica rocks | place: Antarctica: Victoria Land, Richard Nunatak red sandstone | collected 2016-01-03 | reverse complement strand
GATCTGAACGGCACCTTCTCCGATGGCGAGGGCGGGCTGATCCCCATCGCGTTCCGCACCACGCCGCTGCCGCGCGACTATGCGGCGGTCGGCGCGGGCTTCACCATCTCGGGCAACTCGCCCTTCTCGATCGTGCTCGACTACAACGGCGAATACGGTGGCCAGCGTCGCATCAACGGCATCACCGGCGGCTTCCATCTCGCCTTCTAACGCGCTGTCTTGTTCTCCCCCGCCCAACCGGCGGGGGAGGTGCCCGAAGGGCGGAGGGGGGGCGGTCGAGGCCACCTCCTCCGCCTTTCCGCTTCAGTGCTCCCAACCCAACCGCGCAAGCATGATGACGTCGCCCCCCGCGCCGATCATCGTCAGCCCCGCGCCCATCTCGACCGCACCCACGCGCGTCACCCGAACCCCCACACGCCGACCGATCGCCGCCACCTCGCCCCCGCGCCCCGCGCCTGTGGTGAACAGCAGCTCGTAATCGTCCCCCCCCGTCGCCAGCGCCAACCGGTCCGCCCCCGCAGCCTCGGCCGCACGCGAGATTGGCACGTCGCCCAGCCGCACCGTCATCCGGACCCCGCTCGCCGCCCCGATCCGCTCGGCGTCGATCAACAGCCCGTCGGACACGTCCATGCACGCGCTCGCCACCCCGACCAGCGCCTGACCGAGCGCCAGACGCGGCTCGGGCCGACGATACGCCTCGATCAACCGCGCCTGATGCGCATCCGGCTTGAGCGGCGGCGCGCGCGCGATCACCAGCCCCAGCCCGGCGTCACCGATATTGCCACTGACCCAGATTTCGTCCCCCGGTCGCGCGCCGCCACGCGGTAACGCCGCTCCCGGCGCGACCTGCCCGATCGCGGTCAGCCCCAGCACCGCGCGCTCCAGCCCCGCGATCGTATCCCCCCCAAGCAACGGCGCGCCCCACCGCGCGCACGCCTCGCCCAGCCCGCGCGTGAACGCCGCCAACCACGTTTCGTCCTCGCGCGTGGAAAGCCCCAATCCGAGCAGCACGCCGAGCGGCCGCGCGCCCATCGCCGCCAGATCGCTCAAATTCACCGCCAGCAGCTTGTGCGCCACATCGCCGGGCGGATCGCCGGGCAGATAATGCACCCCCTCGGCGAGCATATCGTGCGTCAGCACCAGATCGCGCCCAAGTGGCGGCGTCAGCACGGCGGCGTCGTCCAAAAGCCCGCGCGCGGCCGGGTGCGTCGCGATCGGGGCCAGCAGCCGCGCGATCAGCGCGCGCTCCTTCACTTCGCGGCTTGCGGCCGCACGGCCTTCCCGACCGCGTCGAGCAGGCCGTTGACGAACCCCGTCTCGCGTCGATCGTAGAAGGCGTGCGCGACATCGAGATATTCGGTGATGACCGCGCCTACCGGCACGTCGGCGCGCGCGATCAGCTCGTACACCCCAAGCCGCAGGATCGCGCGCAACGGCCGGTCGAGCCGCTCCAAGCTCCATCCGGCAGCAAGATGCGCGCCGATCAAAGCATCGATCTCGGCCCCGCGAGCATCCGCCCCCGCCACCAGATCGTCGAAGAATACCACATCGGCGGGCGTCAACTCCGCCTCGTCGCCGTCGTCGATCTCGACCGGCTCGCGCAGACGGTGCGCGTGGAACTGGTGCAGCAACGCCTCGGTCGGCAACGGCTCCATCTCGCGCTGATACAGTGCTTGCGCCGCCGCCAATCGCGCGCTCGAACGCGCGGCGGCGCGCGTTTGCTGCGCGCGGGATTTTCCGGAGCGGGACTTGGTCGCGCGGGACAGCGCCGCGCGGGGCTGGGGGGCGGCGGCGGACATGAGGGGCATGTAGCGGGCAGTCGCTTGTTTGTCAGCGGCCCGTGTGTCGCCCATATCACCGACATGGGAGCCGCCACCTGGATCGACGCGCAGCCGATGGGCATCCATGTGCCCGCAGGCGATTTCTGGATCGATCCGTCGCGTCCCGTCGATCGCGCGGTCATCACCCACGGCCACGCCGATCACGCGCGTGGCGGCCACGGCCGCGTCTGGGCGACGCCGGGCACGCTCGCGATCATGGAAGCCCGCTACGGCCCGCAACCCGGCGCGGTGCCGCTCGATTACGGCGAGACCACCCGGCTCGGCGAGGTCGACGTCACCCTCGCCCCCGCCGGCCACGTCCTCGGCTCGGCGCAGGCGATCCTCGATCACGCGGGCGAGCGGGTGGTGGTCTCGGGCGATTTCAAGCGCGCGCCCGATCCCACCTGCGCCGCTTTCACCCCCATCGAATGCGACGTCTGGATCACCGAAGCGACCTTCGCACTCCCCGTCTTCCGCCACCCGCCCGCCGCCGCCGAGATCGCCAAGGCGATCGCGGCGGCGCGCGCCAACCCCGATCGCTGCGTGCTGATCGGCGCCTACGCGCTCGGCAAGGCGCAGCGCGTCATCGCCGAACTGCGTGGCTGCGGCTGGGATGCGCCGATCTACATCCACGGCGCGCTCGCCAAGCTGTGCGCGGTGTACGAGGAACACGGCGTGGCTCTCGGCGATCTGCGTCCCGCGCTCGTCGCCAGCGCCGCCGAGATGCGCGGCCAGATCATCCTCGCCCCACCGTCCGCGCTCGGAGACCGCTGGTCGCGCCGCCTCCCCGATCCGATCACCGCGATGGCGTCGGGCTGGATGCGCGTGCGCGCCCGCGCCCGCCAGCGCGGCGTCGAACTGCCGCTCGTCATCAGCGATCACGCCGACTGGGACGAACTCATCGAAACCTGCCTCGAAGTCCGCCCGTCCGAAGTCTGGGTCACGCACGGCCGCGAGGAAGCGCTCGTCCACTGGCTCGAAACCCGTCAGGTGCGCGCTCGCGCGCTGATGTTGAGCGACCGCGAGGACGAGGATGATTGACAGCGTCCGTCGTCGGGGACGGCGAAGTTCACAAAGTCGACGGCGCTATGCGTGTATCGCAAACCATCTCCTCTTGTATAACCATTTAGGTTACAGAGAAGTAGACCGGCGTCAAGTCGGGCGTGGGATCGACTAACCGCACGATCACCCCGAGCAAAATTCTACCCCTTCTTCGTCCCCGTGTTGAAGGTGCGCACGTAGTTCTTCACCCCTTCGATCTCCTCGGGCTTGAGCACGCCGTCCCACGGCGGCATCGAGGTCGATCGCCCGATCGCTCCGCCGCCGCCGTGCAGCACGGCGCGGATCTCGGCGTCGGTGAACCATTTGTGGAAGTTGGGATCGGTGAAGTTGGGGATATAGTCGGCGAGTTGCTCCGCGACCGCAGCGTTCCCCTGCCCGTTCGCTCCGTGGCAGCGCGCGCAGTTGTTGTTGTAGACGCTCTTCGCCTCGACAAGGCTGATCGCGGTCACATGGCCGCTCGCCGCCAACGCCGCCTCGTGCGCCGCGCTCGCCTGCTGCGCCGCCAGCGCCACCTTCCCCGCGCCGCTGCCCGCGGGCACCAGCATCGCGATCATCCCCGTCGCCTGCTTGGTCTCGCCCATGATCGGCACCAGCACCTGCCCGTCGGGCGCGACGACCATCGCGGTCAGCCCGCGCTGCGCCACATCGGGGCTACGCGCGATGACATCCCAATGGTCGGTCTTGGTCGCTGAGACCGGGATCGTCATGATCTCGCCCGAATAATTATCGCCGAAAATGTATTTGCCCTGCAACTGCGGGTACTTCGTCGCCCGATATACGCTCCCGCCGATCACCGATCGCATGAAGGCGGTATGGTGGTAGGTCAGCACCGGCGGATGCTCGGTGCCGACGATCTGCGTAGGCCTCTGAAAATGCGGCTGCGGCGTAAAGCCTTCGATGTAAGGAAACTGGTAGTTGCCGCCCTTCTGGACGTGGTCGACTTCCTCCCACTCGGTCGATCCGACCTCGCCCGCCCAGATTGAGCCATCCTTGGGATCGAAGGCGAAGCGGAACGGGTTTCTAAGTCCCATCGCGTAATATTCGCCGAGCGCCGCCGCGCCCGTGGCCGCCCACGGGTTGTCGAGCGGGATCATGTAGTTTTGCGTGTGCCCATGCTCGGGCTGGCGCAGGATCGGCCGGCTGATCGTGCCGCCCCGGTTGTCGACGTCGAGCCGCAAGATGCCGCCCACCAGGCTGCAATCGATCCGCTGGTGACAATTCAGCATCCCCATCTCGCCGAGCGAGAGGTAAAGCATTCCGTCCGGCCCGAAACCGACCATGCCCGCGTTGTGATAGCCGTCGTTCTCGCGCGCCTGCTCGATCAACGGCAACATCGAAGCCGCGCGCGCCTGCGGGGTGGGTTGCGAGAGATCGTAGCGGTTCAGGTGGTTGACCTGCCGATCTGCATGATACTCGGTATAGTAAATATAAGCGTAACCCGCGCTCTTGGATCCCGCGCGCCCGAACTCGGGGTGGAGATCGAAGCCCAAGGCACCGTTCTCCATCTCGACGTAACCCACCTTGCCGCTGATATTCATCAGCATCTTGGCATGTTGACCGCTCGGATAGTCCGCGCGCCATAACTCGCCGCCACGCGTCAGTACGTAGGCGGTGTGTGGATCGGAGCGCGCGAACTGGACCATGATCGGCGTGGTGAAGGTCGTCGTGCCGAGCGCGTTGACCACGGCAAACGGCCGATCGGCGCTGACATTGGCGTTGATGCGAATGCGCGTGACCCAGTTGGCGAAGTCGCGGTCGTTGCCGAAGCGGTGGCCGACATACAACGGGCTCAGCGCGAACAGGACAACAAGCCAGATCGCCGGACGCTTGAGCAGGCCGAACAGGCTTCCGAAAAACGCGCCCACGCGCGACGCGACGCCCTGCTTGCCGGGGCCGAAGACGATGAAGGCGAGCAACAAGCCGACAATCGCGAGCAACGTCGATTGCAATAGTAGCTCGGGGCTGAAGCTGATCGGCGTAAGGAAAAACATGTACAGCGCGGCGGCGACGATGCCGACAACCAGCGCGTAAACCTCGATTGCAGCGCGTCGCCCGCTGGCGAACACCCCCCAGCCGCTGATGGCGCGCGCGGCAAGGAACGCCACCGCGCAACCGATCAGGTAGCATTTCAGCACGACGAGGATATCCCCCGGCGTGAACGCGATCTGCGGCAGGTGGATCACCGCCTTCGGGATGATCCGGTGCGCCGCCGCCAGATACGCGCCCGCGAACACCGCGAGCGTGACGATCAGCAATTCCAACGCGAAGGCAGCCGCGCGCGCCAGGGGAGAGGTTTGCCGCACTTGATCCTCGCTTGCGTTGGCCGGTAAGCGGCGCGCGGGCACCGATGCTTCGGCGGACTTAGCGAACAATGGTGAGCTTATGAAGAGCGGTCGTTTGGCGCGGCGCGCGATCGCGTTAACGTTTTGCGCGGGGCCGGCCTTGGCACAGACCGCGCCCGCGCCTGCTCCTGACGCGATCGTAGTCACCGCAGCGCGCACGCAGTCGCTCGAGGTGCTGGGCGGTCTCACGATCGACCGCGCGGCGATCGAGGCGCTCCAGCCGGTCAGCGCGCTCGATGCGCTCGACCGGGTGGCGGGGGTGCGCGCGTTCGGCACGGCGGGGATTGCGGGCGGCAGCTTCATCGTGGTGCGCGGCGGCAAGCCGAGTTATACGCTGACGCTGATCGATGGCGCGAAGGTGAACGATCCAACCAACTCCAGCGGCGGCGCGTTCGACTTCGCCGAGCTGGACCCGTCGTTGATCGAGCGCATCGAGGTGTACCGCGGCGCGCTGTCCGCCGTGCACGGCTCCGACGCGCTCTCGGGCGTGATCAACGTGCGTCTGCGCGCCCCCGCCCCGGGGGAAAGCGGCGAGAGCGCGCGCGTGACCGCGAGCACCGGCAGCGAGATCGGCGGCGACGCTTCCGCGCGACTGGGCTGGGACGGCGGCGGCGTGCTGCTCGGCGGCGGCGGGTACGACAGCGGCGAACTGGATCGCAGCGGCCATCTCGCGCGGCGGCAGGGCGTCGGCAAGCTGGTCGGCGATGTCGGTCCTTTGAAACTGTCCGCGCTTGGCCTTTATGCGTCCGCCGACCGGCTGTTCTATCCCGAAAGCAGCGGCGGGCCGCGCCTCGCGATCAACCCGGTCAAGGAAACGCGCTCGACCCAGTTCGGCCTTGCCAGCCTGCAAGCGAGCCTCGCCGACCCCGGCCCGCTCGTGCCGACGTTGAGCGTCGACTGGTCGCGGCAGGATGTAAACGACGTTACGCCGCGCATCGCCAAGGGCGTGTTGACCGCCGTTCCGCGCGTCGCCGCGCGCAGCCTGTTCGAGCGGACCGAGGCGAGCTTCGATTTGCGCTATATGCGCGGTATGCTGGGGCTGGCGGCGGGCGGCTATTACCTGAACGAACTCGGGCGTAGCCTCGGCCTGGTCGATTTCAGCCGTTTCAGGCTCCCGGCCAACTACCGCCTGCGCCGCGAGACCGGCGCGGGCTACGCCGAGGCGACGCTCACCCCGGCGCGCTGGGCGACGCTGACCGCGAGCGGGCGTTACGACGCGCCCACCACGGCGCGCGCGCGGTGGACGAGCCGGGTGGCGGGGCGGGTTACGCCGGTGGTGGGCGGGCCGGCGCTGTTCGCGGATTATTCGGATGGGTTCAAGCTGCCTTCGCTGTATGTGCTGGCCTATCCGCTGATTGCCAACCCGGCTCTGCGGCCCGAGCGGGCGCGGAGTGCGGAGGTGGGGATCGATTGGGGGTTCCTGTTTGGAGCGCGTTTGCGCGTTTCGGCGTTTACCTCTCGTTACGTCGATTTTATCGACTTCGATCCGGTTCGCTTTAAGGAAGTTAACCGTAGCCGGACCGATGAGCGTGGGTTCGATGGCGATCTGACCTTGCCGCTTGGGCACCACATCAGCGCGACGGGCTCGTTTGCGTATTTGAAGAGCGCGGACTTCAGTGGGCCGCCGCTGCGTAACCGCCCGGACTGGACGGGTGCGGCGCGGGTGACGTGGACGCCTTCGACGGGGACGTACCTGTTCGCCGATTTCGATTCGGTGAGTAGCGACTATGATTTGTCCGTGCCCACGGGGCAGATCACCGTGCGCGGGCATAGCGAAGTCGGCGTTGGCGGCGGGTTTGCGGTTATGAAGGGCTTGGCGCTCGATCTGACGCTACGCAATCTCGCGGACAGCCGGTACGAGGACGCGGTCGGATTTCCCAATCCGGGCCGGGTGTTGCGCGCGACACTGCGGTTCAGCCGGTAACGCCTACTCGCCTTACCGGCGGGCGGACGTTGCACAGGTCGACGTGGCCGGCGGGGGTGACGAAGAACGGCTCGGCGCGGGTGGCGCGCGCGGCGACGAGCGCGGCGAAGCTCGGGGTGCCCGCGCGTAGGGTTTCGAGGTGGAGCTGCTCGGCGGGCGGGAGATCGGTGCCGAGGCGGACGGTGCGGATCGGGACTTGCTCGGACGGCCGTTCGTAGAAGCCGAGCGCGCCGGTGCCGCGCGGTAACGAGGACAGGTGTTCGATGCCGTCGATCACGCGGCCGACCAGGGTCACGTTGCGATCGAGGCCGCGCGGGTTGGCCCCGATGACCGCGTAGAGTTCGGCACCGTTGCCACTGTCGGAGGCGTTGTCGCGGCCGACGCCGACCATGGCGTAGCAGTGCGCGAGCCACGCGCGGCCGCGTGCCGGATCGAGCGCGATCGGCCACGCCGCGCCGGTGTAGGCGGCGGCGGGCGCGTAACCGTCCGCGCCGGGGACGGGGGTGAGGCGCAGGCCCTTGACGGTGCGCTCCCACTCGGGGGCGAGCTTGGCGAACACGTGGGGCGGGAGGGGCTTTGTCGGCGAGCCGGGAGTGTTGCCGGCGGGATCGCCCCACTGTGCGACGTAATTGTCCTGGACGCGGTTGATGCTCAGACCATCGAACCAGTGCGCGGCGGTCAGGGCTTTTATGTTGGCGACGTGGTGGGGGGCGAAATCTGGGGCGAGGGCGATGACGACGCGGCTGTTGTCGGCGAGGGTGAGGTAGAGGAGGTTGGATTGGTCGAAGGCCTGCCAATCGGCGGCGGGGGCTTGGGCGATGACTTCGGCCACCGTTTGGGAAGCAGCGCTCCCTCTCCCTCGCTCCGCTGCGCTGCGCATTTCCCTCCCCCCTGTCGGGGGAGGGTGGCTGGGCCGCGAGGCCCGTCCTCCCCCTACGGGAGCCAGGGACAGCTGCGCAGCGACAGGGAGAGGGAGGGCGGTGGCGAACAGCGCCGTGAGCGCGATCGCCAGCCTCACGCCGCGATCAGTTCTGCAACCATATCTACCAGCCGATGCGTCAGCCGCGTCAGCATTTCGCGCGGGACGACCTGCCAGATCGCGCCGCGCCGCGCTTCCCATTCGTCGAGGAGGGTGGAGGCCCACGCGCTGCCGGTCGCGGCGGCGTGCGCGGCGATGAGCGACTTGAGTTCGCCCTCCCAATGCGCCGAGGCGAGGCGCCGCAGGATGACCGACTCGGGGTTGACCCGCGCGGCAAAGCGTCCGTCCTCGTCGAGGACGAAGGCCATGCCGCCGGTCATCCCCGCGCCGAAATTGTCGCCGGTCGGGCCGAGGATAACGACGGTGCCCCCGGTCATATATTCCACTCCGTTCGCGCCGCAGCCTTCGACGACGGCGACCGCGCCCGAGTTGCGCACCGCGAATCGCTCGCCTGCTTGGCCCGCCGCGAACAGCGTGCCCGAGGTCGCGCCGTAGAGGCAGGTGTTGCCCAGGATGGTGTTCTCGTTCGAGGCGAGCGGGCTGGAGATCACGGGACGTACGATGATCGTCGCGCCCGAGAGGCCCTTGCCGACGTAATCGTTGGCCTCGCCGAACAGTTCGAGCGTGAGGCCCTGGACCGCGAACGCGCCAAGCGACTGCCCCGCCGAGCCTTGCAGGCGCACATGCAGGTGGCCGGGCGCGAGGCCGGTCATGCCCCAGCGCCGGACGATCGCCGACGAGGTGCGCGCGCCGACCGCGCGGTGCGTGTTGCGGACCGCGTAGGCGAGCTGGATGCGCTCGCCGCGCTCGAACAGCGGGGCGGCGTCGGTCAGGATGGCCGCGTCGAGCGTGTCGGGTACCGGGTTGCGCCACGTGGTCAGCGAGAAGCGCCGCTCGTGCTCGGGCGCGTCGACGCGGGCGAGAACGGGGTTGAGGTCGAGATCGTCGAGATGCTCGGCGCCGCGCCCGACCTGGGTGAGGAGATCGGTGCGCCCGACCGCTTCGTCGAGGCTGCGCAAGCCGAGGCGCGCGAGGATTTCGCGCGTCTCCTCGGCGATGAAGGTCATCAGGTTGATGACCTTTTCGGGCGAGCCACCGAATTTGGCGCGCAGGTTTTCGTCCTGCGTGCAGACACCGACGGGACACGTGTTCGAGTGGCACTGGCGCACCATGATGCAGCCCATCGCGACGAGACTGAGCGTGCCGATGCCGAACTCCTCCGCGCCGAGCATTGCGCCGATGACGATGTCGCGGCCGGTCTTGAGGCCGCCATCGGTGCGTAGGCGGACGCGGTGCCTGAGGCCGTTCAAGGTGAGGACCTGGTTGACTTCGGCGAGGCCCATCTCCCACGGCGCGCCCGCATATTTGATGCTGGTCTGGGGGGAAGCGCCGGTGCCGCCGACGTGGCCGCTGATGAGGATCACGTCCGCGTGCGCCTTCGCCACGCCCGCCGCGACGGTGCCGATCCCGGCGGCCGAGACGAGCTTCACGCAGACGCGCGCGTCGGGGTTGATCTGCTTCAAGTCGTAGATGAGCTGGGCGAGGTCCTCGATCGAATAGATGTCGTGATGCGGCGGCGGGCTGATGAGCATGACGCCGGGTGTCGAGTGGCGCAGGCGCGCGATCATCTCGGTGACCTTGAAGCCGGGAAGCTGGCCGCCCTCGCCGGGCTTGGCCCCTTGCGCGACCTTGATCTCGATCTCGGTGCAGGCGTTCAGATATTCCGCCGTCACGCCGAAGCGGCCGCTGGCGATCTGCTTGATCGTGCTGTTGGCGTTGTCGCCGCCCGGCGTAGGCCGGTAACGCGCGGGATCTTCGCCGCCCTCGCCGCTGACTGCCTTCGCACCGATGCGGTTCATCGCGATGGCGAGCGTCTCGTGCGCTTCGGGGCTGAGCGCGCCGAGCGACATGCCTGGCGTGACGAACCGGCGGCGGATCGCGGTGACGCTCTCGACCTCGTCCAAGGGAACCGCGCTGGTTGGCACGAAGTCCATCAGATCGCGCAACGCGACCGGCGGCGCGGCGGCGATGGCGGCGCTGAACTTCTTGTATGCGGTGTAGCTGCCGCTGGTGCACGCGGCCTGCAGCAGGTGGATCGGTTCGGCGGCGTAGGCGTGCGCCTCGCCGCCCGCGCGCTGGCGGTAATAGCCGCCCGCCTCGAGCCGCGCCACGGGCGCGTCCCACGCCGCTTCATGCCGCATCATCGCGTTCAGGTGGAGGCTGGTGTAGCCCTCTCCCGAAATGCGCCCGGGCAAGCCCGGCATGAGATCGTTGAGGATCGCGCGGCTCAGCCCCACCGCCTCGAAGTTGTAGCCGCCGCGGTACGAGGAGATGACCGCGATGCCCATCTTGGCGATGATCTTGAGCAGGCCGTCGTTGATCGCCTTGCGGTAACGAAGGACGGAGTCGTCGAGCGTCAGCGAACCGAACAAGCCGCGCGCGTGGCGGTCGGCGATCGCTTGTTGTGCCAGATAGGCGTTGACCGTGGTCGCGCCGACTCCGATCAGCACGGCGAAATAGTGGGTATCGAGGCACTGCGCGGCGCGCACGTTGATGCTGGCGAAGGTGCGCAGGCCTTGATTGACCAAATGGCTGTGGACGGCGGCGGCGGCGAGGATCATCGCGATCGCGGTGCGATCCGGCCCGATCGCCTCGTCGCTCAGGAACAGCTCGACGCGGCCGCCGCGCACATGCGCTTCCGCCTCGGCGCGCACGCGCGCGATCGCGGCGCGCAGGGCTTCGGGCCCGCCATCGGCGGCGAACGTGCAGTCGATCTCGGCGACGCGACGGCCGAAGCGGGCTTTGAGCAGTCCCCATTCCTTGTTGGTGAGCACGGGGCTATCGAGGACGAGCACCTCGGCGCGCTCGACTTCGCGGTCGAGGATGTTGCCGAAATTGCCGAAGCGGGTTTTCAGGCTCATCACGCGGCCTTCGCGCAACGGATCGATCGGCGGGTTAGTGACTTGCGCGAAGTTCTGGCGGAAGAAGTGGCTCATGCAGCGCGGGCGGTCGCTGATCACCGCGAGCGGGGTGTCGTCCCCCATCGAGCCGATCGCCTCCTTGCCGTCGGTCACCATGGGGGCGAGGATCAGCTCCATGTCCTCGTGCGTGCGCCCGGCCGCCACAAGCCGCCGCTTGAGGTCGGCGACCGAGTAGCCGCAGGGCGCTTCAGCGGCGGTAGCACCGGGCAGGTCGGTCAGGCCGACGAAATCGCCGACCCAGTCCGCATAGGGCGCCTCGCCCGCGATGCGGTCCTTGAGCGCGCGGTCGTCGAAGAAGCCGCCGCGCACGAGATCGACGCCGATCATCTGGCCGGGACCGAGGCGGCCCTTGCGCACGATGTCCTTCTCGGGGATCGCCACCAGCCCGGCTTCGGAGCCTGCGACCAGCAGGCCGTCGCGGGTGAGGAGGTAGCGCATCGGGCGGAGCGCGTTCCGGTCCATGCCCGCGAGCGCCCAGCGGCCATCGGTCATCGCGAGCGCGGCGGGGCCGTCCCATGGCTCCATGACGCTCGACAGGTAGGCGTACATCGCGCGGTGATCGTCGGGCAGGCCGTCCTGCTGGCCCCACGCCTCGGGCACGAGCATGAGCTTGGCGGTCGGCGCGTCGCGGCCTGCGCGCACGATCGTCTCGAAGACGGCGTCGAGCGCGGCGGTATCGCTCGCGCCCGCCGGGATGACGGGCTTGATGCACTCGGCGTGTTCGCCGAACGCGAGGCTCGCCATGCGCACCTCGTGCGATTTCATCCAGTTCTTGTTGCCGCGCACCGTGTTGATTTCACCGTTGTGCGCGAGGCAGCGGAACGGTTGGGCGAGCCACCACTGCGGGAAGGTGTTGGTGGAGTAACGCTGGTGGAAGATGGCGAAGCGCGAAACGAACTCGGGGTGGAGCAGGTCGGGGTAGAAGTCCGCGATGTTCTGCGCGAGGAACAAGCCCTTGTAGACGATCGTGCGGCTGGAGAGCGAGCACATGTAGAAGGCGGGGATCTGCGCCGCGATCACGCGCTTCTCGATGCGGCGGCGGATCAGGTAGAGCGTCTTTTCGAACTCGTCCTGCATCGCCGGGTCGGATGGCCCGGCGATCATGATCTGCTCGATCTCGGGGCGGGTGGCGATCGCTTTGGGGCCGATGACGCGCGTGTCGACGGGGACCTGTCGCCAGCCGTGGACGGTGTAGCCGAAATCGATGATGACGCTTTCGACGATCGTGCGGCAGGCCTCCTGGTCGTTCAGGTTGGTGCGGGGCAGGAACACCTGGCCCACGCCGAGCAGCCGTCCACCCGGCTTGTGTCCGGCGCGCGCGATGTGGGCGTGGAAGAAGCCGATGGGGAGTTCGAGCATCACGCCAGCGCCGTCGCCGGTCTTGCCGTCGGCATCGACCGCGCCCCGGTGCCAGACGTTGCCCAGCGCCTCGATCGCCAGATCGACGACGCGGCGCGAGGGGGCGGCGGCGGTGGACGCGATCAGGCCGACGCCGCACGCATCGTGCTCGTCGGCGGAATCGTAGAGGCCGAAGGCGGCGGGTTGGGTGACGTCAGCGTTCATTGATCAGATGCTCCTCTTCGACGAAGCGGCAAATCCCTTGCCACGTCGTCTCCAATGTGTCGCGCGCGTCCCATGCGCGATTAACCTGTTCGGCGCGCTTGTCTGGCCGCAACGGATATTCGTGAACGAGCGCATTGCGCGCGCGAACCGCGTCGCCCCATCGTCGCTCGTCGACGATACCGAACTTCTCAGCGCGGCGTCCGACGTCGAGCGCGACGAGCCGCTCTACCTTGCCGTATTCGACAATTTGCGAGATCGTCTTGAGGGTGCGGTTGAGACAGTCCTCATATTGCTCGAACCGTTTCAGGAAGGCGACGATCAGCACGTCGTCGTCTTGACCGAGTCGATCAATGCGATCTTCGCCCATGGGCATCAACTCGATGGACCGATCGCAGATGGCGACGAAGCTCACGCGAAGGCGCGCGGCGGTCGACAGATACTCGGCAAGCAAACGGCGCTCGGCAGCGGCGGTCATAGCGCGATCCCATCGCGCAATGCGATTTCCTCGATCGGCCGGGGTGCTTGCCCTCGCCGTGTGAAGACTAAGTCGATACGGCGTGGTTCGATCCGTGTGGCGAAGGTCTGCTCGAAGCGTGTTCGGGCCTCCCATTCGTCCTCACCATCCCATTCGATGTGCAGATCGATATCGCCGCCGCGCAGATGATCGTGCACCCTGCTGCCGAACAGCCGCACGACCGCGCCCGCACCGAATGCCTCCGATGCGGCCGCCTTGATCGCTGCGACTTCTTCGGAGGTGAGACGCACGATCAGGCCGCGACCGGCTCGCGCGCACGCACCTTCGCGCCAGCGCCCGTCCGCAAGTACCCGTGCATCGCCTTCGCCACCTCGCGCCCGTCGCGGACCGCCCACACCACCAGCGATGCGCCGCGCACGATGTCGCCGGCTGCGAAGACGCCGGGGATCGTGGTGGCGAGCGTCGGGTGTTCGACGACCATCGTGCCCCAGCGCGTGGTGGGGATGTCGGGCGCGTCCCAGGCTTGCGCGATGCTCTCGGCGTCGAAGCCCAGCGCCTGGATCACCAGCGTGGCGGGAAGGCGGAACTCGGAGCCGGGAACGCCCGCCGACGCGCGACGTCCGGTCGAGTCGCTCGCGCCGAGCCGCATTCGCCGCGCCACGACCGCCTCGACATGGCCCTCGCCCTCGAACGCCACGGGCGCGGCGAGCCACTCGAAGCGCACGCCCTCCTCCTCGGCGTGGCCGACTTCGCGCGCCGAGCCGGGCATGTTGGCGCGGTCCCGCCTGTAGAGACACGTCACCGACGCCGCGCCCTGGCGCACGGCGGTGCGCACGCAGTCCATCGCGGTATCGCCGCCGCCAATCACCACGACATCGTGCCCGGCTGCGTTGAGGCGACCATCCTCGAAAGCGGGCACATGCTCGCCCAGACCGTGGCGCGTCGCGGCGATCAGGTAGTCGAGCGCGGCGACCACGCCGGTGCCGCCATGCTCGACCTCAAGCCGCTTGGCCTCGTACACCCCGCACGCGACCAGCACCGCATCGTGCCGCCGCCGCAGATCGCTGAAACTCACGTCGCGCCCGATCTCGCAGTCCATGTGGAAGACGACGCCACCCTCGGCCAGCCGATCGGTCCTCCGCGCTACCACCGGCTTCTCCAGCTTGAATCCGGGGATGCCGTAGATCAGCAGTCCGCCGGGGCGATCGTGCCGATCGTACACGTGCACCTCGTACCCCTGCCCGCGCAGGTACTCGGCCGCCGTCAGCCCCGCCGGTCCCGTGCCGATAATGCCGACCGATTGCGCCGAGCGGTCCGTCACGGGCACCAGCGGCGGCACCCAGCCCATCTCCCACGCGGTATCGCCGATGTGCTTCTCGACCGCGCCGATCGTCACCGAGCCATGGCCCGATCCCTCGATGACGCAATTGCCCTCGCACAGCCGGTCCTGCGGGCAGATGCGGCCGCAAATCTCGGGCATGGTCGAGGTGGCAGAGGCCATCTCATAGGCTTCCTCCATGCGACCTTCGGCGGTCAGCCGGAGCCAATCGGGGATGTGGTTGCCGAGTGGGCAATGGACCTGGCAAAAGGGCACGCCACACTGCGAGCAGCGCGACGATTGCTCCTCGGCCTTGGCCAGCACCCAATGCTGGCTGATCTCGCCGAAATCGTGCGCGCGCTCATCAGCCGCGCGCTTGGGCGGCTGTTGCTGGTCGATCGTCGTGAAGCGCAGGAGCTGCTCGGCCATGGTCCCATCCCGACACGAAGCGCTAACGCGCCATGCTGCGGCGCGTCAACGTGTTAGCACGCCGCAACACTTAGGTTCGATTCGGCGCGATTGGATGCTGGACAAGACCGCCGCGCCGCGCAAGAGTAAGACTATGACGCAGTGGTCCGCCCTTCTTCGACTTACGCGCCCTTAGGCGCGGGCGGCACGACCGCGCGTCCGGGTGGACGCGCTCCCCTCGCTTAAGGGCCTTCGCGAAACGCCAGAGGGGACCAGCGATGACCGACATGATCCGCATCTTCGACACTACGCTGCGCGACGGCGAGCAATCGCCGGGCTGTTCGATGAACTTGGAAGAGAAGCTGCGCATCTCTGCGCAGCTGGAAGCGATGGGCGTCGACATCATCGAGGCGGGGTTCGCCATCGCGTCCGAAGGCGATTTTGCTGCGATCCAGGCGGTGGCGGCGGCCGCGCAGAGCGCCACCATCGCCAGCCTCGCGCGCTCGTCGTTTGGCGATATCGACCGTGCGTGGGAAGCGGTGCGCGGCGCGCGACGGCCGCGTATCCACACCTTCATCAGCACCTCGCCGCTGCACATGGCGGTCAAGCTCAAGATGGTGCCCGAGGCGGTGCTCGACGCGGTTCGCACCTCGGTCATCCATGCGCGCTCGAAGTGCGAGGATGTCGAATGGTCCGCCGAGGACGCGACGCGCACCGATCCAGATTTCCTATGCCGCGCGGTGGAAATCGCCATTCGGCACGGCGCGACCACCATCAATCTGCCCGACACCGTCGGCTACGCCACGCCCGAGACCTATGGGGCCATGTTCCGCGACGTGATCGGCCGCGTGCCCGAGAGCGACAAGGCGGTGTTCTCCACCCACTGCCATAATGATCTGGGGTTGGCGGTCGCCAACACGTTGGCTGCCGTGATGGCGGGGGCGCGGCAGGTCGAGGCGACGATCAACGGCATCGGCGAGCGCGCGGGCAACGCGGCGATCGAGGAGATCGCGATGGCGCTGCGCGTGCGCCACGACGCGATGCCGTTCACCACGCGCATCGTCACGAGCGAGATCACGCGCGCCTCGCGGCTGGTCTCGGCGGTGACGGGCTTCCAGGTGCAGCCCAACAAGGCGATCGTCGGCGCGAATGCGTTCGCGCACGAGAGCGGCATTCACCAGGACGGGATGCTCAAGGACGCGGGCACCTACGAGATCATGACGCCCGAGAGCGTCGGGCTGCTCAAATCCTCGCTGGTGCTGGGCAAGCACTCGGGCCGCGCGGCGTTCAAGGACAAGCTGGCTTCGCTCGGCTACGATCTTGGCGACAACGCCTTCCAGGATGCGTTCGTGCGCTTCAAAGCGCTGGCGGACGCGAAGAAGCATGTGTTCGACGAGGACATCATCGCGTTGGTCGACGACGAGGTCGGCCATGAGGCCGAGCGCGTGCGGCTTGTCGAACTCGAACTGCTGTCGGGTACGCGCGGCCCTCAGCGCGCGATCCTCACCCTGAGCGTGGACGGCGAGGAGCGCACCTGCGTGATGCGCGGCAATGGCCCGGTGGACGCGCTATTCAAAGCAATCCGGGCATTGGTCCCTCACGGCGACGCCGAACTGGAGCGGTTCGACGTCCACGCGGTAACCGAGGGCACCGACGCGCAGGCGCAGGTGTCGGTGCGTTTGACCGAGCATGGCCGCACCGTCGTCGGCCAAGGCGCGGACGTCGACACGATGGTGGCGGCGGCGCGCGCCTACATCCACGCTTTAAATAAGCTGGCGGTCAAGCGCGGGCGCAGTGCGGTTGGGGTCGAGGTGGCGGCATGAGGCGCGACGAGGTGTTGGCCAAGCTGCGCGCGCATGAGGTGGAGCTGAGGGCAAGCGGGGCCGAAGCATTGTATCTGTTCGGATCGGTGGCGCGCGACGAGGCGCGGGAAGACTCCGATGTGGACCTGTTGTTTGATCGGCCGACGGCTCGCCCTTTTACGTTGTTCGATCTTATCGGGCTCGAAGAACGGATTAGCGAGATCATGGGCTGCCCGGTCGATCTCGGCACGCGTGCCGGGCTAAAGACACGTGTGCGTGAACGGGTCGAGCACGACGTGATTCGGATATTTTGATGCGGTCGTCGGTCGCTGCCGCATATCTGATCCTCGACCTGATCGTACTTACCGACGCTACGCTCGCTCGTCTCGACGGGCGATCTCTAGACGCGGACGAGGACGCGCAGGACGCCGTTGCCTTTAGATTGTTGCATATTGGCGAGGCGGTGAAGTCGCTTGACGAAGAAGCAAGGGCGAGCAGCAGCGAGATCGCTTGGGAGCGCGCGGTCGCAATGCGCCATCGGCTCGCACACGACTACCTCGGAGTAGACGCTTCTATACTCTGGGATACGGCAATCCGCCAATTGCCCCCGCTCGCCGCCGCATGCCACGCTATCATCGCCGAAAGCGAACAGTCATGACCCCGCCCCGCACCCTCTACCAGAAAGTCTGGGACGCGCACGTCATCGAGCGCCGCCTGGACGGCCAGTGCCTGATCTGGATCGATCGACACCTCGTCCACGAGGTCACCTCTCCCCAGGCGTTCGATGGGCTACGGCTCGCGGGCCGCTCCGTCCACCGCCCCGATCTCACCATCGCCACCGCCGACCATAATGTGCCGACCACCCCCGGCGCGCCCGATGCGGAAAGCGCCGCGCAACTCGCCGCGCTCGACACCAACACGCGTGACTTCGGCGTTCGGCTGATGGGTCGCCACCACCCCGATCAGGGGATCGTCCATGTGATCGGTCCCGAACTCGGCTACACGCTGCCCGGGCTGACGATCGTTTGCGGCGATAGCCATACCGCGACGCACGGCGCGCTGGGCGCGCTCGCGTTCGGGATCGGCACGTCCGAGGTCGAGCATGTGCTCGCCACGCAGACGCTGTGGCTGCGCCCGGCGCGCACGATGGAGGTGCGCGTCGAGGGCGCGACCGGGTTCGGCGTCGGCGCGAAGGACATCGCGCTCGCCATCGTCGGCCAGCTCGGCACAGGCGGCGCGACGGGGCATGTGATCGAATATACCGGCGAGGCGATCCGGGCGCTTTCGATCGAGGGCCGGATGACGGTCGCCAACATGGCGATCGAGGCGGGCGCGCGCGCTGGAATGGTCGCGCCCGACGAAGCGACCTGCGCCTACCTCAAGGGGCGTCGCCACGCGCCGACGGACGAGACATGGGCGCGGGCGGAGGCGTGGTGGCGCACGCTGCCCACCGATCCGGGCGCAGCATACGACGCGACCGCCCTCATCGACGCGACCGCGATCGCCCCGCTCGTGACCTGGGGCACCAGCCCCGAGGACGTGGCGGCGATCACCGGCGTCGTCCCCTCGCCTGCCGCCTACGCCGATCCCGCCAAGCGCGCCGCCGTCGAGGCGAGCCTCGCCTACATGGGCCTCCATGCGGGCGAGCGGCTGGAGGACGTCGCCGTCCAGCACATCTTCCTCGGGAGTTGCACCAACAGCCGCATCGAGGACTTGCGAGCCGCAGCAACCGTCCTCGTCGGCCAGCGCATCGCGCCCGGCATCGCGCAGGCGCTCGCCGTCCCGGGTTCGGGCGCGGTCAAGCGCCAGGCCGAGGCCGAGGGGCTGGACCGAGTCTTTATCGAGGCGGGGTTCGAGTGGCGCGAACCCGGCTGCTCGGCTTGCCTTGGCATGAACCCCGACAAGGTACCGCCTGGCGAACGCTGTGCCTCCACCTCGAACCGCAACTTCGTCGGTCGCCAGGGGCCGGGCGCGCGCACGCACCTGATGTCCCCCGCGATGGCCGCCGCCGCCGCGATCACCGGCCGCCTGACCGATGTGCGCCAGCTGGTGGCCGCATGACGCCGTTCACCATGGTGTATGGCACCGCGATCCCGTTCGGCGCGGCGAACGTCGATACTGACGTCATTATCCCGGCGCGCTTCCTTAAGACCGTCATCCGCACCGGCCTCGGCCAGCACGCGTTCGCGGTGATCCGCGAAGACCCCGCCAATGTCTTCGACCAGCCTCGCCACCTCCGCGCGCCGATCCTCATCGCGGGAAACAATTTCGGCTGCGGCTCCAGCCGCGAGCACGCCCCCTGGGCACTCGCCGACATGGGCATCCGCGTCGTGATCGCGCCGAGCTTCGCGGACATCTTCGCGGGCAACGCGTTCAAGAACGGCCTGCTGCTGGTCCAACTTCCCCAACCCGAGATCGACCACCTGATGGCGATCGCCGATGAAGTTCCGCTCACCGTCGATCTCGAAAACCAGGTCGTCACCACCCCTTTCCAGGACCGCTTCGTCTTCCCGATGGACCCATTCCGGCGCGAGTGCCTGCTCAACGGCACCGACGAGATCGCGCTGACGCTGAGCGCCGCCCCCGCGATCGCCGCCTACGAATCCCGCCTCGTCCACGAACAACCCTGGCTCATCCCCGCATGAACATCCTCCTCCTGCCCGGCGACGGCATCGGCCCCGAAGTCTGCGTTCAGGCCGTGCGAGTCCTCCACGCGCTCACCCCCGACGCCCACACCCAGACCGGCCTCGTCGGCGGCGCTTCGATCGACGCGCACGGCGTACCGCTGACCGAGGCAACCCTCGCGCAAGCCAAAGCCGCCGACGCGTTCCTTTTCGGCGCGGCGGGCGGACCGAAGTGGGCGAGCCAGCCCTTCGCCAACCGTCCCGAACACGGTCTGCTGCGACTGCGCAAGGAGCTGGGGCTGTTCGCCAACCTCCGCCCCGCGCGCACGTTCGAAGCGCTGATCGACGCTTCGAGCCTCAAGCCCGAACTCGTGCGCGGGCTCGACATCCTGTTCGTGCGCGAACTGACCGGCGGCGTGTATTTCGGCGAACCGCGCGGCATCGAGACGCTGCCCGACGGCACCCGACGCGGCGTCAACACGCAAGTATACACCACCGCCGAAATCCACCGCGTCGCGCACGTCGCCTTCGGCCTCGCGCGCCAACGCCGGGGCAAGATCTGCTCGGTCGAGAAATCCAACGTCATGGAATCGGGCCTGCTCTGGCGACAGGAAGTCACCGCGCTCCACGCCGAGCACTATGCGGACGTCACGCTGACCCACATGCTCGCCGACGCGTGCGCGATGGAGTTGGTGCGTGCGCCGCTCCAGTTCGACACGATCCTCACCGACAATCTCTTCGGCGACCTGCTCTCGGACGAGGCAGCAATGCTGACGGGAAGCCTCGGGCTGCTTCCGTCCGCCGCGCTCGGCGCACCGGAAACGCCGGGGTTATATGAGCCGATCCACGGTTCCGCCCCGGACATCGCCGGGCTAGGCGTGGCTAATCCGATCGGCATCATTCTCAGCCTTTCCATGGCGCTGCGGTATAGCCTCGCCCGCCCCGATCTCGCGGACCGTGTCGAAGCCGCCGTCACCCGCGCGCTCGAAACCGGCGCGCGCACCCGCGATCTCGGTGGCACGCTCGGCACCGCGGCGATGGGGGACGCGGTGCTGGCCTGCCTGCAAAGCTGCTGACGTTCGCGCGCTCAGCGTGTAGAACAAGGGGTGCGCCGCCAGAAGCGCGAAGTCTTGGGAGCACGCCGATGCATCACCCTATCACCGCCGCCAGCTACGCCGCCGATCACGCCCGCTCGCTCGCCGACCCGACCGGCTTCTGGCAGGACGAACTCGACCGGCTCGACTGGATCGTCCGCCCCGCCCGCATCGACGAAAGCAGCTTCGACGAGGCCGATTTTGCAGTCCGCTGGTTCGCCGACGGCATGCTCAACGTCAGCGCCAACTGCGTCGACCGCCACCTCGCCACGCGCGGCGATCAGCCCGCCATCATCTGGGAGCCCGACGACCCCGCCGAAGCGTCGCGCACGCTGACCTACCGACAACTCCATGCCGAGATGTGTCGCTTCGCCAACGTGCTCAAAGCCCACGGGGCGAAGCGCGGTGACCGGATCACGCTATATCTTCCAATGATCCCCGAAGCCGCCATCGCCATGCTGGCGTGCGCGCGCATCGGGGCGATCCATTCGGTCGTCTTCGGCGGCTTCTCGCCCGAGGCGCTCGCGGGGCGCATCACCGATTGCGATTCGACCATCGTCGTCACCGCCGACGAGGGTAGGCGGGCGGGCAAGCGTGTGCCGCTCAAAGCCAATGTCGACGCCGCGCTGGCGCACACCACCAGCGTCCGCACCGTCATCGTCGTGCGTGCCACCGGGGCGGACGTGCCGATGACGCCGGGCCGGGATCACTGGCTGCACAAGGCGGACGTGCCCGCCGTCTGCTCCCCCGAGCCGATGAGCGCCGAAGATCCGCTGTTCCTGCTTTACACCAGCGGCTCGACGGGCAAGCCCAAGGGCGTCATGCACACCGGCGGGGGCTACCTGCTGTGGGCTGCGATGACGCACGCGTTAGCGTTCGACTACCGCGCGCCCGAGGTATTCTGGTGCGCAGCCGACGTCGGCTGGGTCACTGGACATACCTACATCGTCTATGGCCCGCTCGCCAACGGCGCGACGACGCTGATGTTCGAGGGCGTGCCGAATTGGCCGACGCCTTCGCGCATGTGGGAGGTGGTCGATCGCCATCAGGTCGCCACGCTGTTTACCGCGCCCACCGCGCTGCGTGCGCTGATGCGCGAGGGCGACGCCTATGTTCGCTCGACCAGCCGCGCTTCGCTGCGCCTGCTGGGTTCGGTCGGCGAACCGATCAACCCCGAGGCATGGCGCTGGTACTACGATGTCGTCGGTGAAGGCCGTTGCGAGATCATCGACATGTGGTGGCAGACCGAGACCGGCGGCGGCATGATCCTGCCGCTGCCGGGCGCGTGGCCGCAGAAGCCGGGCAGCGCGACCAAGCCCTTTTTCGGAGTCGAGCCGCAGATCGTCGATGGCGATGGGCATGTGTTGGATGGCGCGGCTGAGGGCAACCTCGTCCTCACGCGCAGCTGGCCCGGCCAGATGCGCGGGCTTTGGAACGATCCCGAGCGCTTCTTCTCCGCTTATTTCCAGACCTTTCCCGGCAAGTATTTCACCGGCGACGGCGCGCGGCGCGACGCCGATGGCGATTACTGGATTACCGGGCGCGTCGACGATGTCATCAACGTCAGCGGTCACAGGATGGGCACCGCCGAGGTCGAGAGCGCGCTGGTGCTGCATCGACATGTGGCCGAGGCCGCGGTCGTCGGCGTGCCCCACGAGATCAAGGGACAGGGTATCTACGCCTACGTCACGCTGAACGCGGGCGAGGAGGCGTCGGACGAACTTCGCCGCGAGTTGATCCACCACGTCCGCCGCGAAATCGGCCCGATCGCCGCGCCCGACGCGGTCCACTTCGCGCACGCTTTGCCCAAAACGCGCTCGGGCAAGATCATGCGCCGCATCCTGCGCAAGATCGCCGAGGGCGACGTGAGCACGCTGGGCGACACCAGCACGCTCGCCGATCCGGGCGTGGTCGAGCATCTTGTCGCTGGACGGGTTGGGTGACGCCACCCGGCCGGATCGAAAGTCTACGCGCGCCTCAGCCCGGCGTTACCCACCCCGCCACCTCGCCCGCCATCGCGTTCGCGGCCAAGTTCAGCCCGTCCGCCACCACCTCGGGCTCGTCGCTCGCCACGGGCCGCGTCACCTCGAAGCGGCGCACGCCGATCAGCGCGCGGTCGGGCCCGGTCAACACCGCGTCGAAACGCAGCCGCACCTGAGGGTGCGAGGCGTCGCGCATATCGAGCCCGAACTCGACCAACGTCCCCGACAGTCGCCGATCGGCGCGCCCATCGATCTGCGTCGCGCCGAGCGCGATCACGCCGGGTCTCGCGCTCATCGTGTCGATCAGCAGCCGCTGGAACTGCTTGGACGGTTGCTCGGCCCAGTTCGCCCCGACCAGATACCCGACGCGCGTATCCGCCTCGATCACCGGGATGCGCAACGTCTGGATCGTGCCGACGACCCCGGGCTGCTCGATCAGCACCGTCTGGCGCGGCGCGACCGCGACCGCGGCCGAGGCGGGCGGCGGTGGCAGCGCGCGCAGAACGAACAGCGAATCGGGTTGCTTGCCGCCGCCGCCGATCTGCACCAGCGGTCCGCAGGCCGAAACCGCCAGCACGGCGGCGAGAACGATGGCGCGGGTCAACGGCGTTTCTCCGGCTTGTAATCGGGCAACTTGCGACCACCGAGGAGCGCGCCGGCGGGATTTTCGTCGAGCTTGGCCGAGATCGCGCCGAGCGATCCGGCCGTTTGCCGGAGATCGCGCAGCAGGCCGTTCGCCTCGGGAAGGGTCTGCTGTGAGAGTTCACTCATTGCCGGGCGCGCCGCGTCCGACGTCGCCTTCAAGGATGCGAGCGTTGCGTTGGCGTTGATCGTCGTCGTGTGCAGATCGTCGGCCAGCCCCTTGCCGTGCGCGTCGAGCAGGTTGGACGTGCTGTCCGCCAATCGCCCGAGCTTATTGGCCGCCGTCGTGGTCGCGCGTAGCGTAGCCTGCGCATCGTCCAACGTCGCGCTCAGTTTCGGGCTGCTCTGGGCGAAACCTTGGGTTGTCGCGTTAACATTGGTCAGCAGAACAGACAGTTTAGCCTGATTTTCAGGATTTAGCACGTTGTTCAGGTTCTTGAGCAACGTCGACGCGTTGTTGAGCAGTTCGGGCGCGCTCTCCAGCAGCCCCTGCAACGCGCCTGCCTTGGCCGGGATCACCGGCTTGCCGAACGGCCCGAGCGCGTCGATCGGGGACTGGCCCGCCATGGCGCCTTCCAGACTTACCACCGACACGCCCGTGAACCCGACCGAAGACACGGTCGCGCGCGTGCCGAGTAGGACGGGCACGCCCTTATCGACCGTGATGCGCACGCGCACCTTGTCGGGCGTTTTGGGCAGTAGATTGATGCTCTCGACCGTCCCCACCGGCACGCCCGAAAACTCGACCGCGGCGCCGCGCGCCAAGCCGTTGACCGAGCCGAAGAATATGTCGAACTCACGCTTGTCCGCCTCCCCCGAAAAGCGCGCGAGCCAGATGATGAAGCCGAACAGCGCGACGGTGAGCAACAGCACCACCCCGCCGACCAGAACATGGCTGCTACGCGTTTCCATCAGCGGTCTCCCCAAGCGCAGCGCGGCCACGCGGACCGCCGAAATAGGACCGGATCCATGGATGGTCCAAGCGCATTAATTCCGGGATCGTTCCTACCGCGATCACGCGCTTCTCCGCCAGCACCGCGACACGGTCGCAAATCGCGTGCAAGCTATCGAGGTCGTGCGTGATCATGAAGACCGTCAGCCCCAGAGTGCGTTTGAGTTCGCCTATCAATTCGTCGAACGCGGATGCGCTGATCGGATCGAGGCCCGAGGTGGGCTCGTCGAGGAACAGCAGCAGGGGATCGAGCGCCAACGCGCGCGCCAGCGCCGCGCGTTTAACCATACCGCCGGACAGTTCGGACGGGTATTTCGATCCGGCGTCGGCGGGCAAACCGACGAGCGCGATCTTGTACGCGGCGATCTCGTCCATCAGCCGCTGCGGGATGGTGAAGAACTCGCGCATCGGCACCTGGATATTTTCGGCCACCGTCAGCCCCGAAAACAGCGCGCCATTCTGGAACAGCACCCCCCAGCGTCGGCGCAGATCGGTACCCTCCTTGTCGCTGAGCTGATCGACATCCTCACCCAGAACGAAAATTTTGCCCGCTGTCGGGATCTGCAACCCGATGATCGCACGCATCAGCACCGATTTGCCGGTGCCTGATCCACCCACAACGCCGAGGATTTCTCCCGGATGCACGTCCAGATTGAGATCGTCGTGGATGACCTTGTCGCCGAATGCGTTTTTCAGATGCTCGACATGGATCAGCGGATCCTTGATCGTCGGAGCCGACTGCGAGGACGAGGGTTCGACGTCCGCCATCAGATCCAGCCGAGCGCGGCGAAGAACACCGCGAGGAAGGCGTCCATGACGATCACCAGGAAGATCGATTTCACCACCGCCTGCGTCGTGCGCTCGCCGACGCTCTCGGCGTTGCCCGTCACCTGCATCCCCTGAAAACACCCCGTCACCGCGATCACCACTGCGAATAACGGCGCCTTGATCAGCGTGATGTAGAAGTCCGTCATCGGCACCACCTCGCGCACACGCGCAACGAAGGTGACGGGCGGGATCGACAGATCCAGCCAGCAATACAGCCCACCCCCGATCAGCGAGCAGATCGCAGCGAAAAAGGCGAGCAGCGGCATGGTGAGCACAAGCGCGATCAGCCGAGGCAACACTAACGTTTCGACCGGCGAAAGCCCGATCGTCCGCAGCGCGTCCACCTCCTCGTTCAGCTTCATCGAACCAATCTGCGCTGCGAACGCCGAGCCCGATCGTCCAGCGACCATGATCGCGGTCATGAGCACGCCGAGTTCGCGCATGGTGATTCGGCCGATGAGATTGATCGTGAACACGTCCGCGCCGAACTGCTTCAGCTGGATCGCGCCCTGCTGCGCGATGACGAAGCCCACCAAGAAACTTATCAGCCCGACGATACCGAGCGCGTTCACCATGACGGCTTCGGCCTGATAGACGATCGGATCCCAGCGCCAATTGCCCGGGTGCAGAAGCGTGCGGCCGAGCGCGAGCAAGGTGGTGCCGAGAAACTCGAGGAAGCCGCCCAGATCCTCGATCGCGTCGATCGTGCCCGTGCCGATATTGGCGAGCGTCGCGGTGAGCCCGCGCCGCGGTGGGCGAAGCAGGCCGGGCTTGGGATCGGCGATCGCCAGCCGATCGATCAGCTGCAACACGTCGGGCGTCGCGCCGCGCACGGTGACTGGCTGACCGTGCGTGGCCCAGTCGCGAAGCGTGCGGTGGATCAGCCACGCGCCGGTCGTGTCGACGCGCGCGCATCCGGCGACATCGATGATCAGGGGCCGGGCCTCGGGTGCGATCGCGGCGAGATCGCGGTCGAGGCTCGTCGCGGTCGCGATCGTGAGCCGCCCGGCGAGACGGAGCAGACGCGCCGCGCCCTCGCTCGTATCGGCGAGGACGCACGCTGGATCGGCTGGAAGGGCGAGGGTGGCCATATGCTGCGCAAAGCGTGATTGGGGTTTAATGACGCGGCTTGCAATCTATGATCTGGATGAAACGATCACGCGGCGGCCGACATTCGCGCGTTGGCTGCTGTTCTGGGCCGCGCGACGCGCGCCTTGGCGGCTGCCCTTGCTGAGCGTGCAGGGGTTGGCGACGCTGGCGTTCATCGGCGGGCTGGTCGGTCGGCGGCGGCTGAAGATGCTCGGGATCGATCTGGTGATGGGTGAGGATGCCGCGCGCGAGGCGGTCGAGGCGGAGGCGGAAGCGTTTGTCGCGCGCGAGTTGCGCACGAACGCGCTTGCTGGCGCGCTCGCCTCGATTGCGGCGGACCGTGCGGATGGATGCCGCCTCGTGCTCGCGACCGCCAGTATGGACTTCTACGCGGACGCTTTCGCGCGCGCGCTGAAGTTTGAAGTGGCAATCGCGACGCATTCGGGTTGGAAGGGAGCCGGGTTGCGGCCGCACGCGGCGGGGTCGAACTGCTACGGCGAGGAAAAACTCGCTCGGATCGAAGCGTGGATCGCAGACGTGGGCCTCGCACGGGAGCAAGCCCATGTCCGCTTCTATTCGGACCACATCAGCGATCATCCGACGTTCGCCTGGGCGGACGAAGCAATCGTCGTGAATCCTGCGCTCCCGCTCGAACGCATCGCGCGCGCGCGGGAGTGGCGGATCGAACGGTGGAACTAGACCGACGGCGGCAAACGCCCAACGCAGTCGCGCGTCAGGCCGCCCGCGACAACGGCCCTGCATCGCGCGCGGCTTCGGCGGCGGCGAGCACGTCGTGCGTCGTGGCGGGCGTGACACCCGTACGCGCGAAAAAATCGAACACGCCGTCCAGCCAAGCGTAGAAGGCAGCCAGATCACGCCCGTCGCGCACGAACGGCGTGTGGCCGGGCTCGACCGAGGGCGAGTGGAAGGCGATGCTGAACAATCGCGCGCCGCGGTCGATCAGCACGCGCAGGCCTTTCAGCGTTTCGTCGAGGGGCATCCCCTCGGGTGTCAGCACGACGCGGTTGAGCAACCCCGTCCGGGCGAGCGCGCCGCGCAGGTGAGGCACCCGGTCTCCAAGCCGAAACAGCGGACCGCCGATGCCGCGCAGATGACCGACGAAGAGCACGGTCGCGGGTACTTCGAGCAGGCGGCGTTCGGTCCCGGTCCAGTAGGGTTCGGCGGGGGCGCGCCAGAAGCTCGGGCCATCTTCGGAGCGGTAGTCGAACAGCGGACGGACCGAGCAATCGAGTCGGTAGCCGAGTTCGTCCAATAGCGCTTCGGTGTTCGGTCCGACGCCGTAGCGGCCGGCGCGGTAGACGATTGGGGGTTCCCCGAAACTGGTGTTCAACTGCTCGGTCAACGTAAGTAGCTTGGCGCGTTCGAGGATGCGCGGCAGGTTGCCGGGAAAGCTGTTGCGGCTATCGATTACCTCGTCGAACGGCGGATTGACCCATGGATGCAGCTGCGCGCCGATGGTGCATTCACCCGCGTCCAGGAACGCGCGGATGATCTCGACGCTTCCCGGGTGCGAGGCCACCGGATAATCCATCAGGTAGGCGGGCCGCACCCCGGCGGCGCGCATCCGTTCCTGTGCTTGGGGCAAGGCGCGGATCGCGTCGACCGATATTGCGTCGCGGCGCTTGGGCTTGGTCCAGTCGAACTCTTCTTCGGTGTCGATGCAGACGACGAACCTTCGCCCGAACGAGTCGGGGAAGGTGATGGACTGCGACGGCATCGGAGCAAGCATCGCGCAGCCGTAACAGGTGCATCATGGAAAAAAAGGGGGCCGACGCGTGGTCGACCCCCAGTGCGGATCTATTCCGTCCGTGAAGGACGGAGGCCCCGGCGCTCAGGGAGGGAGGAGAGCAACCGAGGCGAAGGCGTCCGCAGGGAGGGAGGAGCGGACGCCGGTCCGTGCTGCAACGCAGCAACATCGTTGTGCCTGTCAGGCTCGCTTCGGGAAAGCCGGTCAGATCGGGGGTGAGCTATGCGCCCGGCGCATGATCCGTGTTGAGCGTCTCCGCCGTCATGCGCTCGGCGATGAAGTCACGCAGCGCGCCGATCCGCAGCGAGCGCCGGAGTTCGGACGGGTAGCAGAAGTAGGTGCGGAACATCGGCGCGGGCGCGTCGGGGAGTAACACGCGCACCTGCTTGGAAAACTGGATCAGGTAATTGGGTAATACCGCGATCCCGACGCCGGTCTCCACCGCCTGCAGGATGCCGAAGATGTTGTTGATGGTGAGCACCGGCGCGTGCCCGCCGCCCTGGTCTCCCGCCTCGACCAACCAGTTCACGCCCCGGATCAACGTTGGCGCGCTCGGACCGTAAGCGACGATCCGATGCCGGGCGAGATCGGCGAGCGTCGCGGGCACACCGTGCTTGTCGAGGTAGGCGGGCGACGCGCAAATCCGGTAATTCACGGGCGCGAGCGCGCGGCGGACGAGGTCGCTCTGGTGCGGTGCGTGGAAGCGGATCGCGCAATCGGCCTCGCGCCGCGACAGGTTGGTTTCCTCGTCGGAAAGCACGAGCTGGACGGTGATGTCGGGATACAGTTCAAGAAACTCGCTCATCAGCCGCGCGAGCCAGGTCGAGCCGAAGCTGACCGTCGTCGCGAGCCGCACCTCACCCGTCGGCCGCGCGCGCGACGCCTCGATCCCCATCATCGTGCGCTCGATCCGGTCCGACACCTCGCGCGTCGATTCGTGCAACTGTTCGCCCTCGTGGGTGAGCACCAGGCCGCGCGCGTGGCGGTGGAACAGCTTCGCGCCCAGGCTTTCCTCGAGCGAGGCGATCTGGCGGCTGAGCGCGGGCTGGCTCATGTGCAGCCGCCGCGCGGCCTCGGTGAAGCTGCCCGCGTCCGAGACGCAGTCGAACAGCTTCAGCTTGGCCCAATCGACCGGCACGTCAGACGGCTTCAGCCACCCGGAACGGCACCGCGTTCGTTGCGAGCCAGCGCTCGGCTTCGAGCGCGGCCATGCAGCCCATGCCCGCCGCCGTCACCGCCTGGCGGAAATGCTTGTCCTTCACGTCCCCGGCCGCGAACACGCCGGGGATGCTGGTCGCTGTGCTGTCGGGCGAAGTGATGAGATAGCCGTCGTCGTCCATCGCGAGCGCGCCCTCGAACAGTTGCGTCGAGGGGGTGTGGCCGATCGCGATGAACAGCCCGTCGACCGCGATCTCGCGGCTGCGCCCGTTGATGATGTCGAGCCGCACGCCGCGCACCGTCTCGGGCGCGCCTTCGCCGAGCACCTCGGCCACCGTCGCGTCCCAGATCGGCTCGACCTTGGGATTGGAGAATAGCCGCGCCTGGTTGACCTTGTCGGCGCGCAACGAATCGCGCCGATGAATGAGGTAGACCTTGGAGGCGAAGTTGGTGAGGAACAGCGCCTCCTCGACCGCGGTGTTGCCGCCGCCGACGACCGCGACCGTCTTGCCGCGGTAAAAGAACCCGTCGCACGTCGCGCACGCCGACACGCCGCCCGCGCGCAGGCGTGTCTCAGACGGCAGCCCGAGCCAGCGCGCCTGTGCGCCGGTGGCGATGATCAGCGTATCGCCAGCATAGGTCGCGCCGCTATCGCCCGTGGCGACGAAGGGCGGGCCATCGAGACGGATATCGGTGACGATGTCCTGCACCAGCTCGACGCCGAGATGCAGCGCCTGCGCCTCCATCTTCGCCATCAGCTCGGGACCCATGATCGCGGTCTCACCCGGCCAGTTCTCGACATCGGTGGTGATCGTCAGCTGTCCACCGGGTTGCAGCCCGTGGATCAACATCGGTTCGAGCGCGGCGCGCGCTGCGTAAATGGCAGCGGTGTAGCCCGCCGGACCCGAGCCGATGATAAGGACGCGCGAATGTTTGTGTGCCTGCATGGGCGTAAGATAAGCGCGCGCCGTGCGCGGGCCTAGTGCGCGGGCGGCTCCATGAGTTCGATCAGCACGCCGCCCATGTCGCGCGGATGGACGAAGATCACCGGCGTCCCATGCGCGCCGATGCGGGGCGGCCCGAGCACGCGCGCGCCCTTCGCCGCGAGCGCGGCGGCGGCGGCGGCGACATCGGGCACCTCGAACGCGACATGATGCTGCCCCCCCGCCGGATTGCGCGCGAGGAAGCCGTGGATGGGCGACGCATCGCCATACGGCTCGAGCAGTTCGATCTCGCTATTGGCGAGCCGGCAGAAGCACAGGCGCACGCCCTGGGTTTCGAGCACCTGTGGTTCGGTGAAGCGCGTCGCGCCGAGCATATCGCGGTAGAGCGCGATCGTGGTTTCAAGGCTGGGTGTGGCGATGCCGACGTGGTTGAGGCTACCGATCATTCGGCGTCATAGCAACGCTAACGCGGAACAGCTATGTTACGGGAATGGTGACCGCGTTCGATACCCTGACCATCTCGCGCTCGATCCGCGATGCGGGCGTCGACGAGCGCGCGGCCGAGGCGATCACGCAGGCCATCGCCGCCGCGATCAGTCGTGAGCGCGAAAGCCTCGCCACTCAGGAGAACCTCGACGCAACAAGGGTGGCTTTGCAGACAAGTTTAGATAAGACGAGGGGCGAGTTACAGACAAACATAGATGCAACTAGAAGCGTTTTGCAGACAAACATAGATACAACTAGAAGTGGTTTGCAAACAAGTATAGACAAGGTAAGAGTCGATCTACAAGCG
>JAABUX010001895.1_pt1 | contig 30548 bp, 36 predicted proteins | sample 5561851 | NCBI WGS metagenome assembly JAABUX01 (sample SAMN10711883, study PRJNA513361) | rock metagenome | isolation source: Antarctica rocks | place: Antarctica: Victoria Land, Richard Nunatak red sandstone | collected 2016-01-03 | reverse complement strand
GATCCCTCAAAGCTTCCAGCTTTCGCGTAGTTCCTCCAGCATCTCCTGGCAGCCGTGCAGCCAGCGACTCCTGAGGACTTGACCAATCGTCCAGCGATCCTCGCTCTGCATATCCAAGCATCGGCTCACGAATTCAACAACCTCATCCTCGTAACCTGCGCATCCAGCTGCCTTCTCGAGGGCGTCCAGATCCCATTGGCCAGCAAGGATCAACATCTGTACTCGCGGTTGAAAGGCATGTTGAAAAGGTAGCTTGCCGACGAGGAGTGCATAAATCACCACGCCGTAGGCCCACATATCTGCCACTGAGCTCAGAAAGCCTGCTGGACTCATGATGAGCTCTGGGGAGGCATACTGGAGGCTCCCTGCGATTGATGTACTCGTCTCCGATGGACCAATGTTCCTAAGCGGCCGCCGATCCGCCGCATCCTTATATGGGTCAGGCGAACTGGGCCTGGTCCGACTTGTGACAAACTCCGCCAAGCCAAAGTCACAAAGGAGCAGATTTCCTCCATCCTTGGCGATGTCAGGGTCAGAGATGTCAATCAAGCAATTTTCGAGCTTGATGTCCCGATGTACCACCCGAACATCCTCGTGTAGGTAGCGAATAGCAGATGCCAATTGATAAGCATAACGCCGTCCAAGGTCCCGACTGAGCCCGTGTCGATTCGCCCGTACCAAGTCAAAGAGTGTTCCTCCTGTATTGAGCTTCGTGAAACAGAAGGTGGCGTACTTGGTGACATAGACCTCGATGAGTGGGAGGATGTTGCGGTGACCCAGGCAGCGCCAGAGACTGACTTCATGTTCAAAATCCGTTTGGAATTGCTCGTTCTCCAGCTCACTCTTGCCGGATACTTGTTTGGGGACAATCTTCACAGCGCGACATATACGCTCGTCGCCTTCCAGGGTGTATGCCTCTTTGACTGTACTGAAACCTCCAAAGCCGACCTGCTTGCCGATAACGTACTCTCCAACCTCTTGTCCTTCGCTATCGGGGTCCGAAAGAGCTTCCTGTTGTTCTCTGGCGAATCTCGAGAGGAAAGCGGTAGCAGGCGATTTTGATGATGATGTTGAACGTCGCGATCCTGAACGCACGCCTTGCCGGATGCCCGAATATCTTTCGAATGTGTAGCTTGCCGATCTTGAAGCAGAAGGTAACCGATGACTTTTAGGCCATGCACTCGAATTTTCGAGGGAGGTTGGGTACGGAAAGGAGGGGAAGGGAGAGCAGGCAGACAGAGGAGAGAGTAAGAGATCCATGCCTTCGGGCGGTGTCCGCGGTCCTGAAGCTGCAGTAGATACCGTAGAATTTGATGTCAGGGAGGCACCTTGCTCTAGGGCTGCGTGCTGGTTCTCGCGTGCGAGACTGTCAACAGTTGACTGCAGCAATGGCCACCGGAGACGCTCGCCTGGTGAATCAACGCTTACGCTCTGCGATGGCTCTTGGGATTCTTGGTCCAGAAGCTTGCCCGTGCCCTTGTCGTACTCCCTACAGGCTGACTCGCTATGAGATCTCGGCGGCGGTGATCTTACGGGATGAAGCGGTCTTTCCTGTGGGGTAGGGCGGCCTCTAGGTTTTGTGTTGATTGAAAGCTTTGGCAATGGTTCCTGCAAAGGTCGATGGTGGCCAGTATCCAGCGTAACCTGCGGGTGAAAGCTTATGGATGGTCTTCTTTTTCTCATGAACTCTTGCAAAGATGAGGATTCATGATATCTATACTCAGCCTCGTCACTTTTATCTGGAGGCCGCTCCATGCCGTCCGCAGCCGAAGACATTGGCACGTTGATTGGCTGTGTAACTGCATATCCCCTGTCTTGAGTGGGCGCAAGCCCTTGTAGGTCTGTGTCTGACGCTCTATGAAAGAGCTGAGATATCCCCAGAGCATTCCTAGGCCCGGTGTCCTCCGAACAGATATCCTGTGGCCGTTTGCTGACTCCATCTAAAACGTTATCGCGGCTGAGTGGTGTTTCGCCTTCGCTCGGCGGTGTATGTGTGGGGGATAAGTCATCAGAAGTGTTCTTCGGCGTCTCGAATCTATGCTGCAGACTATAGGCCATACCCCGTGGGGGATGCAGCTATCTTTACTCACCCCGCGCAACTTGCGCGAGGCTAGGTGATTATGCAGCTGCAGCGTTCTCGCGCTCCTGTCGCAATCCGTTTTTCTGGGGAAACCGTGGAAGCGGGGCAACACGGGGAAACGATTATGTATGAGAACGCCCGTCGCCGGCCAAGATGATGACTGCCTGCAACTGCTCCTGGAGTCTCCGAGAATTGCGATGAGTACAGCAGTGGATTGCGCGAGGCAGGCAGTGTTGAAAGCCTTCCTGCTTGCCTGTCTGCCCCCGTGATGATAGACCTTGTCGATGGGTTGATGTTGACCTCAAGAGCTTTGAATTTTCGAATGCTGGAGGACGCTGGAAAAAAGAAAAGAGAAGCTTTGTTTCTTGTTGCAATTGGGAACTGGAAGCTCCCTGTGCTACTTATGTAAGATGAGGGCAAGTGACAGGTGCCTGCGCCTCGGGCGATGTCATGCAGCTCTAGTTTCAAACGTGTGGTCTTGGGTAGCAAAGAAGATAATAAGAAAGAGTAATGAAAATCAAAGGCTATTGTACAAATGCGCTTCCTCCATTGTCGTTGAGTCACGAAAGGTGATTCCGGCGGGCGAAAGTTTGGGGGTGCCGACGTCTACGGCGGACGATAATTGACACTAGGACAAAATCAAACCACCAAAGGATGATAGTAGGTAGGTATAACGCGTACAGGCCTCTCTATTAGGCTTAGCGGCGAACTAGCGGGGTAAAACTTCGGGGGTAACGTCAGGGTCACGCCCGGGAGGCTGCTTCCGGGGGACACCGTTGGGGGAGTGCCCAGGGGGCTGCTTTCGGGCTCGTCCTCGGCCTTCCAGGACTGTTTCAAAGTTCATGTCAAGCATTATCGGAGAATCTGGCGAGAAGTGTCTCCATGGATTGGCCGGTCAAGCAATGAAAAATGTACCCCCAGCTCAATGTACCGCTTTAGCAGGGAAGCTGGGTGAGCCAGGCCGACAGGCCACCCGACCCAGGTGGTATAACACCCCACACGGGTGATGAAGTCTTTTGGCTCACCACCTTCTCTGGCTCCTCGACTCTTGCCCTCACAACCAAGCCGGCAGTCTTGATCCTGCAGTCACACTGGACACTTCATTTCGTCCTACAAAAACATGGGTCGCACGAAGGAATCACATGAAGAGATTTGCAAGAGAGCTGAGGCGAACGGCTACAGCTATGGAGCCCACCACGAAGAGGATACCAAAGAGGACCACACCCAATACGTGCCGAAGACTATAAGAGATCAGAAATGTGTGCTGGATCGCGACGAGGTGTAAGTTTGGACGTCGACGCGGTTACTGAAGAGCTTTTAACTAACCATCCTACTTAGGTGGGTAGCTTATCTCAAGGAAAAAGCCAACGTTAAATCGACCATCGTGTGCTGATGATACGATATCAGTCGACGCCCCGTACACTACAGGATCACAGAGTCTTCGAGCAGGGCTCCCACCTCTCAATATTACTACTACAAAGGAATTCTTTCGCTTCTATGCCTCTACTGGTAAGGGCGTGCTCGACCCCTCCAGGCGGATGACCATGGAATCTCTAAACTCCTAGGCCGAGAGGTTCTTCGCTGGGTTTACCCGAATAACCGGTAGCACCGTTACAGAGCAAGACAGATCACTTATATACAACGTACGTACACTCTAGCCTATCCCGCGGCTTTGATCTCGCTGATATAAATTCCGACAGTGGATAAGGAAGAGCTTATTCCAGCAAAACTGTTGCGACCCTAGGTATACTAGTGTCACGAGCATCTGGACGTCAGCTAGGTAGCTGGCAATGGCAACAGGGTCGGTAGGCTATGGAATAGCCTATCTGACTAAGGACTAGAAAACTAAGGAGGAAAACTACGATACATGCAGGTAACACACGAAGAGTACGCACATGCGGACGCTAAGCCGCATTGGGCAAACTATACCCGTGGCGCTAGGCCTTACATCCATGGTGTAGGTATGTCATCCATGACACTAAGTGGCGAGAAACCTACCGTACCGAGAAAAATCATAGGTACTCTAACTTTAAGTAACTTAAATTTAGTATATATATTAGTATCTCCTATATATTTATATAAGTTATGTTTAGTAGCTACTCTTAAATACTTTAAATGCCTCTTACTTAAAAAGTATGTTTATATCGTTCTCGCCTCTAATTTACGAAAAGTCTCCCTTTATCGCGTAATAGAGTTCTTTTATTATAAATCTACTATCGAACTCTTATTACTCCTAATATTTGTAAAAGGGTCGTATCCGAGCTTTAAGGCTTCGTATTATGCTAGGAAACCGTAATCTTACTTATGTAATCATTTGCCAAGGTGACAGACATCTGCCCCGGCCTCGCCCCGTACCGAGTCTCGGGTGAGGGCCACTTTTTTCTAGCGCGAGCCTAGGTGATTCTGGGTTGTCGCTTGAGCTCAAGCTTCCACGACAGCATTGTACCACATCTTCGGAGACGATTTGATCGGATGCGGAGACCAAACCCGCTCTGCTCCGATAGGTCCTCTGGATTTATGCAAGTGGACAACCAACAAGGCGAAGAGGCAAATTGGAGAGAATTGAGTGTGACGTAAATTGCTCAGTGCAGGTCATGCGGAGAACTTGAACAAAAGGGTATAGAACTAAGGCATTTTATCCAGATAGGTCTAATCCGGTACTTATACAGATCACATCACTGTCACGGGGCATTCGCTCCCGAGAGCCAAATTACATTTACTCAATACACTCGCCTTCCTCAAACCTCCCATATATCTCGATTGAGATTTCTGGACTGAGACCATCTGTTTGCATCGTCTCTCTTCCGCGACTTACGAACGCACAATGCCACAATCGGCGAACCCCTTGAAGCTCGAGACTCTGCAAGCCACAAGCATATCGAAAACAAATTCTCCGAACCATGGAACCCAAAGCACCCTACCAATCCTGCCCATAACGACATCTCAGCCAGACGTGCGACAAAGCCACGCTATCATTGTTATTCTGCAGTTGACCGCCGTCACCTTTCTAACAAGCATTACGACTGGCCTAATAACTGTCTCCATCCCACGTATTGCAGCTGATATAGCCATTCAACCACAATTGTACTTCTGGTAAGCATATCTACCCTAACCGAGGTGAGAATCCTTGTGGACACGATCTTGAAATGTCTCTACTACGAAATTCCTAGTGCTGATTCCATTAACAGGCCGTTGTCCGTCTACGGGTAGCTATTCCATTCTCTCTCGCTCGCACGCACTACTAGCTACCTCGGAGAATTAACATAATTACTCAGATTGACAAGTGGCTCATGCCTCCTAATTGCCGGGGCTGTCGCCGACGTTGTTGGCAGCCGCCCCGTCTTCCTTACCGGCTGCTTCCTCCTCTCCTGCTTCGTACTCGCATGTGGCCTCGCCCGTACCGGAATCGAGTTGATCATGTTCCGCGCCATGCAAGGAATAGCAGTAGCGCTCTGTCTGCCCACCTCGGTAGGCATACTCACCAATGCCGTTGCTAGCGGTAAGAGACGAAATGTGGGATTTGCCTGTATGGGACTCGGGCAGCCGCTTGGGTTTTCTTTGGGTCTCGTGCTCGGCGGGGTTTTCGTCGATACGATTGGCTGGAGGGCTGGATGGTACATGTGCGCTGGGGCGATCATGGTGTGCCTTCTTGTTGGAATATGGACTATACCGGCGGACTCGCTGATGCAGCCTCCGACTTTGAAAAGGCTAAAAGCAGACATAGATTGGATAGGAGCGATTTTTGCAACAGCGTGCTTGGCTTTACTTGCTTACGTGCTGGTGTGAGCTCTCTGAACCCACTTCCCCCATACTTTCAGGTCACTAACGATACTCTTATAGTATCATCTCAACCAGCGCTTCATATATCGGACATGCTAACGTCATCGCGCCATTGACCGTCAGCCTATTACTGATTCCGGCCTTCGTCTTATGGGTCGCCAGGCAAGAACGACTTCAGAAGCCAGCTTTGATACCCAACTCGTTATGGAGAAAGTTACCCTTCACCAGTATGTGCCTCATAGTCCTCCTCTCATATGCAGTTATGCAGACCATGGAACTCTTCTGCGGTCTCTTGTAAGTCCACCACTTCAATCTTTCTGGAAGACTGCGGGGATCGCTGACGGCCAACGCAGTTGGCAAGAGGTGCAACTACTTTCCCCGCTTCAAGCATCTGTTCGCTTCCTGCCGAGCATGATTCTGGCTGCGATATTGAACCTTGTCACAGGTCTCATCGTTGAAAAGTTTCCAGTGATCTGGCTGGTCCTGATCTCGTCGGCTCTTGGTGCATTGGCCCCCTTACTAATGGCACTTAATTCGCCGCGCTGGCCATACTGGTACGCGGCATTTCCTGCGCAGTTGTTCGAACCGCTCAGTCCTGATGGTGCGTTCAGCTATGGTACGATACGCGAGAAGCATAGATCGCTAATGGCCACTTATCTAGTGATATTCACAGTAGGTATCCTTCTAGTTTCCGAAATGTTCCCAGACCGGACACAGGCGCTTGCAGGTGCGGTTTTCAATACCGTTGCTCAGTTCGGCCAAGCTGTTGGACTGGCTCTCATTGGAGTCGTGTCGGATTCAGTGACGCACAATTCGAAGTTTACCGACAAAGCCTCACCTGACGCGCTTTTGACTGGGTATCGGGCCGGGTTTTGGACATGCACCGGATGGATGATCCTGGCTTGCTTCGTCGGCGCGCTCGGTCTTCAGAAAAGCGGCAGAGTTGGCTTGAAGAGGGATTGAGCAATCTCCATCGCGGGAAGAGAGTAGATCAGAAGCTGGGGAGTATGAGATTGTAGCAACTGAAACCAAGAAAAAGAGTAGGCATTAAAATCCTATACCTTAGAAGCTGCAAGACCGGGTGAGGTCGGAGAATTAGCTAGCGAAAGCCTTGATGTCGTACAGATCACTTCTCGACCTTGTCCCGTGTAAATATAGCTCTTTAGACAGATGCAGGTGCCGTCAAGGTTCCATGGGATCTAACACACAAGCCTTTTCAGGCAAGTAACCCGACCAATCTCAAGAAGCAGTGCTGTCTCTACCATGGACCCCACCTTACTCAGCTTCTAAAGTTCAACTTCGAAGTTAAAAACGAAGAGTCGCATCGCTGCAATAGACGTGTTTCGCGAATGTAGAGCGGACAGTATAAGAACTCGTGATTGAGCTCTACATAACACTGACATAGATATTGACAGAGCTTCCGTTGACGGAGTGGATGTTCCACCTATTTCAAGCAGCTTTCATCCACCATCAACCTCTTAGGTACCACGCTGAACCATCGCCGCAGCTCGTAAATAAACGTGAAAACGGGTACCCTGTTCTAACGGTACACTCATCTTTACATGGAAAAAAAAACCTCATCCAGAGTTTGACCAAATCGCAAAATTTATGTCTGAGCAGTCTTGAACATTCCCAGCCCCAAAGTGGACCGTTGTTCTTTGCCTATTCTACGTGAGATCATGAGCCAAGCTCGGATCTTGCAAGCTAATCGGAGCGCAAGGATGCTACGCAAGCGGAAAGCGTGCTCCGCTAAACCATACATCTGAGCACTTCCTTCCATGGCAATAGAAAGCTAACGATCTTCATGAAATGGGCTATATAAGTAATACCCCCATTCCGAGCGTCGAGCTACTGTGACGCCTGCGGAAAAAAAACCCTTGAATTCTTCGAATTTGACCGAGCCTTATCCAGTATTGTTTCCCTCAAGAAAGTCCCCAAATAACATCAATTTTCACCCCGTTTCAAGCATATTCAAACGTTGCGGACAAGCCTGGCAGTAACCCAGGGGTATAAATAGTTTAATTGCCACCAGTTGATACTTTCCATGTCAACAAACGTCATTGACAGCCCATGAGACCGGAGGACTTACAAGCTCTTCCGACCAGTACTACGAGGGTGTGTTGCCCAAGATCCCCCAAGCACAACGTTATGTTTGCCGTCCATGAAATCGGCTTGACAGACCGTGAGCAGTGGCATATATACTCAATTCCGAGAACGGGCATACCTGTGTACCCGGGATAGATATCCATGGGCTTGAACTTCTCGTACGGCTCCAGCAGAGAGCTAGTCCACTCCCAAGCGCCCCCCATGTCGCCCAGTCCAGACAGCCTGTTGCCGTTCTGCGTAATTGGCATTGGATGGAAATGTTGAAGTCCGACATTGCAGCCTGCTAGGTCGACGAAAATGTGCTCGGGATCAGGCCCCCCTGACGCCTGATTGGCTCTACTTACTCCGATCCTTATACCTTTCTGCTGCTCGACAAGGTCATGAATGCTGCGCACTTCGTTGAACGTTGGAATACGGCATCCGGCCCACTTCGCATACCCGGACAATTCGTTAAAGGAAGCCATCACTGGCCAATCTGCGGCCAGATGGAGAGAAACAGGGCCGTAGACTGTCTTGATGAAGGTGGTGTTGAAAAAGGAGCTTGATTTGGCATTGGCTTCGTCTTCGGTCTGCATCCCGACTGCCTTCGAAGTCCATGTGATTGGGATGTTACTGCCGGTCTGGACAAGGTATGTAGCATATTCGCCATTGCTGACCGGACGAGCCTGTGCCTCAAAAGCCGGCACATCCACTTCGTAAGGGGGCCTCTCATTGTCCCAGGCAAAAAAACGGTCAGGTCCTTCATTATTTTCCGGATCGGAGAACCCATGAGTAATTCGACTTGCCGGCACCTTGAGCCATTGATTCTCAACCCTCTCTTCCAAGGCCTTTCGGGCCAAACTCTGGAAATCAGGTGCGGGCTCTGGAGGCGCCATCACTCGATCACTCTGTAGGAGCAGGTAAAGGAATGTTTCCAAATGCAAGCCTGTTGATGCGTATTAGCCTTGATTCTGGTGAAAGGTTTTTCTTCCCAAGGAAAGGGTGGTCTGACGCACCCTCATGCTCAAATCCAATCCACAGAGCTCTCCCCACTTTACGATCCGACCACGACGTTCCGTTTTCGTATAGGGCAGTAATCCTTTTGCAAACCTGTGCTCGAAAAGCAAGGATCTCTGCGACCGCTGGCCATTCATCCGGGAGTTCACTGTGACTATGACAGTTCTCTGGGTTATCAACATCTGGATCAATTCCTCGCTCGAAGATGAGAGAGTAGTAGCTGGGTTCAATGGGCTGGCCATTCGTGGCTCGAGTGAGGTGTATGTCCTCGCTAACAAGTCTTTAGCTGTGCTCTTCTGCAGCTCGGAAATTTTATACAAGGTTGGGATATGGCCCAAGTAGAAAAGCAAAGGGTTGCGGAGTGGAATGGGCTTCTCCATCAACGCCTCCCTAGGGATCATCTTCGTGGTCACCATGTCCCAAGCTTCCCAAAGCTTTCGCCATTCCTCTAAGCTGGGAACAGGCTGCGGTGCGTACTGACGGGGATGTAAAGGAAAAGCAAAGCTACTAGTGAGAGCCATGGTATTGAGAAAAGCTATACCGTATGTTGATGCTGCGAATGTCAATTTTCTTCTAGTCTTTCACTGGCGGTGTTCCCTCAGCTCATGATGCACATCATGCACCATGAGGTGTAGAAATCGTAGCTGATGCTACCTTCCAATCCTTCCCACCCCGTGCTGACCCATCTCACTCTTACTTGACATAAAGCTACCTCTTCTGAGGCTTCCCCGAATGCAGTGCATGCGCTGCAGCGATGATTTGCGGAATCCTCGGCAACTGGTTGAGTCATGTCTGGTGAGGGGTTTAACCCGCGCCGACACTGCTATGACAATTCATGCAGCTTATTCTCGAGTGCAGGAAACATGTGATCATGTTTGGAGTCAGCTTATGCTCTCCGGCTGTGTCATGACTGAGAATACGATCTTCATCCGAACTCCTAACGGATCCAATTATCGTACTGCTTGTCATAATATCGCTTAAGTGAGGTTGCATAATGAAAGCCTTAGTAAGATAGAAAATCATATCTCGTGCAGAAATGCGGGGCTGTAGAATACACAATAGTTATTTCATAGGATAGTGTGGGACTTACCACCACGCTGCAGGGTGATGTGTTCGATACTTCGAAATGGCCGTCCGTCGAAGGGTAGCTCCTTGGTTGAGAATACGATCTTTATCCGAACTCCCAACGGATCCAGTCATCGTACTGCTTGACATAATACCGCTCAAGTGAGGTTGCATAATGAAAGCCTTAGTAAGATAGAAAATCATATCTCATGCAGAAATGCGGGGCTGTAGAATGCATTACGCTGCAGGGTGATGTGTTCGCTCCTTCGGAATGGTCGTCCGTCGAAGGGCAGCTCCTTAATACACGTAAGGTCAAACAAAGCCCCAACTTTGGTATGGGCATTGTTTTCAGCTGTTTAGCAAGATTCTTCTCATAGTCCTAGCATTAAAAACTCCACTCAGACTTAGCTCCCCACCACTACCTTTCTCCACCACAATGGCAGCCGAGCCCGGCAAACAAAGCACAGCCAACAGCAAACAACCCCAAGACCTCTTACCAGCCTGGGTGAATCCGGACTGGGACCGCCTCCTCGAAGTCAAGACTTCCGGGGGCTCTTTCCGCTCTTGGGCAGCTTCAAAGGTCGACCTACCCCCAGGCGCCCTCTTCGCCCGCCTCTCAGGAATCCACCAGCAGATTCCCCAGAGCTACAGCACCACGCAAGCGGGGCGTGACCTCCACGTCGAGCTCAACAGCAACATCCACTTCACCAACCACTCCTGCGACCCTACGCTGGAATGGCACATGGACAAGTTTGAGATCCGCGTGAGAAGTGACCGCGCCTTGAAGAAGGGAGAGATGTTGAGTTTCTTCTATCCCAGCACCGATTGGACGTTAGCGCAGCCGTTTGATTGTTGGTGCGGAGCCGGAGATGGGAAGTGTTGCAAGCGAATTGAAGGGGCGGGGAAGATGGATGAGGCGGTCTTGAAGCGGTATTGGCTGAATGGGTATATCGAGAAACTACTCGCAGAGCGGAAGGAGGGCGAAAGTAAGAGTGGAGGGGAATGAGGGAGCGAGATTGCGGACCTGGCCCCGCCCAAGCACTTTCACATATACTTCTGGGCGCGAATTTTTATAACGTGAGCAATTGAACATTATTGCAGGCCGTGTTTTCCATAAAAACTTAACTCGTTCATGCCCTGGAGTATTAACGACTCAGGAACGGACAATTTGTTGAATGGCGCAACCAATGGGTCAAATTCCGGCGTAACGTGGCTACCCGTGGGCATCGAGGACTAGTAGCCTATATCGACCGATCGTACGATCCCTTGTATATGTATCGAACACCTCTTTTAGCCAGGTTAGGCCTATTTCGTTATTTGTCCAGCCATTCTCGCTTACGCCGATTGACCAATCGTACGGTAGAAGGCCATCTTCGTACCAAGCCGCCTGGTGCATCACCGCTTCGAAAATGACGAGCGGTGGAATCGTAATAGCGCGCGCACCTACGGTCTCGATGCTCTCTGATGGCCGAGTAAATAGCGGTAAACCGCCGCTGGGAGGGTTTGCGACCGCCGCTGCTCCGTGCTGGTCTGTGCCAACCATCTGTCTATTAAGATACTGGGGTAGAGTAACGGCGGCTTCGTATTCTAATCCCTGACTGCCAAGTCTCACATCAAACGTCTCGTCGTGGAAGGTGAAGCCTCTGAACAGACGTGATCTGTCAGTGTTGAATCATCGAGGAAGGCTCTTGGAATCTCACCCAGCCGCCGAGCGCGCCACAGAAATCGGCGGAGTACTAAGCGAACCTCCGCTCTTATCACGATCCTCGGAGGTATAGTCGTCGCTGGTATCGATGTCGTCGTCCGGGACCATGAATAGATTATCTGTAACATGTCAGCCCACTGTCTCCTTTCTGCCGAAACGGACAATCCACACCTACCTTGGCTGCCCCCGGCTTCACCTGCATTGTACTTCGGTACCCAGGCCGGAGGAGGTCTGAATATGGGACGTTTGAATACGGGACATTCGAGGTCTGGCGGGGGTGTCTGATGTCTTAGTGAAGTGCCGAGTGCTTTGTGCTTCTTCGCTGGAGGAACGGCATCGTCATCGGTATCGCTGTCGTTATCGGCGTTATTATAGCTCACCGTAGGATTGCCTAGAATCATTAGGCCATGTTTGTTGTAAGGGAGGCATCCGCACTGACCTGAACGCAAGGCCTCTCTGCCCCGCATTGAGTCGCCTTTGCCTGAAGCAGGCAATACGGACGCTTGCGTGTCCAGTGGCTTAAAGCGCGTCTCCGTTGGCACAGTGTTTGGATCTTGACCGCCGTCAGGCTGGAAGACGCGTCCGGTGTTGGGTTCCCCCTCTTCTACTCCGTCGTCCGCTTCCGCGGCTTCATCATTCTACTGATCTCCTCTGCGCCCGCATGTCAAAGGATCAGGCGGGGAGTCTTTGCACTCGGGTTCGCAGTTTCGTTTGTCATGGGTCGACGTCGACAGGAGGGGGCCATCAGGGGTTAGAGGGGAGGTATCTGAGGTAGGGAACGCTTTCAGGGGTGCGAAATCGTCATCGAAGACGCTCGAGAACTCACCCGAGTGGTCCTTCTCGCTAGGCAGGTCTGCTATGCTTGGGGGCTGGCAAAATTGAGTGTAATCGAGGTCGGCAGAGTCTATTGTGGAGCGAATATGCAAAGAGAATTAATAGAGGGCACCGAGAGACGGAGAATTCTGACTGGCTTTTGAATTCGTATGCAGGATGAGCAGAGGGGGCGGAGGACCTTATATGTGTTTTCTGGGCCTCGCTCCTGCCGGACGCTGCCATTTTCTCCCCCACGCGAACAATGTGTTCTGCCGCCCAAAGTGGGCCCCTCTTTCACCTAACTCTGTCGATCGTCCTCCTCTGGCCACCACTGCTCGATCCCACCGCGCCGAGGTTGCGCGAACCTCAACCACTCATCCCACATGCGAGTGCACGCCCCGGTGTAGCTGCTGCCTCTCATCCAATCCTCCCTCTGCGCAGGCCCAGCGCCACGTCACCTCGGCGCTCTCCTGCACCTCATACACTCCATCCACGGCAAGCAACTCGCAAGCGTTGCTCAGCCTCTCACGGTTCCATTTCCCACCTTCCGCTCGCCCAATCCAGGCTCCACTCCCGGGGACGGAGCGCACTTCGCAGTACAAAGGCTAGCTGAGTTCTCACGACTTCGGTGCTGATCGTCCAAGCTCCGGCAATGGTCCACAGCAAGAATAAGTTCACAAGCCGGGGGCCTTTTGCTGGATCATGTGAGGGGTCGGCGTCCTCAAAAACGCCGCATAGCGAAGTGTCGCGCCTCCACCAGCCCAATCCCCGATTCAATCACTGCAAATCAGGTGCAATATCGCCAGAGGGCACAGTTGTATCAAGTCTTCTAGCTGGCATCTGAACGAAAATTCACCGGTGAAGACTCGGCGAAGTCTCGGCGAAGTGTGAATTTTAGTACTGAGCGCCGCGAGGCCATCTTGACTTCTCATCGGCTTTCAAACCCACTTTCCATTCCTGCCTGACACCACCGATCTTCGATCTCTCGTGGCACACCATAGCGACATCTCAAGAGCCGCGTGATGTGTCTGATTATCAGCCGTGTATGCAGCGTTCAAGATATTCAGCTATGACGGTCCTTCTCCAAGCTCTTTCATCCTCCAATCGGTAGCTGCAAGACTCTAAAGAAAGATGTATCACACCAGGATCTTGTCTCAGCAGCTGACACTTCCCAACCGCCTCATCCGGTAGTCTTTTGCTTGTAAACCACTACTTCCCGATCTAGACAGTGCTAAGGGCTGCGATCGCTGTCTCACCTGACGACCGCCGAAATCCAGGCGAGCCGAGCTCGATCGACGGGGCCGATTCATTCCAAGCTGAATTGATTCGAGGAAGCTCAGCAGACCACCCCGTATATCAATGCGCTAATTACATCGGCGGCGCCGTAAAAAAGAACCCTGCTCAGGTGTGTGAGGCATATTCGATTCGTCGTCGTCGCGAGCAGATTCCACTGGCCTGGCGCCCTCGCCAGGCCAGTGGAGAGCTCGTCGAATCTGTAGAAGGTGCTGGGTCAAGCGAAGCAGCATGGCAGCTAAAGCGCAGCAACACGCGTCGAAGAAATGTAGAGTGATGCTAAGGCAAACATGACGGATAGAATAGTCGACAGAGAAGGGTATCTTGGAAGAGTGGTCTGGATCGTAGCATCATGGCGATAATCAAGTCAGAAGCATAAGGGGTCGCGATCGTAGGAGAGAGCCTTGGACCAAGTTCGATGTCGTTGATGCGGGAAGCGATTGTCGCAGCTGAGGCACCCTAGAACGCAGGTCTTAGCGAGTTGTCACAAGAGGGGCATATGGGGGCCATCAGACATAAAAGCTATGCGAGCGAGAAGCACTGTCAAGGTGAGAGCAGAAGAAAGAACGGATTGAGAGTGTTGAGAATACGAGGGACGTATTGTGAGAGCTTGATGGATCGAGGTTGATGTTGATACCGCCGTATCGTCGCCGCTTTTCCAGTATTCTAGGTGCGCCTGAATCTCACTCAAGCGATCCGTGCGACCACAATGACCACGACCGAGCGAATCACAAACGTACTTTAATGAGATCTGAAGCGACGTCAAGGCGGCGCTCACCCAGTCTCGTCTTGGCAACGCCGTTAAATCTCGGCCATGACGTGGGAGCAAGGTCTCTCGCTTGTGGATGAGCTCACAGGCCCTGAAAAGCTTTGGATAGACATCCATCAGCCATACGACTCGTGGCTGAGAGACGGTTACCAGGTGAACCCTCCTACTTCTATCAAGTCTCTAATCTCATTGCTACAGTACCAGATAGGCGCTAAGCGTCGTTCAAGTAAGTACGATACCACCGCTGATGGATGGTCACACTGCCTTGAGAGTCCTTATCCAAACTCCAGCAGAGGCAATATGACCCAGTCCATGAGGATTCAGAGTCGCGATATTCCCCACATCTCATGATTCCAGATCATCTATGCATACATACACCCCCCCAGGCATATAGAAAAGAAGCTCGTAGCGGTTTCCAACATCTTCTCCCTCATTGCTCGAGTCCCACATATCTTGGAGCATCACTTTTCCGTTTTCGAGTCCTCTTCCGGCAACTTCTATGACTTGAGATTGCCTGCCAGTTGGAAGTAACGAACCTAGTGATATAGCTGAGGTGCCCCCATCTCAACCGCATCCGCCCTTTAGCCTTGAGCTGCCTCTCTGGAGCACGATTGTATCACGCCTCAGCGCGCCTCGGGCAGGATTGACGCGTAACCCTCCTTGATCGGTTCACAATGAACTACGCCCCGCCTGCGAAAATCGGAGCTTAGCCTCTGTTAGAGGAATATCGCCATCCGCATAAGCTTCCGCGACGGCGACTGGGTCAGATCTGTGATATCCTTCGGTCGTTCCCCTTGATGCTTCCATTTTGTCCGGGCACAGATAAAACCGGCGTTTTACACTGTAGAAATCCCACACATGATCGAGTACTCGTTGACGCTCCCTATCAGGCCATCCCGAGAGTTCACCAGTTAGGAACATTGACGACAAATTGCGCATGTTTGTGATATGCCACCACAGCTTGTTCTCCTCTGCGGTGAGGGCCTGGTGCCACTCCATCTTTGCTGGCGGTGACCACAATCCGCTGACATCTGCCTTGGTATGAATGTAAACTGTTTCTCGATTGCCTCGACAAGGTTGCCCATTCACACGGACCCTGAGACCTGGCCCAAGCTTCTTCTTCAATTTGTCACAGGTCATAGCAACGTGTATAATGCTATCACAAAGCTCTTCAGCTGCTTTGTAGGATCCGCGGATTTCAACAATAGCCGTACGCAATTGTTCCCAGCCAAGTAGCTGTCGAAGGCCGATGTTCGGATCGTCTTTGCTATAAGGATTGAGTATGGCACTACCAACCAGGATTGTAAGACGCGTGAATTGTGTTTTCGGATTCACGAGCGAAGATGTAGCAGGTGGGTACGGTACAGAAGCCATCAAGCTGGGAATGTCGGCGCACTTGACGATGAAATGGTTGTGCCTGTAATATGTCTCCAGGAGCTCGACGACCATGAGTGGAAGTGCATTGCAGAGGGTGAGTAGAATGCCACTTTGGAGAGATTCTGCGATTGGCATGAAGCCGTTGACTGAGTCGAAATAGATGGGTAGATCATGACTGACGAGAAGCAGATCGTAGATCTGATCGCGAAGCTCGCGCGGTAACGATAGGAAGCCGGTCCCTCTGGGAACGGTCGTCAAATTCCACATCTTGATGCGGTCGTGGGCAGAAGGAAAAATGGGGCTGCTGCTTTAAATTGCCGCCAATTCTATGGAATGTAGCGAGTTGTTTTCAATACATGCGAGGTAAACAGATCGTTCGGACCACCACCCGGACCACTGCTCCAGCAGTCATGCACCACGCTGTGTCTGAAGCTGGGGGCTCTAAATCCTTCAGCGCTGTCGTGAAGCCGTTTTGGAGTTGCTCGATCGAAGTGTTCGGACTTCAAGAACGGTCCTGAATAACAGCATCAAGGCTGTCCATTTGGCGTACGCCCTTTACGATTTCTGCAACACCCGAAATGATTTGTCGCTGTACAGAATGTTTCGTTGACTCTTGTTTCATTCACTCTTCTGCTACATTAGACAATGGAATCACCGACTTCACATGCTCGAGGATCTTCGCCGCCGCTACACCTGGTTGCAACTCGGTAACGTCTAGTTCCAGCTCTGCTTGAACTTGGAACCTGTATATCTCCCCGCGCTTTCGAAACCCATTGAGTACTTTGGTATCAAGCAGCAGGCCCTTTCCCCCATCGACCAGACTGAGCCTCTCTGGAGATTGGATCCTATGTTCGTTCTCCGCGGGTTGACATGTAAGGATGATGGGAATGAATGGACAACGTCGTTGCTCTGCTGCTTTTTTGTATTCTTCAGCTACGGATATACCGGACTCATTACTGGTCTGGAAGTCGGTGAAGATGTAGCTTGGATTTCTGAGCGTTAGCTACTCCGTGTTCTTTGGATGGGCTTTTGCAGAACACCACGCACGTTTGTCTGAAAGTGTCTGGAACTGTAGCCAGAGTATTGAAGAGCGCAGATCGTAGTTGCCGACGAAGTGTTAGGTAGTATGAGCTCGAGCGCTCGAGAATCGAGCCAGCAAGGTCGATGTGAAGGTGATTGTGAACCTACGAAGGCTTTCAGCAGGTATCACTAGCATTGTCGTACACACATCGCAGTTGCTTGCTTTTAATGGCAACAAGGCGGGTATTAAAGGACTTACCACACGTGCCCTCCCATCCATCTGCTTCTCCAATTCCTTGGCGATTGTGTGCTTTCCGACCCCAGGCCAGCTGTTGATATAGATGATTGGATGAGGCATTCTACAATTTCCCCCACACACACGTCATTCAGGTATGTTGAAAGATACCAATGTTTAGTGTTGGATCTGGCTGATGGTATATATGTTCTCTTGATAGAGGAACTTTCGCATTGTTTTGGTGAAGAAGGTGGGAGGTTGGGATGATTCACAGGTCGATGACTCAAGACATAAGTGCCGCACGATAACTGAGCACGCTCAAATTATCGAATAAAATACCTGCCTTTCATCTCAAAGTGCAGGTTCATGAATCCAATCGAATAGTGTTCGAAGCCGTATGGAGGTCAATATGACAGGATCTAGGCGGAAGATACGCTCAACTCTTTGTGGCGCAGAGCCCTTTGCTTCGACAGCACTAGAATAATGGTTCCATTACGTACGATGGACTGTTGAATACAGCCTCATTCTCATGCATGCTCACTCAGCATTTACATGACCAGATGCGCAGAGGAAACTCTTGGATCGGATATTCGGGTCCCGGATACCCAGTACTCCCGGTCCAAAGTTGCGATGTAACGCGCTTTACAATAGATTATAAAGTAAGGTTTTCTACGATGGAAGCACCCGAGCACAAGCGTCAATGTAATATTGTATGACAGTCTTCATTGGTCACCGTATGAAATCGAGCTTGCCATTTCCAGATGTGATTATCAAGCTTAAATAACCTCGGTGCTAGAAGCAGATCCCGGAGGCCGAATGGGGTTCAAGCGGCCGAGAGATGACAGTTGCGGGGGGCTCCACCAAAGGTGATGACATATTAAACTTATCATCATCAAACAACATGATGTTCATATATGTAGTTCAATGTTCCGCTCAGTGCAACGAGCAGCTCAACTGTCCTCCCACCTCAGAGCCAGAACACCAATTGACAAGATTAGCAAGCTCAGCATCCTCAGCAGTCCAGCAAAGATGTCGCACCTGTTCGAAGATGCGACGCCATCAGAGGTGAAGAATGCAAAGGTGAGAACATGCGCATTTGAAATGATCATGATAAAAGGCTCATAACAGTCGCAACAGGGTCTTCATCTCATTACCATGAATACGCCCAACGGCCAGAAGATACAGATCATGCTTGAAGAACTCCACGAAGTCTACGGAACGGAATGGACTACAACCCTCATGTGATTGGCTCTCCCAGCTCCTATACTTCTACCCTCAACTCTCTGACAACGTCCAGCAACATCATGACCAACGAGCAGAAGAAGGATTGGTTCCTTCGCCTAGACCCGAATGGGCGTATCCCCGTCCTCCTCGATCATACGCAATCTCCGCCCTTCCCCGTTATGGAGACCTCCGCCGAGCTGCTATACCTCCTCAAGTTCGCGGACAAGGACGATGTTTTCGGTTTCAAAGACGAGCTCGAGAGGAGCCAGGCATTGCAATGGCTATTCTTCTGGGTATGAGTGCCACAGTCCTTGTTCCAAATTCATGCCCGACCATAAGGCATGATGCAGGAACATCATCCCCCTTATGATTCTGTCTAAGCCGCTACACAAATCCTACCGACCGGACATGCAGTTTATGGATGGCAATGCTGACTGCGACACGCAACCTACAGCATGGGAGTGGTGCACCCTACCAAGGGCAAGTCAATCACTTTGCGAAATTTGCAAAGGAGAAGATCCCTTGTATGTCTACGTCCACACCCCCATTACATATACGTAAGGAAGAATGGCTGATAAACTGCTACCAAAGACGCCATCGAACGCTTCCGCAACGAGACCCTCCGCGTCTATGGCGTGCTGGAAATCCAACTGAGTGGCAAGTACACCGGCACACCGCGCGAGTATCTGGCCGGAGATGGGAAGGGCAAATACTCCGTCGCGGACATTGGGACTTGGCCGTGGATTAAATCCTGGGAGTTCTCTGGCTTCACGCAGGAGGACATGAAGCCTTTCCCACATTTGTTGCAGTGGGTTGAACGGATTAGCAAAAGGTCTGCGGTTCAGAGAGGGATTGGTGAGAAGTACAAGCCGAAGTAGATCGTTAGATGTAGGACGAGAGGTCAGCAGTGATAGCCATCTGAAGGATAAGCACGAAAGCATTTTCCAACGCTCTGTATCACTGTTTTTTACACAATAGTCCTAACAATCATCCAAACGGGTCCTTCAGCCTTCGATAAACTCATAGAACCGGAGGTTGCTGCTCTCTAGGCACTACCTGGTGTTGTTGGCAGCGTCGTGCATTAAACAAGTGGGGGTCCTGCTCTTCAGGAATCAGCCCTATATTGTAATGATCGGCAGGGTCCAAGTTCGAGCTAATCTCGCTTATCTACAGGTAAGATCTGGTGACGTTTCGCGCTAAGCCCATCTATACCTACCTTAATTTTGTAGAGATATCCAGACTGCCCCAGCTAACCACTGTAATGGCGCAAGATCCAGATGAGCGGTCGCCGCTGCTCCGAAATAGTGATGCAAATGGACTCGAGGACGGATCTCAAGAGGTACCGTATTAGATGTATTTATGAAGGCTTGTACCTAATGACTACGCAGATTATCGTTGATTTCTCCAAACAAGACGCCGAGAATCCCCGAAATTGGTCCAAGGCACGCAAAATGGTCAATGTGGCTATAATAGCCTTAATGGCAAGTGAGCGACATCTGGGCAATCACTGTGCATGTCATGCGAATACTACTGAATGATCATCCAGTTCTCTCGCCACTGGCATCGAGTATGTTCACTCCTGGCATCGAAGAAATTGCAGCAGACCTTGGCACCTCCAGCGAAGTCGTTGTCGGCGCTACCACCGGTTTCGTCGTCTTCCTTGGCCTGGGTCCTCTCATTCTTGCACCGCTATCAGAGACCTTTGGAAGGAGAAAGCTGTACTTGATTTGCTTTTCTATCTTTGCACTTCTACAGATTCCCACAGCGCTCAGCCCGAACGTGGAGAGTCTGATAGCGGTGAGAGCGATCAGCGGGTTCTTTGGCAGTACGCTCCGTTTCATCCATCTTCGTCACGTTTGTATGCCAGATCAGACGTTGACAATGCAATCTAGGCGTTGGTATCGCAAACGGAGGAGGGACCATCAGTGACATGTTCCATCCAAGTGAAAGAGCGTAAGTTGAAGTGTTGTGTAGCGTTCATCATCTTCAGTTTCATTCTCTCGAACCTGACCATTGTTCAGCGGCGTATTCGGATGGTACCTTCTCGGACCACTTCTCGGACCCACATTAGGTCCCCTGTTCGGCGGCATAATAGTGCAATACATAGGCTGGCGCTGGATCTTCTGGATCCTCACCATCGTCTGTACCTTCAACACAATAACCGGCTTCCTTTTCCTTAAAGAAACCTACGCCCCCATCATCCTCGAAGCCCGCAAAACCCACCTCCAGAGTTCCTCTTCCCCCTCATCCACAAAGAAATACCGCATACCCAACCAAGACGACCGTCCCTTCTCCACAAAACTCGCAGCCAGCATGGAACGCCCCCTCAAAATCCTCTTCACCCAACCCATCGTCCTTACAATGGCCATCTACCAAGCTATCCTCTTTGCCACAACCTACAGCCTTTACACAAACTTCCAATCCATCTACGGCGACCGCTATGGCTTCACCACCACCCAAGTCGGTCTCACCTACCTCGGTCCCGGCCTCGGTTTCCTGCTCGCCGTCTGCTTCCTCGTTCCCAAAATCGACACCGTCTACAACACCCTCGGACGCAGAAACAACGGCGAAGCCAAACCCGAATACCGCCTCCCTCTCGCCAATATCGGCGCCGTCTTCATCCCTCTCAGTCTCTTCTGGTTTGCGTGGACGGTAGAGTATCGTGTGCATTGGACGGTGCCCCTGCTCTCCACGGTGTTTTTTGGATTGGGACAGATTACGATCTTGAATACCGTGCAGAATTACTATATCGATTCCTTTTCAAAGTATGCCGCTTCGGCTATTGCGGCCGGAGCGGTTTTCAGAAGTATCGTCGGAGGCATAGCGCCGCTTGGTGCGTCGGCATTGTTCGAGAAGGTTGGGTTTGGGTGGGGGATCAGCGTGTTTGCGTTTATGAGCTTGGCGTTAAGTCCTGCCCCATTGTTGTTCATGCGCTTTGGGGAGCATTTGAGGGAAGCATTTGCGATTGATTTGGATACATAGATTAGAGCATTTGATCATTCGCCTTTTTCACGGTTCGGCAACCTTGTTTGAGCATTTCCGATGCAGAAAGTGACGGAGAGATGGATAAGATTGTTATATTCGTTGGATTGTACTGATACATAGGTGGTCATGCTGACTTTTGCAAGGATGAATAGGAGTGGGTCTCATTCGGCAAAAGTCACAAACACTAGAAAATCTTCGCTGACTTTCAAGGGACAGCAGATTGAAACCTGATCATTGGGAAAGCCGGTCGCTGGAATTCAATATGAGTAAATTCAATGTGAGTACAAGAGTCCTCAAGCTTCTTGAAAACCAGATTTTGCCAGATAATTACAGTCCACGTCCCTTCTCATCGACTTCAGAAGATCCCTGGCAACTTAGACGCCTACTTATTGGGGGATCATGTAATACATTCAGTAGCCAAAGCAGCTACTGGGAAATGGTAGGATTTGATTTTCAGACAGAAGTTGGACTTAGAATACTTAGCTCTCACTTGATATGCCTACAAGTGGCACGCCAAACCTCGATAGAGAGTGGTGCAGCCGCCGATACAGGTAAGTCTGGAGCTGGGAATTCACCAACGGCCTTTCACCAAGGACTTTGAATCGATGAGATTGCTACTCTAAATCCGGCATCTAAGGGTTTCTGCACATACCTAATGACTTCGTTCGCAATTCGACGCCGGCATTGCAATACGGTCAGTCGAAAGTACACTACGATCATGTCGAGACTTTATAACTTATAACACTCGAGTTTCGGAGAGGCCTATGGCATCTACACCATAATAACCCAGTCGGGCTCAATCAAGTCCCTGCAAAGCGGCCATCTGGCAATGTCAGCAAGCCCAAGTCTGTTGGAATTGATCGCTTGCAAGTGAGTCAAGCTTGAAAGAAAGGTCACACTTGTATGCATGAATGGAAGAGCGTGCAATGTCGCCATCTCCAACAAAAGCCCGAACTGTCCTGATAGACTACAGCACTCCAGAACACCCGGATCTAGCGTTCCACAGCTCCAACCTGAGTGCTTTTGTCCTCAGCTCCGTTATCATAGGGCTCCAGCCTGTCGAATGTTCTGATTCCACCGAAGGCCCTGATCTTCGGCTCTGACAGAGGGTGATCTCTAGGTTCTGAGGATATTTACCTCCAGCTTCCACCAAGTGCGAGATCCGGACTGAGGGAGAACGAAGCATTTCACTGGCCGGTTTAACCTTTTCTATTTTGGCTGTGGTCCCGTTATGGGTTTTCGCCATAGAAGTGTACCAACAGTTTGCGCGTAAAGCTGAAACCAACACTCAGTATGTCGTCGCTGAGAGGACACACCTTCTACGCGCAAGCGCAGAACTTCCAGCACTTCTCATCCGGAATCATCTTTAATCCTTCCTCCCCTTGGCTTTTCGTCCGTTTTTACGCAGTGCCATTGGACTCAAAGAGATGTTTCTAACCAGAGTCCCTCTCGGTTTAGCCTTTCTCACCCACACCCTCGCGCTTCTCCTGCCTCCACCAAATCCTGCTATCAACCTCGCGGCTGGGAGTAGCGCACCATCACTCAACATACTCAACGCCAGCTCTAAGCCCGTTTGTGACTCCATACGCTACGGCTGGGACCTCAACAGGAGGAGTTGCGTAGAGGCCATTGAACGTCTGGTCCCAAGTGTTCGCTGGGTTGATAAAAGTATGCTATACGTTCATCGTGACAAAGACATGGGCGGAGACCGAATTATACTACCATGGAGGGAGCTCAGCTGTACGTCGAATTCATGTCACCTGTTCATCCGCAGCTCCGTCGCAGGCTTTAGATTTTCACTATCAGAGCTTGTGCGCTTGAGTAGACTGGTAATATCGAAATTGACCAAAAATAGCGGACGGAACATGCGCTGTCGATATCATGCTCCGGCCTGGTGTAGCGCAGGATCACTCGAACAAACAGCCACTATATGACGCTGCAACGAAGATCTTGGACGATTGTGTCGCCGCAGAAGGCAATATAGGCGGTAGCGTGGAAAACTTAGGTATGTGCTCCTTCTTCGAAAAACTCTTCCCGGTAGAAATCCACTTCTACAACATCCGCCAAAATCTCATGACTTTTCGAATCCAGATCTCGATATGATAGCTTTGTTGTAGAGAAACCTTCACAACTAACATCTCCCTCCGCACCGCACAGGCCTGAATGGAGACCTAATCGTATCCATCAAACACTACGAAGGCCCCCCCGTCTACTGCCAGGACCCCGCACATGCCGGCAGCGGCAGCAGTGGCATATCCTCGAAGGCCTGCATCGCCGTCCTCTCCTTCATGCCCGTAGACTACGGTTTCAAATTCTTCGGCGATGCAGGCGACAGCACCATCGACGTCGTCATCCCCAAGACATTTGGATCAAGTAAATCCCCCCTCCTCTTCCCATATCCACATCCAACTCATCAATATCATATCATAAACAAATGCTTACCTGACGTCACGTAGTCTACGGCACAACCTGCGGCGTCACCCTCTCCGCCACATCCTCGCTCCGAATCCGCCGCGACCAAGCTGTCAACTGGGATATCTGGGCTGCGGCGGTGAAGGTAAATGCGATTTGTGCGCGGAGAGGATTGGGAGGTGTGGCTACGGGAATTGGTACGTTATCCCTTTCTTTTGTACACAGGGAGGCAGGTGATGGTAGTGGATGCGGGCAGCATAGCTAACAGGGAGGGTTTTTACTGTAGGGTCTAGGAAATCGTTGAGGGTGGCGCTTGCGAAGACGGTCACGTTGGGGAGGAACTTGACTGGGGTGGGGTTGGGAGGGGGGAGGTTTGGGGCTGATGGTGTTTTGACAGAATAGAATAGAATAATGGTGACTTATCTTCTGGTTAACTATCTCCTTACCTCATCGTGCTTTCACAAAGGACCTTTGAACCCTTTCATTCCTGAATCCACAAATCTACAACATAACCATACCACCTTGTCCATCCATAACTCCATCGACGTTTCTTTCCCCCATCCTCCCCCATCTCATATTGCAACAGGGCTTCTGCAAGTATCTTTGCTGTGACATCTATATTCTACCTATTCTACCTAGGACGGTCGTACACTCGCTTATAAACTACCTAACGTAATGATCACCTATACAGGAAAGCCTTAGATAGAAGGATAGTTCTTTATAGTGAAACCTACCCACCGTTTTGATATCTATCTACATGACGATTTGAAATCGGATGTGCAAGGGCGCGTGGGCGGGGGTAAGTACCTTATTAGGAATAATTCTAGCGCGCATGACGAGGGGGGTTTTTTCTGGTCGGTGAATGATAGGGATTTATTGGAAGGGGGTGTTGTGATGTATGTATTTATTGTAGGTAGGTGGATAGAGTTGAAAGGGGGTGGTGGGGAGTTGATTATCTGGAGTTGATGATGGGGTTTTTTTCTGGGAGGGATTTTTGTGTTGCGGGGGTGGGTGATGGATGATGGATGTTGGTTTTAGGTGGTGGTTGGGTGGGATTGGGGGGAGGTTGGATTAGGGTGGGGGTGGATTATGGTGGGGAACGATGATGGGTAGGTGCTGGGTAGGTGCTGGGTGGGTGGTTTATGTTGGATATTTTGGATGTGGAAGTTGTACGGAATGAGAAAGGGACGGTTGGATAGAGTTCTTTGGCTATGTTGGAATTCTGTATTAGTTGCACACAGTGGAAAAATAACTCGATTAACGAGATTGTTTGATAACATGTATGGAACAGTGATATTATATACTATGCTGCTGTGACGTCGAAGTTGTGTTGTGAGTGGAGTCTGAAGCTGAGGTAGGATGTTAAGGCTAGTGTTTGTACTGGGGGATGTAGCTGCATGATATGACATACACGGAAGAAATGGTCGTAATCCCGAAAACTAGAACGAAATGAACAAGAACAGAAGACATTGACAATGATGTTGACAGACTAGGAGCGCGCATCGTATTCGTGGGCCCGGATCTGCTGGTGGGAACCCTTCACTGTTCTGTTTGCCCATTGCTTGATCGTTGTACAGGACGCGAGACCAGCTTGCGTGCAACTTCTGACAAGATCAAACAACCCCCATGCTAGATGTGAGGCACAAACGTCGACCATTGGATCGAATCGTAAGCGCTATGAGGCAGCGCACGCAGACTGATCAAGACCTCCACCCCCATGCATAACCTGACCATGGTATAGAGCGCTATCGTGCCAACCGTGAGGTATCTTGACAGCTTCAACGCTGCTTTGGGAGATTTGTCAAGCGGCCTGTCTATTGCGAATAACAGCCCGACAGAGAGCCCAAAGGCCATGCAGTAGAGGCCACTTCCTCGCCACAGCCACAACTCGACTTTCGAGGGAAGGGTGATGTTCCAAGATGCGACATAGAACGCTCCGTACGCCGTGGGTAGAAGGGTCAACAGCGCTATGTGCCATGGGGGGATATCCTTGTCCACCGGTTCGAACCAATCGATTCCGCCCCATAAGAACTCCCTCCAGGTACCTTGAACTCTCGAATATGAGGTCATACGCTCTGGGGCCGCTGTCTTCTCGGTAGAGCTGATGATGAGGGGAATCTGAGAGCCTTGAGGCTTTTTGCACCATGCCAAATACGCAGCGAGGGCATAAAACACGTATGCTGAGGTACTGACCTCCAGCAGAGTGACCGCTCGATGTTGAACGAGTCGAGATACAACTTGAGTGCCAAACCAAGAAACTTGCCCCACTGTGATGAGCTTTGTCAATGCGTCCGAGTTGGCTGTCTCGTTGATCTGGTCTTTTGACACTTTCCCCAGCTCCTCGGCCCATTGCATTTGTGTGTCTCTTGCTATAGATTCCATATTATCATGAGTGTTCTTTCGCCTTGTCAATCGGCTTTCGACTCGTTCCTTCCTTTCTATCAATTGTGGGCTTATGCCAAGTAAATCGGCAATGTCATCAACCTCGATCTGGCGGTATTTATCTCCTTCGAACTTGAAGCAGAAGCCACCCATCTCGAGGAAGAATCCATGGACAAGAGATATGTTTTCGTTGGGAAGGAGACTCTTGAGCGCTTCAGTAGTCTTCCAAGCGCTTAGGAACTCGACGATTGCAGTGTAGGTTAACATTTCTGGCGCTATGATGAAGATCAATGCAGGTACGATCTTACTCCTGACAATCTCCTTTCGCATCGAAAGGGGCCAGTCCAACTCGTAATGTGGCACTGGAAGATGGATTGCCGTCCAGACGCAAAGAATGGTGGTGACAAGGCAGCTCCAAAGTATGTCGATGGTACCGCGTCCACAAACAGCTGAGACCCATCCGTGAACAAGGCCGGTCGGATTCGACATTGCAGGTAACGCGACCTTATGATTGAGGTATGATGTGAAGAGTTTCAGTGTAAAGACTTGATGAAACTTCGTTTCGGGGCGGGATTGAATGTTCGATCGTGTAAAGTTCAATTCTTTCAGCGTATATTTCCGCTTTTCGCTGAATTGCAGTTCGCTCTTTGTATGGTAGTAGCTTCTGGAAGTATAATATTTGGAAGCAAAAGAGCAGGCCAGTGACAATAAGCCAAAATGGCTACAACGCGACCTCGGAGGAGATGTATCAGTCAGAGCTCCGTGCAGTGTGTATGATCCTGACTATCAATGAAAAAGCACGGGATGTAGGTTTGGGGAATAATGAGAAAGGTCAAGAAAGCCTGTAGCTGCAATATGAGAGGGGATATACTAACGAATGTGACGAGTTCGTAGCTCACGAGGCTGTACTTTGACCTGCGAGCTACCAGGTCCTCCAATAGTCTTTCTTCGTAGAGAGGAGCGAAACTCCCATCAGTGTGTCCGACCCGAAAGCTTCGCCTGCATATCAGACCCCTATGCACAAAATGCGGAGGATAAATCTATGTACGTTGCAGCATATGTGTTCGCCGCGACTTGGGGTTAATAATAGACGAAGAAGCATAGTTGTTCCCATATCACACAAAATCCTGCTCATAGGTAAATGCTATGATGATCAATGACTTGATGGATACCCAACATTTAATTGAGCGCAATTTGCGATTTGTCAGGCTGACTGTCTTGAGACCTTGTGCCAGCGACTCTGCTGTGGATTTGAGATTGTCCAGTGAGAATATTTTGGCTCCGGCTAAGGACTCCGACACTGTGACAGGATTCGAAGTATTCAGGAGCGTCGGAACTCCGTTCCCATGGATTCATGCAGAAACATCATGCGGTGCACAGCCGAAACCATAGCCATTGTCTTTCCGTATTCCAAAGCATGCAGCCACTGATACATCGACTGCATCGCCCCAATTAGCAGGAGGTCCTACACTCGATGAAGTGAGGACTAAGGGCTAAAGGTTAGGAGAAAGGCTGCTAGTCACAACACAACCTGTCCAGCTCTCGATCCCATGTGATTCCTTACGTTTACACTTCCTTCGCAAAATGCTGGAAGAGGAGTCGCTCATGCAGAAACTCCGGAATACGTGGTTCCTGAAGACCATCATGCAGCTATCCGAGAAGAATTGTGGATATTTTCGAGACGTTGCTGCTTGCAAGTACCCTGCGGAAGACAGCGGGATACGGGAAAAGCTCACATGACAGCACCGTTGTATGTGCGAGCTCGTTCAAGATGCGACGAAGTCGGAAGTTGTTTGAATCTTGATTCGACTCTCACCACCGCTAATGTAGCCCGGCTAGGAGCATATCCCACGTTAATGCTATCCCTAGCAGTGGAACAAGGCAAATGAAATGGGAGGATCGTTTGTTTAGATGCTCGTTCGAGTAGAATAGAGGTTGTCCGGATAAATGTGGTGTGGAGAGTTGGCAGAACTTATGAAAGAGGGAGCACGCGACACAGCGACGAGGTGTCAATTGACTTTGTAAGGCCAGTTGGCCCTCTGAGCTTAACCAAGAATCGAATGGTATATGCTTTTCGTAGACATGCAGCGCACAAGTGTTAGCTCTCTCTGGCTTATACACGATGTTCCTAGGGACTCCAAAACCTGCTCTTTGTGCTTTTGATGCCGAGACTCTCGGACTTCCACCATGTTTTCGGGCACCATCCAATTCATCGCGATGATTTTGGACTCCTTGCAGAACGTAAATCTACTGGCGCTGCTGCCACGACAACATACTGGACATAATGGCCGTCCTCCTCACGTATATCTTGGACATAATGTAAGCTAAGGTAAGATTGATAGATCAGATTAGCGAGACTGACGCTAGAGTATTCTAGTACTAGTTACTGCAGATCGCTTGGCGTAATATCAGTATTCAAATATGTTCACGTGCGCTGTCATTTGAGACCCTGTATTCTGCGTGGAGACCATGAACAATGATAGACCTGCATCGTGGATGATGGGCGGTACAACATATGGTATAACGGGTTCCTGTGTCCGCAGACATAAAGTCGAGCTGTTGGAGAATGGGTTTATACGTCACCAATTGATCGACGCGCCAAAATTGAAAGATGTCATCACTCAACCTATTAATATTGTTGATCTGTTTTCAGTTGTCTCAGAACTTCCATTGCCGTTTCATTCAATTGATACATGGCATTCAGATTCACTAGATTCACTCGAGCACTACCAGCATCAACTCAACCATCATTTGCAACGCACTCTAAAATCACAGTCTCCCGACCTCTTTCCCGCCTGAATCAAATTTACTTCCATACGAACTCTAAAGTCATGGGTGAAGAAGCGTCTACCTACAGAGCCAATGGTGACAATGGCGACGAGGGAAGCACCGAGGGAGAGTTGAATCAATGGAAGCACCGAGCACCATACAAGGTCCATGGCAACGACCCCGACTTCAAAGCTCGCTACACTGGAAGCTGTCATTGCGGCAAAGTGACATACCAACTGAGCAGAGAAAAGCCACTGGATTCCAAGTACTGCCATTGTACAACATGCCAGAAGATTCACGGTCCGTTGTTGCTCTAGCAGGCACTACCGTCACTATAGGGCCTTACTAATTCGGCGTACAGGAGCACCTTTCCAGTGGGCTGCCATTTTCCACAAAGAGGACATAAATTTCACCAAGGGCGTTCACGACCTCGGCTGGTACGAGAGCTCCGAGAAGACTACAGTGCATAAACTGCCCTGCAAAGTCAGCTGTGCATACTGTCGTACACCTATCATGGATGAAGGGAGAAACATGATCTTGTTGTTCCCAACTTTGATCGATTTCAAGTCTCCAGAGGAACGCAAGAACTTCGAAACCAAGTATGTCAGATATCATACCAAAACAGGACTATGCTAAACGCTATAGCTGCCATATGTTCTATCCACGGCGAGTCCTTGACATCAACGACGGCAAGCCAAAGTGGTCAGGGATCAACGGCCAAAGTGAACTGGTGGGTGACACACCTGAAGAGTACAAGGAAGAGCACAAGAAGCGAAAGCGAGAGGATGAGGAGAAGTCCAAGAAGGAGGAATAAGAGGCTGATGGCGATAGCCATAAAAGTCAAGACTCGATGCGAAAGCAGCCGAGTCCATTGGCCTCAGGAAAGACTAGTCGATGAAGCCTCACCCAAGCATGCCATGGGCAATGACAATAGCGGTGTTGCTTGTCCTTGTCCAACCTTGGCGCTCTACGCCTTTTCCAATATAGCTGGAGGAGCAAAAAAGTTCGCTGTCTCGACATCAAAAGGCATCGAAATTCTACATTCTACAAGAATTGATGGAACACAGCCAGGAAACATTGACCTCCATCCCCACCACCTAACGTTTCCCATTTTAACACCCAGTGACATACGTGAACCAGCGTCTTCCCTACCCCTTCGGCCACAGCACGGAAAAACATCGTCATCAAAATCATGCACCTCAAATCCGCCGCCGACATCAGCCCCGAAAACCTCCACATGAACCAACGCTCCACGCCTCCCTACATTATATAAAAGGAACCTACCTAGTATCATCTATCCGCATCCTATCCCACTTTGTCCTAATCCCACACCCCAACCCAGCCCTTCCTATCCCACCTCCCCCTTCAAAATCCCATCGCTCCAAACCACGCCTCATCCTGCGCCAAAGCACATATATCCAACCATCCCATTTCCCCCCCTCCCTCTTCCCAACAAAACGCAGCATTAAGCCACACCCCCCCGAACATAAATATCGAATTTTCACTCTATTCTTCTCCTTCCCAATCCCCCCTTCTA
>JAABUX010001893.1_pt1 | contig 30553 bp, 26 predicted proteins | sample 5561851 | NCBI WGS metagenome assembly JAABUX01 (sample SAMN10711883, study PRJNA513361) | rock metagenome | isolation source: Antarctica rocks | place: Antarctica: Victoria Land, Richard Nunatak red sandstone | collected 2016-01-03 | reverse complement strand
GCGGGCTGCGGCCGGCGAGGTCCGGACCCGCGAAGTCGGCGGTGCCTGCCCCCATCACGTCCCGGCCCGGCAGGAACTTCAGGGTGGCGGGGTTCGGGGTGCCTTCGGTCTCGATGAACATCTGGGGGTGTCCTATTTAATGCGGACCGGAGAGGTCCGGTTGATCGCACATTTGAGCAGCCGGTGGGCCGGCGCAAGCCCGGACGGCGGTTGTGCCATGCGGTCCGCTCGACCCTGACCCAGCGACGGCTGCTGGCCTTGTCCCCCCGTACGGCGGAAACGCTGCGGTAGGGCCAGTTTGCGCCCTGGCTGCGTGGCGGCGATGGCTGCGAAGCACTGCGCGACCCGGATAGCGCTGTGCGACTGGGCGGCAGCCCCTACAGCGCCCGCCCGGGCGTGGCCGACATCACCATGGAGGCGCTGGCGCGGCAGACTTGGGGACACCAGACTACGGGCATGGAATCCATCCTCGACAACGACATCCACCGGACCGTCAGCTACAACGCCTATGACCAAGGGGCCGACCTCGCCCGGAACGGCAGCGTGCAGGCCGTGCGCTGGATCGATGGGAACACCCTGCTGGCCGTGGTGCAGGACGGGCCGCGCGCCCTCTACCAGCAGACCATCTCCATGCGCCGGGTCGCACCGGGCGGGCGGCTCAGCATCACCGGAACCTGCACCTGCCAGGCCCGATATAACTGCAAGCACGTCGCCGCTGCGCTGATCGCCTCGCGCACCGGGCAGTCCGGCGCCGGGGACGCATCGCCGAGGCCGCTGCCGGCCGTCCCTGCCGCGCCCGTGCTGCCGCATGAGGTGCAATCGTGGCTGGGCACGCTGGAGAAGGCCGGGGAGGACGACACCGAGGATTACCCTTCGACCGTCCGCAAGCGGCTGATCTACGTCGCCAGCCAGGACCCGCACTCGGGCGGCCTGCGGCTGGAGCCGGCGTCCATCGAGATGCTGCGCGGCGGCGGCGTGTCGGAGAAGGTGACGCAGTACGGGCCGCAGCAGTTGCAGGGGTCGAACCCGCCGCGCTTCCTGCGCCCGTCCGACCACGCGATCCTGCGCCGCCTGGCCCGGATGGGCAGCCTGGATGGCGACGAAATGTCGGACCTGGTGCGGCGTGTCATCGGAACCGGCCGGGGCCGTTGGGACGGCGTGGACGGCCCGGCCTTGCGGAAGGGCGATCCGGTGCCGGGCACGCCGGCCTGGCGGGTGATGACGGACGGGCGGCAGCGCGCGACGCTGGAGCTGCCGCCGGGCCTGCTGTTCCTGCGCCTGACCGCGCCCTGGTATGCCGACCCGGCCACCGGCGCAGTCGGACCCGTCGAGACCACGCTGCCGCCGCGCCTGTTGCGGGCCATCCTCGCCGCGCCCGCGGTGCCACCCGAGGCCGCGGCGGCGCTGGGCACCGAGTTGGCGCGCCGCATGCCGGAGGCGCACCTGCCCGCCCCACGGCCGATGCCGCCACCGCGGGCCATCACCGACCCGGCCCGGCCCCGGCTGGAGCTGTTCGCCGGGGAGATGCCGCTGGAGCCGCCGGGCTACCGCCCCTATGGCCGCCCGCAGGCCGCCGCGCCGGGCGGGCGGGTGCCGATGGCGCGGCTGCTGTTCCGTTACGGCCCCCTGCTGTTCCCCGCCGAGCCGTCCGCCTACCTGCCGCCCACCACCGTCCTGCACGGCGACGAGCTGCTGACCCTGCAGCGCGACCGCCGGGCGGAGAGCGGGGCGGACCTGGAGCTGCGTGAGCACGGGTTCCAGCGGCTCGGCGCGCTGGGCGCGGTGCCATACAACCATCCGCACCGGGACGACCTGGTGCTGCCCATGCAGGACAGCACCGAGCGCTGGATCGACTTCATGCTGGACGAGGCGCCGCTGCTGCAGGAGGCCGGCTGGGACGTGGCGGTGGCGGACGATTTCCCGATCCGCATCGCCCAGGCCGACGGGCCGATCCTGGCGGAGGTGCGGGAGGGGTCCGGGATCGACTGGTTCGACCTGGACCTCGGCGTGATGGTGGGCGGCGAGCGGGTGGACCTAGTGCCGGCGCTGCTGGAGCTGATCAACCGCGGCGATGCGGAGGCCCTGGCGGCGGACACCGGCCGGACGGACGACTCCCCCGTGCTGCTGCGCCTACCGGACGGGCGGATGCTGGCGATCCCGCTGTCCCGTATCCAGCCGATCCTGGCGCCGCTGCTGGAGCTGTTCGCCGGCGGCCAGACGGAGGGCGGGGCGCTGCGGCTGTCGCGCTTCGCCTCCACCGACCTGGCGCTGCTAGAGGCGGCGGGCGTCGTGGAGTGGGCGGGCGGCGACGCCATACGTAGCCTGGGACGGCAGTTGCGCGACGCCGGCGGCATCCCGCACCAGCCGGTGCCGGAGGGGTTCCTGGCGACGCTGCGGCCGTATCAGGCGCGGGGCGTGGACTGGATGGCGTTCCTGCGCACGGCCGGGCTGGGCGGCGTGCTGGCGGACGACATGGGGCTGGGCAAGACCGTGCAGGCCCTGGCGCACCTGACGGTGGAGCAGGCCGCCGGACGCCTGGACCGCCCGGCGCTGGTGGTGTGCCCGACCAGCCTGGTGCCGAATTGGCGGGATGAGGCCGCGCGCTTCGCCCCCGGGCTGCGCGTGCTGGTGCTGCACGGCAAGGACCGCGCCGCGCAGTTCGAGGCCATTCCGGGGCATGACCTGGTCATCACGACATATCCCTTGCTGGCGCGTGACCACGCAGTGCTGACGGAGCAGGAGTGGCACGTCGCGGTGTTGGACGAGGCGCAGACGATCAAGAACCCGGAGGCCACCACCTCCAAGCTGGCCCGCAGCCTGACGGCCCGGCAGCGCCTGTGCCTGTCCGGGACGCCGCTGGAGAACCACCTGGGGGAGCTGTGGTCGCTGTTCGACTTCCTGATGCCGGGCTTCCTCGGCAACCGGAAGCAATTCGGCCAGCGGTTCCGAACGCCCATCGAGAAGGCGGGGAACACCGAGCGGCAAACCATGCTGGCCCGGCGCGTCGCCCCGTTCCTGCTGCGGCGCACCAAGGCGGAGGTCGCCGCCGACCTGCCGCCCAAGACCGACATCGCCGAGACCGTGGAGATGGGGGACGCCCAGCGCGCGCTGTATGAGGGCGTGCGGCTGGCGATGCACGCCAAGGTGTCCGCCGCCATCGCCAGCCGGGGCCTGGCACGGTCAGGCATCATCGTGCTGGACGCATTGTTGAAGCTGCGGCAGGCGTGCTGCGACCCGCGGCTGCTGAAGCTGGGCACGGCGAAGGCGGCCAAGGCAGGGTCGGCCAAGCTGGACCGGCTGATGGAGCTGCTGCCGTCGATGCTGGAGGACGGGCGGCGGGTGCTGCTGTTCAGCCAGTTCACCAGCATGTTGGCGCTGATCGAGGCGGAGCTGGCGGAGCGGGATGTGCCCTACGTGCTGCTGACCGGCGACACGCGGGACCGGGCGACCCCGGTGCAGCGGTTCCAGGCCGGGGAGGTGCCACTGTTCCTGATCAGCCTGAAGGCGGGCGGGACGGGGCTAAACCTGACGGCGGCGGACACGGTGATCCACTACGACCCCTGGTGGAACCCGGCGGTGGAGGACCAGGCGACCGACCGCGCCCACCGCATCGGCCAGGACAAGCCGGTGTTCGTGCACCGGCTGGTCACCACGGGGACCATCGAGGCGAAGATGGAGGTGCTGAAGGCGCGCAAGCAGGCGCTGGTGGACGGCATTCTGGGCGCCGGGCCGGGGGCGACGCTGGGGGTGACAGAGGCGGAGCTGGAGGACTTGCTGGGGCCGGTGGCGTAGCATCGCCGATCTTTTGATCGAACCACCCAGAAGACTGCCTACGCGCCGCGACCGCCATGGCTGAGCTTTGGCATAGCTGAGCTTTGGCTCGCCTGACCGGGGGCGTCCTAGTGCGCTGAGCCGCTGAAACGGTGGCGTTTTCCCAGATCGCAAGTTGGCCGCTTCCTGCACGTTGCATGGGGTGTGGCCCGAGATGGGCCATTGGCGGACAGCGCCTGCCGCAGCATGGCCTGCCGCAGCGGGCTGCAATCCCATGGAGGGACGGCGCTGGGCTTGGAGCGGCTGCTTGGCCGCAAGCACCATCGGCTGCAGGGTTTGAAGCAAACGGAACAAGATTTCGGAGCAATCCCATGAAGAACACCTCCATGGACGATCGCCGTGTCACGCGCGGCAGGCCCTGGGCCAATCTGCAATGAGAATATGAAATTTGCGTCTTGAGATTAACGCCAAGCGATGCAACCCTCACATAAGCTTGACGTAGAACGCTTTATTAGGAGACCGGATGTCAGGGATCGGCGGACAGCAGCAGGGGATGCTTCGGCATGAAGGGGTGTTCCCGCCTGCCAGCCCTGTTCTCTCGCCCGGAACTGGCGGGCTGAGCCTGTTCGGTGGGGTGTCTGACGTCAGAGGGGATGCGGCTCCGCACTTTCTGAGCGAAAGCCAGCGCGAAGCGGCGGGGGCGATCCGCAGCGCCCTTGCTGAGCGCAGCGTGTTCGTCGCCCTGACCGGAGAACAGGGGTTGGGCAAGACGCTGGTGCTCAACGCAGTCTTCACCCAGCCTGGCGTTCCCGTCCGTATCTTGAAGCTTGCCAATCTGAGTCAGGTCTTGCCCGCCCAGGTCGAGCAGGTGCTGGCGCAGCCGGCGCCGGGAGGGCGTCATACCGCCCTGTTCGTGGATGACGCCCATACGGCGTCGGAGGAAATGCTGGCGTTCCTGGCGCGGATGGCGGCCGACCGGGCCGGGCCGCAGGTGGTGCTCGCGGGACGGCCGGAGCTGTGGGACCGTCTGGCCCATCCGGACCTGACGCTGCTTGCCGCACGGCTCGTCCTGCGTCCGACGCTCCGGCCCTTCACGGATGAGGATACGCGAGGCCTGATCAGGTATTTGCTGGACCAGCCGCGCCGGACCAGTCAGATGCTGACGGAGGCGGCTGAGGCGGAGGTGATGCGGCTCGGTGCGGGGCGCCCGGAGCGGATCGGCCAGCTCATGGGCGGAACCCTCACGCTCGTGGACGTCCAGTCGCGCCCTCCGGTCCCGGTCGAGGTGGTCCGCAGCGCGGCTGCGGTGATCGAGGGCCGGCGGCTGCCGGAGCGTAGGCGGTGGCGCGAGGAGGTCATAGCGGCCGTGATCCTGCTGGTGCTGGTGGGCGGCGTTGGCCTGGCCATGCACGGCATACCGGCGGAGTGGACGGAGACGGCGACACGCCTGGCGCGGCGTGTCATGCCGGGGCAGGCAGTCACGGATGCCAGGCCCGTGCCGCCGCCGGCCCCTGCTGCCAGACCTACCCGCGCCGCGCCGGCCGGCACGGACCGCTTGGCCACGGCAAGTCCGCCTGTGCCGCCTCCCGCGCTCAGTTCCCCGGCCCCAAGCGCAGCACCCGCCTCAGCCGTTGCGCCGGCCACGCCCAGCTTGGTCACGCCCAACTTGCCGACGCCCGGCCAGCCGGTGCGCCGCGACGCCTTCACCGCGGCTCCACCCTTTGCCGCCCCGGCGCCGTCTGCCGCCACCGGCAGCGAAGACGGCGCGCGTAGCGTGGCGCGGACTTATGATCCTGCTGTGCCGGCCCAGGCCGCAGTGCCCAAGACCCTGCTTCTGCGCTTGGCCGGGTCGGATGCGGTCGGCGACATGCTCGCACGGCGGTTGGCGTCAGGGTACCTGAGCTTGATCGGCGACAGCGATATCTCCACCCTCCCGGGCGGGAGCGAGCACATGATCGAGATCGGCGGCACGCAAACCGGGCAACGCGAAACCATCACCATCGCCTCCGGCTCGTCGGCCAGCGGCTTTGCTGCGCTGTTGCGCGGCAGTGCGGACATCGCCATGACAGTCCGCAAGATTTCGCAGCTCGAGACGGAGCGCCTGTCCGCCCTGGGCGACACGGCCGGCCCAGCGACTGAGACCGTAATCGGGGTACAGGGCATCGCCGCAGTCGTGAACCCGGCGAACCGGGTGTCGGCCCTTACGGTTCCACAGCTTCGCAGCATCCTGAGCGGCCGCACGACGGACTGGTCACAGGTTGGCGGTGCGCCAAGACCGATCGCTGTTTATGCCGTGGACGACCAGGGCGGCTTGGCCGACGTGCCGCAGAGCCTGCTTTTGAGGCATGACGACGTGTCCGCTGCAGCCATCAAGGTCGCTAGCGAGCATGCCCTGGCCGTCGCCGTCGCCGCAGACCAGGGCGGCATCGGGTTCGTTACCTCCGACCGCACCGGCGACGCGAAGCTCCTTGCTGTCGCGGACGCCGGCGCCGTCGCTGTCACGCCCTCGGACCTGTCCATTTCGACCGAGAACTACCCCTTGTCGCGGCGGCTCTACCTCTATGCCGCGCCCGGATCGTCCAACCTATTCGTCAAGCGCTTCGCCGCCTACGTCGCGTCCGCGAGCGGCCAGTCGGTCGTGGAGGTGGCTGGGATAGTACCGCTGACCATCAAGGCCGAAGCAGAGGCGGTGCCGGACGCCGCACCTGAACGGTTCAAGCAGCTTGTCGCTGGCGCCATGCAACTGTCGGTTGACTTCCGGTTCCTGCCGGGATCGCTGCAGTTGGACGGCCGCGGCTTGCGCGACCTTGACCGGCTTGCCGCCTTCTTGAAGTCGCAGGGCGTCAATCCAAGCCGCGTCATCCTGGCCGGGTTTGCGGACAATAGCGGCACCCCGGCTGCGAACCAGTTCGTAGCGCGGCGGCGGGCGGAGACGGTTGCGTCAGCCTTGAGCCGGGCTGGCATCACGCCTGGCAAGACTGCGATGTTCGGCTCGGACCTGCCGGTTGCCGACAATGCAACGCCGGAGGGCCGGGAGCGGAACCGCCGGGTCGAAGTTTACCTGGCGCCGTCGTAAGCAACGACGGCTCAAGCTGGGGCAGGTTCGGTCGCCACCATCGACTCACGCCCCGCGAACCCGGCGTGCCAGCCTGCCAGGGCTGGACGGCCGGCGCGCCAGTCCAGTTCAGAAAAGCGGAGATCCAGGTAGGACAGCGCGCAGGCGAAGGTGATGTGCCGGATGTCAACCGACACCGCCTCCAACCCAGCCGTCATGCCCTCCACCCGCCGCAGCGTCGCGGCAGTTTTGGCGGCAAAGCTGTCCAGCCACTCCGAGGATTGCTGCCCGGCGGGCTTGTCGCGCTCGTTGCGCCACAGCACCAGCAGGTCCAGGAACCCGGTCCCCAGCGCGTGGCCCGTCAGCACGTCCCACCGCCCGGCGCCGCCCGGAAACAGGCGTCCGCTGGCAAAATCGTTCAGGTACTTGCAGATCGTCAGGCTGTCATACAGCGCCGTGCCGTCCGCCAGGATCAGGGTGGGGATCTTGCTCAGCGGGTTGTCAGCCAGCAGGTCCGCGTTCGGCTGGCCCATCGCGACCGGGGTGGGCATGATCTCGATGCGGTCCGACACGCCAAGCTCATGCGCGGCCACCATCACCTTGCGCACGAACGGCGACCGTGGCGACCAGTGCAGCTTCATGCACGCCCTCCTGCTTCGCCTCCAGCATAGTCCACGTCCGCCCGCTCAAGCCAGGCCGTGACGACCATGTGCGGCAGCGTCAGCGCCGCGATCACCCGGAACAGCGGTGCCAGCACCCCTGCCGTCACATCCTGGTCCAGCAGCGCCAGCCCCCCTAGCCCGGCGGCGCAGGCCAGGCCCGCCGGCAGCATCACCCGCGCCAGCCAGCGCGCCGCCGCCGCCGGGTCGCGCGCATCATGCCAAGCGCCCAGCCGCAGCACATGCCGCACCGAGTGCCCGGCCCCGAAGTACAGCCCAAACGCCAGCAATGGCGGCAGCAGCGCGAATCCCGCTGCGGTGGCTAACCGTTCCGCCACGCCCCGCCGCTCCCGCCAGGCCCCCAGGAGCGTCCAGGCGAAGGCCGCGATCCAGGGCGGCAGCAGCCAGGCGGTGCCGGATAGCACGCCCTGCATGCTGGACACCGACACCTTCGCCAGCGCGGCCAGCACGGGTGCGGCCGCCCCTGGGTGCAGCGCCATCGGCAGCAGCAGCGGCAACCCGCCATAGGCCAGAACCGCCACTGCCCGCGGCACCCCGGCCGGCGCCAGCCCGTCCTCCACGTCCCCCAACCCGAAATGCAGCACGGACGCCGCCAGGAACCCCGCCAACGTCAGCCCCGGCGCCGCCATCCAGGCCAGCCATACCAGCCCGGCCAGCCCCAGGTAGCCCACGCCGAACGGCACCCACCACCCGCGGCCTAACCGCTCCAGGCGTGGCTGCGCCACCAAGTGGTCAAATGCCCCATGCGGAAAGCCCACCACCACGATCCCGGCCAGCAGCACGCCCACCTGCACAAACAGCCCAAACGGCACGCCCGCCAGCGCCGCCAGGCAGAACCCGGCCATCAGCGCCGTCGCCACCCGGGACTGCACCCGCAGCGCGGGGCCTAGCCAGCGGCGGCCGGGCGCGGCCATTCCATCCCCCCTGCTACCATGCGTGCAGCGGCGCCGAGCGTCGGCAGCAATGGGATCGCGGCGGCCACTGCGGCGAGATCGACCGGGCCGGCGCTGTCGTTCAGAAATCGCACCAGCGCGCGTGGCGGGCAGCCGGCGAACAGGGCGGCGAACACGCGCGGCGCCAGGGCGGGCCGGCCCTCCAGCAGATGCAGCAGCACACGGTCCATGTAGCGCACCAGGCCGGGCCGCGGACGGGTGGGCTGCGGCAAGCGTCCCGCTGCCCATCCTCCCGCTGCCCATCCCGAGGCAAGGTCCGCCGCAACCGCGTCGCACCGTGCCTGGATGGCGTTGAATGCATAGCCGGTGCTGGGCCGCGTCGCGCCGCCCGCCGTGCCCAACGGCAGCAGCCGTGTGCCGGGTCGCGGCTGGAACACGGGGTCCATCGGCAGCGCGCCCCGCTCCTCGAACCCCACGGTGAAGCGATGCACGCCGTGGCGCTCCGCCATGTAGGCGCGGATGGCGGCGCGGTGGTCCGGCAGGCGAAGGCCGGCGGGGGCGAACCAAGTGTCCTCCACCAGGGCGTGCCGGGGCGAGGTCGGCAGCACGTAGGTGAAGTGCGCCGCGCCGGCTTGCGGACAGCGGAAGTCCATCAGGGTCACGGTGCCGGGGTCGAACACCGGCGCCTCGGTCTCAATCTCCTGGCCCAGGAACGCCTGGGTCAGCCCGTGCCCGCCGATGCCCGGCGGCGGGCGGGTGTCGAACGCCAGCGCCGCGCGCACCATCCCATCCGGCAGGCGCACCCGCACGCACCCGTCCTCCTCGAAGGCTTCGGCACCCGTGCCCAGGCGCAGATCGATGTGCGGTGCGGCACGGACCCGCTGCAGGGCAAGACGGTAGAAGGCGTCGGACGGGATCGAGGCGTACTGCAGCCCCGGTGCGCCCCGCACCACCGCGCGCCCATCCCCCGCCACCGCCCAGCGGTCCCATCGGTGCGCCACCGCGGCCTCGAACGGGTGCGGCTGCAAGGCCCAGTAGGACCAGGTGCGGTCCCGCCGGTACTCGGTCCGCGGCTCCACCATCAGCACCCGCAATCCGGCGAACCTCGGCGCGGTCAGGCGCACGGCCAGGCTCAGCCCTGCGAGGCCGGCGCCCAGGATGGCCACGTCGTAATCAGGACGGCTCATGCGCGCACGCCCGGCAGGCCGCGCAGGGCGAGGTGCAGCATCGGGTCGTGCGGCCCCGCCGGCACGCGGCCCAAGACGCCGGCACCCAGGCAGCCCGCCAGCAGCAGCAGCTTGCGCGGCAGCGGCACCACGCAGCGCCCCGAGTACAGATAGCCCGGCCCCTGGCGCAGCACCCGCAGGCCGATCTCCTCATACAGCCGGGCGGCGGCACGGATGGCCGGGCGCACGCGCGCCGGTAGGTGATGAAACCCGCGCTCCGCGCTGCGGTAGCGGCGGTCCGCCTGCGCCAACACCTGCTGCACGGCGGTGAACACCGAGCCAGACGCACCCTTCACCCCGGCAGGCTCCAGCCCCGGCGGCAGCCAAGTGGCGGGCAAATACAGCCGGTCCCGCGCCGCGTCCTCCACCACATCCCGGGCGATGTTGGTCAGTTGCATGGCGACGCCGAGGTCGATGGCATGCGGGGCGGCGCGCGGGTCGTCCACCCCCAGCACGGTGCACATCTGCAGCCCTACCGTTCCCGCGACGCCATAGGCGTAACGCAGCAGCGCCGCTTCGTCCGCTACCCGCACCGGGCCAAGGTCGGACAGCACCGTATCGATCAGGGCGACGGCAGCCCCCATACTGGCCTGCAGTGCGATGAGCTGCGCCACAAGTGGATGAGATCCATCCTTCGCCAGCACCGCCCGGCGCAGGTGCAGCAGCCCGACACGCGCTGCGTCCTGGTCCATGCTCTCGTCAGCCATGTCATCGACCGTCCGGCAGAACGCGTAAAGCTCCGCGGCACAGGACAGCGTCGCCCGCGGCAACAGCCGCCCGGCCAGGCGGAAGGTGCGGCCATGCCGGGCCAACACGGTGATGTTCACCGGCCCGCCCGGCAAGGCCGCTTGGCCTGCCCCTATTCCGCCGCAGCCATCGGGTTGGCCATCCTGCCCGGCTGCATCTCCATCTCCGACTTACGGACCGAGATGACGTACACCAGCATGCCCAATCCGACCTTGGAGACGATGTCGGCAATGGTATAGCCGACCTGCACGGCCGTGTTTGCCCCGCCGCCCGAGAACCCGATCATCGGGAACACATACACGATGGGATAGAACGCCCATGACAGCACGGTCAGCCAGCGCGCGGCGTTCACCAGGCCGCGTACGTTCGCAGGCTGCTTAGCGATGGACTCGCGCAGACCGACGAACAGGTCGCTCACGATCAGCAGGAACGGGATCATGGCCAGCACCCAGAATAGCCAGCGCGTGCCATAGGACGACGCGATCTCGCCGGGGTAGCCCAGGATGATCATCAGTGCGGCAAGTATGCCTAGGCGGGTGCCCTTCTTCCAGGTCTCGTCCGACGGCAGGCGCATGACTAGCACCAGCTCAGCCATCAGCAACGGCACCGTCAGCAGCCAGTCCACGTAACGGTAGGCGTCGTTGAACACCGGCCCATCAGTTGACTTCACCGTGTTGCCGGTGATGACGTAGGCCGCCTCCCAGCTCTGGAAGATACGGAAGTAATGGTAGCAGGCGATCAGCGTTACCAGGCCGGTGATGGTGACGGCCGTCTTGTAGTCGCGCGACACCTGGCTGCGGCCCAGGAAGAAGAAGATCGTAGCCGCGCCCATCATGGCGATGGTGAACGAGAAGGCGTTGTAAACCAGGCTGTATTGCCCAAGCGATATGTCCGTCATCTTTGCACTCCCTTAAGTCGTCGTTGCAGGCCACGACGAACAGCAGTCACGTCCCGTCGGTCCGCGACAGGTGATGGCAAAGTTCTTTACCATGCCGGGGTTGTATTCACACCAGTCAGCACGAACCAAGCCCAGTCTTCTCCTGTTGCGGCACGTTGCCCCGTGTTCGCTGCCGGCATAGCTGCAAGCGGCTTAATGAAAGATGGACTGGATAGGCGCGGTGCAAGGCCGACGAGTACCGCAAACACCACTGCCGCACCGGTGGTGACGCCGACCGGAACCAGCTTCGTCCGCCGACCGCCGAGCAGGACTGGCTTAGTGGCTGGCTGGCCAGCCCGTCTGAGCGGGTGTGCGCCGGCAGCAGTTTGACTGGGCGGCTGGCCGCCGCAGCCACCTCCGCCACCGGCCAGCCCGACCCGAACAAGCTGAGGATGACGCCTGCGAGCCGATCCACCGCGGCAGGCTGGGAGAGGTTTGCCAGCCGCGCCGCCTCCGCCCGGGGGTCCCTGCCCAGACGCGCCAGAGCAGACAGCACGCTCGGCTCCATGCCGTTGCCCTCCATGCCGACCGAGGCTTGCAGAATGAGTGCAAGCGACGATGGGCCGATCCGGAAGGCGTGCGGCGGCATGGTTCGGCAGTCCTTCTCCGTGATGGAACACTCATTGCAGTTACGACCCGATGTTGCAAGGCGACGATGCCTGGAGCGACGCGCGATCTTAGATGCAGGTTGCGCGAATACTCGTTCATAGGGCTGCGGAGCCCCCGGCCGCCTCGATCCAACCTGCGTGGTGAGGCTTGGGATGCCCCAGCTTGGGAGGTCAGCAGCGTTGGAGGTCAGGCCGGCTCGCTCGCCATATCCGTCACCGGGTCCACAGGGTCCAGCAGGTTGGCCCGGCCGCGCACCGCCCCGGCGATGATGTCCAGCACCGTCCGCACCCGGGGCACGTGCCGGTTCTCCCGGTGCACGCCCAGCCAGATCTCGGCCGGTGGCACGGGTATTGGAGTGCTGATCCGGCGCAGCGCCGGCTCCGCGTCGGCGCGGAAGCGCGGCAGCAACGCCAGGCCGCCGCCGTTGCAAACCGACCAATACTGCGTCTCATAGCTGTCCGCCCGCAGCACCACTTGCGCCCGCCCGGCCTGCGCGGACAGCCAGGCCGCCTGCGCCGACAGCTCGCTTTGGTCCAGCAGGGTGATCAACTGGTGCACAGGGCACCCGCCTCCTAAATCCGGCATGCCGCGGCGCGCCAGGTAGGCCACGCAGCCGTACAGCCCGAACGCGATGCTGCCCAGGCTGCGCACCACCAGGTCGTGGTGGTCGAACCGCCGTAGTTGCAGCACGATGTCGGCGTCGTGCGTCGCCAGCGGCTCGCCTTGCAGCTCCGGCAGCGCCTCGATCAGGATGCCGTGGTGCATCAGGTGCAGGGCGGCGAAGCTCGGGGCCAGAAGGTGGCTGGTGAGCAACTGCGAGCCGGCAACCCGCACCAGCCCTTCCAGCCGCACGTCGTGCCCGGCCACGGCGCGCTCGACCGACATCGCCTCGGTCTCCACGCGCTCGACGTGGGTGCGGATGCTCTCGCCGGCCAGGGTCAGCGTGTAGCCGTCGGCGGCGCGTTGCAGCAGGCGCACGCCCATTCCCTCCTGCAGGGAGGCCAGGCGGCGGCTGACGGTGGACTGGGTGACGTGCAACTGCCGCGCCGCCCCGGCGAGGGTGCGGTGGCGGGCGACAGCCAGGAAAAAACGCAAGTCATCCCAATCCAGCATCACCGCTCCTCGGTCCGGCACGGTCACCGACGTGTATTAGTCCAGCCCCAGCATTGTGCGGTCCTGGTCGGATCATAGAATGAACTTACGCCGACAAACAGGGAATTAAAGTGTTGCAGCGTGCATTCATGGTGCCCGCAGCCCGCTGGCGATGGCGCCGACGACCATCCGGACTTGCTCACGCAGCGTCGTGAGCGTCATCGTCGCCACTTTCCCGTCCAATCCCAACCCAACCATGCCATGCACGGCGGCGAACACGATTCGCGCCAGCATCGCGCACGTCTCGGCCGGCAGCCCCGGATGCAGGGCTGACAGCGGTGCCTCGACAGCCGGCGCGGCTGGCGCTGCTGCTGGAGGGCGCGCGGCGCACCTGCACCCCGGGGGCCTGGGGTTCGCCAGGCTGCGGTCCCGCGCGTGGTCGGTCCGGTCGGCCGGTTCCTGTGCCGGCGCGGTCGCGCAGGTGGAGCGGGTGATGGGCCGGCCCGGCGCCTACCTGCTGAACCACTCCTACGAGTGGGGCTGTACCGCCGGGGTGGCGGCGGACCCGGACGGCGGGGCCACGCTGGTCCGTGACCTCCCTCCCTGACGCGGGAAGGGGAGCAAGCGGCTATTCCGGCAGGATCGCCACCGCCCGGGTCCATCCGGCGGACCCGCGGTGCAGCTTGACGGGGAAGGCCGACACCAGGAACCCGTCCGGCGGAAGCGCCTCCAGGTTGTGCATCTTCTCGATCTGGCAGTAGGCGCGCTCGCGCCCGGCCCGGTGCCCCTCCCAGATCAGCCCGGCGTCGCCCGTCGCCTGCACCCGCCGCCTTGAGTGGCTGAACGGCGCGTCCCAGCTCCAGGCGTCGGTGCCCACCACGCGGACGCCACGTTCCAGCAGCCACAGCGTCGCCAGCCGCCCCATGCCGCAGCCGGTGTCCACGTAGTCCGCCTCGCCATAGCGCGAGCCGGCGCGGGTGTTCACCACGACGATCTCCAGCGGCTGCAGGGGGTGGCCGATGCGCTGAAGCTCGGCCTCGATCTCATTGGGCTGCACGACGTGGCCGTCCGGCAGGTGGCGGAAGTCGAGCTTGACGCCGAGCTGGTACAGCCACTCCAGCGGCACCTCGTCGATCCGCATGGAGGGCACGCCGCCGGGGGTGACCGCCTCGTCCATGCGGGAGAAGTAGTGGTAGGGCGCATCGACATGGGTGCCGTTGTGGCTGCTGATGCTGCAGCGCTCGATGGCGGCGTACTGGCCCTCCGGCAACTGGTCCACGCCGACTCCGAAGTATTCGGCGATGCGCGGGGCCGAGGCATGGTGGTCCACGTACTCGATCCCCGGCAGCATGTCCGGTGGGTCGCTGGCGATGCCGGCCTGCAACGGAACCGACAGATCGATCAGGCGGTGCGGCATGGTGGCCCTCCCTTCATGCAACAGCCTGTTGCCCGCCCGGGCAAGAGGCGCAACAACATCGTAGTCCAGGGCCATAAGGTGGGGTGCCGGTCAAGGCGGCCTCCGCAAACTTTTTGAGGTTTGCACAAGCCTGCTTAGGCTCGGCAACGCGGGCGGGGTGATCAAGCATGGGTGCGGTGCAGGCGTTTTCCGCCGACCTGGTCGCGGTCCTGGTCGCTGTCACGGCGGGGGAGCCGCGCATCCTCACGCTGCAGGACGGTCGGGCGCTGCCGTCCGGCGCGTTCGAACCGGGCCACCGCTCCCTGCAATCGGGCCTGCGCGCATGGGTGGAGCAGCAGACCCGGCATCCGCTGGGCTACGTCGAGCAGCTTTACACCTTTGCTGACCAGGACCGGGCTGCCGGTCAAGATGGGGCTGCCGACCAGGATCGGGTGCGAGACGGGGCGGAGCGGGCCATCTCGGTCAGCTACCTCGCGCTGACGCGGGAGGGCCAGGCGTCCGGAGGGCACGAGGAAGGGTGGCAGGGCTGGTATGGCTACTTCCCATGGGAGGACCACCGGGCCGGGCCGCCTCGGGTCATCGCGGACGCCATCGCGCCGGGGCTGCGGGGGTGGGCCGACGTGGCCGACGACCGGGTTGCAAGCTGGCAGCGCGCCGCCGCCACGTTCGGCCTGGACGGGCGCCCCTGGAATGAGGAGCTGGTCCTGCAACGCTACGAGCTGCTGCACGAGGCCGGACTGGTGCCGGAGGCGCGGCGGACCCGGCCCGCGCCCAGTGCGGCGCCTAATGCCCTGGCCGGCACCGCGCCGGTCCCCGGCCGGCCGATGCGCCTCGACCATCGCCGCATCCTTGCCACCGGCATCGCCCGGCTGCGCGCGAAGATCAAGTACCGGCCTGTGGTGTTCGAGCTGATGCCGCCGGAGTTCACCCTGCTGCACCTGCAGCAGGGCGTCGAGGGCATCGCCGGCCGGCTGCTGCACAAGCAGAACTTCCGCCGCCTGGTCGAGCAGCAGGAGCTGGTCGAGGAAACCGGCGCCATGGCGGCCGGCACCGGGGGCCGCCCGGCCAAGCTGTTCCGCTTCCGCCGCGAGGTGCTGGCCGAACGCGCGGCGGCCGGAACCAAGCTGCCGCTGTCCCGGCCTTGACTCCTCCAGGCCCACCCCCGATGTACGGGTCGGTAGTGCTCAAAAGGAGTATAACATGGGTGCCGCATCCGAGGTCCTGGCGCGCACGGCGCCGCTGTATGACCGGGTCAAACGCGTCGTGCTCCCGGCCGAGTGGCCCAGCTTCGCCGCCGACATCGACGCCATCCTGCGGCTCAAGCGCGAGCGGAACGCGGTGATCCTGGCGCACAACTACCAGACGCCCGAGATCTTCCATTGCGTCGCGGACATCGTCGGCGACAGCTTGGCCCTGGCTCGCCGGGCGATGGACGTGGACGCCGACGTGATCCTGATGGCCGGGGTCCACTTCATGGCCGAGACGGCGAAGCTGCTGAACCCCGGCAAGACGGTGCTGATCCCGGACCTGCACGCCGGCTGCTCGCTGGCGGAGTCGATCACCGCCGCCGACGTGCGAGGGTTGCGCGAGCGCCACCCCGGCGTGCCGATCGTGACCTACGTGAACACCTCGGCGGCGGTGAAGGCGGAGTCCGACATCTGCTGCACCTCCGGCAACGCCCGCGCGGTCGTGGAGTCGCTCGGCGTGCCCGAGGTCATCATGCTGCCGGACGAATACCTGGCGCAGAACATCGCCGCCGAGACCTCGGTGCGCATCATCACCTGGAACGGCCACTGCGAGGTGCATGAGCGGTTCACCCCGGCGGACGTGCAGCAGGTGCGGGACGGGCACCCCGGCGTCGTCGTGCTGGCGCACCCGGAATGCCCGCCGGACGTGGTGGCGGAGGCGGATTTCTCCGGCTCGACCGCCGCCATGCAGGACTGGGTTGCCCGGCACCACCCGGCGCGGGTGCTGCTGCTGACGGAGTGCTCGATGAGCGACAACGTCGCCGTGCAGCACCCGGAGGTCGAGTTCGTGCGCCCGTGCAACCTGTGCCCGCACATGAAGCGCATCAGCCTGCCGGGCATCCGCCAGGCGCTGGAGGGGATGCGGCACGAGGTGGTGATCGACCCGGCAGTGGCCGTGCGCGCCCGCCAGGCCGTCGAGAGGATGCTGGCGATATGACGACGAACGACATCGACAGCCGCCCGGTCATCATCGGCGGTGGCCTGGCAGGGCTGATGACCGCACTGCGGCTGGCGCCGGAACCGGTGGTGGTGCTGTCCAAGGCGCCGCTTGAGACCGAGGCCTCCAGCGCCTGGGCACAGGGCGGGATTGCCGCCTGCGTCGGCCCGGACGACAGCCCTGCGCTGCACCTGGCCGACACCCTGGCCGCCGGCGACGGGCTGTGCGACCCCGCCGCCGTCCGCCGCATCGTGCAGGCCGGACCCGCCGCCATTGAGGCGCTGGCCCGCCTCGACGCCCGGTTCGACCGCGGGGCTGACGGTATGCTGCGACTCGGGCAGGAGGCGGCGCATGGCCGCCGTCGCATCGTCCACGCCGCGGGCGACGGCACCGGACGAGAGGTGCTGCGGGCCGTCGTGGCAGCCGTCCGCGCGACGCCTTCGATCACGGTGCTCGAAGGGGTGGAGGCGCGGCGGCTGCTGATCGAGGACAACGCCGTGGCTGGCGTGCTGGCGGCCGGGCCGGGCGGGGCGCAGGTGCTGCTCACGCGCCGGGTGGTGATCGCGACCGGCGGCGTTGGCGGGCTTTACCTGCACACGACCAACCCGGCCGGTTCCTGGGGCGGCGGCCTGGCGCTGGCGGCCCGGGCCGGCGCCGTGCTGCGCGACATGGAGTTCGTGCAGTTCCATCCCACGGCGCTGGACGGCAAGACCCTGCCGCTGGGGCTGGTCAGCGAGGCCGTGCGCGGCGACGGCGCGGTGCTGATCGACGAGGCCGGGCAGCGCTTCATGGCCGGGACCCCAGGGGCGGAGCTTGCCCCGCGCGATGTCGTGGCCCGCGCCGTGTGGCGGCGCCTGCAGGAGGGCCACACCGTGTTCCTGGATGCCCGGCAGGCGCTGGGCGCGGGGTTCGCGCAACACTTTCCTGGAGTCGCCGCGCTGTGCCGGGCGGCCGGCATCGACCCGTCAACGCAGCCGATCCCGGTGCGGCCGGCCGCGCACTATCACATGGGCGGCATTGCGGTGGACGCCGCGGGGCGCAGCACGGTGGACGGGCTGTGGGCCTGTGGCGAGGCTGCCTGCACGGGGATGCACGGCGCCAACCGGCTGGCCAGCAACTCCTTGCTAGAGGCCGCCGTGTGCGCCGGCTGGGTGGCCGACGACGTAGCCGGCGCCCCGGCCAGGTCCGTCCGGCTGCCGTCGGCGTATGCCCTGCCGCCCGCAGCCAACCCTGGAGCGGTGCGCGCGGTCCTGTCGCGCGCGGCCGGCGTGCTGCGGGACGGCGAGGGACTGACCGAGGCGGTTGCCGCACTGCTCCCCCTCGCGCTATCCAGCGGCCCGGTGGCTGACCCTGCGGCTGTCGGCCTGCTGGTCGCCACGGCCGCCCTGCGCCGCCGGGAGAGCCGTGGGGCGCACTGGCGCACCGACTTCCCGGCCCAGGATGCTGCCGCGGCTTGCCCGAGGACCCTGCGCCTTGACGACGCGCTACGGGCCGCCCGTGAGGTCGCGCCCGTTAAGACCCTCCTGTTGCAGGACGCTTGAGATGCTGCTCCCGTTGCCGCGTGTGATGCTGGAACCGATGGTCCGGGCGGCCCTGCTGGAGGACTTGGGCCGGGCCGGGGACATCACGACCGACGCCATCGTGCCATCGGGCCATCGCGTGACGACGGCGCTGGTGGCGCGGCAGCCCGGGGTGATCTCCGGCCTGGACCTGGCCAAGCTGGCGTTCGAGCTGATCGAGCCAGGGATCGAGGTCATGCCGGAGTGGCCGGACGGCAGCGCGGTCAAGCCAGGGGATGTCATCGCCACCATACGCGGCCCGACCCGCGGGGTGCTAACGGCCGAGCGGACGGCGCTGAACTTCCTGTGCCACCTGAGCGGGATCGCCACCGCCACGGCCTCGATCGTGGCGTCGGTGCGGGGCCACAAGGCGCAGATCGTCTGCACGCGCAAGACGACGCCGGGGCTGCGGGCGGTGGAGAAGCATGCCGTGCGGGCCGGCGGCGGCGGCAACCACCGGTTCGGCCTGGACGACGCGGTGCTGATCAAGGACAACCACGTCGCCATCGCCGGCGGCATCCGCCCCGCGGTGGAGCGGGCACGGGCGGCGGCGGGGCATCTCGTGAAGATTGAGCTGGAGGTGGACACCTTGGAGCAGCTTGCCGAGGCGATGGCGCTGGGCGTCGATGCCGTGCTGCTGGACAACATGGCGCCGCCGATGCTGGCGCAGGGCGTCGCGATGGTGGCCGGGCGGGCCATCACGGAGGCGTCCGGGCGCATCAACCCGGACACCGCGCCGGGGATCGCGGCGACGGGGGTGGACCTGATCTCCGTCGGCTGGCTGACGCACAGCGCGGCGGTGCTGGACATTGGGCTGGACTACCGGGCGTAGGACCAGGCAGGAAGCGGCGATCAGCCCTCGCCCTCCATGAACGCCTTGGCCGCCTCGGCATAGTCGGGGTGCCAGCGCGACAGGGGCGGCCGGTTCTCGACGACGTCGCCGGCCGCCCACAGGATGCGCCGCTCGTCCAGCGCCCGTGGCACGTCGTTGTCCGGGCATAGAATGTAGAAATCGCCCGCTTCGAGACCGTCCAGCATGAAGTCCACCACCTGATCCGGCGTCCAGGCCGCGTCCGGCTTCGTGGTGCGGCCTTTCGCGGTCAAGGGGGTGAACACGAAGCCGGGAATCAGTAGGTGCGCCGTGACCCGGCAGCCCGGCGTGGTCCGCAGCTCGTGCTGCAAGGCCTCGGTGAACGCCTTCACCCCGGCCTTCGACACGTTGTAGGCGGGGTCGCCGGGCGGGGTGGTAATGCCCTGCTTTGAGCCGGTGTTGATGATCAGGCCCGGCCGCCCCCGCGCGATCATGCCCGGCGCGAAGGCCCGGACGCCGTGGATGACGCCCCACAGGTTGGTGCCGATCACCTGCTCCCAGGCGTGCTCCGGGCCGAACAGGGCGCTGCCGGGCTGGGCGCCGGCGTTGTTCATCAGGACATCGGTGCCGCCAAACCGCTCGCTGACCGCGGCCTGCAGGCGCTGCATGTCCTCGGCGCGGCTCACGTCGGCCGCCATCGTCATCACGTCGGCGCCATGGGCCGCGGCGGACAGCATCCCGGCCGCCTGGGCCAGCCGGTCCTCCCCGAGATCGGCGATGCAGACGCGCAGGCCCATGCGGACGAAGCGCGCCGCCGTGGCCAGGCCGATGCCGGATGCGCCGCCGGTGATGACGGCGGCAGCGCCGGGAACGAGGGTGGGAAGGGCCATGCGGATTTATCCTGCTTCTGCGGGTGTTGCGCTCCCTGACAACAACCGCCTCCTGCCTTGGCCGTTCCGTAAGGGAAGCCGCACGAACCCAGCTCAAGCATGAGAGGCTACGGTGCTTGCTCCTGACCAGGGAAAGTCCGGTCCTCCCGGCCTTCCTCACCCCGGCCCTCTCCCGTGGGGAGAGGGAGCAGGAAGATAAGGCCCTTCCCCCCCACGCCGGCTTGTGCCACCACGCCCCACCCGCTTCCACCCCCACCATGAGACGCCCCATGTCGGACGGCCTGTCCCCCTCCGCCGCGACCCTCCCGAGCGGCGGCACCCTGATGAAGGGCTTGCGCGGCGTGGTGATGGGCGTGGCCAACGACCGTTCCATCGCCTGGGGTATCGCCAGCGCCTGCGCCGCGCAGGGGGCGGAGCTGGCCTTCACCTTCCAGGGCGACGCCTTAGAGAAGCGGGTGCGCCCCCTGGCGGCCAGCGTCGGCAGCAGCCTGGTGGCGCCGTGCGACGTGGCGGATGACGCCAGCATCGACGGCGCGTTCGCCGCCATCGGACGCGCCTGGGACGGGATCGACTTCGTCGTGCATGCCATCGGCTGGGCTGATAAGGCCTACCTGCGCGGCAAGTACCTAGACACCCCGCGCAAGGCTTTCCAGCAGGCGCTGGACATCTCCTGCTTCTCCTTCACCGCCGTGGCGCAGCGCGCGGTGCCGATGATGCGCAACGGCGGGTCCCTGCTGACGATGTCCTACCTGGGCGCCGAGCGGGTGATGCCGCACTACAACGTCATGGGCGTGGCCAAGGCGGCGCTGGAATCCTCCGTCCGATACCTCGCGGCGGACCTGGGCGCGCAGGGCATCCGGGTGAACGCCCTGTCGGCAGGCCCGATGAAGACCCTGGCCGCCAGCGGCATCGGCGACTTCCGCTACATCCTGCGGTGGAACCAGTACAACTCTCCCCTGGAGCGCAACGTGAGCCTGGAGCAGGTGGGCGGCGCCGGCATGTACCTGCTCAGCCCGCTGTCCCAGGGCGTGACCGGGGAGGTCCACCATGTCGATAGCGGCTACCACATCGTCGGCATGAAGAACCCGGCGGCGCCCGACATCAACGTCACGCCGGAAAACACCAACGGAACCTACTAGAGGGACCGCCGGGGCACCTTGAGCCACAACACCTTCGGCCACCTGTTCCGCGTCACCACCTGGGGCGAGAGCCACGGTCCCGCCATCGGCTGCGTGGTCGATGGCTGCCCGCCGCGCATCGCGCTGACCGAGGCCGACATCCAGCCCTGGCTGGACCGCCGCCGCCCGGGCCAGTCCAAGTACACCACGCAGCGCCAGGAGCCGGACGAGGTCCGCATTCTGTCGGGCATCCTGAACGGCCTGACCACCGGCACGCCCATCGCGCTGGAAATCCAGAACGTGGACCAGCGCAGCCGCGACTACGGCGCCATCGCCCAGCAGTTCCGCCCCGGCCACGCCGACCTGGCGTACGAGATGAAGTACGGCATCCGCGACCACCGCGGCGGCGGTCGGAGTTCCGCGCGGGAGACGGCGTCGCGCGTGGCGGCTGGTGCCGTGGCCCGGCGGGTGCTGGGCGACGCCGTGCAGGTGCGCGGCGCCATGGTGCAGATGGGCGCGCACGCCGTGGACCGCGCCCGCTGGGATTGGGACGCGGTCGGCCGCAACCCGCTGTTCTGCCCGGACCCCGCGACCGCCGAGGTGTGGGAGGCCGAGCTTGCCGAAATTCGCCGTGCCGGGTCCAGCGTTGGCGCCGTTATTGAAATCGTCGCCGAGGGCGTGCCGCCGGGCCTGGGAGCCCCCATCTATGCCAAGCTGGATGCGGACATCGCGGCGGCGCTGATGGGGATCAATGCGGTGAAGGGCGTGGAGATCGGCGACGGCTTCGCAGCCGCGGTCCTGCGGGGCGAGCAGAACGCGGACGAGATGCGCATGGTGGACGGCGCGGTGCAGTTCGGCTCCAACCATGCCGGCGGGATGCTGGGCGGCATCTCGACCGGGCAGGCCATCGTGGCGCGGTTCGCGGTGAAGCCGACCAGCAGCATCCTGGTGCCGCGGCAATCGGTTGACCGGACCGGCGCGGACGTGGATATCATGACCCGCGGCCGGCACGACCCTTGCGTGGGCATACGTGCGGTTCCGGTGGGAGAGGCCATGATCGCTTGCGTGCTCGCGGATCATCTGCTGCGCCACCGGGCGCAGGTGCCGGATGCGCCGGGCCAGACGCGGCTGCCACGCACCTGAACGCCGTTCAGCCCTCGTTGGTGTTGCCGGACGCCGGGAAGGGTGACACGCTCCCACTTCCGATGCAGCCGCTTGCCGAACCCATCGACCAATCCGCCCTCGACGCGTTCGTCGGGTTCGTCGGCGTGCGCCCCTGGCGGGACCGGTTGCAGGCTCTGCGCGGCGTTGCATCGGCGCAGACCCGGTCCGGACGGCAGGCGTTGCAGCGCCACTGCATTGAGTTCGCGGTGGATCGGCTGCGCTGCACTACGCCGGACCGGCCGTTGAGCATGGCCGAACGCTGGATCGCCACCCACGCGACGTCCGCAGCCACGCTGTTCGACGGGCTGACCAACGCCGGGCGGCTGCGGTTGTCTGCCATGCTGCGGTCGGCGTTGGTGGAGCAGGGATGCCTGGTGCCGGCCTTTCACCTGTTGCGGACGGCAGCGCTGCAACGCTCCCGTGGATTTGATGTGTCATTCGCCGGGCTGGACGACGCGGCGCCGTTCGACCTGTTGCTGCACCGTTGCGGCCAGGAGGCGGAGGTGGCGTGCGACACCGTGTCTGCCGAGGCGGGCCGTGGCGTCCATCGCGGCGCCTGGTTCCGCCTGGTGGACGCCATCGACCCGGAGCTGCAGACCTGGCTGTGCGCCCATCCCGGCCGCTACTTGCTGAAGATGACCCTGCCGCAGGGCCTGCGGGGGCCGGAGGAGGAGGGCGGCAACCTGCTGGTCAGCCTGCATAGCCGCATTGCCGCCATGCTCAAGCAGTCGCGCCGGGCGGATGGGGACGAGGCGGCTATGCTGCGCCTAGATCCCTTGATGCTGGCTGCCGCCCAGGCGGACGAGCTGGGGCTGATGCCCCGGCTGCGGCAGGAGTTCGGGCCGGAGGCGCACCTGGCCGTCACCACCGCAGGGGGTGGGGTGTTCGTCATGGCTGCGCGCGCCGGGCAGCAGAACGAGGTTGCAGTCGCGGTCCGCCGCCGCATGGCCGCCGTCGCCCCGGCCCGGCTGACCGGCACTCGGCCCGGCATCCTCGCCATGTTCATCGAGGACACTGACCGCATGGAGTGGCGCCTGCTGCGTGAGCGGCTGGAGCTGGAAGGCGAGGCCCGGCAGTTCATGACCAACCCGGAGGCCCGCAGCGTGGTCGCTGTGACCCTGGCGTCGCGGCTGGAGCTGTTCGGCCTGCCCGAGCCGGATGCCGCGCCGCAGGGCGAGCTGCGGTTCCGCAACCCGGCGCACCCCGCGGCTAAGGACGCCGCCCTGGCGCCGGCGGTGCTGTCGTCGGTGTGACGCGGCGCAGCATTGCGCCGAACCATCACGCGTGAGCTACGTTCTTGCCGGTCAGAGCGTCAGGTGCAGTCGGGAGATAGGTTTGTCCGAGTCCGAGTACGACGCCAGAGTCGATGAGTTGGACCGCATCCTGAACGACCCGGAGGTGCCGATGGAGCCGGCCCGGGTCTGGTCCCTGCTGGCGGAGATTGCCGGGCGGGAAGTTCCGGCGCCTGGTGAGCACGGCTAAGCCAGAAGCTGGCTTACGGCTATCGGGTGGCACGGCCCGTCGAGGCCCGGGCATTTCCCCTCTGGGAGGGGGAGTCAATGCGGCTTTTGTGCCGTATGTGGTGGTCATGCGCCGCCTAGTACTTCAGGAACGGCATCTCCCTTGTCATCACCGGGCGTGCCGGCAGGTCATTCGCAGCAAACCTCCCGCCCGACGCTACGCTCGCCACCAGCCGCTGCTCCTGGACCGTTAGCGCCGTCTGCTGCGTGATGACATTGTGTACGCCTACGTCCCCGCCTGATAGGTGTTCAGCGCAATCTACACCGAGCGTTGCGCCGACTGCACCACCGTCGCGTTGGCTTTGCCCTGCTGCTTGAGGATGCGCAGCGCCGATAGCTCAGCGGATGGCGACAGGGGCAGCTTCGCTGCCGCCTGCCGGAACGAGCGGTTGCAGAACGCGGCTTCGAACACGCGCAGGACAGGGAGCATAGCGGCGACGATGACTCCGTGTCATGCATCGGTGCAAACTTTACGTTTGCCCGCCGGCCCGCCCGGCGCGAGCATCCAGCCCGACAAGACTTGGGGAACGCATGCTGCTCGACGGAAAGGTCGCGGTCATCTCCGGGGCCGCCAGCCCGCGCGGGATCGGTCTGGCCACGGCGCGGCTGTTCGCGGCGCACGGCGCGCGGGTGGCTATCCTGGACCTGCAGGGCTTCGACGAGGCAGCGGCCGGGCTGGGTCCGGCGCACCGCGGCTATGCCTGCGACGTGACGGACCGTGCCGCGTGCAGCCGGGCTGTGGACGGGGTACTGGCGGACTTCGGCGGCATCGACATCCTGATCAACAACGCCGGTATTACCCAGCCGCTCAAGTTCATGGAGATCGGACCCGCGCATTGGGATGCTGTGCTGGACGTGAACCTGCGCGGGGTGCTGAACCTCAGCCAGGCCGCGGTGCTGCACCTGCGCGAACGCCGGGCCGGCAGCATCGCCTGCATGTCCAGCGTGTCGGCGCAGCGGGGCGGCGGCATCTTCGGGGGGCCGCACTATTCGGCGGCGAAGGCGGGGGTGCTGGGGTTGGCGAAGGCGATGGCGCGGGAGCTGGGACCGGACGGCATCCGGGTGAACTGCGTGACGCCGGGCCTGATCCAGACCGACATCACCGGGGGCAAGCTGACGCCGGAGATGAAACAGGACATCGCCGCCACCATCCCGCTGGGCCGGCTGGGCGAGGCGGAGGATGTGGCGCGGGTGTTCCTGTTCCTGGCGTCCGAGCTGTCCGGCTACATTACGGGGGCGGTCATCGACGTGAACGGGGGAATGCTGATCCATGGATAAGCAGGCGGCGGATAAGCCGGGCCGCAGGCCCAGGCACAACGTGTCCAAAGACCTGCTGCGCGGAAAAGCGAAAATGATCCGGCGCGAGACGGTGAAGCTGACCGACATCTGCGGCAGCGGCCACTACGGCAGCGCCTTCTCGATGGCCGAGCTGGTGGCGTCGCTGTACTACGAGTTCATGCACGTCCGCCCCGGCGAACCCGGCTGGCAGGACCGCGACCGCTTCACCATGGGTAAGGGCCATGCCGCTATCGGGCTCTATCCCGTGCTGGCGGACCTCGGCTTCTTCGGCTGGGATGACCTTTATACCTATACCAGGCTGGGGTCGCCGTACGGGGACCATCCGGACATGCGCAAGGTACGCGGGGCCGACTTCAGCAGCGGCTCCATCGGCCACAACCTGTCGGTCAGCGTCGGCATGGCGCTGGGCCTGCGGCTGCGCGGGTCGCCCGGCCGGGTGGTGTGCATGATGGGCGATGGCGAGCAGGCAGAGGGCCAGGTGTGGGAGGCCGCGATGTCCGGCGCGCACTACAAGCTGCAGAACTTGGTCGGGATCGTGGACAACAACGCGGTCGGCAGCGACGGCGAGGTCGCGGAAACCATGAACAACGAGCCGCTGGCCGACAAATGGCGCGCCTTCGGCTGGGACGTGCGCCGCATTGATGGGCATGACCTGGACCTGGTGGGCGAGACGCTCGACTGGGCGCTGAATACCCCTCGCCCTGGCCCGGCCTGCATCATCGCCGACACCATCGCCGGCCGTGGCGTCGGCTTCATGGAGCACGCCTGGCAGTGGCACCTGGGCTTCCTCGGACCCCAGGACCGCGACGCCGCATTGGCGGAAATCGAGGCAGGAGTGGTCGGATGAGCGAGGCCTACACCGCCATCGGCAACCCGGCCGTGGACATGCGCGAAAGCAGCGTCCGCCCCGGCATGGACGCCAAATCCTGGGACATGGTCGGCAGCCTCAACCTGTCGCTCCAGTTGCCCACGGGGGAGGTGCTGATCCAACTGGCCGAGCAGGGCCGCGACGACATCGTGGTCTGCACCGCGGACCTTGGCCGGCCCACGCAGGTCATCAACTTTGGCCGGCGCTATCCGGACCGCTACTTCAACTTCGGCATCGCCGAGCGCAACATGATCGGCGCGGCGGCCGGGCTGGCGACGACGGGGTTCCTGCCGGTCATCAGCAACTACAGCTTCTTCCTGGCGCTGATGGGGGCGGAGAACATCCGCAACGACATCGCCTACCCGAACCTCAAGGTGCGGATGGTCGGCACCTATAGCGGCATCGCCATGGGCTTCTACGGCACCTCGCACCACTGCAACGAGGACATCGGACTTTTGCGTGCCATCGCCGGGCTGACGGTGATGGCGCCCTGCGACGCCAACGCCATCCGTGCGGCCCTGCCGGCGACGCTGGACCATGACGGCCCTATCTACTTCCGCGTCGGGCGGGGGCGGGAGGCGGTGGTGTACGACGCCCCGCCGGCCTGGCGCATCGGCGGCAGCCATACCCTGCGCGACGGCAAGCACGCGACGATGCTGGCCATCGGCAACCTGGTCCATGCGGCGCTGGGCGCGCACGACATCCTGGCGCGGGAGGGCATCGGCCTGCGCGTGGTGGACATGTACTCGGTCCGTCCCCTCGACGAGGCCGCCGTGCTGGCCGCGGCGCGCGACCACAGCGTGGTGCTGTCGGCGGAGGAGCACAACGTCACCTCCGGCTTCGGGTCCGCGGTGGCGGAGGTGCTGGCCTCGCATGGGGCCGGCGCGCGGCTGGTGCGGATCGGCATGCCGGACCAGTTTTCCATTCTGGGGCCGCCCACGCACCTATACCGGCATTACGGCCTGGATGCGGAAGGGGTCGCGGCGGTGGTGCGGCGTACGTTACAAGCCTGACCAAGGCTGAACAGTGCGCCAGCAAGGCGCCGTCCCGGGAGGACACGATGACCGAACCTAAGCCGGCGACCGAATTTAAGCCGACCCCGCGCCGCGCGCTGCTGGCCGTCGCCGCAGCCCTGCCGCTGTTCGCCATCCGCACCCGGCCGGCTGGCGCGGCAGAGTTCGAGTTCAAGTTCGCCACCGGCCAGTCGCCGACCAACCCGATCAACACCCGGCTGCAGGAGGCCATCGACCGCATCCACACCGCCACGGCCGGGCGGCTGGAGATGCGGCTGTTCCCCAGCAACCAGTTGGGGTCCGACACCGACCAGATCAGCCAACTGCGCGCCGGCGGCATCGAGTTCCTGAACGTCGCCGGGTCGGTGCTGTCCACCCTGGTGCCGGCGACGGCGCTGGTAAATGTGGGGTTCGCGTTCAGCGGCTACGACCAGGTGTGGCGCGGCGTGGACGGGGCGCTGGGAGCCTACATCGCGGACCAGGTGAACAAGGCGGGGATCACCCTGGCCGCGCCGCTGGGCGACAACGGCTTCCGCCAGATCACCACCGCCGACGTGCAGGTTCGCGGGCCTGCCAATCTCAAGGGTTTCCACATCCGGGTGCCGGTGTCGCCGATCTTCACGTCGTTGTTCCAGGCGTTGGGGGCCGCCCCGACCTCGATCAACTTCAACGAGGTGTACACGGCGCTGCAGACCCGGCTGGTCGGCGGGCAGGAGAACGGCCTGGTCACCATCGAGACCGCCAAGCTGTACGAGGTGCAGAAGTACTGCTCGGAGACCAGCCATATCTGGGACTGCTTCTGCGTGCTGGCCAACCGCCGCGCCCTGGGCCGCCTGCCGGCCGACATGCAGAACGTCGTGCAAGCCGAGCTGCGGCAGGCCGTCCTGGACCAGCGTGCCGACGAGGCGCGCCTTGACGCCAGCCTGAAGGCGACCTTGCAGGGCAAGGGCATGGTCTTCATCCCCACCGACAAGGACGCCTTCCGCGCGGCCCTGAAGGCGTCCAGCTTCTACACCGACTGGCGCGCCAAGTTCGGCGACCAGGCTTGGGCGGCGCTGCAATCCGTGTCGGGCGACCTCGCCTGAGCACGGCCCGCACCGCGCTGGCGGCACCGCTGCCCGGCCGCGTCCTGGCCGTCGTCACGCGCGCCCTGGCGCTGCTGGTCGAGGTGCCGACGGTGCTGCTGGTCGCGGCCGAGGTGGTGGTGCTGTTCTGCGGCGTTGCCGCCCGGTACGTGTTCCACACCCCGCTGATCTGGTCGGACGAGTTGGCGTCCATCCTGTTCCTGTGGCTGGCGATGTTCGGCGCGGCGGTGGCGTTGCAGCGCGGCGGCCACATGCGGCTGTCCTACCTGGTGGACCGCCTGCCGCCCGCGGGCCGCGCCATCGCGGAGGTGCTGAACATCGGCGTGCCGCTGCTGTTCGTCGTGCTGGTGATGCAGTCCGCCCTGGACTACGCCGACGACCAGTCGTTCATCGAGACCCCGGCGCTTGGCTGGTCCGGCCTGGTGCGCGCGGCGGCGATGCCGGCGGGGCTGGCGCTGATCGGCCTCAGCGCCATCACGCAGCTCGTCCGCCACCGGCTGCGCGACCTGCTGGCGGCGGCGCTGGTGCTGGGCGGGGTGGCCGGGGTGCTGTGGCTCGCGGCGGCGCTGTTGCAGGCCGTGGGGACGTGGAACCTGCTGGTGTTCTTCGTGCTGCTGCTCGGGGCGGGGGTGGTAGCCGGGCTGCCGATCGCGTTCGGCTTCGCGTTGGCGACCATCGCCTACCTGCTCGTTGCCACCAGCACGCCGCTGTCCATCGTGATCGGCCGCATGGACGAGGGCATGAGTTCGCTGGTCCTGCTGGCGGTGCCGCTGTTCGTGCTGCTGGGCCAGTTGATGGAGATGACCGGGCTGGCACGGGTGCTGGTGGCGTTCCTGGCGGCGCTGGTCGGGCATGTTCGGGCCGGGCTGTCGTATGTGCTGATCGGCGCGATCCTGCTGGTGAGCGGCATCAGCGGCAGCAAGACCGCCGACATGGCCGCCGTCGCCCCGGTGCTGTTCCCCGAGATGAAGCGCCGCGGCGCCGACGAGGGGGAGCTGATCGCCCTCCTGGCGGCATCGGGTGCGATGAGCGAGACCATCCCGCCCAGCATCGTGCTGATCGTGATCGGGTCGGTGACCAGCGTCAGCATCGCCGGGCTGTTCACGGCGGGGCTGCTGCCGGGGCTGCTGCTGGCCGGCGTGCTGTGCCTGATGGCCCGGCGCGCGGCGGGGCACGAGGACCTGTCCGGCGTCGTCCGCGCCCCGGCCCGCGTGGTGTGGCGCACCTTCTTCGTCGCCATCCCCGCGTTGCTGCTGCCGTTCGTGATCCGCGGCGCTGTGGTGGAGGGGGTCGCGACGGCAACTGAGGTCAGCACCATCGGCGTCGCCTACACCGTGCTGGTGGGGCTGCTGGTGTACCGGCAGTTCGACTGGCGGCGCATCTACCCCATGCTGGTCGATACTGCGACGCTGTCCGGGGCGATCCTGCTGATCGTCGGCGGCGCCACGGCGATGGCCTGGGCGCTGACGCAGTCCGGCTTCTCGCAGTCGCTCGCGGGCTTCATGGGCGGGCTGCCCGGCGGGCACTGGAGCTTCCTGGGCATCAGCATCGTTGTGTTCGCCGTGCTCGGGTCGGTGCTGGAGGGCATCCCGGCCATGGTGCTGTTCGGCCCCCTGCTGTTCCCCATAGCCCGGCAGCTTGGCATCAACGAGCTGCACTACGCCGTCGTGGTGATTCTGGCGATGGGGCTTGGCCTGTTCGCCCCGCCGTTCGGGCTGGGCTACTACGCCGCCTGCATCATCGGCCGGGTGCCGGCGGAGGTCGGGCTGCGGCGCATCTGGCCCTACCTCGGCGCACTGGCCGCGGGGATCGTCGTCATCGCGCTGGTGCCCTGGCTGGCCACCGGCTTCATCGCAACCCCCTGAGCCATCGCAACCCCACGAGTCATCGCAACCTCTAGGAGGCTTTCATGAACCTGTTCCCCATGCTCGGCGCGCGTGCGGAGGGCGGGCGGCCCGTCCGGGTCGGCCTGATCGGCGCGGGCAAGTTCGGCTCGATGGTGCTGGCGCAGGCCATCCGCATCCCAGGGTTCCACGTCGTGGGAGTGGCGGACCTGGACGTGGGCAAGGCCCGCGCCGCGCTGGACCGGGTGGGCTGGCCGGCCGAGCGGTATGCCGCGCCGACGCTGGACGACGCCATGCGGACCGGCGCGACCTGCGTGCTGGACGACGCCCGCGCCCTCTGTTCCCACCCCGGCGTCGAGTGCATCATCGAGGCGACCGGCCATCCCATCGCCGGCATCCGCCACGGCCTGGCCGCCATCGAGGGCGGCAAGCATGTCGTCATGGTCAACGTGGAGGCGGACGTGCTGTGCGGCCCCCTGCTGGCGGCAAGGGCCAAGGCGTAGGGCGTGGTGTACTCGATGGCCTACGGCGACCAGCCGGCGCTGATCTGCGAGCTGGTCGATTGGGCGCGGTCCTGCGGGTTCGAGGTCACGGCGGCCGGCAAGGGCATGAACTTCGAGCCGCGCTACCGCTACTCCACGCCCGACACCGTATGGGGCTTCTTCGGCTGGTCGGAGGAGCAGGTCGCCAAGGGCGATTTCAACCCGAAGATGTACAACAGCTTCACCGACGGCACCAAGGCGGCCATCGAGATGGCGGCGGTCGCCAACG
>JAABUX010001892.1_pt1 | contig 30586 bp, 22 predicted proteins | sample 5561851 | NCBI WGS metagenome assembly JAABUX01 (sample SAMN10711883, study PRJNA513361) | rock metagenome | isolation source: Antarctica rocks | place: Antarctica: Victoria Land, Richard Nunatak red sandstone | collected 2016-01-03 | reverse complement strand
GGCGGCGCGCAAGGCGCTGGCCCGCGCCGGGCTGGAAATGTCGGCGATGGATATAGTCGAGCTGAATGAGGCATTCGCGGCCCAGGCGCTGGCGGTCGAGCGCGACCTGATGCTGGACCACGCGCGGGTGAACCTCGACGGCGGCGCGATTGCGCTGGGCCATCCGCTAGGGGCCAGCGGCGCACGCATCACCGGGAAGGCGGCGGCGTTGCTGGCGCGCACCGGCGGCAAGTATGCGATGGCGACGATGTGCGTCGGCGGCGGCCAGGGCGTCGCGACCATCCTGGCGCGGGCCTGACCGCCATGGCGATCAATCGTTGCGCCGTCCTGGGCGCCGGGCTGATGGGAGGCGGCATCGCCGCGCACCTGGCCAATGCCGGCCTGCCGGTGCTGCTGCTGGACATGCCGGCCAAAGAGGGTCCGCGCAGCGCCGTCGCCATGGCCGCCATCGAGCGCATGAAGAAGGCCGACCCGCAGCCGCTGATGCTGCCGGAGTCCGCCAAGCTGATCACGCCGGGCAACTTCGACGACGACCTGGCCAAACTCGCCGAGTGCGACTGGATCATCGAGGTGATCGTCGAGGACCTGGCGATCAAGCGGGCGCTATACGACCGCATCGACCCCGTGCGCAAGCCCGGCAGCATCGTATCCAGCAACACCAGCACCATCCCGCTGCGCGCCCTGTCCAGCAAGCAGTCGGCCGCGTTCAAGCAGGACTTCTGCATCACCCACTTTTTCAACCCGCCGCGCTACATGCGGCTGCTGGAACTGGTGACCGGCCCCGACACCCGGCCCGAGGTCGCGGCTGAACTGACGGCGCTGTGCGACGTGCGCCTCGGCAAAGGCGTCGTACGCTGCAAGGACACGCCGGGCTTCATCGCTAACCGCATCGGCACCCACTGGATCACCGTCGCGATCAACGAGGCCATCGCCCGCGGCCTGCCGGTCGAGGACGCCGACGCGGTGCATCGGCCGATGGGCATGCCGAAGACGGGTGTGTTCGGCTTGGTCGACCTGGTTGGGCTGGACCTGATGCCGCTGGTCGCCAAATCGCTGTTGACGACGCTGCCGCCCGATGACGACTACCGCCGGGTGTTCCGCGACCAGCCGTTGGTAAACCGCATGATCGCGGCGGGCCAGGTTGGCCGGAAGGCGAAGGGCGGTTTCTACCGCATGAGCAAGGCGGGCAAGGAGCGGACATTGGAGGCGGTCGACCTCAAGACCGGCGAGTACCGCCCGGCTGCGAAGTCCAAGCTGGAGGCGGTTGAGGCTGGCCGCCGGGACCTGGGCGCGCTGGTGCGCCACCCCAACCCCGCCGGGCAGTACGCCCATGCCGTGCTGGTGCAGGTCCTGGCCTACGCCGCGTCGCTCGTGCCCGCCATCGCCGACGACATCCCCTCGGTCGACGAGGCGATGCGGCTCGGCTATGCATGGTCGCAGGGGCCGTTCGAGTTGATGGACCGGTTGGGCACGGACTGGCTGGCCGGCGCGGTTGAGGCTGCCGGCCTGCCGGTGCCCGCGCTGCTGGCGCTGGCGCGCGGCCGGTCGTTCTACCGTGTGCAGGATGGCGCGCTGGAGTGCCTGACGGCGGCTGGGAAGTATGCCCCGGTGGCGCGGCCCGCGGGCGTGCTGTTGTTGCAGGACATCAAGCGCGCGGGCAAGCCCGTGATGCGCAACGGCTCCGCCAGCGTGTGGGACATTGGCGACGGCGTGCTGTGCTTCGAGTTCACCAGCAAGATGAACGCGATCGACGCGGAGATCATGGGGCTGCTCGGCAAGGCGCTCGGCGTCGCCGCCAAGGGCCACCGCGGCATGGTCATCTATAATGAGGGCGAGAACTTCTCGGTCGGCGCCAACCTGGGCATCGCCATGTTCGCCGCCAATGTCGCGGCCTGGCCGGTAATCGAGCAGCAGGTTGCGGGCGGGCAGGCAGCCTACAAGGCGTTGAAGTATGCGCCGGTGCCGGTCGTCGGCGCGCCGTCCGGCATGGCGCTGGGCGGCGGCTGCGAGATATTGATGCATTGCAGCGCGGTCCAGGCGCACTCGGAAACCTATATGGGCCTGGTTGAGGTCGGCGTCGGCCTGCTGCCGGGCTGGGGTGGCTGCAAGGAGCTGCTGGCGCGCTGGCAGGCGGACCCCAAGCTGCCGCGCGGCCCAATGCCCGCCGTCGCCAAGGCGTTTGAAATCATCTCGACCGCGCAGGTCAGCAAGTCCGCCGCCCAGGCGCGCGGGCTGGGTTTCCTGCGGCCTACGGATCAAGTCACCATGAACCGCGACCGGCTGCTGTTCGACGCAAAGCAGCGCGTGCTGGCGCTGGCGGACGGCTACCAGCCGCCGAAGGCGTCCGAGTACCGCCTGCCCGGACCCGGTGGCCGCGTGGCGCTCGACCTGGCCGTGGACGGGTTCGCCGCCACCGGCAAGGCGACGCCGCACGACGTGGTGGTGTCGAAGGCGGTCGCCCGCGTGCTGACCGGCGGCGAGGCCGATCCGCTCGACACCTTGACCGAGGATGACATGACGACACTTGAGCGCGGTGCCTTCATGACGCTGGTGCGCAACCCGGCCACGCTTGCCCGCACCGAGCACATGCTCGCCACCGGCAAGCCGCTCCGCAATTAAAGCTTTAACGTTGCTCCGCAACAATTGAAGCTCGCAACGTTGCTCCGCAACTAGGAAGACCAGACCATGGCAACCTACACCGCCCCCCTCCGCGACATGCGCTTCGTGCTGCACGAGCTGCTGGACAGCAGCGCGCTGTCGGGTCTGCCGGGCTACGAACAGGTGAACCAGGAGCTGATCGACGCCGTGATCGGCGAGGCGGCGAAGCTCAGCGAGGAGGTGCTGTTCCCGCTGAACCTGTCCGGCGACGCGGAGGGCTGCACGTACGAGAACGGCGTCGTCCGCACGCCCAAGGGGTTCAAGGAGGCATACAACCAGATGACCGAGGGCGGCTGGACCTCGCTCACCTGCGACCCGGAATACGGTGGCCAAGGCATGCCGACGCTGGTCGGCACGGTGTTCGAGGAGATGGTCAGCAGCGCCAACCTGGCGTTCGGCATGTATCCGGGCCTGTCGCACGGCGCCTACCGCGCGCTGCACGCCCATGGGACGGAGGCGATGAAGGCCGAATACCTGCCCAAGCTGGTCGACGGCACCTGGTCCGGGACCATGTGCCTGACGGAGCCGCAGTGCGGCACTGACCTCGGGCTGATCCGCACCAAGGCGGAGCCGGGCGACGACGGCAGCTACCGCATCAGCGGGACCAAGATTTTCATCAGTGCCGGCGAGCACGACCTGACCGAGAATATCGTGCACCTCGTATTGGCCAAGCTGCCCGGCGCCCCCGCGGGCACCAAGGGCATCAGCCTGTTCCTGGTGCCAAAGTTCCTGCCGACGCCGGAGGGCAAGGCGGGGCCGCGCAACGGCGTCATGTGCGGTAGCATCGAGCACAAGATGGGCATCAAGGCGTCGTCCACCGCCGTCATGCACTTCGACGGCGCGCAGGGCTGGCTGGTTGGCCGCGAGAACAGCGGCATGAAGTGTATGTTCACGATGATGAACGCGGCCCGCCTGGGTGTGGGCATGCAGGGCCTGGGCATCGCCGAGATCGCCTACCAGTCCGCCGCCGCCTACGCCAAGGACCGCCGTCAGGGCAAATCGGTCGCCCGCAGCGACGCCAAGGAGACCAAGAGCACCGACGCGACGCCGAACGCCCCGAATGCCGCCGACCCCATCATCGTGCATCCCGACGTGCGCCGCATGCTGCTCGAAAGCCGGTCGATGACCGAGGCCGGGCGCGCGTTGTCCTACTGGGTCGGCATGGAGCTGGACCGGGCCGAGCACCATCCGGACCCGGCCACGCGCCAGGAGGCGGACGACTTGGTGGCCCTCCTGACCCCGATCGTGAAGGCCGCGCTGTCGGACCTGGGATCGGAGGCGGCGAACAATGCGGTCCAGGTGCTGGGCGGCCACGGCTACGTGCATGAGTGGGGCGTGGAGCAGTTGGTGCGCGACGCCCGGATTGCGCAGATTTATGAAGGCACCAACGGCATCCAGGCGCTGGACTTGGTCGGCCGCAAGCTGGGCCAGGACGCCGGCCGCTTGCTGCGCCGCTTCTTCCACCCCGTCAGCGCCTGGCTTGAGGCGCACGCGGAAGATACGGAGCTCGCCGCCTTCGCCGGGCCGACTGCCAAGGCGTTCGGCCGCCTGCAACAGGCGACGCTTACCGTTGCCCAGCGCGGCATGGCCCGGCCCGAGGAGGCCGCCGCCGCCGCCACTGACTACCTGCGGCTGTTCGCGTTGGTCGCCATGGCGTTCATGTGGTGCCGCATGGCCGAGGTCGCGCGCGGCAAGCTGAGAGCCGGCGCCAATGGCGAGGCGGCGTTCTACGAAACCAAGCTGGACGTGGGCCGCTTCTTCATGGCCCGCGTGCTGCCGCGGCACTCGACGCACTTCCAGGGCATCATGGCCGGCGGCGAGACGCTGGCGCGCATGAAGGCGGAGGCGTTCTGAGCCGTAACCTGCTGGAGCAATAGGAAACCAGCCAGGCTTGGCAAGCGGGTGCGCTCGTTGCCGATCACTATTGATAAGTTTCCGGATTGATCAGGGTAGTGGCGCACCACGCTACGGTGCGCCGCCCACCCGTGGGCAGCCTCAACGGCTTCCTACAAACAGAGATTGCATTGTTGCTCTGGCCCTGAATGCGCGGCTCGACTCCAGCAGCCCAAAAAGGAACGCGCCTCCTTACCGACGCAGGCGTTTGGCGTTTGCGGTGGCCCGGCTGTGCCACGGCTCCAAAAGAGCCGCGACGGACGCGCCGGCCGGCGAAGACAGCATCATGCCGATCTCCAGGGCCGCCGCGGTCTTTTCGCTGACCATCCTCTGATACTCGGCCGGGGAGCAGGTGCTCTGCGCCATCATGACGGTGCGGCGGGCAATCGTTTCCCACGATGCCCAAGCCAGTTCGGCTAGCATGATGGGAGCGGGCATAGGGGAACGACGCTGGCGGGATTTCATAGGCGAGGGAGGCTCCTAGGGATCAAGGCATTGTCGCAAAGGCGTCGTAGCCGCACCGACGCTTCCGGGATGGGCAGCCGGTGAGGCGGCTGTGACGCAGGCATACGCATTATGGATGCGAGATGTTAACGCCGTGACTACGGCTAAGTTGGCAAAAGAAAGTGTTGCGGCTGGCCGTCGTCATCAATGCGCCGCGACCGTTGCCCTACGACAACACGGCGCAACGGGGTTGCGCCCAATGGCCGCTGTAGCGAAACTCAATATGAGGCCCACTAGAGTTTAACTGAACATAGCATCATCTTTTGATGATGTCTTAACAAATGCTGGCAACCAGCAGGCTGGAAGCGGCCATTGACAGCGGTGCAGGACGTCAATGTTTTTCCCGCCGTCTCTGACACTTCGCCGGCGCACTGCGCGCATAAGGCAACGCTGACCGTAGCCCGGCTTGCAGCCTACGCGGTGCTGGCGCTCCAGACGGGTTGGTCTGCGGTCTTTGCCGCCTGTGGTCTTTGCCGATAGAATCGTAGCGGGTGCCCGTCCGGCGTCATGCCACGACGGGCGCAGCCTCCGGAAGGCCGTGCCAGCCCCGTTGCGCGATCCAGTCGGCCGCCAACCCATCAAAGCGGGACAGCCGCAGCGTGCCCAGGTCGGCGAAGCGGCAAATGCCGTCGGTTACAAGCTCCTGGACCGCATGGCCCGAGGCGGGCGACAGGCCGAAGCCGATGCTCGACAGCGTGGCCACGACCACGTTCGCGGGGTCGACGAGCTTGTCGATCACCGGGCGCCCGTCCGGCGTGTTCTCGATCACGCCCGCCCAACTGCGGAGGATGCGCGCCTGTCGCGCCCGCGGAAACATCCCAGCGAGGCGGGCCGCGATGTTGCCCATCAACGGCGTGCTGCTGCGCGGCGCCACGCCCATGCCGTCGCAGTTGTCGGAGTCGGGCAGCCATTCATGCGGCCCGCCGCCGTAGGCGAGGTTGCCGCGCAGCGTCTGGCGTCCATACAGCCCGTTGCCGTCAACGCCGCCCACTGGCATCAACGGCAGCGGCTCGGTCACGATCATCTCGGCCCGAGCGGCCACCATGGGAACGCGCACCCCGAGCATCGCCGCCAGCTTGCCGGTCTGCGGACCCGCCGCCAGCACCAGGTGGTCGCACCCCAGCCGGACGCGGTCGGTCTCGACCCCGGTCACGCGGCCCCCGCTGACCTGGAATCCCAGGACGGTGGTGTGTTGCAGCACGCGCCCGCCATGGTCCTGCATCGCCCAGGCGTAGCCCTGGACGGTGCGGTGCGGGTTGGCGTGGCCGCCGAAGTGGTGCCACTGGGCGGCATGGACATCACCCGCCAGCGGCGCCAGCTCCCGCAACTGCGCTGTGTCCAGGCGCTCGGTATGAAAGCCGTAGCGCTCGCCGTTGCGCACCATGCGCTGCGCGTCGGACCACTGCGCCTCATCCATCGCAATGCGCACGCGCCCGGCGGAGAACTCAGTGGGGTAGCCGAGCAGCTCGTCCATCTGCGGCCACAGCCGCTGCTCCTCCGCGAACAATGGGCTGAAGCCGTGGGTGCAGCCGCCGCCGTTGCGCCCCGACGCCTCCCAGGCGACGACGCCCTTTTCGATCACCAGCACGTCCACACCGGAACGCGCGAGCCACCAGCCGGCGCTGAGCCCGGTCGCCCCGCCGCCCACGATGACGACGCTGGCGCCGGTGATGCCGGCCGGGTCGGCGCCGATGTCCGTCATGGCTCCTGCACGGCCGCGGGGAAGCGGGTCGGGTCCAGCTCCCAGGGCGTCGCCGCCTGGCCGGGGATGCCGAACCAGACGTCCCAGTGCTCGGCCATCTCCGGCGGCTCCGGCAGCGACCCGGCCAGGCCGAGCGCGAGCGGGCGCACCGGCGCGCGGAAGGTGGCAAGCGGAATTTCGTCCAACCCGACGCCGGCGCCGAGCGCCAGCAATGCCGCCACCTGCTCGCGGCAGCGGCGGCCCTGGCACAGCCCCATGCCAGCGCGCGTCAAGCGCTTCACCTGGTCGGCGTTCGGCGGCCCATTGCCGAGCAGGGCGGACAAGTCGGCGCTGTTCCGCAGCGGCTGCCGCCAGCCGAGGTAGCGCGGCGGCCGGACCTCCATGATCTCGCGGGCTGTCACTTCCTCACATTGGCAGACATGCGCCTCTGCTGCCCCAAGGGGCAGCACCGCGTCGATGACGGCGCTGCGGACCCAGGCAAGGCGGTAGCCGGACAGGTCCGCCACGGGTCCGGGCGGCGGCGCTGCGTCGGCGGTGGCCTGCGTCGCGTGCGCGGCGGCACGGCGGCCCTCGGCCTCGGCGACCGTGCGATCCATCGACTTTTCCGCCCAAACACCCGCGCAGTCGCCAACGGCATAGACGCCCGGCAGCGACGTCATCTGCGCCGCGTCTATGACTGGCACGTGGCCGCCGCGCGCCGGCGAGAACACCGTGCGGCAGCCGATGGCGTCCAGCAACTCGATCACCGGGACCGCGCCGACCCCGAGCACGATCGTGTCGCACCCTATGGTCATGGCGCTCGCCGCGATGCGTGCGCCGCCGTCGTCCAACCGGGCCAGCGTTGCTCCGGTCACGCCATCCGCCCCTCCCTCGGCGGCGGCGATGACATGCTGGGCCAGCAGCGGGACGCCCGCCGCGGCGAGCGCATTCAGCAGCGCCGCCGGGCCGATGGGTTCCGACGCTTGCTCAACCACAACGGCGACCTCCACCCCGGCGCTGCGCAGCGCGAGCGCCGCGAGCAACGCCTCGGCGCCGGTGCCCAGGACCACCGCCCGCCGCGCATCGAGCGCGCCATAGCGCGAGGCGAGCCGCTCCGCCGCCGTGGCTCCCATGACGCCAGGGCGCTGCCATCCCGGAAAGGCCAGCCCCATGTCGCGCCGCCCGGTCGCGACGATGGCGGCCTTGAACCCGAGCATCCACGACGCCTCGCCGTCCGACAGGCCCGCCACCTTGCCGGGCAGCCAGCCGACGCTGGGGCCGTTCGCGTACAGCCCCCATACGGCCGTCCCCAGCCGGATGTCCACGCCGGCCTCCATGGCGTCGGCCAGGGCCGGCTCGCTGGCCAGCATCGCCTCAGTCATGGCGGTGCGGTTGCGCACGGCGCCACCCATGCGCTGGCCGAAATGCAGCGGGATGTCGTCGCCCATCGTCTCCGGCGCGATTGGGTTCTCGTCGACCAGCACGACCGACGCGCCATGCCCCGCGGCGGCGATGGCGGCGGCAAGCCCAGCCGGGCCGGCGCCGACGACGAGCAGGTCAGTGTGTTCGGCGACTGCAAGCTTGGCGTTGGCGGTCGAACGCGGATCGGTCACGCGCGGCGTCATAGGGTCGTGCTCCGAGGTCATGGTTCGCTAGGCGGGCATCACAACATGGCTGCGGTCTGCTGCCACCGCCGGCGGACCGCCGCGCCGGCCCAGCGCCTCAAGCGGCAGGTGGCAGCGGATCGCGTGGTCGGTGTCGTCGGGCAGCTTGGGTTCGGTGGTCTCGCATAGCGTCCCGATCTTGCGCGGGCACCGGCTGTTGAACACGCAGCCCGGCGGCGGCGCCAGGGGGCTCGGCATCTCGCCGCTGAGCCGGATGCGGGCCGCGCGCTCCCCGTCGCGCCGGTCGGCAAGGCCCGGCACGGCCGACAGCAGGGCCTCGGTGTAGGGGTGGTGCGGGCCGTTGAACACGTCCTCCGCCGGGCCGACCTCCATGATGCGGCCGAGATACAGCACGGCGATGCGGTCAGACAAATAGCGGACCACGCCAAGGTCGTGGCTGATGAAGACGTAGCTGACCCCGGCGGTGCTTTGCAGGTCAGCGAGCAGGTTCAGGATCGCCGCCTGCACCGACACGTCGAGCGCCGAGGTCGGCTCGTCGCAGATCACCACGCGCGGGTCGCCGGCGAAGGCGCGGGCAATGGCGACGCGCTGCCTCAGCCCGCCGGAGAGCTGGCGCGGGCGCATCGACAGGTGCCGCTCCGTCAGCCGCACGGCCGAAATAAGCTGCGTCAGCCGCTCCGCCCGCTGCCGCCCGAACAGGCCGCCGAGCCGGGACAGCGAGCGCTCGATCAGGTGGCGGACGGTGTGCGACCGGTTCAGCGCGGAGTCGGGGTTCTGGAAGACGATCTGTAGCGCCTTGTGGTCGGCGCGGGAGCGGCGCTTGGCCTGGCCCGCCACCGGCTGCCCGTCGAGTTCGATCCGGCCGCCGGGATCGGGCGCGATCAGCCCCAGCAGCAGCCGGGCCAGCGTCGTCTTGCCGCTGCCGGACTCGCCCACCAGCCCGAGCGTTTCGCCGGTCCGCAGCGTCAGCGACACGTCGGTTACAGCCCGCAGCGAGTGCGGGCCGACGCGGAACGTCTTCGACACCCCGGCCACCTGCAACGCTGGCCGGCCGGCGATGGGCGCTGCTGGCGGGACGGGGCCTGTTTCCGGCGCAGTCTGGCCCGATGCGGTGGCGCGGTCGATATGGTGGCATCGCGCGGTCTGGCTGCCGATCCGGACCGGCGGCGGCGCAATGCGGCAAACCGCGTCGGCGAAGTCGCAACGCGGCGCGAACACGCAGCCCGCCTGGACGCTGCCCAGCGCCGGCAGGAAGCCCGGAATGGTGTCGAGCCGTCCGTCCGACTTGCGCCGCCCCGCCGCCGGCAGGCAGCGCAGCAGCCGCATGGTGTAGGGGTGCAGCGGCCGGGCCAGCAAGTCGGCCCCGGCGCCCTCCTCGACCAGGCTGCCGGCATACAGCACGCCGATCCGGTCGCACATGCGCTCGATGATCGCCAGGTTGTGGCTGATGAACAGGACGGAGGTGGCGAACTCCTGCTTCAGCGCGGCGATCAGGTCCAGCACCTCGGCCTCGACGGTGGCGTCGAGGCCGGTCGTGGGTTCGTCCAGCACCAGCAGCTTCGGGTCCTTGGCCAAGGCCATGGCGATGACAACGCGCTGCTGCATGCCGCCGGAAAGCTGGTGCGGGTACGCCGCCATGACGCGGCCCGTGCCGGGGATGCGCACCTTCGCCAGCATCGCCTCGGCCCGCTGCAAGGCGTCGGCGCGGCGGACGCCGACCGCCTCGTAGACCTCGGCGATCTGCCGCGCGACGGTCATGGACGGATTGAGCGCGCGGCCGGGGTCCTGGTAGACCATCGACACCTTGGTCAGCCGGAGCCGCCGCAGCCCGGCGGCGTCGAGGCCAGTGATGTCCTGGCCGTCCACCAGCACGCGGCCGTCGCGGATGAAGCCGTTGCGCGCCAGGGCACGCAGGGCGGCGAAGGCGGCGGTCGACTTGCCGCAGCCGCTTTCGCCCACGAGCCCGTAGGTCTCGCCCGGCGCGATGGCGAACGACACGCCGCGCAACACAAGCTGCTCGACGCCCTGGGTCCGGTAGCCTACGCTGAGATTGCGCAGTTCCAGCGCGGGGAGGTTGCGCAATTCCAGCGCGGGCGTGTTCATTCAAGCGCCGCCTGGATACCGTCGGCCACCAAGTTGACGCCGACCACGAGCGAGGCCGTGGCGCCCGCAGCGAAGCTCACCGTCCACCAGTAGCCACCGGTCATCATGCCATAGTTTTCCGAGATGGCGAGGCCCCAGTCGGCCGAGGGCGGCTGGATGCCGAAACCCAGGAAACTGAGCGACGCCACGGTGAAGATCGCGTAGCCGAGCCGCACCGTCGTCTCGACCAGGATCGGCGGCAGCACGTTCGGCAGGATTTCGACGAACATGATGTGCGGCGCGCCCTCGCCGCGCAGCTCGGCGGCGGCGACGTAGTCGAGCGAGCGCTCGGACAGCACCGCCGAACGGACGGTGCGGGCGATCAGCGGGGTGAAGATGATGCCGATGACGCCGATCACCGTCGTGGACGATGGCCCGAGCGCCACCAGCGCCAGCAGCGCCACGACGATGAGCGGCAGCGCCAGCAGCACCTCGATCAGTCGGCTGACCAGGCTGTCGAGCCAGCCGCCGACGTAGCCGGTGAGCAGCCCGAGCGTCGTGCCGGCGGCGGTGGCCAGCAGGGTCGCCAGCGGCGCGACCGACAGGATGGGACGCGCGCCGACGATGATGCGCGAGAAGATGTCGCGGCCGATCTGGTCGGTGCCGAACCAGTGCGCGGCGGAGGGCGGCGCCAAGGTGTTCAGCAGGTCGTCGGCGTAGGGGTCGTAGGAGACGACGAACGGGCCGAACAGCGCGCAGGAAATCCAGAACAGCACGATGGCCGCGCCGGCCATGAACGGCGGGGACCGCAGCAGCCGGCCGGTCCGGCTGGGCGGCGCAGCAAGCGGTTCCGCGGCCGGGTCGACGTGAGCGGCCGTGGGGCGCAGGCCGGCGTCCGTTGCCGGCATGGCGACCGTCATCGCCCGCCCCCTTCGCGAAGCCGTGGGTTGAGCACGGTGTAGAGCATATCGGCGGCCAGCGTGGTCATGACGAAGATCGCGCCGACCGTCAGGATGCCTGCCTCCAGCATCGGGAAATCCTTGCCGCGCGCCGCGGTGAGGATGAGGCTGCCGATGCCCTGGTAGCGGAACAGCGACTCCACGACGACCAGCCCGCCGATCATGTAGCCGACCTGGGCCGCGACGACGGTTATGGTCGGCAGCAGCGCGTTGCCCAGCACGTGGCGGAAGATGACGGTGCGCGCCGGCAGCCCTTTGAGCACCGCAGTGCGGGCGTAGTCGGAGTCGAGCGCCTCCAAGGTGCCCGCCCGCGCCATGCGCGCGATATAGCCGAACAGCACGATCACCAGCGGCAGGGCGGGCAGGATGAGGTGGCGAAGCTGCTCCAGCGCCGGGGTGCCGGGCCGGGTCGCCGCCGAGATCGGCAGCCAGCGCAGCCAAATGCCGAGCACCAGGATCAACGCGATCGAGGAGACGAACTCCGGGACCACGGTCAACGACAGGCCGGCGACGCTGATCACGCGGTCCTGCCAGCGCCCGGCGCGCATCGCGGCATAGACGCCGGCCCCGATCGACAGCGGCACGACGATGGCGAACGCGACCGCCGCGAGCTTCAGGGAGTTCACCAGGGCGCCGCCGATGAACGGCGCCACGGGACTGCGGAACGTGTAGGAGCGGCCCATGTCGCCGGTCAGGAAGTGGCCGATCCAGGTGAGATAGGTTTCGATCGCCGGGCGGTCCGCGCCGACCTCGTGGTTGATGGCCGCCACCGCGTCGGGGTCGGCGAGCGGCCCCAGGATGGCGCGCCCTACGTCGCCGGGCAGCAATTGCGCGCCGGCGAACACCACGACGCTCAGCAGGGCGAGGGTCAGCAGGCTGAGGCCCAGCCGCTGCCCGGCCTGCCGCGCGAAACGGGTCAGCATCCCGCTCGCATCACGCACCCGCCCGCATCAGGTAATCGTCGCGTTGGCGAGGAACAACTGCGAGATCGCCGTCACCGTCAGCCCGCCGACGTTGGCCGTGGTCGCCGTGAGATAGTCGTAGAAGTAGGCGAAGATGACCGGCGTCTCGTCGAGCAGCAGAGCCTGGATTTTGCCGGCAAGCTCGCGCTGCGTGCCGAGGTCGGTCGTGGCGATGTACTGCGCCACCAGCCCGTCATAGGCCGTGTTCTTGAAATGCGCGGCGTTCCAGGCCCCGGTGCTGAGCAGCGGTGCGCCCAGCAGCACGTTCGGCACGCCGCGGTGGCCATAGTCGGTGATGCCCATCTCGGAGTCGAGCCAATCGGACTGCCCCGGCTGCGCCTTGCCGTAGTAGGCGCTGTCGGTTTCAATTTTGAGGTCCAGCTTGACGCCGATCTCGCGGCAGGCGTTCTGCACCAGCACGGCGTAGTCGGGGATTTCCTGCAAACGCTCGGTCGTGAGCGTCGCCTCGAACCCGTTGGGCACGCCCGCCGCCGCCATGAGCGCACGCGCCGCCGCGAGGTCCTTCTTGCGCTGCGGCACGGCCTTGTCGGTCGAGGGGTAGACCGGCGCGAACGGCGAGTCGTTGCCGGGTTCGGCGAGGCCGCGGAACAACCCGGCAATCAGGGCCGGACGGTCAAGCGTCATCGCGATCGCCTGCCGCACCCGCTTGTCGGCGAACTTCGGCACGTCGTTGCGCATGTGCAGTTGCCGGTGCGTGGCCGCGCGTATCTTGATCAGCTTCACGTCGGGGTCGTTCAGCAGCCCCTGCGCGCCCTGCACGGCCACATGCAGGACGATGTCGACCTGGCCGCCCTGCAAGGCGAGGATTTGCGGCTGCTGGTCGGCGAAGAAGGTGAACTCGGTGCGGGCCGGCAGCGCCTTGGCGCCCCAGTAGTCGGGGTTGCGGACGAAGCTCGCGCCGACCTTCGCCGTGTACTTGTCGAGCTTGAACGGGCCGGTGCCGATGAAGGTCTTCTCGAAGTCGCCGGCATAGTCGGCAGGGAGGATGATCGCGTTGTAGTTGTCCGACGAGACGATGTAGGGGAAGTTGCCGTTCGGCGCGTCGAGGTGGAACTCGACCGTGAGGTCGTCGACCTTGCGGGCACCGCCGACCGACAGCACGCCGCGAAACGCCGACAGCGCGTTGGAGCCGTTCTTCGGGTTGGCCAGCCGGTCCATCGTCGCGACGACATCGTCGGCGTTCAGCACATGGCCGTTGTGGAATTTCACATTGGGGCGCAGCGCGAAGGTCCAAACCGTGCCGTCATTGTTGGCCTTCCACGACAGCGCCAGCATCGGGCGCAGCACCAGGTCCGGCTGGTCGAAGATCAGGAATTCGCCGGTCTGCATGAGCATGGCCAGGCCGCCCTCGTTGGCGACGCTGACCGGCTCGACAGCGCCGGCCGGGGTCGGCGAGGCGACGCGGATGGTGGCGTCTTTCTGGCCGGCCTGCGCCAACGCGCGGCTGGCACCGAACGGGGTGGCGGTGCCGAGCAGGCCGCCGATCAACGGCAGCGCCAGGCCGAAGCGGCTGCCCTCGCGCAGCAGGCCGCGCCGGTCCAGGCGCCCGGCGAGGAACTCGTCGACAACATGGTTCTCCAGGTCGCTCGCCTCGCGCCGGAGCCGGTCCAAGGATTTCGGCGTCAAACACTTTGGCAACTGACGCATCGGCGTTCTCCTCGGCTGACCCGGCAAGCGTCCCTCAGCCCCTACCTGGTTGGGCATGCAAAAAGAGTGCTTCGATGCCCGAAGCCGCGCAAGCGCTAAATCCGGCTGGGTGCCCGGCTGGATACATCGTGTTGCGCAATGTATTCGCGCGCCTTGCCGCAGTACCAATCGACAAACCGCAGCACGAGCGATTCGGCCTCCGGCGAGTACGGCCCCGGAATAAAGCCTGCCGAGCGCACGCCGCGCTGGTTGTTCTCGGCCAACGCGCGGTCCTGCAGGTTGGTCTTGTCCCATAGTTCGGTCAGCCGCGGGACCGTGTAGTCGACGCCCTCGACCGCATCGGCGCTCACCAGCCACTTGGCCGTCACCACGGTCTCCTCGGGCGCTGTCGGCATCGCGCTGAACATGAACACGTAGTCGCCGAGCGCGTGCGCGAAGCTGTGCGGCTCCAGCGCCCAGCGCAGCGAGCCGACGTCGCCGTTGCCGACGCGGCCGATGGTGCGGGCCACGCAGGGCCGGCCGTCCACCGTCAGCGACTGCGTCCCCTCGTTCAGCGGGAACCGCCCGGCCTGCCACCATGCGCCCTCGACGGATCCGGTAGGCAGGCCCTGCTCGGCCATGCGCGCGTCGAACGCCTCGGTGACGCCTTTTTGCTCGGCCACGCTCAGCGACCGGCGGCCAACCGGGAAGGTGATGGACAATTCGGGATGGTTGGCGGCGCAGTGGTAGCACTCGCGCGCGTTCTCCATCACGAGCTTCCAGTTCGCGCGCTCAACCAGCGTGGCCTGGAACGCGACCTTCCCCAGGTGCAACTGGTGCGGCGCCAGCATCGGCTCGAACTGGTCGTGGAAGCCATCGAACGCGGGCGGGGTCTCGGATAGGCACACGTAGACCGTGCCGGCGATGGTGCGCAGCGCGACCGGGCGCAGGCCGTGCCCGGCCGGGTCGAAGTCAGGGGCCATGCGGGTCGCATGCACCAAGTTGCCCTGTAGGTCATAGGACCACTGGTGGTAGGGGCAGACCAGCCGGGGCCGCTTGGACAGGCCATCGGCGCAAATCTGCGCGCCGCGGTGGCGGCAGGAGTTGAAGAACGCCCGCAGCGCGCCGTCCCGCCCGCGCACCACCACGACCGGCGAGCGGCCGATGGTCAGCGCCAGCGTGCAGCCCGGCGACGGCAGCTCCGCCTCGAAGCCAACCAGGGTCCAGGACCGGTGATGGATGGCGTCGAGGTCGAATTCAAAGATCTCGGGGTCGGTGTAGAACTCACGCGGCAGCGCATGGCCGGGCCGCCGCTGGTCGAGCAGGGCGCGGATGCGGGCGAGGTCGGTCATGCTGTTCCTAATGGTCGTTCGGGCTAGGGGCGGAGTATCGCAGGATTCAACGCGGCGTGGCTCGTTGTTTTGGGACGGCGCGGCGCGGCATCGTGCGGAGCTGAGGAAGAAGCGTAAGGGCCGTTCATTGCAGCCCGCCGCCCGCCGCCCGCCGCCCGCCGATTGATCGTCGCCGGCTGCCGCTGCATGTTCGGCCTGATTGGAAGCTCTACGATGCAAAGGGGACACCCATGACAAAGGCCTTGATCGTCGGCGGCGGCATCGCCGGCCTGTCGACCGCATGGGCGCTGGCCCGGCGCGGCATGCAAGTCGAACTGTTCGAGCAGGGGCCGCTGCCGAACCCGCGCTCGTCCTCGTATGACGAGCACCGCATCATCCGCCACGTCTACGGCACGATGGAGGGCTACGCGCACCTGATGCCCGAGGCGTTCCGGGTTTGGGACAGCCTGTGGCGCGCGACGGGCACGTCGCACTACGAACCCTGCGGCGCCGTCTATTTCCTGCGCCACGACAACGGCTGGTACGAGGGCGCGTCCCGCTCGCTGGGCGCCATGGGCATCGGCTTCCGCGACATCGCGCTGGACGATGTTGAACGGCGGTTCCCGATGGTGCGGCCCGAAGGCTTGCAGCGTGTCGTCAGCACGGATGGTGCGGGCATGCTGTTCCCCGTGCGCATCCTGACCGACCTTGTTGTCCTGTTGGGCCGGCTCGGCGTGCGGCTGCGCGCCGGCGCCCACGTCAGCGAGGTCGACCTGGAGCGTGGCCGCGTCGTGGCCGATGGCATCACGCATGAGGGCGACACGGTGGTGGTCGCCGCCGGCGCGTGGGCCGACCGGCTGGTGCCGGGCCTGCGCGGCGTGGCCGTGCCGTCGCGCCAGGCGGTGCTTTACCTGTCGCCGCCCGCGGACCTGGCCGAAGCCTGGGCCACGGCGCCGGTGATGCTCGAAGTGCGGCCCGAAGGCGGACTTTATACCTTGCCCCCGCGGCGCGGCACGCGCCTGAAGATCGGCGATCACCTGTTCTCCCGCGCCGGCGATCCCGACGGCGACCGGGTCGCCAACGCGCAGGACCTGGCAAGGCTGTGGCCGGCCGCACGCGCCGCTTACCGCGGCCTCGACCGCTACGGCGTGCTCGAACCGAAGGCGTGCTTCTACACCGTCACCGAGCACGAGGAGTTCCTGGTGCATCCGACCGGGGCGGCCGGCTGGCTCATTAGCGCCTGCTCCGGCCATGGCTTCAAGCTCGGCGCGCTGATGGGCGAGCTGGTGGGCCGCGCCATCGCCGGCGAGATGGCCGCCGCCGACGTGGCCGGCCTCGCTGCTGGCCGGGTGCTCAACCCGAGCTGGCGCGAGGCCGTCGCAGCGTGAACGGCACCCCGCGGCGCAACCGCGCGCCCAGCTTCGCAACCCGCGCCATCCACCACGGCTTCGATCGCACGAAGGCCGAGGGCGCGCTCATTCCGCCGATCTACATGACCTCGACCTACGCCTTCGAGACCAGCGCCGAGAGCGAGGCGGTCGCCGCGGGCGAGTCGCTGCGCCCGCTTTATGGGCGCGAGGAGAACCCGACCCAATCGGTGCTCGAAGCCCGGCTGGCGAACCTCGAAGGCGCCGAGGCGTGCGTCGTGTTCGCGTCCGGCATGGGGGCGGTTGGGTCGTTGATGCTGTCCCTGCTGTCGCAGGGCGACGAGCTCGTGGTCCACCGCACGGTCTATTCCAACACCTTCGCGCTCACCCAGGACGCGCTGCCGCGGTTCGGCGTCAACGTCGTCCCGGTCGATATGTCGGACCCGGCCAACCTCGACCCGGTGCTGTCGCGCCGCACCAAGATGGTCTATTTCGAGACGCCGGTGAATCCGACCGCCGAGGTGCTCGACATCGCCGCCATCGCCGCGCGGGCGCGGGCGGTCGGTGCCATGGTCGTCGTGGACAGCACCTACGCCTCCCCCGCCTTGCAGCGCCCGCTGGAGCACGGCGCGCACCTCGTGCTGCACGCGCTGACCAAGTACATCAACGGCCACGGCGACCTGCTCGGCGGCGCGGTGCTCGGCGACTTCGCGACGACGGAGCGGATACGCCGCCACGGCCTGCGCTACATCACCGGCGCCACGATGTCGCCGATGTCGGCTTTCCTGGTGCTGCGCGGCATGAAGACGCTCCCGCTGCGCATGGAGCGCCACGGCCAGACGGCGCAGCGCATCGCTGGGATGCTGGCCGGGCACGGCGCGGTGGCGCAGGTCCGCTACCCCTTCCTCCCCTCCGATCCCGGCTACCCGGCGGCGCGGCGGCAGATGGCGAACGGGTCCGGGATGCTGTCGTTCAGCCTGGTTTCCGGCAACGACGGCGCGGACCGCTTCATGGACCGGCTCAAGCTCGTGCTGCGCGCGGTCAGCCTCGGGGACGCGGAAACGCTCGTCATGCGGCCGGGTGCGCTGCTGCGCGGGGCGCTGCGCGCCGATCCTGGCGCACGCATGGCCGGCGGGGTCGAGGAGCCGATGATGCGGCTGTCGGTCGGGCTGGAGGACGCGGAGGACCTGCTTGATGATTTGTTGCAGGCATTGGAGGGGGCGGAGGCACGCTGACCCGGCTGTCGTTCGGCGGCCTATGCTTTCATCAGCCCGCAATGAGACCCCTGATCACGGGAGCATAGTGTATGAACACGCCTTGAGCCAAAGCTTGGCCATCGGAGTTGCAACGCATTATGGCTCCAATCGATCGAGCAATCCTGTCGCTGGACGGCTTGTCTCTTGGCGATGCCTTCGGCCAGTGTTTCTTTCAGTGGGAAATATCCGCTGAGCAGTCGCGTCAACGGCAACTGCCTCCTGCACCTTGGTGCTTCACCGACGATACGGAGATGTCTCTTTCCGTCGTTGCAATTTTAGCTAGGTGCGGCGTCATCGACCAGACGCAGCTTGCACGCAGTTTTGCCGAGCACTACAGCTACGATCGAGCTTATGGCCCATCAATGCATCGTGTCCTCGCACGCATTTTGGATGGCGAACCTTGGCAAGAAGTGGCTGTCTCCATGTTCGAGGGACAAGGTTCTTTTGGAAACGGAGCGGCCATGAGGGCGGCCCCACTCGGCGCCTTTTTTTGCGCACGACCTCTCTCTTGCGATGGAGCAGGCTACGCTATCCGCAGTGATCACCCACTCTCATCCTGAAGGTATCGCCGGTGCAGTCGCTGTGGCGTTGGCTTCCGCCGAGGCTTGGCGGTGTCGCGAAGCTGGAACCCGCCCGACCCATGGTGAATTCATCGGCAAGGTCGTCAAGCGGCTCCCTCAAAGCGAGGTGCGCTCCAAACTGGCACGCGCCCAATCCATGGACAGCGTAAGCTCGTTGGATTTCCCGGTTTCGGTTCTGGGCAACGGCACCGAATTGTCTGCGCAAGATACTGTTCCCTTTGCATTGTGGTGTTGTGGCCAGGCACTGGAAGACTACCAGAAAGCCCTATGGTTGGCTGTCGATGCTGGCGGAGACAGCGATACGCTTTGTGCCATTGTGGGCGGAGTGGTTGCGTCTTATGTGGGTTCCACTGGAATACCTGATCACTGGAAAGCGCATCGCGAGGCGTTTCCCGACTGGTATGTCAGCCTCTAAGCTCGACTTTGAGTATTTGGGCGGAATTGCGGGAGAGGGGCGGAGCGGTTTGATGGGCTAGTTTGGTGCGTTCCCGCCAAGAAACGCCGTCATGTTTCGCTTGCCGCCCCGCTTCGCCGCCGCCGGAGCCGCTCACAGCCAGCCCCGCTCGCGGAACGGGTCGAGTGCCGTGTCGGATGGGGCGTACCAACCGCCAGCGCGGTAGCGTGCGCCAAGCTGCTGGGCGGCCTCCTTGTTGCCGAACGGGATGCGCAGCGGCGTTTCGGTGGCGGGTGGGGGAGTGCCCTTTTTGCTGCGGGGCCGCTTTGCCGTTGCCTTTGGGGCGCGTCCGCCTGCCGGACTGGGCTTGCGCCCTTTGCCCCGCTGCGTCCCAGCAGTCGCCGGCTGTGCTTCCAGGCCCGCGATAGGCAGCCCAGCCTCGGCGCCAGCGCCGTCCGTCAGCCGGCCAATGATGCGCAACGCCTGCGCGCATACGGCGTCGATCGCGCCCATCATTTCCTGTCGCCCGGTCAGCACCTCGTCGAGCAGCAATTCAAGCTGGGCCGTGACGCCGGGGTCCACCAGCGCCGGGTCGGCGCGCTGCAGCACGCCGAACAGGGCCAGCCCGCGCTCGGTCGGCACGATATGCTTGCCGTCCGCGACCAGGAACTCCTGCGCCTTCAGCCCGCGTATCACCTCGGCGCGGGTCGCCGGCGTGCCGATCCCCTTGGCCTCGCGCAGGCGCTCCCGCAGCGCCGTGTCCTCGACGAAGCGCCAGGCGTTCTGCATCGCCTCGACCAGCGTGCCCTCGTTGTAGCGCGGCGGCGGGCGGGTCTCCTTGTCCTCGACGGCGGCGCCGCTCAGCCGGGCGGGTTCGCCGTGGCGCAGGGCAGGCAGCGGCTGCGCGTCCTCGCCCTTTTCCTCGGCGGGCCGCCAGTCCGGGAACGCGGCCCGCCAGCCAAGCTCGATGGGTTGCCGGCCCGCCGCACGGAACGCATGGCCCTGGACATCCAGCGTCGCCGTCGTCTGCCGGTAGCGGTAGTCCGGCATCACCGCCGCCAGGTACGAGCGGGCGACCACGTCGAACAGCCGCCGCTCGTCGCCTGACAGCAGCGGCCAGGCCGCCTTGAGCCCGCCAACCGTGTTCGCATTGGGAATGACGGCGTGGTGGCTCACGCCCGCCAGGCCCTTGTCGTGGAAGGTCCCGGCGGCCCCGCGCCGCACCACCGGCGGCTCGGGCACCGGGATTGCGCCGAACGCCTGCCCGGCGCGCAACGCGGCCACGACGCCCGGCACATCCGCAACCAGGCTCTCGGGCAGGTAGCGCGTTTCGGCGCGGGGATAGGTGATCACCTTCTTGCCCTGCCCGTCATACAGCTCCTGCGCCACCTCCAGCGTCCTCGCCGCCGACCAGCCGAAGCGCGAGCCGCATAGCCGTTGCAGGCTTGGCAGGTCATGCAGCCGCGGCGGCCCCTGGCGCTTTTCCTCAACCTTGACCGCGAGCGGCCCGGCGAAGCCCTCCGCCATCGCAACAACCGCCTCCGCGTCCGCGCGCTTCAGCAGGCGCGGCTCCGGCGCGTGCCGCATGAGGAACCGCCCGGCCTCGACCGCGGCGGTGGCGACGACCTCGAAGTAGGGCAGGGGGACGAACCGCCGGATTTCCAGCTCGCGCCGGCACACGATCGCCAAGGTCGGCGTCTTCACCCGCCCCACCCCGATCACCCCGCGCGCCTCGCTGGTCCGGGTGTGAGTCCGGGGGGCCAGGGTGACGGTCGCGGTGCGGGTGAGCGAAAGGTTGTAAATCTGGTCCGCCTGCCGGCGCGCGACGGCGGCGGCGTACAGCCGGGCGTACTCGGCGTTGGGCCGGGCGCAGGCGAACGCATCGGCGATGGTCCGGGGGTCCTGCGCGGTGAAGATCACCCGCCGCACCTCGCCGTGGTAGCCCAGGTGCTCCAGGATCTCCTGGCCGATCAACTGCCCTTCGCGGTCGCAGTCGGTCGCGAGCCAGACGCGCTTGGCCGTGCGCAGCGCGTCGCGTATGGCGGCGAGCTTGCCAGCCTTGTTGCCGCCCGACGCGGCGCGCGTGCCATAAAGCCCCTCAGGCCGCAGCAGGGCCGTGGTCCAGCGTTTCCAGCCGGGCGTCACGTCCTCGGGCTCAAGCAGCTCGATCAGGTGGCCCTCGGCGGGCAGGATTTGGCCGTAGCGGTTGCCCACGGCCGCGCGCACGTCCCGCGCCTGGCTGTTCTTTTCGGTGATGACGAGTTGGGCGGCCGGTGTCAGCACCGGTGTTTGCCGCTTGTTTTCGCCAGCCGCATAATCCACAGCATAACCGCGCATCCATTTGGTTCCCAGGGCGTTGTGTCGCGATGGCAACACGATCAAAAACGCCGAGCGCGCCGGCTAAGCGTGGCAAGAACACCATCAAACCCGACGCGCCTGCGCCGGCCAAGACCAAGGTTCAGCGCAAAACCAGCGCAGCCGCCCAGCCGGAGGCGCAGAGCGCTCCTGCACCTGATGCCTCGACGGCTTCGGGAGCCAAAGAGCAGACCTTCGAGGCGCCGGCTGCCCGAACCGAGCGTCAGCCGGCAGCAGCCGGTGCCAGCCGTGAGGACCGTGCCGGCCGCGCGCTGGACGCGATCAAGACGCTTGGCGAAATGATCGCCGACGGGATCGGCACGCTTGCCGAGCTGCGCGCCGAGGTGCAGCGGATGAACGGCCGGCTGGACCAACTGGCGGCCAACCGTTCGAATGCTGGCCGGGCCGGGCCGGATGGCACGGCCGGGGCCGCGGACGACTACCAAGCCGGCCGCGATCACGATCCCGGCGACGCCGTGCCGCCGGGTGTCGCGGTGATGTCGCCTGCGCCGTTGACTGAAACGGACGAGGCCGCGCTGCACTCGCTTGAGGAGCTTCCAAAGCGTGCGGGGCGCGGCAAGCGGGGACCGCGCGCAAAAGCCTAGGCTGAACGGAGCGTCCCGGCCGGCCATCGGCCAGGGCGGGGCGCTTCAACCCGCAGGGAATGCACCCTCGAACGCGCTCTCGCTCAACGGGCGGCGAGCGTTGGGCTTTTCACGTGCGCGCACCGCTTCGGGCAGGCGGGCCGGGTCGCCACGGCGGCCCACTGCGATCATCTGCTCGACCCGGTAGCCGATCGGCACCCCGAGTTCGGCGAAGGCGCGGTCCATGTCGAAGCCGACCATGCCGTGCGCCTGGTATCCCATCCGCGTCGCCTGCAACGCGAAGTAGGCCCAGCCGGCGCCGGCGTCGTGGCTATGGCTGTGGGAGGGCACCTCGCCCTCCTTGCCCGGCACGGCCATGGTGGACTTGGACAGCAGAACCAGCAACGCGCCGGCGTCCTTGCACCAGGCACGGTTGCCCTCGACCAGCAGGCCCAGGAACTGGTCCCAGTGCGGCCCATCCTTGATGGCGTAGAGGAACCGCCATGGCTGCGAGTTGTATGACGAGGGCGCCCAGCGGGCGGCCTCCAGCATGGTCATCAGGTCCTCGCGCGGCACAGGCTGGCCGTCATAGGCGCGGGGGGACCAGCGTTCGAGGAATGCCGGGTCGATGGGGTGGTCGGCGGTGCGGCCGTTGGCGGTCAGGGTCATGGGGGGCCTCCGGAATTGGGAATGGGGCGGCGCTTCGCAGGGTGTTGGCGCCGTAGCACAGACAATTCGCCCGGCACCGTCAACAGAACCCTCTGCTCTGGAGATCAGTAGCGCTTATACGGCAGGAACTTGCCCGACATCGTCATCTTCACCCGGTCGCCCTTCTGGTCGGGCTGGCGCTCCAGGGTCATGTCGAAGTCGATCGCGCTCATGATGCCGTCGCCGAACTCCTCGTGGATCATGTCCTTCCACGTCGTGCCGTAGACCTGGATCAACTCGTAGAACCGGTAGATCAGCGGGTCGGTCGGGACGGCCGTCGGCAACGAGCCGCGGTAGGGCGCTTCTGCCAGCAGCGCCGTTTCGTCCTCGGACAGGCCGAACAGCACGGCGGCCTTCTCCGCGGTCTCCTGCGTCATGCTCATCTGGCCCAGGCAGGCGGCGCAGACCCACACCGGGGCATGGCCCAGCTTCCCCGCAACCTCGGCCCAGGTCCAGCCCTTCTGCTTCTTGATGCCACGGATTTTCAGGCCCAGGGCGGTCTTCGCGTCGTTCAACTGATGGTCTCCTCGATAATGGACGCAGCGGGGCGAACCTCCGGCACGTGCCGGCCGTCCCACCCCTCGGGCCGCGCGCCGGCCAGGGTGCGGGAGCGCGTGACCAGGAAATCCACGATATGGTTGCGCATCGCATAGTGGCCCGGCGTGCGGTGAATAGTCCGCCGGTCGCTCGGCCGGGGCAAGGTGTTGACCACGACCTCCGCCATCCGCGCGTCGGGGCCGTTGGTCATCAATAGGATGCGGTCGGCGAGCAGGATCGCCTCGTCGACGTCGTGGGTGATCATGAACGCGGTTTGCCCGGCGTCCGACACGAGGCGAAGAACCTCATCTTGAAGCGTCCCGCGGGTGAGGGCGTCGAGCGCGCTGAACGGCTCGTCCATCAGCAGCAGCGACGGCTCGACCGCCAGGGCGCGGGCGATGCCGACGCGCTGCTTCATGCCGCCCGACAGCTCCGCAGGTTTGCGCAGCACCGCGTCGGACAGGCCCACGAGGTCCAGCACGCGGCGGGCGTGGTCCTGCACTTTCGCCTTGGGCCAGCCGCGGTGCCGGCTGCGGACGGCGAAGGCGACGTTGCCCAGCGCCGTTAGCCAGGGCAGCAGCGCGTGCGACTGGAAGATGACGGCGCGGTCGAGCGCCGGGCCGGACACCTCGCGGCCGTCCATCACGATCGTGCCGCTGTCCGGCGCTTCCAGGCCGGCGAGGATATTCAGGATCGTCGTCTTGCCGCAGCCGGAGTGGCCGATCAACGCCACGAACTCGCCGCGCTCGACGCCGAACCACACGTCGCGGAACACGGGACGCCCACTATACCGACGGGAGATGCCCTCGACGCTCAGCCAGGTGCGCAGCACTGGCCTACTCCCGCCACGCGACGGCACGGGCCGCGCGCCCAAGCAACTGGTCGAGCGCCATGCCGACCAGGCCGATTACCAGGATCGCTACCACGATGTCGGCGATGGCGAGGTTGTTCCATTGGTTCCAGACGAAGTAGCCGATGCCGGTGCCGCCCACCAGCATCTCGGCCGCCACGATCACCAGCCAGGCGATGCCGATGCTGATGCTGATGCGTGCGCCGGTCATGATGGTGGGCGCGGCGGCGGGCAGGATGACGGTGAAGGCGGTGCGCCACGGCCCGGCCTCCAGGGTGCGCGCCACGTTCAGCCACTCGCGGCGCACGGACGCGACGCCGAACGACGTGTTCAGCAGCATCGGCCAGATGGCACATATAAAGATGACGAAGATGGCCGAGATGCCGCTATCGCGGATGGTGTAGAGCGCGAGCGGCATCCAGGCGAGCGGGCTGACGGGCCGCAGCACCTGGATGATGGGGTCGAGCGCGCCGTGCAGCACGGGGCTCATGCCGATCAGGAAGCCGAGCGGGATCGCGACCAGCGCCGCAAGGCCGAAGCCGGTCAGCACCCGCAGCAGCGACCAGCCGAGCTGGATGCCAAGGCCCTGGTCGTTGGCGCCACGGATGTAAAACGGGTCGCGCAGATGATGCCAGGCCCGCGCCGCGATGTCGGAAGGGCGCGGCATGGGCGTTTGCTGGCCCTGCTGCGCGGCGGCGCCGAGCAGCTTGGCGTATTCGGGGTCGAGCGCCGGGCCGCTGGCGGCGCTGGGCGTCGCGGCGACCTGCCACGCGCCCAGGAAGACCGCGAGGATCGCGAACAACAGCAGCATGGAGCGGATGCGGAGGGCCATCAGCTCCGCCGGATCGGGAAGCTCGCGACGTAGCCGTCGGGGTCTGCGGGGTCGAACGTCTTGCCCATGACGGTGTGCGATTTGTAGGCGCTGGCGGGCACCGTCAGCCCGAGTTCGCGCATCTTGGCCCCGGCGTCGGTCGCGAGATAGACCTGCTCGGCCACGTCGCGCCACTGCACGTCGCCCTTGACCTGCCCCCAGCGCTTCATCTGCGTCATGATCCACAGCGCCATGCTCTGGTAGGGGAACGGCTCGAAGCTCACCCGGTCCGGCACCTGCTTGATTGCGCCGAGGCCGTCGGCGTAGGTGCCGGTCAGCGCCTGCTCCACGACCGTCACCGGCTGGTTCAGGTAGTTCTGCCCGGCGATCACGCCCGCGATCTCCTTGCGGTTTTCCGCCCTGTTGGCGTGCGCCGTCGCCTCGATGACGGAGCGCAGCAGCGCCTGGTAGGTGTTGGGCGCCTCCGTCACCATCTTGCGCGGCACGGCGAAGGCGCAGCAGGGGTGGCCGTCCCACAGCTCGCGCGTCAAGGCGTGGACGAAGCCGACGCCGTCGTATACGGCGCGCTGGTTGAACGGGTCCGGGCCAAGAAAGCCGTCGATGTTCTCGGCCCGCAGGTTGGCCACCATCTCCGGCGGCGCGATGACGCGGAGCTGTACGTCGCGGTCGGGGTCCAGCCCGGCCTCGGCCAAGTAGTAGCGCAGCAGGTAGGCGTGCATCGAGTAGTCGAACGGAATGCCGAGCTTGAAGCCCTTCCAATCCTTGGGGTCGCGGCGGTCCCTATGCTTGTTCGCCAGCATGATGGCTTGGCCGTTGATGTTCTCGATCGCCGCCACGCTCCACGGGATCGGGTTCGAGCCGACGCCCATCGAGATCGCCAGCGGCATCGGGCTCAGCATGTGCGCGGCGTCGTACTCGCCGTTGAACGACTTGTCGCGGATGACGGCCCAGCCGGCGGTGCGCACGACCTCCACGTTCAAGCCGTTGCGGGCGTAGAAGCCCATCGGGGCCGCCATGATGATGGGGGTGGCGCAGGTGATGGCGATGAAGCCGACCTTGAGGTCCTTTTTCTCCGGTGCGGCACCGGGCTGCGTGGTGGCCTGGGCCATCGCGTCCTGCGCGCGGAGCATGGGGAACGCCTGGTCCATGGCGGCGGCCACGACGCCGGTGCCCAGCGCCCGGATGACCCGGCGGCGTCCGGCCTCGCCTCCGAACGCCGCCCGTTCCGCCGCCACGCGGACCGCGGCGCTGCCGAGCGCCTCGACACTGTCGCAGCTCAGGTGCGTGCCGCCGCAGCGGCAGGTCGGTGGATGGTCGGTCAATGGCGCTGTTCCATGCAGTTGGGCGAAAAGAGCAATTCACGTGCCAGCGTGCGGGGTGCGGGTTCAAACCCAAGCACAGACCGGTCAGTCGCCTACAAAACAGGCGTGTGCGTTCAAAACAGGCAATAAAGACGTAACGACCGACTCACGGCTGGACTCACGGCTGGCAGCAACCTCATGCGGGCTGGCCGGCCACCTGGACCCGGCTTCCACGCCTTGACGGTGCTGGACGCGGACGGCACCGTGGCGTGCATTCCGGTTCGGGTCCGATGAAGACAGTCAACACGCCTACTTTGCAGATCGCGTATGAGGAGGCGGGGCCGCCTGATGGCCAGCCGGTGCTGCTGCTGCATGGCTGGCCATATGACGTCCGCGCATTCGACGCGGTGGTTCCCACCTTGGCGCAGGCCGGGTGCCGGGTGGTTGTGCCGTATCTGCGCGGCTTCGGGCCGACGCGGTTCCTGTCGGAGTCGACGCCGCGGTCTGGCGAGCAGGCGGCCCTGGGGGCGGACGCGCTGGCGTTGATGGACGCGCTGGCGCTGCCGTCTGCGGTCCTGGCGGGGTATGACTGGGGCGGGCGGGCGGCCTGCGTCGTGGCGGCGCTGTGGCCGGAGCGGGTGCGGGGCCTGGTCTCGGTGGGCGGCTACAATATTCAGGACATCGCGGGTTCCGTTGCGCCGCTCGATCCCGCGCAGGAGCATCGTTACTGGTATCAGTACTACTTCCATGGGGAGCGCGGCCGGGCGGGGCTTGCGGCCAACCGCCGGGCGTTCTGCCGGTTAATATGGCGGCTGTGGTCGCCGAGCTGGGCGTTCGACGACGCGACGTACGAGCGGACGGCGACGTCGTTCGACAACCCGGATTTCGTGGACGTGACGGTGCAGTCCTATCGCCACCGCTTTGGGTATGCCGCGGGCGACCCGGCATTCGGGGCGATTGAGCGGCGGTTGGCGCGGCAGCCAGTGATCACCGTGCCGACGGTGGTGCTGCATGGGGATGATGACGGCGTGGGGCCTGCGGCAATGTCTGCGGGGGATGCGCGGCACTTTACTGGCCCGTATGTGCGCCAGGTGGTGCCGGGTGTGGGGCACAACTTGCCGCAGGAGGCGCCGGGGTCGTTTGCTTTGGCGGTGCTTGGCCTGCTCAGTTGAGGATGGCCTGATAGACGAGGGCGCTGATCAGCTCGCGGTAGTGCCAGCGCGCCGGGCCGGGGGTATGGGCCATGAACACGACGGCCAGGCGTTCGTGCGGGTCGACCCACCAGTTCGTGCCGCTGGCGCCGGGCCAGGAGAACTCGCCGACCGAGCCCAGCGAGTGGACAATCCCCGGCGTGGTGCGGACTGCGAGGCCCAGGCCGAAGCCGAAGTCGGCCCGTGTCGGGTCGGCGTTGCCGATCAGGTTGCGGACCTGCGGGCCCAATTGGTTCGCGGTCATGTACTCGACGGTTTTCCGGCCCAGGATACGGGTGCCGTTATACTCGCCGTGGTTGAGCAGCATGGTGGTGAACCGCATGTAGTCGCCGGCAGTCGACACGGCGCAGCCGCCGCCGCACTCGAATTTCGTGGGCTGCAAGGCGTTCGGCCCGACGGTTTGCGGCTGCCCGGTCTCCGGGTCCGCCGGCAGGGCGCGGGCGTAGCGGGCGGCGTTGGCGGCTGGGATGACGAATCCCGTGTCGGCCATCCCGAGCGGCTTGAACAGGACCGCGGCGAGATTGGCGCCGAGGCTTTGTTCGGTTAGCGACTCGACGATCAGGCCCGTCACGTCCAGGCCGAAGCCATAGTCCCAGACCGCGCCGGGCTGGTTCAGCAACGGCAGGCTGGCGAGCTTGGCCAGGAACTCCGTGCCGGTCAGCGCCTCCGCCGCAGCGGCGCTTCCGGCGGGATAGAGCTTGTGGACCGCGGTGGTGCCACGGCCGCCATAGACAAGGCCGGAGGTGTGGGTCATCAGGTCGCGGATGGTGATGGGCCGGGCGGCGGGCACCGTGCCGGTGATGGCGCCCGCCGCGTCCAGCGTGGCGACCTTCATATCGCGGAAGCCTGGCAGGTATTTGGCGACGGGGTCGTCGATCAGCAGCTTGCCCTGCTCTTCGAGGTTGAGTGCGGCGACAGTGGTCATCGGCTTGGTCATAGAGGCGATGTTGAAGATCGTGTCGGTGGTCATGGGTGTGCCGGCGGCTTTGTCGCGATAGCCGTAGGCCTGGAACATCACCAGCTTGCCATCGCGGGCGACGGCGATGACGGCGCCGGGCAGCTTGCCCGCGTCGATGTCGGCGCGCAGGACCTCGCCGATGCGGGCGAGGCGCTCGGGCGACATGCCGGCGTCCTCTGGCCGGGCGCGGGGGAGGGGATCGGTGGGCGCGGTGGGCGGCGACTCGGCCTGGACGGGCGTCGCCATCAGGGCAAAGGCGAGTAGCAGCAGTCTGATCATGGGCGTCTCCCGGTTCGGCTTTTGTGGGAGCGTGCCATGGGTGCCGCCTAGCGCCAATGCCGCAAAGTCGACTTGCACAGCATTCAGGACATCGACATGGATCGTCAGATGCCGCCCAACCTCTCGTTCCTCTCTGGCCGCGACACCGCGCCCGCCTATTGGATGTACAACATCCTTTGGGTGCCGCTGATCGAAGGACACCAAACGGGCGGCAGCTTTTCGGTCATCGAGCAATGGATACGCAAGGACTCCGGCGCGCTGGTGCCGCACGTCCACAACTTCTGCGACGAGTGGTTCTACATGATCGACGGCACGATCGAGTTCACCGTCTCGGGCGACAAGTTGCCTGCCAAAGCTGGCGAGAACGTGTGGGTGGCGCGTGGCACCGTCCACTCCTTCGTGGTCACGAGCGGCGTGTGCCATGTGCTGAACGGCTATACGCCGGGCGGCTTCGAGCAGGTCATCAAGCACCTTGCGAAGCCGGCTGAGCGCCGTGAACTGCCACCCGACACTCTGCCGCCGCCGGACGAGCGGACGATGCGGCTGATCTTCAACAACTACTGGACCTGCGAAGCTGGCGCTGGCTGGGAACAGACGAACGACGATCCGCGCGGCTGATCTCACGAGCGTCACGCCTCGCACCCCTCCGCCCGCAACAAGTCCACAACCGCCCCGGCCGGCACGTCCGCACTCGTAAAAGCCTGCCCAACCCCGCGCGCCAGCACAAAATACAGCGCCCCGTCGCGCATCTTCTTGTCCCGGCGCATGTTCGCAATCAGCCGCGAAGCAGAAAAGCGGCGGTTCAGCATCCCAGGCTCGCTCGGCAGGCCCACAGCATTCAAATGCTCCGCCACCCGCGTCGCGTCCCCCGGCGAGCACAGCCCCAACTGCGCCGAAAGCCGGAACGCCAGCCCCAGGCCCACCGCCACCGCCTCCCCATGCAACAGCGCCCCGCCATAGCCGACCTCGGCCTCCAGCGCGTGCCCAAACGTGTGCCCCAGGTTCAGCAAAGCGCGCCCATCCGCCGGGCGCTCCTCGCGCTCGTCGTCGCCGACCACGGCGGCCTTGAAGGCGCAGGCGCGCAGGACCGCTTCGGCCTGCACCTCGCGGTCGCCCGCGGTCAACGCCGCACCATGCTCTTCGCACCAGTCGAAGAACGCCGCGTCGCCAATCAGCCCGGCCTTCACCACCTCCGCATAGCCCGCCCGCAGCTCGCGGCCATTCAACGTGCCAAGCGTGCCGGTGTCGGCCAGCACGAGCCGCGGCTGGTGGAACGCGCCGACCAGGTTCTTGCCATGAACAGTGTTGACGCCGGTCTTGCCGCCAACGCTGCTGTCGACCTGGGCGAGCAGCGTCGTCGGCACCTGCACGAACGGCAGCCCGCGCAGCGTCGTCGCGGCGGCAAACCCCGCGAGGTCGCCGACCACGCCGCCGCCGAGCGCGATCACCGTCGTGCGCCGCTCGACCCCGGCGTCCAGCAGGGCGTCGACCACCCGCGCATAGCTCGCCATGCTCTTCGACGCCTCGCCGGGCGGCACGACGATCTGCTGCGCCGTGATGCCAGTCTGCGCCAGGCCCTCCAGCAACGCGGGCAAATGCAGCGCCGCCACAGTCGCATCGGTCACGACCACGGCGCGCTTCTGCGGAATAACGGGCGCCAGCAGCGCCCCGGCACGGGCCAGCAGCCCGTCGCCCACCACGACCTCATACGTGGCGGAGTCGAGCGCCACCGCCAGCCGGCGCGGCGACCGCCAACCGCGCAGCGCTTGCAGCACCTTGCCCGTGGTGTAGTCCGGCGACTCGTCGCCACAGTCCACGACAATATCGGCCTCGGCGTAGACCGGGTGCCGCTGCTCCATCAGCCGGCCCAGGATTTCAGCCGGGTCGCCGTCCCGCAGCAGGGGACGGTTGCGCCTGGTAGCAACGCGGCGCACCAGCGTCGCAAGCTTGCAGCGCAGCCAGACGGAGACGCCCTCGGACCGGATGGCGGCGCGGGTCTCCGCGTCCATGAACGCGCCGCCGCCGGTCGCC
>JAABUX010001891.1_pt1 | contig 30609 bp, 16 predicted proteins | sample 5561851 | NCBI WGS metagenome assembly JAABUX01 (sample SAMN10711883, study PRJNA513361) | rock metagenome | isolation source: Antarctica rocks | place: Antarctica: Victoria Land, Richard Nunatak red sandstone | collected 2016-01-03 | reverse complement strand
AGCTGCATCAAACCCTAAAATATCTACCATTGTCGACCAGATAAGCCAATTAACTCTGCTGGAGACTGCAGATCTGGTCTCTACTCTTAAGGTTAGTCCTCTTGCTGAACCAAAGATAGTCCTTGAATTCCTCCACTCAATTTATGCTCTATATCACGAGCCCTGTTGCTGAATCATTTGTTCACCAGTCTCGACTCAACATACCCGACATGCCAATGGGCGGCTTTGCCGGCGGTGGTGCGGCCCCAGCAGCACCTGCGCCTGTCGAAGAGGAGGAAGCCGCCCCAGCAGCGCAAGAGAAGACGCTATTCGCCTTAACCCTCAAATCGTTCGACGCAGGCGCCAAGCCAAAGATTATAAAAGAGATCAAAAGTATGCTGGGTCTGAGTTTGGTGGATAGCAAGAAGTTTGTGGAAAGTGCGCCGAAGCAGATGAAGGACAGCGTGTCGAAGGACGAGTCGGCAAAGATTATCGAGACGATGAAAGGGCTGGGCGCTGTGGTCACCATGGACTAACAGTGTTACATTCGGTTGAGGTGATGGGAATCAGTTTAAGAGTAGGTCATTGTATGGAGTCCGCCGTGTACAGATATTGGCCGGAGTTGGAAAATTCGAGAGGTGCTCCACAATAATCCTTCCACATGTACAGCATTAGCATATGAGGCTACCTCATCCTAGTAGACGTAAATGCCGAGCTTCACTATTGAGTGTGGTTGTACACTTCTCTTTTGCTCTTCTGTCCTCCGATTACTCGTTTTTGCGTGCGGCCAGTTCTTTCTACCTTTCCTGGAAGCTATCATCATGAAACCGTCGCAGGTCATCTGATTGCATGTTACACTGAAGAGTCGCGATTTTGTTTTGATTCATTATCCCCATGCGGCATCTTTATATGGCTTATTACTATCGGCTGGCATCTAATCTACGGTGCCTCTCTTTTGCGCTCGGCAACTTTTTACTGTGGCAAATACTCCATACGGCTCTCAACCTCGAGAACATTAAGCCGAAAACTGACAGCGACAGAGAATCTTACTGGGCTCAACCAATAGCCAAAATTTTGGTGTGAATGGGAATATGATATTTGGTTTTCCAGCAGAACAACTAGCACCCCTACAGCCACAACAAGAAGTCTTCGAGCATCCTGATCCTTATCATATTATCTTGTGATCCTACCTGATGACTCAACCTGATATCCTTGGTTCTTGGAAGAGTACGGTGGGTATTTGCTTGTTACCCCCTATTACATGGAAAAAGTGATAGCTCGTCATGAGACTGTTTAGTTCGCAGGACGTATTGCAGATACATCCAGAAGAGACTCAGTCATTCCACTACGCGCTGTCTGACGGCACAACAGCACAGCATCAGTACTACTTTCGTTCGACCTCTTCCGATCCCTTATAAAATTCCGAGAGCGGTAGCCCTCGCTGGCATGTGGCAGTTGCCAGTTTCACTATCTTATTCTCCTTGCCGCTACCACAATCATACTATCCCCATCTTACTCACCAACACCGCCTCCCCAGCCTACAACTACCTGCTTTAGCGCCAACGCCAATCTCCATGCTGCTCTGGTCACCATAGCCTCCAACAAGAAAGCAGTCACCAGCCACGGATCGAACTAGATCGCCAGCTTCCAGACACCCATGGCAGAACTGGAATTCGTGGCTCATCGCGAAAGCAGACCAGTATCACCCACATACGATGGACCATCACAACATCGAACTGATATCTCTCAAATCACGAATAATCAAAATCGCAGAAGTCAGACATCCATCAAACACCAAAGCATGGCTACATCCAGTCACAAAACGCCCAACGCTAGCCAGAAGTACACATCAATAGCCATCCTTCCACAATCCTTTACGAAAACCGGTCCCATCAACCCGTCAAGGGCTATCCACCTCACCCCACAAAACCCACCCCCCTCCTCCTTCGACCCCTACCACCTCTGCACCTCCTCCACCCTACCCATAACCGCCTCCCCCTCTTCTTCCTCCCCCTCCTAACGGGCAAAGACAACAACATCCAGCAATCCTACCCCAACGAACTTGGACTCCAGCACCTCGATCGCGGCGGGGAGTCAGGGGAGGAATGGTGAGGGGAGGAATGATGAGGGGAGGAATGATGAGGGGAGGAATGATGAGGGGAGGAATGATGAGGGGAGGAATGATGATGAAGTGGTGGATAAGGTTATGGCGCCGGATAGCTGTGGGGTGGCGGTTTGGGATGGGGATGGGGATGGGGATTGGATGGGGTGAGGAAGGGGAGGCGGGAGGGGGGGTTGTCGTGGGGTTATTAGGATAGTTGGGTTTGTAGGGGCATTCTTGGGTGGGTTGTTGGTTTAGGTTCGGTAGCGGTCGTTTAGGCAAATCGCTCTTGTTACATACATGAAGCGTGTTGAGAGCTGAATCTCCTTCTGTGAGCTTCGCCCCCAAATCACCCTCCACATCCCCGTCGTCGAGGATCCCGAACAGCCTCTTTCATAGCCTATAGCTGGGTATGCTTTCACCCAGCACTCGACTTGTAGGGATAGAACACTAAATCTGAATAGCAACTTGATTTCCAATTAATCGACGACCTCGGTATCGCCATCCCCCTCTCGCGAAATGTGAACAAGGAGTAAGGTATATACCGCCATACGCCGACTCGACATGGTGACAATCCTCAGCAGCTTCGGTCGAGACATGGTGTCTCCACTGACATGATGACATATGGGCCGCCGCCTCCGCCCTCGAAACGCTCTGTAAACCTGATTTCGCGGCGTCAGAACGACCGGATAGGACATCGTGTCTGCGAGAGCTTAATAGAGAAGATCCTTCCTCCTAGCTATAGCCTCCTCCTACACAGAAGGGCCAGAAGGGCTGCGAGTGTTTGTATTGCGGGGATCCGCGCATGGCTGGCCTCCATTGTGGGATTCAGCTGTGAAATTGGTAAATTCTTTGCTGCTTCATGCTCAATGGTCATATAATGTGTCAGTATATAACAAGTGATACCCTATTCTATTTAAGAGCAACAATACGAGCTTGGAGGGACGGCATATGGAGTTCATCCGCTACGATATGGGTAATGAAACTGTAGCGAATTTGTTGGTCTCGGATGAAATGCCTATCACATGAGATCGTAGACTATGAATGTTGAGATGAAAAATAGGTGACGGTTTCGAAGCCGGCTTTGGGTGGAGGCGCCTCTTCTGAATGCTACCTGTTGCATCTGATGCTGCTTACAGATGCCGGAATGATGCTCGGAACGGTATATAGGAAGGTAACGCCAACCGCTGGAATGCACCATAGGCGTTTTCGGGATCTATGTTGTACGTACACACTGTCAAAGGAGCCCACTCACAAAACTCCCAATCCCCAAAACATTTACAAGACATGACTTCGTAATCTAAGCATCCGTTATGCATCCATGACTCGCGTCAGTGACAAGGCTTCCCAACTGCGTCAGTATATTGATTTCAACATCAGAGAAAATCCGTATTGTAACATACCTAGCATACTTCTTCAACGTCCCCTTCTCATACTTCGGCCCCGGCTGCCTCCACTCCGCCCTCCTCCTCTCAACCTCCTCCCTATCAACCAACAAATCCAGCCTTTTCGTCTCGGCATCAATAACCACCTCATCACCATCCCTCACCAACGCAATCGGTCCCCCCTCTTGCGCCTCAGGCACAATATGTCCAATCAGGAACCCATGGCTTCCACCGCTGAATCTACCATCGGTCAGCAGCGCGACATCCTTCCCCAACCCAGCGCCCATGATGGCAGAGCTAGGTTTTAGCATCTCGGGCATGCCGGGACCGCCTTTGGGACCTTCGTAGCGGATCACGACGACGGTCTTTTCCCCTTTCTTGATTGATCCTTGTTCGAGGGCGTAGACCATGTCGTCTTCGGATTCGAAGACTTTGGCTTTGCCCGCGAAGCGCATGCCTTCTTTGCCGGTAATTTTGCCTACGCAGCCGCCTGGTGCGAGACTGCCGCGGAGGATTTGGATATGACCTGTTTCTTTGATGGGGTTTGAGAAGGGTCGAATGATGCTTTGGTCGGAGGGGAAATCCGGAGCGGTTTCTAGGTTCTTAGCCAGCGTTTGGCCTGTGACTGTCATGCCGTTTCCTGTAATGACGCCTTCTTTGAGGAGGAATTTGAGAAGTGCAGGCGTTCCCCCGATGTTGTGCAGGTCTGCCATTACGTATCTCCCCGAGGGTTTAAGATCTGCAAGGAAAGGTGTGCGGTCGCTAACGCTTTGGAAGTCGTCGATTGTGAGATTGATGCCAACGGAGTGGGCGATGGCTATGAGATGGAGAACAGCATTCGTGGAGCCGCCGGTGATGTTGACAACAACCATGGCATTCTCGAAAGCTTCTCGTGTGAGTATATCCGAAGGCCGTATGTCTTCAGAAAGCAGCTTCTTGATCGCGCCGCCAGCGGCTAGGCATTCCACTTGCTTCGCTTTGGACTCAGCAGGGTTCGACGAAGAGCCCGGTAAAGTCATTCCCATAACCTCGATGGCCGTAGCCATTGTGTTGGCCGTGTACATACCTCCACAGGCGCCTCCACCAGGGCATGCATGTCGTATGATGTCGAATCTTTGCTCCTCATTGATCTCCCCAGTAATAAACTGCCCATACGCCTGGAACGCAGACACAATATCGATATCGGCATTACCCTGCGTCACCGCACAGCCCGGCTTGATCGTTCCCCCATAAACCATCAGACTCGGCCTATTCACCCTCCCCATCGCCATGATCACCCCAGGCATATTCTTGTCACACCCGGGTATCGAAATATTCGCATCGTACCACTGCCCACCCATCACCGTCTCGATAGAATCCGCAATCAGGTCCCGCGATTGTAACGAATACCTCATCCCCTTGGTACCCATCGAAATGGCATCGCTAACCCCTATAGTGTTGAATTGGTATCCTATCAGTCCTTGGCGTTCGACGCCCTCTTTCACTCTGTTGTTGAGATCCAAGAGGTGCATGTTGCAGGGATTACCGGAGTACCAGACGGATGAGATGCCGACCTGCGCTTTTGACATGTCAGAGGGTTCCAGGCCGGTTGCGTAGAGCATGGCTTGCGATGCGCCTTGTGACTTCGGTTGCGTGACATGTTGGCTCACTTTGTTCAGCTGAGGGGATGAAGAGTCGGCTTTTCGTTTGGCGGTGGTTGAGAAATTGTGTCTGTTGGTAGCAGCAAATTTGAGGAAATCTGAGATTTCCCGAAGCCCGCGGGCTCGGAGGGTTGTGGGAAGCATTGGATACGCCAATTGGTATTCTACATCACGGTAACTGGAAAAGCCCCCACAGTTGGAAGTTAGACACCAACAGAAAACGAGTGAGAGGCCCTGGTGTATGATCTTGTTGCAGAGACGCTCCCAACAGTGGCCTCCGGAAACAGGAGCGGGCAGATTCCGCACAGTGACTCTCAGCAACAGCAATCATCGCGGTCGCTTTTCGCCATTGCAATAGATGTTCTAGCTCGTGTAGAGAATGATTTGGGATTTGTGATACACATCCTCATCTTACAAATACTTACGGGGATACTCGATGTCTCTCCCATTGAAGTTGGTGAAGTGTAAGTCCCTGCTAGAACTAGTTCTATAGATACAATCTTCCCTCCATGGTAAAGGCTTTTATAGGAAAAGTATAGTCTTCCGTCGATATCAACTCGCGTATAGAACGCCAATTGAATGGCCGGCCCCTGAACTCCAATCCGCCAACTTTGGTGTCCGAATATAGACAGGTTGTGGTACATCCCAGCCGTTACAAATGGTATCGTGAATTCGAAAATGTGATCAATCGTCGTCAAAGTCATCTTCCTCACGTTTCAGGCCGCCATCGACCATGATCCCTCGAGCCACCCACTCTGTCTTTTGGACCTTCTCCAAGCTCCAGCGGCTCCTCGTCCTGGCGATCAGTCCTTCGACCACTTCTCTTCCCCCATTTAGCTTTTCTCCCTTAATGGGGTCCCACTCTCCTTCATCATCAGCCCATTTCACCCATTGCCATTCGCACCTTGCAATACGATGGCTCGTCGGGCTCTTCCTTCTGGCTCCTGGCACAGGGTCGAAAGGTAATCTACCTTCCATCAAAGCATATAGCAAGACTCCAAGCGCCCATGAATCAGTTGAACGACCGTCATAATCTTGACCCATCAGTACTTCCGGAGCGGCGTAGTCTTCACTGCCACATCTCGTTTGAAGCATTGGGGATTCGGGGGGTCTGGGGATATTACGCCCAAGACCAAGGTCTGTAAGGGTCACTACCGGATGTGGATATGCTTGCCAGTCGCCGATTGTATGAAATGCTGCTATGGGGAGATTAACCAGGACGTCTTGAGTCACGTTAGTAGAGGTTATGACAGTCTGCACAGCTTCAAGTCACAGTGCTTACTTTCAAGCTTAATGTCGCGGTGCACCATGTACTGCCCATGCAGATAGCGCACAGCCGATACCAATTCGGCAAACATTCGGCGTGTGAGACTCGGTGTCAATATACTGAGATCGGAATTGGCTAATTCAAAAAGGTCCCCTCCTGCACAATAATTGAGCACTAGATATGTTTGCCTTTCACCCTCATTGACAGCTTTCAATTGCACCAATGAGGGATGACATATGGACTTCATCAACTCCATCTCACGCCTGATTGATGTTTTTATTTTTTCCTCATCCGCGCCACCAGTGGGACCTTTCTGGCATATCTTCACGGCAACCAGACTTCTCGAATGGACCCGTTCTTCAAAATTAGATTGATCGACTAGCTCGCCTGTTCTACTCGATGACTCGCTTGTGGCTAACATCACCCTGCTGAATGTCCCTTTTCCAAGGTGTCGTAGTGCCCTCCACTTCCTGAGTTTACCACCTCGCACCATGCACGCCTCGTAAACGAGTGGTACCGCGTCTTTCAATGCACCAGGCGTTGTTGGTATACTTTCGAACTCATCGTTATCTCTTCCTTGATTACTATCGGGCGGCGTTGGTGGTTTCGGTATAGAGATTGCTAGACCTCGCTGCACAGCCAAGTACTGCTCACGATGCATATGATCGTCATCTGGCGGAGAATAAGGTATTTGCCCAATTGAAGAAGCGCCAGATGTCGAGACGACGATGTTGCGCGACCGAGGTATCTGTATAGCTTCCGGAACATATTCGCTCAGACTCCGGTTCCTTGCATGAGCGGCGGCATTCGCATTGTATATCTGCTCAAGGCTATCTGGTATCCTCCTCTTTTTTGGAGATGCCCGCACAAAATGTATAGGTTCTGGCAGCGAGTCCCTGGTTTGGCCCGCTACAGTATTCTCCGAGTCAATGTCGCTTTCGATTGATGTTCTCCCAAATTCTGGCATGCCCCAGGCCGATATGGGAGAAGGTAGCGGCGTCATGTCGACCAATGGGCCAACCCCTGGTGAAGATAAGGCGGACGCAGGAGAGAGCGAGTCAGATCTGCGCGCTCTTGAATCCAGGACTGAACGAATACTTGAACTGCGAACAGGAAGGCCGGCATTGAAGACGGTCTGCTGTGGAGTTTCCGTAGCAGAGATCGCATCCGCTGAGGTCGCCGTATTGGCTGGCCGGAGTTGCTCCTCTAGCTGGGCAGTCTGTAATCGAAGACCTGCGCTCACTGGTGTCGGAGCGAGGGGTGATGCTATCGTCGGATACGCCTTTGAAGCAGCGATGTCAAGAGGGTGGAGGGAGGCATCGTACTGGAACGACGGTGTCCTTTTGAGACTTTGGGTTCGATCAAAGGAGGGGGAACTTGTTGTCGAATTATAATCTCCAATTTCATCATGGTGGTGATGGGGAGACTGAATCGATTTGGTCGACGACATGAAGACCACAGAATACCTCGAGGCTCTGGTAGTGAAGCAGGTCAATGTCCATCCAACTATGCAGAGGCTGCACAATGGCTGCGCAGAAGACTAGCAGAGGTGCTGCGGCGCGTATTCACTCCTTCGAAGCCAGCGCTAAGGTATCATGCGGGTTTCACAATAATTCAAACACCTGCTAGTGCTGGGTGACTAGGTGATTGGGCGTGGGGGGTTGTCCTCCATTAAAGTGCGTCATGTTAGTGTCATATCCCTAAGAGCCTGCTAAGAACTTTGAAGAATAGTCTACGTTGATGCATACGTACACCCAAGGACCCACAACGTTCCATCTTGCAAATGTAGAGGATTTCGGTGTTGTCTGCAGCATCGATGCTTCTTACTATTTAAGAAGGGTGAACATTCTTACCAAGTCTGGACAACATGACCCGTTGCATGCATGTCTGGTCTTGTGTAGGTCGTGGCTGTACGTTTCCCATAATCTTCTACTCCAATTGGCCTCTTCCACTGCAACGTGATGCTTCCCTTATCTTCTTTCAGCGGTGATGGTAACTTGGGGACAACATTCTACCAATACTTAGACGAAGCGACGCCAGCTAAGAACTGGGCAGCAATCGGCCGAGTATTAGTGGACGCACACAATTGGGCAGGCAACACTGCTGCTATTAATACGCGATTCGCACTAAACATCAGCTCTGCTGCGATGCAGTTCGCTAAGAATAAGAGAGCCTCGGAGACTTCAGGTATCATGTACTAGCTTCGGTCACAATCAAGCGGGATCTGAGGCAAGGCAGCCGCTACACTCTGTTAGTGTGCCATAGATTGATGGGTCCATCAATGACATCCACAATCAACGAGCCAACACTGGTATCGTATATTGTTCCTTGAACTCGGTCAAGAAGATGCCATTGGCTTTGCAACATGTTCGCGAAGGAGCTGGACGAGGATCCAGATATGGCTGCTGCGGTCGAACAGCCTGTTTGGGTCTGTGTATCCTCGACATAGAGATCGACGTGGGCGGCGGCTTCTCTAACACTTGACGCGCGCGCATAAAGGACAACTCGAGGATCATCACCTTACCTGCCGTATTTGCAGATCGCAATATATTCTAGAAGCTTGGACCTATCTCCGGCCATTCGGGGATGCGAATGATGGTGACACCGCCTCCCGATCCCGAACAAATCACAATGAAAACCGACGAAGTATGACAAGGATCTCCAAGGCACGGAGGATCTCAAGGACTGCAACCTATCCTCCGGGTCAATAGCAACCCCTTTCTTTTGCTGGGGTCTTTGAAGTATCTTCAAAGGACCATACCTTACCCCACGTGATGCTTATCTCGACCTTCTCGATGGAACGGCTGTTACATAAAGGTCAAGCTCACGGGCCGATCGATCAGCACATGCATGCTCTCCTTCAGGTGGTGTAAAATGTTCCGTGGGCTAGATTACTTGTCTAGTCGTGCCGTTCCGTCTATTTGAAGAAGGGGATATGTAGGTACAGCATTACTGATGTGATGCTGGAATGATGTTGACTGGAGAGGATATTTCATTAGGCTACGATGGAGGTGTGAAAAGCTAACAACTTTAGGAATCGGACCACACCCTTGGTCTTCACGGAATACACAAAAAGTAGGTGCCTGTTGTCACATCATAAGGGTTGCCAACATAAAATAGCAGAGAGTTCCCCGCAACCTTCGGCAACCCTAGGTGCGTTCGACACCTAAGACCGAGCTGAAGAACGAGTCTAGCCTCACACCGCGGTTTGCTTGGCATGGAACATGCCTCACTTGTGGAAAATGTGCGCGAAATCAGTCCTCGAGCAATCAAGAACGTTGTGCTTTGTATCGCTTTCCTTGTGCTTGCTGCCACTGCAGTTGCTCTTCGGATTTGGGCCAGAAGAATCAAGAGCTCCTTATCCTGTTTCAATGATCATGCCATTCTGGCGGCCCTGGTACGAGACAATCGTTGCGAAAGACGAGTCCTCAGCGCTAATCCTCACGTCTGGGAAGCTTTTCGAGATTGGTGATACCGTAACTATACTAAGCTGTCAGTGTTATCGCCGGCACCTATTACGCCACCAAAGTCGCTGATCTATGGTACCAGCTATCGTCATGGGAAAGGTTGGCTACCACATGATAAGCTTGGCTTCTGCTCAAGACTTATCGCTGAACAAGGTACATGACTCCAAATCCCCATTCTCGGCTCCCAGTGACCGTTGCAGACTCTCATCGCAGCAGAAGTCCTTCGCAACTCGACCAATTCCTGCGTCAAGCTATCCGTTCTGCATCTCTATCTTGTCATTTTCCGCAGTCGTAAAAGATTTCGCTACGTGGTCTACACTGTTATGGCCCTAGTAATGGCCTACTGGTTTGGCAGCATCATTCGAATTTGTTTCCTATGCGAACCAATCACATATTTATGGGACAAGAAAACGGCCAACGGCACATGCTTAAATATCATTGCAGCTTACTTGAGCATATCTGCAATCAATCTGATCTTGGATATCATCGTGGTTGCTCTTCCCATGCCCTTATTATGGACCCTTCAGATGCCAAAGCCGAAGAAATTAGCTATTTCAGTGGTGTTTGGCATGGGTATCATGTGAGGCTAGCCTCCCCATTCTCAAGGCCTCTCAAATCTGACTTTGTCGTGGAATCAAAGGATTTGCATTGTTTCAGCATTTCGTATTTACGCTACCACACGCCTTGACTTTACCGACATCTCTTACAGCATGGTCAGCGCCAATATCTGGAGCAGCCTCGAGCCCTGTCTCGGTATTGTCACTGCCTGCCTCCCCGTTCTCCAACCGGCATTGGTTAAGACTTTTGGTATAAGCGTCTTCAAATGGTCTCATCGCTCCGCCTTGACGACAAGCTCCGCCAAGACGACCACGAGTCCCTGGTCTTGGGGACCTACTAGACTTAATGAAGTGGGAAATGCTAAATTGCAGTGGCCGCGTTTCTCCATGCAAACCAAATCATCGGCCACTGCAAATACGTGGCCTCAATGGCACCATAAAGCCAAGTCCTGCGCTTCGGCATACACCTTCCCCGGCCGTGGGGAGAGAAAAGTGGTAAGGTTCAGAGATGTGGAGTGGGGTGATTATTTCCCACGGCGTGTGAATACTGTTCCTATGAGAAATTTCCACTGTCCTGGGGCTCAGAGCTATAGCGCGGTGGCAACTGAACTTTACGACTTAGAAGAGAGAGAGGGTGGGATTTCTCCTTGCAACACTGGCCATATGGGATATGGCGAGTCACACAGCAGGGAGGAGCTAGGTGACTCCTCCCAGTACTGGGATTAAGTATTGGATGCTGATTGGTGGGAGTATTGGTATTGGTTATATGGTGTTATCAGCCGGACCCGGTAGGCATGATGGATGATATATGACTTGAGGTATTTGGATGGGATAATTCTTGGCTTTTCGGAACATCATCGTCGACTTGTTATTGTTCATTGAGGACGTGCGTTGGTTTTCCTCTGATTTTCAAATCGTCGTATCTCTACATTCTTTAAGATGTCGCTTTTCTCACCATTATTGCTAGTAGAGAAGGAAGGTACAATAGACACTACTTAGTGCACTTCATGCTTACTCTTTGAGCAATCGGATGAATTCACATTTGGAAGTACATTCGATACGTACACCTGGTTTCACCGTCTAAAGTCATTCCTCATGGCGACTAAGGTGACAGACTTCTGTGGATTGATACACCTTCGCGCAAGTCAAGTGGACCATCAAGTCGTTCAGACAGAGTCGTACTCTTTACCTACTCACCAAGTCGGCTATTTCTGGGTTCGGTAGTAGGCAATTTGATTGTACCATTGGTTAATCTGAGATCGGATAGACCGAGTCGGAAGACGAATTGCAAGTTGTACCTCTTGAGGTCGTACGAAGAAGAGTTGCGCTGCAATCTGATTTGCATTGGTGGTACTTTGCTGTGATAGTGAAGGATTCTTCAGGAGGTTTTGAGCGCACTATACTCATAAGAGATTGATGAATCATGCGGTATTCTGCGGTGTCGTCTAGTGAAGCTCTCGGACAACAATCTAGTATAAGCATGTGAGTACTCGTATGCTGATCAGAGGTAGCGGGAATCGAACGTATAGGGGGTTTACTAACCGCACCATATGAAAAAATCCTTGCTAGAACGATGATGATCTTACGAGTCGGCAAGAAAAAAGTAAGCAAATTCATTGTTCCACAGATAGATTTTGTCGTATATGTCGTATATATATTCAGATTATGGTACTATTACAAATGAAACCCATCAGCGCCACACACACATACAGACCTTTCAAATCTTTCCAAAATGCTCCGGATGCTTCTTCCTAAACTCCATCGCCGCAACAACAACACCAACCGTAACCCCAATCGCCACAAAAGCACTGACGCCCAACTTCACCTTCGTACTCCTCCACCAAGAACGCTGCTGCACCCCTTCATATTGAGCGGCGAGCTTCGACTTCTCCAGATCATCAGTGGGATCTAAGTGGACGTTGTGGAAGGTATCTTTCGTCATCCCACTATTGGCTGCGACTGGGTGTGCGGAAGCTATGTTCTGCGTTTTGACTGGGAATCTGGAGTAGCGATTTGGCTTTTGTCGCTGGGGGGGGTAAGTGCTTGATGGGGCGGGCTGACGGGCATGGTCTACGACTGTGATGGCTGGATGGCGGGTGTAGGCTGGTGTTGAAGTGTCGATTGGTGTTGGGATGCCATCGATGGTGTCGGTGCTTGGGCGACGGTGTCGGGCGTATGGGTCTGACATTTGGGGGTGGGATGGGATGGTGCGCCCTGGCTTGGGATTGGGCTTGAATTGGGGGGAGGGCATGTTGGAGGCGGGGATTATTAGGGGGGAGAGGATTGGTCGGGTTGTGGGCATTGTTTGGTAAGTGTAGGTGAGGTGAGGTGAGGTGGGGTTTGTGTTGTGTGAGAATTTGGTTGGAGGTTTGATAGAGACGCTTTGGATGTTGTTTGGCTGTCTGCGTTGTAGATCTTGCGCTGAGTGGATATGGAAGGTGAGAGAATGAGAATGGTTGTGGGTATTTAAGGTGAGTGAGTGAGCGATGTGATAAAGGAAGTACAATGTTTTGTTCTGTCATTGAGGTTTGACCTCCATTGTTCATGGGGGTTTGTTCATAATAATATGATTGTAAACGTTCATTTTTGTGTTGAATACAATGCCTTTGCAGTGCTTTCCTTATTAGTAGTATCATCCTGACAACGTTCATGTAGGACAAAGGAACCTTGCCAGGACATGGTATAGCTTGAGCAACGCTGATTATAGTAGGCGCCACTGCTGACGAAGGGAAAAGCCTACACCAGATTAGTCGACCGTATGCTTTCAGATTCGTTGATACTAATTTGTAGTGGAATCGGCATTCTGGAGTGGACCTTTGGAATTGGTATGTGTAACGTGAAACCCAAAAGGATGGATGGATGCGCCAATAAGCTTACGGCTGGCGGCTCTAACGCGGTAATCTCAGCCAATCATATGCGCTCTAGCATCCCCTTCAGAAGTGATTCCTCTCCAGAAGTCAAGGACTTTACTTTACCCCCAGGAGCCACATCGAGCATGACCGAAGGCCTAGTCCTGGCGGGACATGTTGCCTTGGGCTTCGCTTGGCAGAGCCTATATTTGAGCACTCGACATTCCATACCACTATCGACATGTTAGACAAGCAGTCACCAACTCCTAAATATCACATCGGCAAATTGCAAAAATACCACACTTTTCCGGGGAAAATTGCAAAACTACCATATCCGCATACCTATACCCCAGGCCAAGCTCCCTATACTCTAGGGATGGGTCATCCACTCCTGAAATGTTTAACTTCCTTGACGTTGAGGATGTCAAACGTACCCGCCAAAGACCGATGTGCGGGGGATTGATGTGCGTGCGGGAGGCGCTGATGCATGGCGTTAGGGAGCATGTGCCTTAGAGGGTTTTAGTACGTATTCCGCCCTGGGGGTGTGGTGCACCAACCATCGAGCAAAGTCAATTGCTCGTAAAGCATATCACTATGATAGCCTCTGACAACGCCTAAAACCTTATTGAGAACTATATCTCGACAGTACACACATCCTCAATCCAAGGGCCGTTCTATCCCAGATTAGCTTTGGTGATGGGCAGTATCTAGAATAGGGGGTCTCAGGAATGATTTGTTTCTGAGAAGAAAACATGGTTACTGCTTAAGTATACCATAATCTGCCACCCATCACCATTCGACTCAATGATCGATCACCGAAACGTGGCCCTGTGTTCCCTTTTCTCATTCTGTCCTTTGGTATTTCTTGTAGCCAGATAGCATTCACAGATGAATCTGTCGTTGATCCTCCACTATATGCACGACCATTTGGTCATTCCATAGACTTCATATCTCATGATCCATTGCGAATGAAGGAATGATTGATACGATTCTGTTGATCCATCGTTACTGCCAGTCTCCTGCGATCAAAATGGAATCCCATAGTATTGAGACGGATATCATGCCACCTTCATCCATGTCGACGTAGTGGTAGTATCGCCGTGCGCATTTTGCTCAATAATCATGCCAGTTACAGGCCAAGTATGACATGTGTCTTCTTCCCTCGAGTTGCCGGAGGAAGTCGAAATGTAAAGGGTTTGATTCACAGAGAGCTGTATAGCTGTATCACGCGTGGTGACATTTCGGAGGGAATCCTGAGCTTGTTGATTATCAAACCTATCGGATGTGTCTTCTTGTTAGTGTGTGTGACACCATGTGAAACAATCGAGGAATTCACGGAAGTCTGCAATGATATCGACACTTGTTCAATCAACATATTATTAGCAGAGTATGTCATCACTATACACCAACTGAGTACTCATTCGATAGCTTGTGAGAATGCACTCAGAACATTTTTTCAATTTTGTGTAACGTGAAAAAAGGATTGATCTCTATTAGCAGCGCATGTCATTACTCTACACCTTCACTGGCTGAATAGTTAGTAGACAACCTCTAAGAATTCACTTGGAACGTATTTCAGTTCTGTGTAACGTGAATTTCTCTCGGAGCCTGATCTCCCTTTAATACCACGTGAAGTGCGGAGGCAAAGAGCACGTGATCCCCAAAGCGGACTTCACTCAAGAAAAAGGGCTTATCAATATCGCAACGATGACTATTTCAGGAGGACTATTGTACAACGTTCTACTTTCGTTCTTCGAGAGACGTTGGGAGATGGGTTGTTGGTCCGGCATTGTGTCGCACAAGAGGACTTCTCGTATTTCTGTTCGAAAGGAGACTTGAGTCCTCTACGCACGAAAGGGAAGTAAGAATACTCGTCATTCGTGATACCCAGAAAGGAGGGTGGAGGGGCCACTTACTCGTGTAATTACCTAGTGTTATATAAATATATACCTTGTGCTACACCACTATCGGGTGTAGTCTATTTCGAGTTGTGCTTGGGTCGTTGGCGTGTTCCGGGTTTTTTGAACAAAGGAATTTTATATAGCAGGGACCAATGATCATTGCGGTACCAGAATTATCGTTGCCCAGGGCCATGGATCTAATATTGGCACGCCCGGACACTAACAGACACTGTTATGGGGTCCACGCCACTTGCTCAAGCTTCGCTTCAAAAAGAAGCTGCCACTCCCATATCTTCTCAGGATAACCACAGGATCTATCATTACCATATTTCCTACCCTTACATTAGCCAAAACCGCGATAGGTTAACGCTAATATCATCTATTACTTGTCACCTTAGTATCACAGTATTCCACTGTAACACTTACTCATTATCATCATCGAGATTTTCCTAAAGACGACAAGCATGCGTTAATAATATAGCTATTATAGCTCTAGTAAACCTCCTGTTTCTTCCTAGTACTAGAGGAAAATTACGAATTTAAGGCCTTAAATCTAGATTTTCTATATTTAAGACTTTTAAGCTAGAATAAAAAAAACTAGACTAAATATTAAGTCGGGTTTTAGTACTATAAATTAGTACTAACCCGAATACTTAGTACTAGTTTCTAGTACTAACCTAAACAGCCCTTAGTATCTTAGCGAGTTGGGTAAGACTAACTCGACTTACTAAGGTATTACTAAGAAGCTAAGCTACTAATAAAATAGTAAAGGACTCTAATACAATTTCCTTATAATATAAATTTAAATAGTTTTATATAATTAGGATTTATCTTATATCTAATAGTCTTTATTTATTACTTTATATAATATAATAGTTTATATTATTATTCTATATTACCCTTAATTCTCTTATTATTAGCGCCTAGAATATATTAGTCCCTTTAAGTTCTTTAGAAGTACTAAGTTTTATAGGCCTTAGTAATAAAGCTATTAAATTAGAATTTAATAATCTTAATATAAATAATTCTATATCTAGTAGTCTTTATCCTAGCTAATCTATAAGTTAGTATTAAGTTACTAGCTAGAGCCTATGTAAATAAGTAGGTTGTAAAGGCTTATCTTCCTTATATTCTTAGGCCTAAAGCTAAATACAGCTATCTAGGTCGGTTATACTTACCTGATACTATAGCTATAATATCTCCCCCTTATAGAAAATAAGCTCGTCCTAAGTGTATTAAGTTATTAAATTAACTAAGTTAGCCTTTATAATTTTTTTAGGATTAGCTAACTACTTTACTAACTAACTATTATTATACTTTATAATAATATCCTTAAGATATAAGTAGTATAATATAAGGCGCTATAATATATTATTAGAGATACTAAGTATCTTATTAGCCTTTTTTATTAATCTAATATCTCTAGTACTATTAATTATTATTATTATATCTATAATAGATTAGTTATATATACTTAGATACCTTACTAGCTCTACTATTATAATATTTCTATTTATTAGTAATTATATATTTAATTATTATTATTTCTTATTAGATTCCCTTAATTCTTCTATCTTAGTTATTAGTATTATTAAGAGTAATCCTAACCTTAGGTTTTTAAGACCTCTCTAGGCTAGCTGGATTAGAATAGGTTATTATAGGGAAGCGGGGCTAGGCTATCCTATAACCCCTAGAGGGGTACTATTTTATAGTAGGGGTAGTATTAAAGTAGTTAGTAGTAGGGTAGCTCTCCTAGATTTTACTAGCTTTTTAGACTTCTTTATAGTTATTATAGTTACAGATTTTTTTATTATAGAGGATCTTAGTATCTAATAATTTTTCTCCTTTATATCGCTAGGTAGTAGTTCCCCTAGGATATCCTAATCCTCTAGTAGATAGATAACTTTAAGATAATTATCCCTAAGGTACTACGGTGCTATTTTATTACTACTAGCTATATAATTAGGGTGTTATTTATTAAGTATCTAAGTCTAGTTAGGTAGTAAATATTTATTAGTTAGGCCTAGTCTTTCCCTTATATTACTATATAGTTAGCGCCCTTAAAATACGTGGAAATACCTTACCCTCTTATTATCTAGGGCTATCGCTAGTACCCCTATAGGGATAAAGTTAATAGATAGATATCTATTAGAATTAAGGCTTAGTTAATAGAAATCCCCCCGCTTAGATAAGTTAGAATAAATTACCTAGAATATCTAATAATTAGGTAGAATAGTAAAGCTCTTATAATAGGTTATAAACTCCTCCTTTAAGATAATATAGTCTAGGTTTAAAAAAACTAGTATAGGGAATTTATTAACTAATAGCTAGTCTAGATACTTAGAAGGAATAACTCTTTTACCTAGTTTCTCTAAAAAAAATTACCCCCTATTCTCCTCTATATAGAGGGTCCTAGTTATATAGTAGCTAATATTAATATCTTTAAAGGTAACTTTACTAATAGCCTTAAGGGCTCCCTTAGAAGCTATTAAATAGGGTTACTTAATTAAGTAAGGTAAGGATATATTATTAGGCTAGTCCTTAAGGTCTATTATTAGGATCTCCTAGTCTAATAGAGGAGCTAATATTTCCTTTAATATTACTACTATTAATAATATAAGTTATAAGTACTCCTTAAGATAAGTTTCCTAATTTATATCTAGTAGTTACCTAGGTTTATATTTAAAGTTATAGTAGATATTATCTACTATTTTATAAACTTTCTTAAAAAGACTTAAAAGGCTGGCGTAATTTATACCTACCTACTAGTCTAAATTAAATATAATATATTCTTAGGAATAGCTTAAGTCCTAGACCTCTCTTAGTACCTTAAGTAGGGGTACCTTATAATTTATTTTAAGATAATTAAGAGGATTATAAAAGGTAAAGTCCTTATAATAATCTTATAATCCTATACTATTTTATAAATTTACCTTCTTTAATTTATAAATTTTAAACTCCTAGAGAATTTATAACTACTTTCTTACCTCTACCTTTATTTCCTCCTAATTTAAGCTAAATACTACTTCTTAGGTTTAACTATTATAATTAAGTATACTAACTTTAAGTAGGGCTATTATATATTAAATAATATCTTATTTAGCCTAGTATAGATTTTCTTTATTATTAATTAGTACGCCTAATTTCTTAGTAATATCTATAGGTATAATAAGGTCTAGGAATAAGTTTTATTATACCTACTACTTAAGTTAATCCTAGATCTAGTATATAATATAATAGTTATTAGGAATAAAGATAAGCTAATTATATACTATTAAAAGGGGTCTTAATTTATTTTCTCTTAGGTACCTTAATATATAGGCTTTATTAGTAGTTTTAAAGTGATATAAGTTATTTCTATAAAGGGGATTATATTTAAATTTAAATTAGGGTATATAAATTTAAAAGACTCTTAAAAGGATAAGTACCTTAGGTAAGTAGTTTAAAATCTCCTTAGATATAAGTCTACTCCTATAAAATTAGGTTTATAATAACTACTAAATATAGCCTTTATCTATATTTATTCTTAACTAGTCTACTATATATAAGTTAATATCCTTATTAGATAGGGTTTTAGGTTAATACCTTATTATTATATTTATTTTAAACTAGGTTAGTAACTAGGTGACTTTCTTAGTAATAGTAGTCTATATAAGAACCCTAGATAGTAAGGAGTATTACCCCTAGAGATATAATATATATAACATATACTATATTAGTACTAATAATTAATAATAGAGATAAAGGTAAGTAAGGTAAAACTTAGTTTTCTTATAAGTTAAAGTTATACTAGTAGTAGTAGTACTTATATTATATATTTTTAAATTATAATTATACTAATACCTTTATCTTTAATAGATATTAATACCTTACTTTTAAGATTTCTTAAATTTAGCTACTATATCTAGTATATCTTCTATAAAGTTAGTAGCTAGTTCCTAGGTTATTTTATTATAGCCTTTCTACTTAACTTAATAACTATCCTTTCTACCTCTCTTCTCCCTATATAATATTTTATCTACTACGTATTCTTATCTACCTTATATAATAATAGGTACTAGGAGAGGAATAGTTTAACTAAAAGGATTAGGTTTACCCTACTTTAAGTAGATTACTAATATTACTAGATAGATCCTAGATATACTAGGGGGTAGTTCTAACTTATATACTAGAGGGCTAATTTTCTCTAGGATTTTATATAGCCTAACCTTCTTTATTAATAGAGAGGATAACTTAGGAATATAATATCCTATATCTCCTATTTTAGTAAGTTTAAGATATATACTACCTACTAGGTCTAGAACTCTATATTTTAAATTATATCTTACTACTATCTTTACCTAGGCTAATTTTATAGTATTTATAATATTATTATATACTATATCTTAATAATAGAGGAATCCTACTATAATTTTATTATTTCTAGGGATAATAGTATTAAAGTAACTTCTAGGTTTTATATTATAAAGTACTTTAAATAGTATTATAAGTATACTTATATTTTCTATAATATTTAAGGCGTATTTAACCTCTAGTAGTAAAGTATCCTAATTCTCCTTATATTAGCCTACTAATAGATATCTTAAGGCTTATTTTATAGTCTAGTTAATTTATTCTACTTATCTATCTATTAATAGATAGTAAGCTATTATTATTCCTAATAATACTTTATATTTAAAGAATAGAGTTCTTTAGAACTTACTAGTAAACTTAGGATCTCTATTAGAGATAAGGCGGCTTAGAATATCCTATAATTAATATATATTATTAAAATATTATCTAGCCTAGATTTTAATTATATTAATTTTATTCCCTAGGACTAGCTAGATAAACTTTAAGAACTTATCTATAATTATAAGTAGGGAGTTATAGCCTTACTTAGTTAGTAGTAAGCTAATTATAAAATCTATTACTAATTCCTTTAAAGAGTATTAAGTATCCCTTATAAGATATAATTCCTTATATAATAGTTATCTTAAAAGTTTTAATAATTAATAAACTAGGTACCTATTAATATACCCTTATATAACCTTTCTTATTCTTAGAAAGTATATTAAATTATATAATTAATTATATATCTAATAAATACTATTATATATATAGTAGTTATATTTATATTCTAAGATTTTATAAGTAAGCTTTTCTAGAATATAAAGTTAATCTAGTCCTAGGTAATTTTATATATATAATAGCTTATTCTCAAGGTCTTAGTAATATAATTAATATACTATTTTAACCCTAGATGTTAGCTATATAACTCTTTTAATTATTTTTAGATTTAATTATAAATTTTCCTAAAATAGGGATCTTTAAGTAATATATTTAAAATTTTATTTAGAAATTCCTTTTCTACCTTAATTACTATTATAAGAAAGATATTTATAAGTTTAGTTTTTATTATAAGTAGTCTAAATAGTCTATTAATATTTCTATATATAGTTCTAGCCTAATAAATAATTTTTATCTTTAGTTAAAATATAAATAGGTAAAGGGCCTACTTATTTAAATAGGTAGATTAGTAACTATTTATTTTATTTTAAAGCACTAATTTTAGAGTATTATAATCTATAATAATAGTAAAGTTACTATTATTAAAGAATTAAAGGAGTTTAATAAGTACTTAAATAAGGGCCCCTACTTCTAATTCTATAACCTAATATTAAGTTTCTACGTCTAAGAGATCTTTAGAGAGAAATAATACTAAGCTTTCTACTCTATTTATTCTAATCTAGTATAAAGTAACTTTATATCCCTTCTCTTTACTACTATTTATATATAATATAAATAGTCTACTAAAGTTAAGAAATATTAAAGTAGGAGTATTATATAGCTTTTCCTTAAGGATTTCCTAAGCCTTATAATATTAAGGACTAGCTTATAAACCCTCTATCTTATATATAATAGAGATTTAAGTAGGTTTTAGATAGAATATATCTATTAAGAGTTATTTTTTCTTAATATAATTTCTTCTTAACCTCCCTTTATTTAGGCTTCCCTTAACGCCCTTTATTTTTAACTTAATTAGGGGTCTAGTAATTACTATATAATACTCTATAAATTTATAGTAATAACTAAAGAAACTAAGTCTAGTCTCTAACCCCCTTAAATTTATAGGGAAAGATATCTTTTAAATAGCTTTAACCTTTTCCTCTATTATATTAAGCCCTAATTATAATATATAATATCTAAGAGTTATTATACTAGGATATATAAAATAGTACTTTATAAGTAATAGTATAACTCTATTATTCTTAAGGAGTTTTAGAACCTAGTTAAGATATTTAATATAATCTTCTAAAGTAGTAGAGAAAATTATAATATTATTAATATATACTAGGATAAATTATTATAAGTAGGGGAATAGTAGCCTCTTTATATAATATTAGAAAAAGCTAGGAGTATTAACTAAACTTATAATAGAGACTTTTAGCTACTACTATCCCTAATAAGGGCTAATAAATATTATTTTCTACTAATCTAATAGCTAGGTACCTTACTAGAAACCCCCTTTTATAAAATTAATTAAGGAAAGACTTATAAATCCCCCTAGTACCCCTAGGATAGTATCCTATTTTAATAGTAGATATATATCTAGGTAGAGTTTAGTATTTACTTTTTATAAGTTTATAACTACCCTTAGCTTTCTATTTTTTTATATTATAAAGGCTAGAGACGAGGTAGTTAATAGAGTTCCTAAAGAGACTTTCTTAATCTAACCCTATTTAACTAGTAGATCTAGAATAGAGTTTATAGCCTTATAATCTTATTAAGAAAGGTTATATAAGTTTTATTTTAATCCTATAATATCTAATTTATCTTTAAAGGGTATTAATATTTTAATACTATTATTAAATTTCCTTAAGCCGCTTTAAAAGAGAGTTTAATATTTCTTAAGTACTTTCTTAACGCGCTCCTAATATTTAGGGCCCTAATAGTCTAAGATATCAGCCTCTAAGATAGTAACTTTATCTAGAAAGTTAATAATATATAATAAATCCGGTTCCTCTTTAAATTTACTAATATAAATATCTATAAAGTAGAAGTCTACTTTAATTAGCTTAGCTAAGTCTTATAAAATAGCTAGTCTTCCTAGTAATTACCCCTAGTAGATCTTAACGGAATAATTATTAAAGTTAGCTATTAGATAAGCTTATAAATTATTATTAACTACTACTTAAACTCTAGAAATAAATATCCCTAACTATAAGTTAACTATTAGTAATAGTTTAAATAAGTAGGAGTAATTTAGTACTTATATGTAATATATAATTAGGATATTCTATCCTATTTCTAGATCTAATATAGCTAGTAAGGTGGTATAGTTATAATATTTAAGCTATTAATAGAGTTATTATCCTTAAGTAGGCCCTAACTACTAGTTAAGAGCCTTAAGAGGCTTCCCCCTATAAATCCTCCTTTATAAGGATCTTTAAGGCTATATAAGTCTCTAGATTATATAGATTAAGACTATTATTATTATTATTATTATTATTATTATTATTATTATTACTATCTTTATCCCCTAGGTTAATATCTATTTTATCCTTTAACTTAACCTTTAAGGCCCTTTTCTTTTTATTACTATAATTACTATCCTAATAATTTCTACTATAATACTAGTAAGGATAAGGTAGAGACCTTTTAAGTTATTAGTTATTAATATTTATCTTTTTTAAGAGGCGCCTTTTTCTTTTTATAGGCTTAAGGTTAGACTAGATAATTCCCTTAGCCGCTAGATTACTAAATAATTACTAGACTCTAGCTAGAGATAGTACTTAAAATATTTAAGTTATTATAGGTTTCTAGTAGGGTTTATTTATATTATAAATACGCTTTACTACCGCCTTATTATTCTAGACTTATTTGTTAATTTTTTTTATAGTATCTCCCTCTTCCTATATTTAGACTAACCGTCGAGTTAGGAATCGGTACTATAATTTAGTACCGACTCGCCGAGCCTTTTAGCGTGTTACTATATATAGTATACTAGTATACTATATATAGTAACTTTCTTAATACTTAGTACTAGATTCTAGTATTAAATCGCTAAGAATTAGCGTCTTAGTAGTCTAGGTAATACCTCGCGGTTAGTCTACCTATATTAGGGTTATAAGTCCTAGGTTTAGCTTGAGGCCTTATTATAAATACCTAATAATTATATTCTTATTAGTTATACTTATATTATATAAGTAGTTAGTTTTTTAAGTTAGGTATTAGCTAAGGGTAGTTAAGGGTTAGTTAAAATAAAACTTTATCTTCTTAGCCTCCTTTATTAATTTAAATTAATTAGGTTAATATTCCTAAAGGAGTTTATCTTCCTAGATAGCTAGATTATAGTTTATTTCTTAATAGACCCTTATAAAAAGGCTATTATACTATTCTAGAGTATCCCCTTCTAAGTATATTAGGAGTACCCTAAGGACTAGACTACTACCTTCTAGTTCCACTATATATTAGAAGTAGTAAATAAAGAAGGTAGTAGAATATTTCTTAGAATTAAATATTATAATTTCTTAAAGTTAAAGGTTTTACTTCTTATACTCCCTTAGTTAAGGTAGATATTTATTAAAGTCTTTATATTAATAATAATCTAGTTAAAACTCTTATAAAACATTATAAGGAGGGTTTTACTATTTATATTCCTAGGGTCTATAATTATAATATCTTAATATTAACCCTAAATAATAGTTTTCCTAGGGTATAAACCTAGGGTTTAGACTTTCTAGTTTTAATTATAATAAAGTTTAGCTTCCTATTAAGTAACTTTTATATATAATAATACTAACTTATTTTACTCTATTAAAAGATATTATAACTTAGGTTCTTATTAATAGTAATCTTATTAAAATTAGTTAGGTTAGAATACTCTAGGCTAATCCTTTATAAAAGGTTAGTAAGGAATAAAAGTCTCTAGCTAGATATCTTAATATAATAGTATTAAGGTATTTTAACCTTATAAACTAGCTATAATTAGTTTAAAGCTAGGAGTAAGTAGAGACCTATTATATTATACTCTTATTAGATCTTCTTTAACTTCTTAATTAAAAGGGTCTTTTTATCCCTAATAGATTCTATCTAATACTAAATACTAACTTCTCTTAGCTTATAGCCCTCTTCCTAGAGGGTAAGCTAACTTATAGTATATAAATAATAGGTAATAGCTAGAGGTAACCTCTTTAATTATTTATTAAGAAAGATTAAGATTACCTAGTTTACTAGGCCTATTATATAGTTTATCTAACTACTTCTAGAAACTCTTTATTTTTAATAATAGAGTACGGGTAGCTAAGAAATTATTACTTAGCTTCTATCTAGAAAGACTTCTTCTCAGGTTTTAATAAGAATTAGTAGATAGTCTAAGTAGCCCCTATATTAATATTACTAATTAGTTCTTAAAGAAATAGGGCTTTATATCCTAGGGTCCTCTTAGTTAATTATCCTATAATTATTAATACTATAATATAGTCTTATTAATATACTATTTTTAAATACCCTATACTACCTAAATTCTTCTAGATTCTTATAACTTCCTTAATCTACCTAGAAATATATTCTATTATACCTAGATAAGGTATAGCTCGTTTCCTAGCTACTACTAAGAATTTACCCTAGGCTACCTTTATAGATTCAGGTAGGTTAATTAGATTATTAAGGCCTAAATTATTCCTCCCTAATTTAATTTAATTAGCTATCCTTCCTAGGGTTATTCTAGTAGATAGAGGGGCCCTTAATAAATACTAGATAGCCTTAGTACCGCGCTTAAAATCTTATAAAGTAGCTAGAAATATCTTTAACTCTAGTCTAAACTACTAGGATTCTAGCTAGGCTAATCTTTTAAGATCTACTACTACTCTTAGGCTATATTAAGCTAGTCTAAGACTATTCTAATAAGATACTTAATAAAGTACTAATTAGGATAGTTAACTAGGTTTACTTATTTAAGTTTTATAGAGAGGAACTTATATAAGTAGAAGGTAAAAATAAGAGTATTATAATTAATTATAATAGTAGATTAAGCTAGGTTAAATAATATAAAGGGCTTTCTAGCTTTAGTTTTAGAAGAAGGGTAGGGAATAGAATAAAGATAAATTAAATTATTAAAGCTAAATAGAAATCTTTTAATAAGGTAATAGGCTAAAATAGAGTAGAAGTAACTTTTATACCCTATAATCCCCTTAAGAATAGTTAGTTACTAATAAATAGACCTAATTTAAATAGATAACTTAGTATATCTATTTAGGATCTTCTAATATTACTACTAGCTATTAAGTTACTAGCTAGAGCCTATATAAATAAGTAGGTTATAAAGGCTTATCTTCCCTATATCCTTAGGCCTAAGGCTAAATATAGCTATCTAGGTTAGTTATACTTACCTAATACTATAGCTATAATAGTTAGGTTAATAGGGTATATTAGATAAATCCTTTTAAGAAAAGAAAGCGCTTCTCTATAATACTATTAAAGTTATTAAGGAAGATTTCCTAGACTTAGTTCTAATAAAGGATAATAAATTTATTAAATAGAGTTAGTATATTAAAGTCTAGTTTAAAGTATAATAGTAGTAAACTACTATTAATTAAAGTATTAAAATAAAGTCTAGTATTAAAGTTAAGGATCTACTCTAGATTAAGAAGACTATATTAGGTAAATAAACTAATATTTAGGGTAACTTTATCTAAATTACTTTAATATTTTAGGATTACTAAAGATTACTTATAAGAAGAAGAATAAAGTTCTAGACTACTTAATAGCTACTAGTAATTTAAGTATATCTAATATAAGGAAATATTTTAAAATAAATAAATACTTTCTTTATAAACGGCTTAACCTATTATTATAAATAGAACTTTCTTTAAGTTAGGTATATTATCTATAGTAATATAAATTAGTAATATAAAACTAATTATTTAGGGATTACTTTAAAAGAAAAGTAATATTAGGTTTTCTACTAACTTTTATTAAGAGAAGTAGAATAAATAATTATATAAATACTTTCTTACCTTAAATTAGTCTTTCTAAACTATTAACTAACTAGAGTTTTAGTAATTACTATTAATAGCTTATCTAGATTTAACTCTAATCTATTATACTAAATTATAGAGTATAATTATTAGGCTTAGGTATATATACGCCTTACGCGCTATCTTATAACCTACTTTAGGTAACCTTCCTTAGAAATATAGGGTAATATCCTAGTAACGGGAAGCCTAGGCTAAGCTTATACTTAGTAGATATATATCTTCCTAGCTATCCCCCGTTATTCTTTTAAGTTCCTTAGAGATTAATTCTACTATTATAATAGACCTACTACCTAATCTATTAGTAGACTTATACCTATTATTAAACCCTATAATATAACTCTACATCTTTTATTATCTAATATACTATTATAAAGCTAGCGGGTATAAGCCTTATATTCTAATCTCTCTCCCTTTTTAAAGGAAAAGGCTTAGAGTTATTATTATATTAGGTTTACCCTATAATAATTAATAGGCTAAAAGTAATAATTAAGTAAAACTACTACTACGTAAAATATTACTAGAATACCGTTATAACGCCTTAGTAGAAGGAGGACTCTTTACTCCTTCTACTCTAGATAAGCTAGAATATCTATTAGAGGAGGCCTAGAATAAAAATTATTACCTTAAATAATAAAATAAATTAGCTATATTACTAGCTTATAATAAAGTACTTTATAATTTATAAGTTAATATTAACCTAGGAGTTTAAAATACTACTATCTTAGCGCCGTCTTAATATACTTATATATATATACTTCACCCTAAAAGGATAAGACCTTATAAAGGATCCTTTAAAAGGGAGTACTTATATTAGTTTTATAAAGTTAATATTAAATTGATTATAAGTTTAGAGTATAAAAATATAAATAAGTCTTATATAACCTATTATATAAACTCCTTAAAAGGGGACCTTAAAGCTTAATAGTATACCTATTTTAGGAGTTATAATTTAACTAATATTATATTTAAATTCTTTAAGAGATTTCTACTAGACTTAGTTATAGATCTAATAAGCCGCCGTCTCCTTACTTATAAAAAGTAGGAGTAGGTACGCTAATATAATAATTAAAAGGTCTTAAATTTTAAGGCCTATTTAAAGGAGTTAAAGTCTTATTTACTACCTTTTAATAAGGAATATAAAGGTTATATTTTCCTTATAAAGCTTTATAGTAAGCTAAAGAATAAAATTCTTAATATTAATAATATTACGATATAGTATAAAGAGATATTTACTTAGGCTATTATACTAGGGAATACTTTAAAATATAGGTACTACGTAGGTAGCTTAGGTTCTTAAGGAGAAACCTAGGGTAGGTCTTAGCTAAAATTAAAAGGTAGTAATAAGTCCTTAGAAGATTATATTATAAAGCTTAATAGTTTTAATAGTAGTAGTAGTAAGTAATCGCGCTTTAAGGATAATACTTTAAAAGGGAAGGCTAGGCCTAATATTAAGATAGATTTTATAATCTATTTTTATTATAATAAAGAAGGTTATATTAGACTAAATTATATTAATCTTAATAAACCTTAGGCTTATTTTAGTATTAATATAATATTAGTAAAAAAAGAACTAGCCCCTTAACCGCCTTAGAAGAGGGGTAAGAAGACTAGTTAATAGAGGTAATATTATTAATCCTTATAAAGGGTTAGGCGGAGTTATAAGGTAATTAATATTAAGTTATAATACTTTTAAACTTTAAGTTATACTTAAACTTAATTTTATAAAAGTTTATAATCTAATAGGATCTAAAGCCTTATAAAGCTATCTTATTATAAGTATAAGCGCTTAGTAGAAGTAGTATATATATTTATAGAGCCTACTAGTTATATTACTAGTTAATAGATAGTTAGGGTTATAAAAAGGAGTATACTACTCTTTTTTATATAATAGATTAAAAGGGCCCTAATATTATTTTAGGTATACTAGGATTAAAATAATAGTATATACTATTAGATCTAGAGGCGGATTACTAGTACTTTAAAGTTAATTCTAATATATTATAAGTTAATAAGCCCTAAGCGTTTACCTAAAATATTAGGAAAGAGTTAAATATATTTATTATTATATATACTAGTATAATATCTAGTAAATAAGAAGCCCCCTAAGTCCCTAGGGAATTAGAGGCCTTTATTAATATCTTTTCTAGTAAGAAGGCAGGTACCTTACCTATTTTTAAAGAGGATAATTATACTATAAATCTTATAAAAAGTAAAGAACTACTTTATAAGCTACTTTATAATTTATCTTAAATAAAGCTAGTAGAGTTATAGTACTACCTTAAGGATTTACTTTAAAAGAGGATTATTCGCTACTCTATCTTATTAGCTAGAGTACCTATTCTCTTTATATTAAAGAAGGATAGTAGGCTATATTTATATATAGATTATAAGGGGTTAAATATTATAACTTTAAAGAATAGATACCTATTACCTCTTATTACTAAGATATTAGACTACTTATATAATTCTAAGGTTTTTATAAAGTTAAACTTAAAGGATACCTATTATTAGATCTATATTAAGGAAGGTAATAAATAAAAAACTACTTTCTAAAGTTATTATAACTACTTTAAATATTTAGTTATACCTTTTAAGCTTACTAATATACTAGTTATATTTTAAGCCTATATTAATAGGGCTTTAGTTAGTCTAATTAATATAACTTATATAGTATACTTAAATAATATCCTTATTTATAGCTCTAACCTAGCGGATTACTAGTAATATATTAAATAAGTACTAGAATAGTTATATTAATTTTCCCTTTATACTAATTTAAAGAAGTATTAATTTAATATTAAAAGGGTTAAATTTTTAGGGTTTATTATCTTAACTAATAATATTAAGATAGATCTAGAGTATATAATAATAATTAGGGACTAGCCTAAGCCTAAGATCTATTAAGATATATAAGTCTTTTTAGGCTTTATAAATTTCTACTATTAATTTATTTATAACTACTCTTATATAACTAAGCGTAAGGATAGTAAGAAAATAGGTCCTTTAAATTAGACTATTACTACTAATAGAATATTCTAATTATTATAAGATACCTTTATATTAGCGCTGTTTTTATACTATTATAACCCTATAAAGGCTTTAAAGATAGAAATAAATACCTTAAATTTTATTATAAGTACTATCCTATCTTAAAAAATATTCCGAAGGATAGCGGAAAACGGCTTGGATGTATAGGTACTAGGCGGCGAAGCGCTTGAGAAACGCGTATAAGAGACGAGTAGAGGAGTAATAGGATGGCCTAATCCTAATCGGGGGCCTAATAGAGGCGGAGGTAGTGGAACTAGGGAGGAAGGGGAGAGTAGAGGACTACGCGTCGGGGTAGAGGTTACGGGGGCCTTTACCCTACCTGCGGACTCAGCGAATACGATAATACTTAGATCACGACGTATAAATAATATTAGAGCTACGAATAGGCTAAGTAGCCAGGCTACTATAATAATAACGGCCCTCGAGGCTATTAAAAACACGCGATTTAAGGACTTAAACGCGTCTAGATAGAAGATTTTAATAGCGGGCATTAGCCTAGTATAGGCATATATCGAGGAACTCCAACTAAAGGAGAGGAAAAATAAGGAAAGGGACTAGGAATATAATAAGCCTGGGACTACTAGTTAGGCTAGTACCCCGATAAGATAGGGCTCTCTATAGGGCTAATAGAGCTAGGGGAACCCCTTTATAAGAAACATGCTACCGCCCCCCCTACGGGGCCTACACGTGCCGACGCTAAAGGCGGTCGAGGCTAGGAGGGCACGACAGATACTCGTAGTACTGAAGGATAAGAAAGAGAGGGAAGCGGTAGCGGGGATAGTAGGTGAGAGGCTAGTTATAGCATTCTAGGCCACTAGTAATAAATATACGTCAGAGATTATAGCGGCGAATAGATTAAAGAGTAGGGATATACTACTATAAGTCACCTTAATAGAGGCGAGAGAAGTACTAGAAAGGGAGTAGTCGTAGGTAAATATGATATACTACTCCGTAGTAGTAGTAAGGAAATCGTTCGGCGTGGTAGTATACGGAGTACGAATATCTATCTTTAATACGAAGGATTAATAGGCGATTAAGGAGAAAATCTAACGGGAGAATAGGGCCCTCTACCCTAACCTAGACGTAGTAGAAGGGAGATGGCTAACGAGTACGTATATACTCGGGAAGGTATACTCCTTACTTATAGTAAGCGTCGCGTCGCCGGTAATAGTAGACGACCTGATTAGGAAGGGGATAGTAGAGGCGGGCGAGATAAAACTCGCGGAGCGGTATAAATAGAGGGTAAGGCTATTATAGTACTTTAAATGTTAGTTATACGGGCATATATACTATAACTACCCTAACGACACCTAATACGCCGACTATAGCTAGGGCTATAGTACGGCGGAATATAGGGCGAAGGTTATAGACGCCCTACGAGGGTATACTACGTG
>JAABUX010001888.1_pt1 | contig 30636 bp, 34 predicted proteins | sample 5561851 | NCBI WGS metagenome assembly JAABUX01 (sample SAMN10711883, study PRJNA513361) | rock metagenome | isolation source: Antarctica rocks | place: Antarctica: Victoria Land, Richard Nunatak red sandstone | collected 2016-01-03 | reverse complement strand
GCTTGACGGTTGCCTTCCGTAGAGCGTATATGCATCCAGCGTCAGCGTCTCGATACTAGGGCAAGCAGTAAACAATGTAGTCGACGAAGACCACTGTCGAATTTCCATTGGCATCTCTGACCGTGATTTTGTCAGTCGCTGCATTCGAACTCCTCGTATCCGTCGCCACGAACGACCCGTTGGTCGAGCCAGGCGTGACCGTCACGGAGGATGGGTCGCTACTTACCGCCGTGAACGCGCCCGAATAGCCCGCTTCGGAAGCCTGCAAATTCGCTTGATAGAGAGCTGGGTTGCATAGTGTCTGTCCGGGAGCAGGGAAGCGCAGCGTGTTGTCACCGCCATAGAAAGGCGCCGAACTCGTAATCGTGATCGTGCCGGTCGACGCGGGAGCCGGCGTGGGCGACGCGGTCGCCGTCACGGACGGAGCCGCTGAGGGAACGGGCGTCGCCGACGGCGCCGCAGTTGGGACCGTTGTCGGAGCGGGCGTACCCGGCGTGGTCGGCGTCGCGGTCGGAGGCGTCGTGGCGACCGTTGTGGGCGCAGTCGTCGGGGCCCTTTGTCCGAGCGTCGGTACCGGACCGGGCGCGAGCGTCACGGATCCATCGCTACAGCCGCTTAGGAACGACCCGGCGCAGATCGCGGTCGCAAACGCGCACCGCGCGATACGCGGGCGCCGTGGAAGTGTCGTATCCGGCACGAATGTCCTCGCTTCAAAACGCCAGGTCGCCGTCTCCACGACCCTGCGCGCAAGTATACGAGCGAACGCGGCCGTCGGTAATAGGGAGAAACCCTACCTCGCCGAGCTGCCGTCACGACGCTTCGGGTAACGCCCGAATCGTCTATCGGCGTTCGATCCGCACGTGCGATCGCTGACGCTGACGCATCGGGAAACGCATCGCGACCTCGGCGAACGAGATCGTTTCACCTGTTAAGTTACCCGACCCATTGTTCGGGCGCCAGCGATATCGCCGCGAATTCCGCCATCTCGCTCCATCTGCGGCCCTCGCGCCGTAGATACCGGCCCGGGCCACACATGCATCCAGCCGTCGGCGAGACGCGTCACAGGAACGATGTCTTGCAAGCTCAGCGTCCTAGATCAGTCGCCCGTCGTCAGCGGCGCGTCGCCCGTCGACGCAATCGCGGCGACAATCGAACTCGCACGGCGCGCCGACGAACTCGGGTATTACCGCTACTGGCTCGCCGAACACCACGCCATGGCGGCACTCGCCGACGCAGCACCGGAGGTGCTGCTCGCGCGTCTGACCGCGGCAACCTCCCGCATCCGTTTGGGGACGGGCGGCATCATGCTCCCGCACTACAGCGCACTGAAAGTCGCCGAGGCGTTCCGTATGCTCGAAGCGCTCGCACCCGGACGCATCGATCTTGGGGTCGGGCGCGCGCCGGGCGGGATGGGTTTGGTTTCGGCCGCTCTCGAGAGCCGCGACGTCTCGACGTTCCCCGAACAGATTCTCGAGACGATCGGTTACCTCGATCGCACCACCGCGTCGCACAGCCCCTTCGCGCCGCTCACCGCGATGCCCAGCGGCATCACATCGCCCGAAGTCTGGCTGCTGGGGTCCTCCGACTATGGAGCGGCGCTGGCAGCCGATCTCGGCCTCCCGTACGCTTACGCGCACTTTATTAGCAGCGACGCGCCGGCGCTGACGGCGGCGTACCGCCAGCGCTTCCGGCCTTCGGCTCGCAACACTCAGCCGCGCGTCGCCATCGCGCTCGCCGCACTGATCGCACCAACGGACGAGGAAGCCGCAACGCTCGCATTGCCGATCGCGCTTTGGCGCATGCGCCTGCTGCACGGTTCCGCTGGGCCATTTTCATCACTCGAGGAAGCACAGAATTATCCGTGGACGCCGCTCGAGCGGCACGAGGTCGCACGCACGGCACGGATGACCGCGGGATCTCCGCAGACGGTACGACGGCGCATCGAAACGATCGTCGAACAGCACGAGGCTGACGAAGTCGTCGTCGTGACGATCGCGCCGGACTACGCCTCACGCCTACGCTCCTACGAATTGCTCGCGGAGGCCTTCGCGCTCGAGCGACCCGCGGTGCAACTCACCGGAACTTCGGCTTAGGCTCAACGCCAACCGATAAGTTCGGTCAGTAACTTGCGCAAAGATATTGCAGCCCGCCAATGAGCCCAAAGCTTTCAGGTTACCAAGGTTAACTTAACGCCGGGAGGTACGTACGGAGCGTGCGCGTGCCGATGCGGTTCGGCAACGTGCTGAGCGCTCGCTGTCCTTTAGAATATCGGCGGGGTAGGGCGTACCGTATCGATCGGAGGCGGATAGCTTGCCAGACGCGACACCAGATCTCAACGATTCCGAGACGGCCGATCCGGCGCTCCGCTCGCGCACCATCTACTACACCGATCCCTTCCTCAGTGCCGGAAAGTACGGGTGCTTAGCGGCCTCGACGCTTTACGAGCGATGTGGGCCGGCGAAATTCCTGGAGCTCCGATCGGCGCGCTGATGAACGTGCGAATCATCGAGGTTGAAGAAAGTCGCGTGGTCTTGGAAGGCACGGCCGGGTGAATCGCATTATAATCCGCTCGGAATCGTTCATGGCGGATTCGCGATGACGCTATTCGATTCGGCGCTCGGCTGCGCGATCCACACGATGCTGCCCGCCGGCGTTGGTTACGCGTCGCTCGATGTCAACGTTCGCTTCATTCGCGGTCTGACGGCCGCGAGTGGCCCAGTCCGTTGCGAAGCCAAGGCCGTGCACGTCGGACGCACCACGGCCGTCGCCGAAGCGACGATGTTCGACACCCAGGGTCGTCTGATCGGCACGTCGTCTACGACATGTGCCATCTTTCGATCGTAGGTAACGTCGCGCCGGCGGCGTGGCGAGATATCGCTTCGGTCACGGTCCTGAAACGATGAGCGTGGGTCGGGCTCGTCGCAGCGCGCTGCGAGAACCACTTATCGCGCCGCAGCCGCGCACCCGGGCGCGACGTGGCGAAGGCGATACGCTTCGCGTAGAGTTCCTTCGCGCTGCTGGCAAACTTCTCGACGAAGGCGGAGAGCGAGCGCTTACGATTCGCGCCGTTGCCGCCGTCGTCGGCGTTACGAGGCCTTCCGTCTATCAACACTACCGTGATAAGGCCGAACTCATGGACGCCGTCTGCTTCCAAGCGTGGCGAGGTCTCGAGAAGCAGATGCTCGACGCCGCGTCGGGATCGAGCGATCCCGCGCAAGCGCTCCGTCTTCGAGCGGTGGCTTACGCACGATTCGCGCTCTCCAACGCCGTGCGCTATCGCTTACTAATGGCGCCACGATCGGGCGGCCGCAGCGAGATCGCGCGGCAGGCGTCCGATGCACTCCTCGAGCATCTCGTAGCGGCGGTACGTCCGTGCGTCGAGGCGGGAGTTTTTCGAGGAGACACCTTGCAACTCACGCTGGGAATCTGGGCGGCAATCCATGGATGCGTTACCCTGCTGATGAGTCATCCGGAACTTCCGTGGTCGGGCGACATCGACTCGTTCGCCGATCATGTCGGTCGCATGTCCGGCCTCGGTACGGCGTTGTTGTCGCGCGTCCAAACCCTCGGGTCCCCGCCCACATCGGAGGTCTACGCACGCGTCCTAGACGCAACGCTCGCGGAATTGGCCGAAACGTAGGCCGGAAGCGAACGGTCGCTTTTGCGACGAGCCGCACGATAGTCCCGACCGTTCGCTTACAGCGACGAACCGCGGATTCGATTGCGGCGTCGATATCACCGGCGCTTTTATTGATCCGAGCTGTCATAATGCCACGATTCGAAGCTGTCGCGCACCGAGCTAGCGTCCCGCGGAGCTGCGTCCGAAGTAGTCTCGTTTGATGGCCTTCATGAATGATTCGGGCGAATCCGGTATGGAACATCAAGACCGGCGGAGTCACGTCCGTAAAAGAGGAGCCGGACCGCATCCTCGAGAGCCACCTGCGTCGTCGGCGGACACTACCCAAGCCAAACTCGCGTGAAAAGAAAGTAGAGCGATGACCGAAGGGTGCCTGTCGATCGGCCAGAGCGACCGAGTCAAGACGTATATCGCGCTTTGCGCGATTTCTCGACGAAGACGTGACGGCGCTTGAGAGAGATTTGGCCGCCGAAGGGGTCGGGACTGCCTCGCAACCGGCACTCGACGCCGCCGGCCGCATGCATCCGATCGTTTGGGAAGCCCGTCGGGAGATACAACGTCGCGCGGGGGCGGCGGGTCTTTACGCTCCGCATATTCGAGCCGAATTCGGAGGTGGCGGATTCAGTCGCGTTGAGATGCATTACGCCGAGGAATTCGTTTACCGCAACTCAGGGCTCGGCCTCGGACTCGCAGCCTTGGCCTGGACCGAGGGTCCGTACCCGGCGAGCGAGCACATTGCCGAGCCACTGCACGAAAAATACCTCGCCCCCATTATGAAGGGCCAGTTCACGACGGCGTTTGCGAATACGGAACCCGGCGTCGGATCGGACGTCCTCGGTATGACCACGAACGCGAAACGAGACGGCAGCGACTGGATCCTCAACGGACACAAAGCCTGGATTACCAACTCCCATTTTGCAGACGTCGTTTACGTCGTCGCCGTCACGGAGCCGGGAGCCGGGACGCATTCGCTATCGATGTTTCTGGTCGATGCGAACGCGCCCGGTTTCCGCCGCGGCGCCAATATCCCCACCATTCTCGACGATGGCCTAACGGGCGAACTCGAGTTCGACAACATTCGTTTGCCGGCCGAGAACGTGATCGGTCACATCGGCGACGGGTTTGCGTTGTCCATGCAGAGCATCAACTGGCGACGGCTCTGCCGCGGCGGAATGTGCTCGGGCTGGGGCCAGTGGATGATCGATCGCGCGGTCGATCGGTCGCACAAGCGCACGTCGGGAGGAAAGCCGATCGGCGAGTACCAGGCGGTGCGGCACCTCATCGCGCAGATGGATGCCGAGGTCTATCAGGCGCGCGCGACGTCGCTCGTCGCGCAGGCGGAACTCGATCGCCTGGGGCCCTTCGACATCCCGTCTAACCATGAAGTGCCGCGCCTCGTCAGCCTACTCAAAGTCATTAACGACGCGGCATTTTTTAAGGTGGTCGATAACGCGGTGCAGGTGCATGGCGCTACCGGGTTGCTCCTAGGATCCCCCGAAGAAAAGCTGTTCCGCATCGCGCGTACGCTGCGCATACCCGCAGGGACCACCGAAATCCAATACAACGCGATCGCCCGCGGACTGTTGCGGGACAAGGGTTGATCGCGCTCGGTTGCGTGACCGGCCGCTTCCAACCCGCACACGCACAACACGTGCAATTGTTTGAGATCGCTCTCGCAGAATGCCGGCACGTCATAGTTGCCGTCACCAATCCGGACACGGGAACGCGACACGAAGAGCCGGCCTCACCGCATCGGCACACGGCCGCGGCCAACCCTTTTACGTATTTCGAACGGGTGCGTTTGCTCGAGGCGGCCGTGCGCGGGGCCGGGTATGCGGAGCGGATGACGTTCGTTCCGTTCGACCTGACACGTCGCGACTTTTGCCCGCAATACGTTCCGCTCGATGCGCGTCACTTCGTGCGTACCTTTACCGTTTGGGAGCGCGAGAAAGTAAGGTGGTTGCAACGAGCCGGCTATGACGTTCGCGTCGTTGAAGGCGATCCGTCGTCGCGCTTATCGGCCGGCGATATCCGCGCGAGCTTGAACGCGTGTAACGACGACTGGCATTCGCTCGTACCCGCCGCGACGAAGCCGCTCATCGACGAGTTTCTCGCGCACGTACCGATGGCCGAGAGAACGTGAGACCGCCCGGTTACGGCGAGAATCAGCCCCGGCTCGATGACGACCGGTTGCCGGTCGTGCTCGTCGTGCTCGACGGACTCGGAGATCGCGCCATCCCCGAACTCGAGGGACGCACGCCCGCCGAGGCGGCTCGTACGCCGGTCCTCGATCGGCTCGCGCGACGCGGCGCATCCGGCTGGCACCTACCGTTCGGCTGGGGACGTGCGCCCGCGTCGGAACTCGCGCATTGGGCCATGTTCGGGTACGGCGATGTATCGTTCCCCGGCCGTGCGGTTCTCGAAGGCATCGGCGCCGGTCTCGACTTGCCGATGAGCGTGGCGACGATGTTCGCGGCTTTGCGCACGTCGGAGGTCGTCGACGGCCGCGTTTGGGTCACCGGGCGTTGCGCTCGGGGAAACGACGAGCAAGACGCCGATGCACTCTTCGGCGAGTTGACCGCAATATTCGAGCAACATTCCGTCGCCCTACAACGGCTCGGCCTGGGCGAGGCGTTGCTGCAATTTCATGGCTACGCGCGAGGCGACGTCACAGACTCAGATCCGTTCTTCGAAAACTTTCATCCATGGCTGCGCGTGCGTGCGATCGAAGCGTCCGCGAACGCTCTCGCGGACAAAACCAACGCGGTGCTCCATGACGTTCGAGAGCATCTTCTTCGCAGCGCAATCAATAAAGCGCGCACGACTGCACGTATGCCTGCGCTGAATGTGCTGACGACGAAATGGTCGGGTGCTCGAGAAGCGATTCCCGATTTCGTCGAAGTCAACGGCGTGCGTGGCGCTGCCGTTACGAGCACGCGGCTCTACCGAGGGATCGCCGGTCTGCTCGGAATGGAGCATCGGCACCACGCGCAGCGTAACGATCTCGGTGAAGATCTCGCCGGACGCATCGACGTGGCGAGCCAACTGATCGGCGACGGTGCGCGCTTCGTTCACGTGCATACGAAGGTCACGGACGAAGCCGGGCACACGAAGCAGCCACGCGCGAAGCTCGAGGTGCTCGAAGCGCTCGACCCGGGACTCGCCGGACTTGAGGCGTTGGCAGATCGCGCGATCGTCGCGATCACAGGCGATCACGCGACGCCCTCGGTGGACGGCGTGCTGCATACGTCCGATCCGACGCCCCTTCTTCTCGTCGGGCCGACCGTGCGTCCCGACCCGGTCGTTGAGTTCGGCGAGCGATATGCTCGTGAAGGTTGGTACGGGGTCGTACGCGCCCACGAGCTGCTCCCGTTGCTCTTCGGGCACGCGAATCGTCCGATGTTCCTGGGTCATCGTACGACACCGCGACAGACGCCGGCTTTACCGGACGATCCCGAAGCCATGCCACTTACGTGATTAGAATGGAACCGCCGATCGTTTCCTCGCCGTAGACGAGTTCTACGGCTCGTCTGGTGTGCTCGGCTTCACCGAGTTTCAGCACGACGGCAAGGCTCGCTTTCTCTTTTTCAGACGTCCGGCTAACCGAGCGCATAGCCACGTAAATCGCTACATACAGGAAACGCACCGACGGCTGAGAAGCGCTCGTAACGACCGAAATTTCGGTCGTCGTTCGATTTGCCGGAAGGAAATCCGACCATGGGAGTTCGCAGGGCGACGGCGGTGCGTCACAACGAGCAAGGCGAACCCGCCTTCCGCGGCGCCCCCAACGTGAGCCAGATACTCAAGCACATGCGCCTGGGACGCAACCTCTCCATACGCGACGTTGCCGACGGCAGCGGGCTTTCGGCATCGTTTTTGAGCGCCGTCGAACGCGGCGAATCGGACGTATCGATCGGCCGCCTCGCACGCATCGCGGAATTTTTCGATCAGGATCTCGGTTCGATGCTCGGGTACAGCACGCAACTGTCGCGGCCGAGTTTCGTGGGCAAGTCCGATCGCATTTTAATGAATCGCGGCCGCGGCGTTCGGTATGAATTACTGCGGCTGCCCGGGTTGAACCTCGAGCTCGCCGTAATATCGTTCGAGCCACGCAGCGCCTTTCGCGACGAGCTGACGCACGAGGGCATCGACACGCTATACGCGACCGCGGGCGAGCTCGTTCTCCGTGTGAACGACACTGATTACCCCATGCGCGCCGGCGAGTGCGCCGTCTTCTCTGCCGGCTTCGCGCACACGATTCGAAACGATTCGCCACGCATTGCGACGGCATTTGGTCTTACGACGGCGCGCATGTGAGCGCAACGCTCAGTTGAAAATGGTCCGGTCCGAAGCGAGATGATGGTTCTCGCAGGCGGACTGTTGTGCGACGGTACGGGCAGCGAGCCGGTCCCCGCAGACGTTTACATTCGCGACGGCCGAATCGATGACGTCCGCCCTGTCGTCGACGACCACCGCGGGTGGACGGTCGTCGACGTGACGAACCAGGTGGTCGCGCCGGGTTTCATCGACGTCCACTCGCACGGGGATAATGCACCCTTTGTGGCCGACGATACATGGAAGATCCAGCAGGGAATTACGACGGAAGTCGTCGGTAACTGCGGCATTAGCCTCGCGCCGCACGATCCCCGAGCGGCGGATGCCTTCTTTACTGAACTCGCGCAGCTTTTCCCAGGCGTGCCGGACGTAGGTCCGCGTTTCGCCGATGTTGTCGCCGAAGCAGATCGATGCGGTTATGTAACGAACTATGCGCCGCTCGTCGGTCACGGCAATCTCCGTCGTTGCGCGATAGGATCGACCGATCGGCAAGCGACGAGCGCCGAGGCAACTCACATGGTGACGCTGCTCGACGAGGCGCTCGAGGCCGGCGCATTCGGGATGTCGACGGGGCTGATCTACCCGCCGGGTATGTTCGCCGACACGGCCGAGTTGACGACGCTAGCCACGCACCTCGCTCCCGAACACATTTTTACAAGCCACATGCGGAACGAGAGCGATGAGGTCGTGCGCAGCGTCGAAGAAATTATCGCGATCGGCGAGCGCAGTGGCAGGCGCGTCCACGTTTCGCATCACAAAACGGCCGGCCGATCGAACTTCGGCGTATCGGAACGCACGCTGCGAGCGCTAGCCGCGGCGCGCGCGCGGGGCATTGCGATTACGCAGGACGCATATCCCTACACGGCCGGCAGCACGACGCTCAGCGCGACCCTTCCTCAGAGCTATCATGAGGGCGGTCCGGAGGACGTTTTACGGCGTCTGCGTGCGCCGGGAGCGCTCGAAAAGCTGCGCACGGCGATCGAGTGCGGCGAGCCCGGTTGGGATAACCTTGCAAAATCCGCGGGGTGGAACGGAATACTCGTCGTGTCGACACGCGACCATCGGTTCGAAGGGCGTACGATTGCGGAGGTCGCAGCAGAACTCGGCTTCGATCCGGTGCGCGCGCTGATCTATATCTTACTCGAAGAACAGCTCAACGCGTGGATGGTCGCGTTCTTGATGGACGAGAATGACGTCGAAAGGATTCTTGCCGATCCATCGACCTCGATTGGGACCGACGGCGCGCCACCCGGAACGGGAGGGCAGCCTCATCCCCGCACCTTCGGTACGTTTCCACGCATTCTGGGCCGCTACGTTCGAGAACGCCGGGTGTTATCGCTCGAGGAGGCGGTGCGCCGCATGACGTCGCTAGCCGCCGATACATTCGGGATCCCAATGCGCGGCCGTATCGTCTCCGGTGCCGTTGCGGACGTCGTCGTGTTCGATCCACGCACGGTCGCCGATCGTTGTGACTATCTCGATTCGGTTCGGCCACCAGAGGGCATCCGGATGGTATTGCAAGGCGGTACGGTCGTCGTCGAGGACGGCCGGTTCATCGGCGGTCGTCACGGTTCGCGCTTGCGCCCCGTCCTTCTGCAATCGGCGAACTCCGTCTAGGCCGGGGAGCGATCCCGTTCGAACTCGTGTTTCGGGTTTTAGTAACTCCAACGTGCGGCGTTCCACACCGGCGACTCCTCCGCGGGACGGAAGTTCCGCAGACCTGGTGGAATGATGTCGACCGAGTTTTGCTGCCACAGCGGCAACACCGGCAGTTCGTCGAGCACCTGCCGCTGCACGACTTTCGCGAAGCGGCGTCGCAGCGCGCGATCGTAGGTCGAGGCGCCGGCGCGGGTGGCGCGTTCGCTGACCGGATCGCAATATCGACTGATGTTGAAACCGTTCGGCGGGAATTGGGCGCAGCCGAATAGCCACCCCGAGTCCGGATCGGCCGGGGTGTAGATCTCGATGAAACCGAGCTGATATCGTCCGCCGTACAACGGGCCGCCCTGTGACGCCGGCGCGCGCAGTTGGCTCGCCGTATAGGCATGGAGCGTCAGTTGCACGCCGACGGCCGTGAGTTCTTGCTGCAGCAGGACGCCGACGCTGCTCGCGAGTGAATTGCCGGCGGTGAGCGCGAGCTGCAAGGCGAGCGGACGGCCGGCGTGCCGGCGGATGCCGCCGGCCGAACGCCGCCAACCGGCCGCGTCGAGCAACCGTGCCGCGTTATGCGGATCGTAGGGCGGCGGTGTGACGGACGGATCGTATCCCCAGCTAAACAAGCTGCGCGCGGCGTACGCATAGGTCTGTGCGCCGCGCGTTGCTTCGCGCACGAGACGACCGAAATCGACGGCTTGAACCAAAGCCCGCCGAACGCGCACGTCGCCCACAATCGGATTCGCGAGATTAAAAAACAACTGGCCGCCGCCCGCCAATCCCGCTCGGACCACACGCCCGACCGAGCCGCTACGGTACTGCGCCAAGAGCGCCGGATCGGCGACGAGCGTCATCCCCACTTCGTGCGTGCGCAATTGGTTGAGGATTGCGGTCGAATCGGCCACGAATTTCACGTCGACGTTCTCGATGGCGGGCGGTCCCGCGTAGTAGCGAATGTTTCGGCGCAGCGACAGCTGGTCGCCGCGTCGCCAGGCGACGACGCGATACGGCCCCGAACCGATGGGGCTTGCGTTAAACGGAGTTTGGTTGAGATCGGCTCGGCTCGCGAGCAGGTGTGCGGGCAGAATCGCATAGTTCTGATTCGGCGCCAAAAACGTGCTGAGGATCGGTGCGTACCGCTGGCGGAGATGGACTTTAACGGTCCACTGTCCGGCAGCTTCGACGCGCGCGACATCATCGTAGCCGGAGCGCGACACGACGTTGTTGCGCGGATTCATGATCGCCTCGAAGGTGAACACGATATCGCGTGCCGTCAGCGGATGTCCGTCGTGCCACGTCACGTCGTGGCGGAGATGGTAGGTGACCAGCAGTCCGTCCGCAGAGATGCCGTTATTCACAGATGACGGAATTTCACGCGCGACGTCGGGTTGGAGGTTGTCGTGCTCGTCAAGGGTCAGCAGATACGAGTACAGCAGCGGGACGACGACCGCGGTCGCGGGACCACTCATCGTCAGCGGGTTAAGCGAAGCCGGTTCCTGTGCCATGGCCATGACCAGTCGCGAACCGCCGCTCTGCGGAGCGGGCGCCGCGCACGCCGTCAGCAGCGCGACCGAGAGACACAGCCATCGGCACGCGCCGCCGAGAATCGAATGCTGAGCGCGCGTCAAGGGGCCGACGCCGAAACCGCGCCGGCCGGACTGCCCCACACCTCCGGCGCACATGTAATGCGCCCGGCTTCGTAGCGCACCGCCGGGGAGCGGTCGCGCGCGAGCAGCAACGGCCCGTCGAGGTCCACCAGATCGCAGCGAAGACCTAACACGTACGCAGGCGCCATCGCAAGCGACGTTCCTCCCATGCAGCCCACCATCACCTTCAAGCCGCGTTGCCGCGCTTCTGCTTCAATCTCGAGCGCGCGCGTAAGGCCGCCGCATTTGTCGAGCTTGATGTTGATGACGCCGAACCGCGTCGCGACTCGAGCCACGTCGTCGAGGTCTTGAGCGCTCTCGTCCGCGGCAAGCTCGATCGGCACGTGCATTCCTTCGAGATCGGCATCGCGACCGACCGCAAAGGGCTGCTCGATGAGTCGTACGTCCGCTTCCAGCAACGTCGGCATCAAGGCCTCGAGGGAAGCGCGCGTAAAGCCCTGGTTCGCGTCGACACCGAGCCACACGTCGGGCCGAGCACGGCGAACTTCACGCACGCGTTCGGCGTCGTCGCTCATTCCCGTGAGTTTGAGTTTGAGCGCCTTCGCTTCGGAGAAAGCCAGGGCGCGTTCGACCATACGCTCGGGCTCGTCAGCCCCCAACGTATGGGTCGTGAGTAGCGGCTGTGGCGCCGGTGAGCCGACGAGCTCCCACACCGGCCGGCCCTTCGCTTTCGCCTCCAGATCCCAGAGGGCCGCATCGAGTGCGTTGCGCGCACCTCCCGCCGGCAAAAGGTCCAACAGCTCTCGGCGGCTTACGCCGAGCGTGAACCGGTCCGCAACGCGTTCGATATCCGCTAAGCAACGCTCCGCCGTGTCGCCGCGATAGTAGACGCCGGCGCATTCCCCGCGGCCTCGTCGGCCGTCGTCTTCGATCTCTACGACCGCTACTTCGACGTGCGTCCATTCGTGACCGGTGATCCGCAGCGGGTAGCGGTACGGCCACCGTTCGATGTCTAAGGCGGCGATCTTCACGTCGAAACGTCCGAGAGCGTCTTGCGCTTCGACTCCTCTGTTATCGTTCGCGAACGCCGCGAGAGCTTACTCGAAAGCGGCGCGAAGCCAGAGCGCACGACATCGCCCGCGCGCGGAAACGCCACCTTAGGATCGTCGCCGGCGCCAACGATTGCCAAGGCCGCTGAAACGCGGGTCGCGAGTTTTCCACCAACCATTGGGGCCTCCGTTGCGATATACCGTACAAAGACCGGTATTGCGTACACTTTTTTCGCGCGCGTTACCTCAATCCCTGTGCAGGATATAACACCGCGATCCAGGGACTAGGTGATGGAACCAATTTTGCGGACGCCGTCTGGAAAAACGCCCCGTCACTCCGCTGCGAAGATCGATCGTTCGAACCGCTACCCGACCTTTGCGCTCGGCGCGTGGGAGCACGCGCAGCACACCGAATACTCATGGTTCACCCGTGCAGGCGCGATCCTCAAGCGATGTCCGGAACCTGGTGAAGTGGAATGCGGCGCTCGACGGCGGCAAGATACTTTCGCGCCTCGCTCCCCGGTTACGGGTTCGGTATCATGAGACGAAAGTTGCCCAAACGGGCACCGCACGATCGCGCACGGCGGCATCAGCCAGGACGCGGCGTCGCAGGACGCCCGCTTTCCCGACGACGGTCTGTCGATCGTCGTCCCCTCCAACAATGGCACGTTCGATTACGATTCGGCCGTGTCGGCCGTCTACGACGTATTCGTACCGCCGAAAGCGCGTCGCGCAATTACAACGCCGCCCGCCACCGCTGCCAAAGGACCCGCGCGATCCGACACTTCGGCGTGTTGTCGCTCGTCTCCGACGCAAACGCATTGGCTGTCGACGAGCGACTTCACCGAACTGGTTGCCGTCGCGCAGCTTGCTCCCGGACCGAACGTGTTGATCGTACCCCTCATCGGCTGGCGCGTTGCGGGCTGGTTCGGTGCTCTCGCCGCGCTCGGTGCATTCGTCATTGCGCCCGCAATCCTAACGGTATTCGTCGGCCGCGCATTAGCGCGCCACGCCGAACGCGCTTCATCTCCGCGCTGCGCTCCGCGCTCCCTCCGATTGCCGCCGGATTGCTCCTCGCCTCCGGAGCCGCACTGGCGCAAACGAATTCCGTTCATCTGGTCGCAATCGTCATCGCCGGAACCGTTGCGATTCTCGCTACGGTGTTTCCGGTAAATCCGCTTTGGTGGATGTTGCTCGCGGCTGTCGGCGGTATCGTCTTCCTTTAACGCAACTGTAACGGCTCGCAGCGCGGTTTTGGCGCGCCGACTGGCGGACGCCCGCACGTTAAGCGACGGGTTCGCGTTCGCTATCGAGGCCGGCCATGCCGTGAGCGGGGTAGCGGTCCCCAGCGGCCGCGTCGCGCGGAACGGCGCGTTCGATCGCTTCGATATCGGAGGCAAGCAGTTCGATCTCGAGCGATCCCAGCGCGTCGACGAGCTGTTCCCGTTTGCGCGCGCCAATGACCGGAACGATATCGGCACCGTGCTGCATCACCCACGCGATTGCGAGTTGCGAGACGCTGACGCCCTTCGCTTGGGCCAGTCGCTCGAGCGCATTGACGAGCGCGAGGTTGCGATCCAAGTTCTCGCCTTGGAAACGCGGGCTGATGCCGCGGAAATCGTTCGTCGTCGAACGATCTTTCGACCAGCGGCCCCCGATGAGGCCCCGCGAGAGCACGGCGTAGGCGGTAATCGCGACACCGAGCTCGCGACACGCAGGTAAGATCGTATCTTCGATGCCGCGCGAGATCAGCGAATACTCGATCTGCAGATCGACGATCGGATGGGTCGCGTGCGCGCGACGTAGTGTGGCGGCCGACATTTCGGAGAGTCCGATGTACCGGACGTACCCCGCCGCGACCATCTCGGCGATCGCCCCGACCGTCTCTTCGATCGGCACGTTCTGATCCAGACGCGCCGGGCGATAGACGTCGATGTAATCGGTGCCCAAGCGAACGAGCGATTGCGCGAGCGCATTCTTCATCGTACCCGGCCGCGAATCGAAGCCGACGAAACCGCCGGCGGGATCGCGCTGTGCTCCGAACTTGACGCTGAGCTGTACGCGCGAACGATCGTGACCGCGCAACGCTTCGCCAATCAGCAACTCGTTGTGGCCGCTACCGTAAAAATCGCCGGTATCGATGAGCGTGACGCCGGCGTCGAGAGCTGCGTGAATGGTCGCGATGCTTTCGAAGCGATCTGCCGGCCCGTAAGCGCCGTCCGACATGCCCATGGTACCGAGACCCATGGCGGACACCGCTGGACCGGTATATCCGAGCGACCGTGTTGTGATCATGTGCTTCTGAACCTCAAAAATGAGCCTGACAGGTGATAACGAATGTAAGGTATCACGAGCCGAGCCTCGCCACAAGATCGCTACGAAAGAAATGACATGGTGACATCGCCTGCACGCCTGTCAGCTCCCGATTCCGCCTACGCACGCAAGACGCGCGCACGTATCTTGAGTGCGGCCGAACGGCGCTTCCGACACTACGGATTCGCTAAGACGACGATCGTCGATATCGCGGGTGACTGCGCGATGTCGCACGCCAACGTCTATCGCTTCTTCGCTAATAAGACGGAGCTCGTCGACGCGATCGCGGAAGGCTGGCTCGGCAAGAGCGAACGCATCTGCCGCGAGGTTGCGCGGAGACCGATCGCGGCGAGCGAGCGGCTCGTCGGCTTCGTCGTGGAGTTGCATCGCTGGAAGCTGCGCGAGTATCAACGCGATACTCGCACGCACGAGCTGCTCGCGCTCGCGAGCCACGAAGGCCACTCGTTCGTAAGCGTGCACCTAAGCGTACTTGCCGATATTCTGGTCGAGATTATCGCGGACGGAAATCGCGCGCGAGAGTTCGTCGTTCGCGATCCACGCAGGCTTGCCCGCGTCATCCAACACGCGACGGTTAAATTCTGCGATCCTCGGTTGCTGGCACAGTATCATGACGAGCCGCTCGAAGAGCAAGCGCGTGATGTGATGCGCGTGCTGCTGGGCGGAATCGCTGCGATGTAATTCGCGGCTGGGGAGCATTGCGACTGACAACATCGCATTCGTAGTCAATCGCGCCGCCTTCGCGAGTGCCTATGGGCTGTGCCGGGTCGAGAAGCGTCGCCACCGGGATGGGCGCCGCGGTCGGGTCGGCGTGGGGTGCTTCGGCTGCCACAGCGGGCGCGCCAGAATGGTTTTCCTTTCGTTCGTCGAGGTTTGCATCGGTACGCGTGCGGGTTCGCGCCGGATGGTTGCCGCGACGCATAACTTTAGTGCCGACCCAGCCGATGCGCGTTGTCGTAATGCGACGCCAGCGATGTGGATGTTCGCTCGAGCACGCTCCTCGGCGCAGAAATGCAAACGTATCGCTTGGAACCGCCGTCCTCGCGGTCTCGATTCGCGCGGTGCACGGCACCGCGTCCGCAACGGAGATATCGCCTTCAACGCCGGCACCGAAGATTGGGGGCGTCGATTTAGCGGAACTCCTGGCAGTATACTCATCTAGCAGCGGCAGCCAGGCGTACCTCCTACGGAGGCCTTGAGGGCCGGAAAGGGAGCGCCGACCATCGACTCCTCAGCCGACGCTGATTTGGCGGCCGCTTTTGTCGCGCGAAGACACGACGCGCTACACCGCGCCTATCGCGCATACGGCCGGCTACTCTACTCCGTGGCGCGACACGTCCTGGGCGGCGATGCCGACGCGCAGGACTGCGTGCACGACGCGCTGTTGCGCGTCTGGCAGCGCCCGGAAACGTTCCGGCCCGAACGCGGCACTTTGCGCGCGTTTTTAACGGTCTGCGTGCGCAACGAAGCGATCGGGCGAAAACGCAGCGCCGCACGGCACTTTACCATCGAGCAGCGGCTCACCCAGAGCGAAGGCAGCATGCACTATGAATTCGAAATTGAGGACCAGGCGGAGCTCGCGCAACTGCGCGACGCGCTCGGAACGTTGCCGGCCGAGCAGCGCCGGGCGCTCGAGCTCGCGTATTGGCAACATCTCTCACACGGCCAGATATCCGAGGCGCTTGGGGTCCCGCTCGGGACGATCAAGAGCCGGCTTGCGCTGGGTCTGCGCAAGCTTCAGCAGACGTTCGCAGCTTACGAGCATCAGGTCTAATGAACGGACGCTGCGTGACGCACGTGCCTGACGAGCATCTCGGCGACCGCGCCGAGCTCTACGCACTCGGCGTGCTCGACGCCGACGAAGCGGACCACGTCAACGCGCATGCGGCCCGCTGTGCCGAGTGCGCCCGTCTTGTCGGCGCCGCCGAGCGCGCGGTGATGACGCTCGACGCCGCGACGGTTTCCGATGTTGCAGCACCGCCTGAATTAGAGCGACGGATCGCCGCGATCGGCCGCGTGACGCCGCTGCGCCGAAAGGCGCCGCTCCCGCGTTCATTCGCCCGCTGGGGCGCGCTTGCGGCCAGCCTCTCGATCGTCGCCGGCGGCGCCGCCGGGACGCGCGGCGTACTGCACATGCACGACGTCGTCGCGCAGGATGATGCGGCGCTGGCAGTGATCGCGAAGGCACACTTCAAGCACGCAAACTTTCTCAAAGCCGACCCGGGCGCGCCGACGGCGAAAGTGCTGTGGGGCCTGTCGAACCGCTGGATCTATGTTATCGTAGACTCATCGGGCTGCGCATGCCGGATTGCGGCGATAACCGACGCCGGCGAAAGAGATCTCGGTGTGCCGCTCGGACGTGGCGTGACGGCTGCTTTGTTCGCGAACCATCTGCCTCCAGTGCGGCGCGTCGAACTGCGCCGTGACGGCCGGATTACGGCGAGTGCGACCCTGCGGTAGCAAACGGGGAGCCGGATCCGAACGGCAAAAGCCTCGAGCGTCATCCGAGCGCTCGAGGCTTTTGCCTTGTAATCGGTTCAGTTTCTAAGCGAGTTGGTGGTCCGTTACGGTCGCGGGCCCGCGCCTCGCGAGGTCGACGGTGCGGTACCCGAGGACGTGCAGTAATTGGTCCGCCGGTACTTTAAGCGGCCCAGGCTTATCGGCCGTGCCGGGCGCCGGCTGCGGATACGCGGTGGCAGCCGCCGTCGCGAAACGAATGTTTCCTTCGGTGTGCTGGATGATTTGATGAATGTGTCCGTTGAGCACGGTCACTGCATCGAAGCGTTGCAGCAGACCGAGGACTTTCGCGCCGTCTTCAGTGGTCCAGCCCCAGGCCGATACAACGCGTACAACGCCACGTGACCGAACACCACGATCGGAGTCGACGTTTTTTGTGCGGCCAGGTCCTCTGCAACGAAGTCGAGTTGTTCCTGACCGAGCTTCCCGTCGATCTCGAAGTTGAAGACGTTGACTAGAACCAGAAAATGCACGCCACCTATGTCGAATGCGTGCCAGCCTTTCCCCGCGTCCCTCTTCCCGAAAGCTGCAAAGTAGTTTTCGCTACCGCCGATGACGTCGTGTTCTCCCGGCATCGTTACGAGCGGGGCTCTGAGGCTCGAAAGAATGTCTTTACACGTCGCGAACTGTTCGGGCTTAGAGAGGTGCGTTAGGTCGCCTGTGTGCACGACGAAGGAGGGTTGCGCGGATAGCGCATTGATCTTATCGACCGCCTTCTTCAGCGTACCGGCAACGTCGGGATTCTCAGGACGCGCAAAGCCGATATGACTGTCGCTGATCTGCACGAACGAGACGGCGCCCGGCAATGCCGAGGCCCTCGAGGTCATGAGTCCGCTCGCGCCGAGCGTCCAAGCGATTCCGGCTCCCGTCCAACCGACGTGCTCGACAAATTTTCTACGGTTTACGCGATCGCTCATTGCGTTTTCACCGCCGGAAGGACGACGATCGTGCCCTTCATATATGGGTGCAACTCGCAGAAGTAAGCGAACGTTCCCGGCTTGGCAAACGTGTGTTTCCAGGTTCCGCTCGAATCGAGGCCTTCTGAATCGAATGCTTTATCGCTCGCAGTTATGGTGTGCGCCTCGGCGTCGTCGTTGACGAAAGAGACGGTGTCCCCGACGTGCACTTTCACGGGCGTCGGAGCGTACTTAAAATCCTTGATGTGAACGACGATTCCCGCGTGTGACATCTCCGTCCCCGATGCGCTGCCGAATTCGGCGCCTATGCAGGCGGCGAGGACGACAGCTCCGAGCGATACTCTCACGTTGCTGCTCCTTCATAAGATGCGGACTCGCGCAGACTTTGAGTTCACGGAAGGCGTACGCGCGGCAAGGCACATTAGATGACTCAGGTGGCGCTGCCGCCAAAAATTTCGGCGGAGTTGGACGGAATCGCCGCCGCGGCGGTCGCCGCGGAACCGACGTGAGCGTTCCGGCGGCGCGAGGCATCCATTTGCCCCGGCTGGGCTCGCCGCGACAATCATCCGCTCCGGCGTTACGGAACGCACGTTCCGCGTCGTCGATCCAATGGCGCCCGGCCGGGCGGTGCTGGTCGCCACGTCCCGGTTCCACCACCCGGCCCACGCCGCCAAGTGGGTCGACCCCGCCATCGACGGCGTAGAACGAAGTGTGGCAGCGACTGAGGAGCGCTGTGCGTCGCGAAGAGCCCCGGTTAGAAAGATCAACACGTGCGCCGAGGCGCGCAGCGTTGGTTCTCGGCGTACAACGCGCCAATACGAAATTACGGTTCATTTAACAACGCCGGCCATGGCGTCTTCGCCAGTGACGAGATCGGTCCCGAGCAACGTCGCCTCGTACTAAGGGAGCGAGGTGCACCGCAGCGTAACGGCTATAGCGATGCGGTTTACAAGCTGTCCGCCGCGCTCGCGGTTGACGATCATCTCTCGCAGTTGCGCGCTCGTCGCCTTTTTTGTTGGCGGAGCCATGGCATCGGTCTCTGCAGTTTCGAGCAGAGCCGTTCTCGAGCCGGGAGTCTATCGACAGATCGAGCCCGCGGCGAAGCGTTCGCTCCAACTCGGCAATGAAATAGTCTTGACACGTGACAAATACGGCGTTTTGAAGTTCACGATTAACGCCGTCCGGCAACTGGACCGTAATATAGGTACGATAAGCGGGACCATCGATAGCCGTTTGCCGACGACCTGGACGAGCAAACGCGAATTTGCAAATTGCCGTTTGAGATTTCGTTCGGCTCCGCCCGGCTTCACCGTTACCCAAGATTACGAGTTCGGGGACTGTGGCTTCGGCTACGGCGTCACGGCAAACGGCACATACCTAAGAGTCGCGGCGCAGCCTCGTCGTGGGATGCTCAGCAAGGATGAGTGACGGCCCCGGCGCTTGTGAGAATTCGAAGTCCGTGTCGACATTTCCGAGCACCGATACGGTTTCCCGTACGTCCGGTCGCCGATCGGAAAGGCCGCCGGTATTCGGGTTAAGCCGCGCGCCGCTCAGGAAATCGTTTCATGCGGTCGCTTGCGGAGCGCGCGATCTTACGCAGCTATTTGCACGAATGCGCTCGCGCGTATTTTAGAACTGGCCGGAAGTTCGGGCGAAACGCGCTTACCCGAGCAGCGTCCGCGCAACGCGGCTGCTTGCGAAGCGTTCCGAAGTTCGATAACGGCCGACATTTACGAGCCACGCGATGCTCACGTGGGCTTCGAAGCATAACATCGAGCTGCATTTCGTTGATCCCGGCGAACTAATGCAGAACGGCACCGTCAAAAGCTTCAACGCCCGCGTGCGTGACGAGTGCGCGCGCATCAGAGCCGCGCTACCAAACGGTGGCGGCGTGCGCCGACACTTTTGACATCCAGGCCCACAATTATCCGTGACCTTCGGGACGACGAATCGCTTCAAGACCGTACTCAAGGAACGTAAGAGCGCAATTTCTGACGGGGGGCATTGCCATGGCGTCCTTTAAACCGAAACGAACCTCATCGCGTCACTGCGCGTCGTTTACTGGCTTCGCCCGCAGCCTGCGAAGACCCGAACCTCTGCACCTATCGGCGACATAATTCACGGCTCCCCTCACACGCGCTGCAGTCCTGCGCTCTGAACCATGCGGTCGAATGTCGACAATGAGAATCTCGTAACGACGCGGTTATGGGAGGCAAGCATAAAGCCTAATATAAACTCGCGCGCGCGGATCGACCGGGCTTTAGCGTACAAGCCGAAGCAACGGCAATACCACGCTCATCTTCGAGCCGTTTGCCTTGAATCATCGCTCACGCTACGCCAGTGGCACGTTCACAGGGACTCGGACGATCGCTCAATTCGTCGAGTGTGCATGTCGCGGATGACGATTGTTTCGGCGATACGATCGTGAACCGTCTGATAATTCGGGTGCGTGAAATACTGCATAAAGCCAAACCCAAGTTCGAGCGCAGAGGCACCGTAGCCAAGCGTTCGTTCGAGGCAGTGCCACAGCGACAGACGGGGATGCGCTACCGACACGACGCGGATACGCATCACGCGCTTGCCAATCGTCCGTCCCTTGCCGACGTAAAGCGTAAGTCCCATAAACAAGACGAGATAAATTATGCTATACCAGTTATGAAAGAAGTCTAGCTCGATCGTGATGTGGCGATCGTTACGGGCGATGATGGGTATTTTATTGAGCGCGATGAACAGCGCGACCAGAGCGCCCACGAAAACAATCGAAGCTAATGCGAAGTCGACCACAAGGGCGAACGCTCTGGCCTGAAACGATGCGAGCTCGACCCCTTCGAGTTGCTTCATACGCGCCGTAGCATAGGCGTGATAGTGTCCCTTTTTTCGGGCGTTGCCGGCCATGCCGATCGATTCGCCGCGACCTATTAGCACGTCATGCAACGACGTAAACGGAGCGGCCAGGCGATGCTCGGGCGTCCAAAACGCTCGCCGAGCGCGCCCTTAACGCGGGGCGGCAGTGCCGCGTCTCTCCTCGGCTTTATCGCAGGACCGGCGCTCGATCGGCCGCAGCGCGGCTCCGGCCTCTCCGGCCGTGCGCATTCGCAACAGCGCGCGAGCTCGCAAATCGAGCCTGCGCAAATCGCAGACCGGTATCCCGCTCCGCCAGACGCAGTGCGGCGAGCTGCTCAGCCATGGCGGGCACGGATAGCGTGCTCGTCCTGGAGCGCCCGGCGTCGGCAAGACACACAAAACGGCCGTGACGACCCGCTGGGCGCGATCCGGCCGACGAACTGCGCGCGTACGATGGAGGCACGGGGGCGCTCCCGGCCCGCGTTCGTTTCGATCCGCACGATCTTAAGACGGCACGCACGAACCTGCTTCCCGGCGTGCGGTCCAACGATGTCGACACCGTGCGTTCCATTATGACCGCGGCGCCGTGTTGCGCGTCCTTAAGCTCGCAGAGCCGACGGTTGAAGCCGCAGCGTCACCAAGGCGACGAGTACGTCAAATTCGGGTCTGCAGCTCTTGCGTCGGAGCGAGCCTTGGCGTTGCAGGGTTTAATGACGCCTCACGACCTCCGCGAGCGCCGCGCGGTATCCGAACGGTCAGAGCCTGGCCCTACGACATTTCCAAGATAAACCGTGATCGAGGCGTAAACTCGAATAATGAGTGATACGAAGACGGCGACGGCCCAAGTCCTCTACCCAGCGATACGCTACTCCGACGCGCACGCTGCGATCCGCTTTCTCACCGAGGCGTTCGGCTTTGTGACGGACGTCGTCTACGAAGGCCCAGGCGACACCGTCGCCCACGCACAGCTGCGGTTCGACGGTGCGATCGTGATGATTGGAAGCGCGACCAATGGCGGCCCGTATCCGGCGAAGACGCCGCGGGAGCTCGGCGGCATGACGGGCTCCGTCTACTGTTACGTCGCGGACGTCGACGCGCATTGCAAGCGCGCGCAGGCAGCTGGGGCACGCATTGCGATGGAGCCGTATGCGACGGACTACGGAAGCCGCGAATACGCGGCGTACGATTGCGAAGACTACTGGTGGACGTTCGGGACGTATCGGCCCTAACGCGCTCGTCGTCCTATGTCAAAGCCGAACCTGGGCCTGCAAAATGAGCGAATGAGATCGCCGTCTTGTCAACGCTCGGGCGCAGATCGGGACCGCTGTATCGGGCGCCGTACCTCGTGACGCTTGCCGGATGAAAGTAGTAACAGAACCGTCTTACGGCATCACGTGCGGCCCGTCAGCCGTCGGCGGCGGAGGCGCATACGCCGTCTTGCGTGACGAGCAGCGAGCTCGCGCCCGAATATGGGCGCGGCACGTATCGCTCGCTAATCCGCACCCATGCGCCGAGCAAGTCGCCGCCGGCGAGTCCCGCGCTGCTTCTAGCGCGGAGGCGTGCGGCAATGCTACGGACCCTTACCATCTTGCGCGGCTGCGCGACGAAACGCCGAACCGCGCCGTAGGCGAGCGCCATCCGGCCGCTCCAGGCGAGCAGACGCGCCAACCCGCGGCAACGAGCCGCGTCCCGGCTAGCCCGATCGTCGTCGCGAGCGGTGCGAACGCTGCGTTACGAGCGGTTGAATCGACGAGGATGAGAAGGCTGACCGTCTCGCCGTCCGCGGCGAGTTGTGACGCCATTTCGACGCGACGAGACCGCCGCTGCAGAAGCCGCCGAGACGATACGGACCGTGCTTCGCGATGCGTCGCACGTGTGCGACGTACTGTTGGGCCATCGCCTCGATCGTCCGAACCAGCGGCGTAGCCCCCGTTCCCTGCGGTTCGAAGACGAAGAGCGGCTGGTCTGAGTCGAGCGCTCGAGCGAGCTTCGCGCAGTACATGCCGCCGCCGTGGAGATCGCCGTGTAGAAAGAACAGGGGGCGCCTGAACCGTCGGGATTGTAGCTCGTGAGTGACGTCGCAGCGTCGTCTTCGGCGAGCTGCGAGGCGAGATGCTCGATCGTGGGCTCGGCGAAGAACGCGCCGAGCGGCGGGCGCTTCCGAAGGGAACCTCGATGTCGGCGAAGAGGCGAGCAGCGAGTGCCCGCCGAGCGAAGAAGCTGCCGCGGGTACCGATGGGACGACGGTCGAGTAACGTTTTCCCACATCGCGACGAGCTTGCGTTGCAGCGCGTTCGTCGGCTCGAGATGCGCGCAGGTCGGCAGATCGCGCGGCGGCGGCGGCGGCGGCGGCGACGACGCGGTGGCGACTTGGTAGGATCGGAGAAAACGTTACCAGCTCAATTAACATCTATGCTAGCGAGCTTCTCATCGAGTTTCTCTGTCATCTTCGGCGCTAACGACGCGGTCTTGCGCTACATCAAGACGCAGCGATGGCGCGCTCGGGTTCAGGGGCGATAGGTGCCGAAGGTCCACCAATAGTCCTCGCAGTCAAACGCTGCGTACTCACGCGTGCCGTAATCTGGTTCCATCGCGATGCGCGAACCCGCGAGTCGGGCGCGACCGATCGATAAAATGCGATAGCTGCGTTTTAGCTTCGTACACTCCGATGGTCGTATCCACTATCTCGTCTACCGTAGACCGGACCGTGCGAAGTCATTAACTGCTTAAAGGGTCGAGTGCCCAGCCACGTCACGGATTCGGCAATCGCCGTACTGATCACAACTCAGGATTCCAGCGGCGCGAAGAGCCGGTCCCCCTCTCCGAGAAGATCGCTGCGGAAAGTTGCGCCTTCCGCCTCTGCAATTCGACGATCTTCTTTTCGACTGTCCCGGCGACGAGGAACTTGTAAAGAAAAAACGCGCTGCGTTTCGCCGATACGATAGTCCGGTCGGTTGCCGACGCTCGGCCGCCGGGTCCACCATGGATCGTAACCGATAACGGTGTCGGCGGCGGTGACGTTCAGTCTGGTTCCGCCGGCTTTGAAGCTAATGAGAAACACCGGCACAGACGGCTCCCTGAAAGCCTTCACGACGCTGTTGCAATCGTGTACAGCGACGCGAAAAACTTAGAAACTTGCGCGCTTGCGATAGTCTGCGAAACCGACATTGAACGTATTCTCACTTGCGATCGAATCGAAGTAGAGATGCACCTCGCAACTGGTTCGGCTGCCGTCGCATGTCGGCTCCGCATTCGTCGATGCGAACACTGCCTTCGTAGAGGAGAAAATCGATTCGACGAGATCGCCGAAGGGATCGCGGCCGACACCGAGACTTGGAGATTGGGACGCCAGGTTTTCCTTGCGAAGCTCGGCGTTATCCCAGCGGTACGACCGGTCGTACGTCGTGCCGTCGGGACGCACGAGGGTCTCGGTTAGACCGAATTCCGGATAACTGCCCGTAACGCGGACGCTTTTGATCGATGCGATCGCCGGTTCGTTGCCGCATTTAAGCGGCGCACAGCTCGGTACGAACGATGGCTCTTCGAAGAGAAACGACGGCAACGTCGTGAAGCTGACGGTGTTGCTCCCGATGCCGTCATGGCTGAGGGCTCGCACTTTGCCGCTCGAGGCTTGCCCGCTCGTCGGCACGGACACCGAAATGTGATCCGTCGACCAAAACGTCGGGACGACGCTACGTATTGAGGGACCATCGGAAATCTGTACGGATCCGACGGCTTTCGGAAACGTTCCGAACAAGGTCAGAACGCCGTCCGTCGGGCCCGTCAGGTGGTCGATCGAAGGTAAACCGTATTCGATAAGCGGCTCGAGCACGGGTTGTGCGAAATCGTCCGTTACCAACTTATTCGAGATGTTTATACGTTGGTAATCGTTGAAGGAATTTGATTCGGCGTAGGTACCGTCGGTGTCGCGGATCGCACCCGTGCGCAATTCCGTGGTCATCAGCGTGAGGATGTCGTCGAAAGGCAGCGGTCTCTGCGAAGGCAACTTTTGCGGAACAAAAGCGTCGAGGCCGGTGGAGCTGGGCGACTGCTCGCCCAGCATTCGATCGAAGAGAAAGGCGTCGGTTCCGTCGGCGTCGTTGCTCGGGATCGAATTGGACCAACCGACGTACCGGCCGACGCCGGCCGCGCTCAAGCTTTGCCCGACCTGTATATTGCCTCTGGGATATTGTCCGTTGCACGATTGGTTGTCGACGATCGCACCTGGATGGAACGTCAGATGCCGCACTAAGAACGCGGGCGAAAACGTGATCGATGAGCCGTACGATGCCGCCGTCAGCTTCGTCAATGCGATGCCGACGTGAAGGCGGTCGTTATCGATATCGTCTTTAAGAGCAACGAGGGTATCTTGAGTGACCTTCGTCGTCGAGCGCCACTCGTACGCATTGCCGACGGCCTTGCCGAGAGTATCGTAGCGGAGTCGCACCATGCCGTGCGTCGCAATACTGAGCAGATCGATCGGATGATTGACGCCGAGCGCGAGGATATTTGCCAGGCTCACGTCGAGCGAATCGACGCCGTATCCGTTCTCCGGCACGAACCCGCTCGCGACGAACGCATGCGCGAATGCCGCCTGGCGGCTCGGTGCGAAGGCCGCGTCGCCATCGGATGCGACGAGAAAAGCGACTTCGTGCGGGGCCGGTGGGCCAATCGTCGTCGCCATGCGCGATTTCAGCGACGGTGCGACGGCGTAGGCCGGCACGCGACGGATGCCGGTTAGCGTCTCCTGACGGTCAGCAAAAACGACGGCCGTCATCCCGCCGGGCAGCGACGCCGAAATTCCACCCGGTACCACGTCCGCCGCCTTGAAGGCGCCCGACGACACCATCTGCGCGGCGAGCGTCGTCAAGTCGGCTGCGAGATCGGTGTGGGGCAAGCGGAGATACGCGTTTTCGACACTTTCGAGCGCCGCGTTAATTTGGTCCGCCCGCAACGATGCGGCTTGAGCAACCGGGCTCGGCGACGCGACCGGACTAGGCGGCGTTCCCGAAATCCGCGGAACCGGCGATGCGACCGGCTGTTCACGGGGCGCGCCGATTTGAGCTCCGCCGCCACAACCGGCGAGGAACGCTCCGCACGAAACGGCGAGGAGCAGCACCAAGCGCGTGCCGCGCCGCCCGACTTCGAGATTGCCGCGTTGACGGTGCGCCGCGCCCATCAAAACGCCGCGTCTTTGGCATCCCGGTCGAGGGTTCGACGTACGCACTGCGTCGTGCCGCACGTAGATCGTCTCGGAGATGCCGTCGTTCGGACTTCGTGGGCCGATCGTCGGCGCCGAATTTTGCGGATCGCTCGTCGACCCGCTTGGGAGCGCGATACGACCGATGCGCATCTTCACGCTACGGCCCGGGCTGCGCACGGAATTCCTCGCGGCGTAAAGGTGGCCTCGGTGGATGTTAAAGACATGGCTGCTCTCCGGAAGAATGCCGGGGGACGCCTCGCGACAGCAAGCCGTCGCGTCGCACGATGAGAGCGTAGCGATCCGTCGGGCTTGGCGGTATAAGGAGAACCCCTACCAATACTTGGGAAGCTCGACGCTCGGAGCAACTGCGCGAGTACGCCGGCGCCCCCGCTCGGATTCGGATCGCCGCTCGTCCCGAGCGGAGAACTCGGCCGCCATTATACGGCAGCCACAGATGGCGAGTCGGACACCTCAGTAGTCGTTATCGGTGCGAGCCATTCAGCGGATACGAGCTCCTCGGGTACCTTCTTTGCAGTCGGACAAATCGAAGCGTTTACGCGTCGAAATGCGCCCGACACACATGGGCTGCGTCCACGGAAACGGTGTAATTTCATCTACGCTTAGGTCCTGAAGTACTCGGCTCTTCCACCACGAAGGACGCGATTAGATCTGGATCCATGTACCGGCGCTCGGTTGACCAATCCTCCGTCTCTTCGATGAGGCGTATGGTGATGATACGTAGGGCCGACTCGATGCTTGGAAATATGCCGACGACGCGCGTGCGACGTCGGATATCACGATTGAGATGTTCCACGGAATTTGTCGTCGCGAGAGGAACGACCCAATGGGTGATTACTGTGCACGACTGGGAGACAATTCGTCTGCGCTGCGGGCGCAACAAAGAGCCGATCAAACGGGTGTCGCGCGAGACGGGTATCGCGTCCAATACGATTCGAAAATATCTGCGCCAGGCGGAGCCACCGGCACGGCGGCCGCGACCGCGGCCGCGAATCCTCGATCCGTACGTGAGTCATGTCGACGAGCTAATCAAATCGACGCCAAAGATCACGGCGGCACGGATCGGAAGTTATCTGCGCGAACACGTAGACGCCGCTCTTCATGTAGACGAGAGAACGTTGCGTAAGTTCGTGGCATTTCGTCGAACGCTGCTGGTTCCCAAAGAAGCGTTCCTGCGCGCGAATTACGCACCCGGGGATCAGGCGCAAATCGATTTCTCGCCGACGCCGACGTTCGATGACATCGCATCGCTCAACGCGGCTTTGCTTGCGTTCTGCGATCGCGATCGGTTTCGCACACAAGCGGGTCAGACAGAAACCATCGGTGAGCGATTCGCTCACGAAGCGCCCCTGCTCGGTGCGCTTCCGGATATTTTGCCGCACACGTGTGTTGTAGAGCCCGTGCGCATCAACAAATTCGCCGAATGCAACTACGAGACCAACCGCTACTCCGTACCAACGCGATACGCGCACCGCGATGCGTTCATCGAGGTGTACGAGGAGAAGATTCGTGTGATCGTTGGCGCTGACGTCGTCCCCGAGCACAGACGACATTTCGGCAAAAACGGCCGCTATTTGGACGTTCGGCATTACCTCGAGCTCCTTGCGCGAAAGCATCGGGCTGCGGAAACGGCGCTCGTACTTTCTGATGCGCAGATTCCAATGGAGATCCGTGAGCTACTCGAAAGATACCGGGCATCGGAAAACTCAACTGCAACGAAACGTTGGACAAAAGTGTTCGTGCTTCTCGATCATAGGGCTTCGCAGCGGCAGTTCATGGATCGGTCTTCGCGATACCCACTCGCAATTCGTCCTGCGGTACGAAGCCGACCGCGCATGACGAAGCGGCGCTGGTGAAAGGTAGACGTTGCGCTCGCGGTCGTTACGGCTCGACGACGATCGTTGCTTGTTGTCCCTGCGCGAAGTGATGGACGCAGCCGTACGTGTAATGTCCGATTTTGTCGGCTAGAATCGGCGAGCTCTCACCATTGGCCTTCAAGTCACCGGTCGACCACGCCTCGGAGATGCGATGCCCCATCGGTTTCATCGCGTTTGGCAGGAAAGCGCCGGCGACCCGCACCGTCGCGGTGTGAACTTCATCGTCGATGTTAAAGAAAACGATATGATCCCCGACGCGAACCTTCGTTGCGGCAGGGGTGAATCCGCGCAAATCGCTTAGCTTCGGATCGCCGGATTTGGCATCCAAATACACCGCTATCCACGCGACCTTCGGCGGGTTCGTTTTGGGCCGTATTCGTCGGCAATCGTGGCTCCCCGTAAAGAAGCCACCAGTATTACCGACGCGACGCATGAAACCAAGAAGCTCCTCACATCATCCTCGCGCCATGGCGGAAGCCATGACTGCTCGATCCGTGCGCTTCGATGCAAAATATGCATCGAGCGAAAGCGTCCCGGGACCGGTACATAACAGCATCAGAGCGGTCATAAACTGTGCATAGTCCGATCGGGCATCATGCAGCACAGCCCACATGCCGAATTGCGGTGGTACCGGCGGCAACGGCAGCGGCGACTGGCCTAGGAAAAGGCTTACCTTTGTGGTCAATACCACGCCAATCATTTCGCCAATGAACAATATCGAAATGGGGCGAGTGAGAATGCCAGCTATCAGACCGATGCCGCCCACGATCTCGAGCATCGCAATCGCCACCGAGAATATTTCGGGCATAGGAAGTCCGATCGCGGTAAATCTTGCTACGCCCAAACTCGGAAAGTAGAACTTTCCGATGCCCTCCCAAAGGAACACGCCTCCGGCCATCAGGCGAATAAAGACGAGCGCCCACGGACCGCGAGTTGGGGGCACTACGAGCCAGTCCACGACACGTTTAAGCTTCATGCACGCAGTACGCGCAGCATGGGGCGCCGGATGACTCGGTCGTCCGCGAAACTCGCAACCGCAGCGCGCGAGACCGGCCACCACCTGGCATCGGTTCGCTGTTATGCACGCTGCGGGCGCGACTCGATGGCATCAGCGGCGTCCGCTATGCTTCATGCGCTTTGAGCGGATTGACAACGTACCTATCGGTCGAGACGGAGCGTCTGCACCGCATGGTCGTGATGACAAAACGAGCACTCGCCCTGCCGAAGAAAGCTCCCATACATGCGTGCGACCCCGGGGTTGTAGGCGCCGGGATAAGGTGAACCCCCTTCCGCCGGGTTAAAGCGGACCCACCTCCGAGCCGGGCCGGTGCCTGGAAATGGCGGAGCCCCCCTGAAAGGCGTTGGTGTTGAATCAGCACCGCCAGGAGGGATCCGCATCGACCGTTCGGAGCGATGGATGGATTATCATATCCTCAAGCAGCAAGGCCTGAGCATTCGCAAGATTGCCGCCTTACGTGGGGTCAGCCGTAACGCCGTCCGGCGAGCGTTGCGTGCTGCGGCGCCGCCTACGGGGAAGCGATGTCGTGCTAAAGGCATTGCACTCGAGCCGTACAAGGCTCAGCTAACGGCGTGGTTCACCGACGAGGTGAAGTCAAAGTGGACTGCCGAGCGCATCTTCGACGAGCTGCAAGACCGCGGGTATAGCGGTGGTCGTACAGTTTTGCCGTCGGAGGTGCTCATCGATAACCTCAAAACCGGCGTTCTCTCGCGAGCCGGCGGAACGATTCGTTGGCATCCGTCGTACGAAGCGATGGCGGTCGGCTACGGCTTTCGTCCGATCGCGCATTTTCCGATGCGTCCGAAGACGAAAGGCCGCGTCGAACGAGTCGTGCGCTTCGTCCGTGAGCGGTTCTTCGTTGGTCGCGACGCGATCAATATCGACGACTTCAATGCTGAAGCGATCCGGTGGTTGAATCACCGCGCAAATAGTCGCGTACATCGCATTACTCGTGAGCGCCCCTGCGATCGTTTTACCATCGAGCGGCATGCGTTGAGAGCCGTACGCGAATACGACGTGGTCCTTGAGGCTTCGCGCGTAGCTGATGCGTACGCTCTGGTGAGCTTCAACGGCGTGCGGTATTCGGTACCGGCAAAGCACGCACGGAAAGCCGTTACGCTCCAATGTCGCCCGGAACATCTCACGTTCATTATCGACGGAACGATCGTCGCGCAGCACCCATATCCGGCGTACGGAGTCCGCCTCGTTCAAAATTCGCAGCATCTGCCGCCTCCTCCGTCGCCTCGGCACGAACGTTTTGCTCAACTTGGTGAGGCGATCGTCGATCGACTAGGCGAAGTCGGCCGACGGTACGTCGAAGCCATCGAGCACAAAGCGCCGCACGCGCCGCTCGCGCTCCTTCGCGAAGTTCTCGAGCGTCATGATGAATACGGTGCTGCCGTTGTCAACGGCTCGATCGAGAGTCTCCTGCAGTTCGCCGTCGTTAAACGGGGAACGCTTACAACGCTCTGCCATCGTTTCGGTGGAACGCCGCGTGTTGCCTTACCGGCGATGGCGTCTTCGCTGCCGCATGTTGACGTCGAGCAACGTTCGCTCGCCTCCTACGATGTAGCTGCGGCATGAGCGACTTGGTAAACGATCGCGTCATCCAAGCGCTCATGCAGTTGCG